>Ga0126371_10003813_pt1 | contig 13246 bp, 11 predicted proteins | sample PanSoiMetaPlot_4_FD_110145 | JGI IMG/M metagenome (GOLD analysis project Ga0126371, IMG submission 110145) | Tropical forest soil microbial communities from Panama - MetaG Plot_4 | ecosystem: Environmental > Terrestrial > Soil > Tropical forest > Bulk soil | place: Panama | collected 2016-02-17
CCTTGCCGTCGGCGATGAACTCGGCTTCCCAGCCGTCAGGGACGACCTCGATGGGCAGGCCCGGCGCTGCCTTGATGCAGACGGCTGGGCACCGTTCGGCAAGAGAGAGACAGAAGTCGAGCGGCGGGTCAGATACTCCGGCGCGGAACCGGTGCCGACCGTAGCGCCGGGCGGGGTCGATGAATACGGCGTCGATTCCGGCGAGCCGGATGTCGCGGACGTCGGCCACGCAGGCCCGCACGTGGCCCGCGGCGTTGTAGACGCCGGCGTTGTGCACGGCGAGCCGCGCGTGTACCTCATCCCTGTCAACGGCGAGCACCTCCCGGCCGGCCGCGAGGGCGATGAGGTCGCCGCCGATGCCGCAGCACAAGTCGGCGACGCGTGCGGCGGCGCGGAGGCGGCCGGCCCGGTGCGCGGCGATCGGCGCTGACGACGACTGCTCATAGCCGGCCCTGGTGAACAGCATCCGCACCGCCCGGCTGAACTTGGCCCTGGCGGCCAGGCGCAGTTCGTGCTGTGCGGTCGCGGCGGCTACCAGGTCCGGCGGGTACTCGCGTCGCAGGCTGACCGCGAGCGCGAGCTGCGAGTTGTGCGGCTCGGCGTGCGGGTCGGCCAGGCGCGCCAGCACCTCCTGGCCCTGCGGCGACAGCAGTACGGTCGGGTCCTCGTTCATCCCCTCCCGAGGCTAGCCTGCGCGCAAGCGCGGTCAGTGACCGGTTAAGGCCATCGCGGCTGCCGTCACTCGCGTCCGCGGCGACGACTGCTGTAGCGTGCCGATCATGCGGATCGGCCTGTTTGTCACCTGCCTGACCGACACGCTGTTCCCCGACACCGGCAAGGCCGTGGTCACGCTGCTCGAGCGGCTCGGGCACCAGGTCGAGTTCCCGATGGACCAGTCGTGCTGCGGGCAGATGCACTTCAACAGCGGCTACCGGCGCGAGGCAGCACCGATGGCCCGGGGCTTCGCGGCCGCCTTTGCCGGCTTCGAAGCGATCGTCACTCCATCCGCGTCGTGCGCCGCGATGGTCCGCGAGTACCACCCGGTGCTCGCCGCGCACGACCCGGGTCTGGCTCGTGACGTCGCGGAGGTGGCGCCGCGGGTGCATGACCTTGCCACGTTCCTGACGTCTGTGCTTGGCGTGACAGATGTCGACGCGTACTTCCCGCACCGCGTGACATACCACCCGACCTGCCACAGCCTGCGGATGATGCACGTCGGTGACGCGCCGCTGCGGCTGCTTCGTTCTGTGCGCGGCCTGGAGCTGGTGGACCTGCCGGACGCGGAGACGTGCTGCGGGTTCGGCGGCACGTTCGCAGTGAAGAACGCCGACGTGTCGGCCGCCATGTGCGCCGACAAGGTGGCCGCGATCAGGGCCACGCGCGCCGAGGTCGTCTGTGCCGGGGACAACTCGTGCCTGATGCACATCGGCGGGGCGCTGAGCCGGATGCGGACTGGGGTGCGGACGATGCACCTGGCGGAGATCCTGGCGTCAGGAGACGGCACGTGACCGGCTCGATGCCGACCTACCTGGGCATGCCCGCGTTCCCGGACGCGGCGCGGGCGGCGGTCGCGAACTCGCAGCTGCGGCGCAACCTCACCCATGCCACAACTGCGATCAGGACCAAGCGCGCTCGCGCGGTGGCCGAACTCGGCGACTGGGAGGACTTGCGGCAGGCCGCAAAGGCGATCAAGGACCACGTGCTGGCCAACCTCGGCACGTACCTGGTGCGCCTGGAGGAGAACGTCACCAAGGCGGGCGGAACCGTGCACTGGGCGCGCGACGCCGCCGAGGCGAACGCGATCGTCGCGGACCTCGTTCTCGCGGCCCGTGGCGGCGGCCGGGTCGTGAAGGTCAAGTCGATGGCCACCCAGGAGACCGGCCTCAACGAAGCGCTCGCCGAGCGCGGCATTACCCCGATCGAAACCGACCTGGCCGAGCTGATCGTCCAGCTCGGCGACGACCTGCCCAGTCACATCCTCGTCCCGGCCATCCACCGCAATCGCGCGGAGATCGGCGACCTGTTCCGCCGCACGATGCCGGACGCGCCGCGCGATCTGACCGACGAGCCACCGCAGCTGGCTGCCGCGGCCCGGGCGCACCTGCGCAGCGAGTTCCTGTCCGCTCAGGTCGGCATTTCCGGGGCGAACTTCGCCGTCGCCGACACCGGCTCGCTCGTGGTGGTGGAGTCCGAAGGCAACGGCCGCATGTGCCTGACCCTCCCCCGCACCCTGATCTCGGTGGTCGGCGTGGAGAAGGTGCTGCCGTCGTGGCGGGACCTGGAGGTCTTCCTCGCGCTGCTGCCGCGCAGCTCCACCGCCGAGCGGATGAACCCGTACACGACGATCTGGTCCGGTGTCACGCCGGGGGACGGACCGGATTCCTTTCACCTGGTCCTGCTGGACAACGGACGGACCGCGACGCTGCGTGATCCGGTGGGGCGGCAGGCGCTGCGGTGCATCCGGTGTTCGGCTTGCCTCAACGTGTGCCCGGTGTACGAGCGGGCCGGCGGCCACGCCTACGGGTCGCCCTACCCGGGCCCGATCGGCGCGATCTTGTCGCCGCAGCTGCGAGGCCTCTCGTCCCCGGTCGACGCGTCGCTGCCGTTCGCGTCCTCGCTGTGCGGCGCCTGCTACGAGGTCTGCCCGGTGGCGATCAACATCCCCGAGGCGCTCGTCCATCTGCGCGCCCGGTCGGTAGAAAGTCAACGGCACTATCCCGAACGGAGCGTGTTCAAGCTCTCTGGTTACGTGCTCCGCTCGCCACGCCGCCTGGCCGCCGCGCAGCGTGCGGTCGCTTTGAGTCGCTTTGTGGCGGGCAGGAAGGGGCGGATCCGGCGGCTGCCGCCGCCGCTGTCGGCCTGGACCGACACCCGGGACGCGCCCGCGCCGCCGCCAGAGTCGTTCCGCGCCTGGTGGGCGCGAACCAGGGGCGGCGCCTCGTGAGCACGGCGCGCGAGGAGATTCTCGCCCGGATCCGTGCCGCCACCGGCGTTCCCGCGGCCCCGGCCGAGGTCGACGCCGCCTACGCCGCGCTGCCGCGCGGGTACCTGCGGGCGCACCACGACGCCGACATCGTCGCCCTGTTCGCCGACCGCGCCGCTGACTACCGCGCGGTCGTCGAGCGCGTCGGGATCGGGGAGCTGCCTGGCGCCGTCGCCGGCGTGCTCTCCGGAGTATCCCGGTTCCTCGTCCCTTCGGGTTTGCCAGCCTCGTGGCTGGCCGCGCTGCCTGACGAGGAGCGAGTCGTGCGCGACGACCCGCCGCTGTCGGCGCTTGAGCTGGACAAGGTGGCCGGCGTGGTCACCGGGTGCGCGGCAGCGATCGCCGAGACCGGGACGATCATCCTCGATCACGGACCCGGGCAGGGCCGCCGGGCGCTCACCCTGGTGCCCGACTTCCACGTGGTCGTGGTGCTCGCGGACCAGGTCGCCGCCGATATCGCCGACGCGCTCGCCCTGTTGGACCCGGCCCGCCCGCACACGCTGATCTCCGGGCCGTCAGCCACCAGTGACATCGAACTCATCCGCGTCGAGGGTGTGCACGGCCCCCGGAACCTGCACATCCTCATCGCCGGCTGAACTTGGCGTCGGTTTACAAGATCGTCAGGCTTAAATGTTTGGCGTTTCCGTTGCTAGAACAACAAAAACGCCAAACATTTCGAATGCGGCTACGACGACGCGGTTGAGGTGGGGGTGGTACCGGGCGGGTGGACGGCCGGGCGGGGGACGCGGTGGGTGGACTGGCGGACTACCAGCTCGGGCTCGAAGATGACCTGGCGATGCTGGTGGGTCTCGTCATCGGCGGCCTCGTCGAGGAGCAGCCTTGCGGCGGTGTGGCCGAGCTGGAGGCGGGGCTGGCGCACTGAGGTGAGCGGGACCGCCGCGGCGGCCGCGAAGTCGATGTCGTCGTAGCCGACGATCGAGATGTCCTCGGGGACCCGGATGCGGTTGCGGGTCATCTCCTGCAGCACGCCGAGCGCTATCAGGTCGTTGGCGCAGAACACGGCGGTCGGCCGGGACGAGGCGGGCATGGACGCGATCGACGCGCCCGCCTTCTGGCCGCCGCCGACGTTCAGCGCGCCGGCCTGGATCACCTCGAGTCCGCTGGGCGAGCGGCCGGCCCGCCGCAGCGCGCGCAGCGCGCCCTCGTGCCGGTCGGCGACCTGGCGGATGGCCGGCGGGCCCGCGATGTACGCGATCCGCTCGTGGCCGGCGGCGAGCAGGTGGGATATAGCCAGGTCGCCGCCGAGCACGTCGTCCACCGCCACCGAACACTGGCCGCGAGTCGGTGACCTGCTGTCGACCAGTACGACCGGGGTGCCGCGCCGCTGCAGCCGGGCGAGCCTGGTCCCGGCGCCGACCACCGGGGTGATCAGCACCCCCTGCACGCGGTGCTCCTCGAGCAGGTCGAGGTAGCGCTTTTCCTTGCGTTCCTGGTCGTCGCTGTTGCACAAGATGACGGCCAGCCCTGCCTTGTTCGCCTCGTCCTCGACCCCGCGCGCCAGGTCGGTAAAGAACGGGTTCGCCACGTCGAGGACGACAAGCCCGATCGTCCGGCTGCGCCCGGCGCGAAGCTGCCGGGCGGATTCGTTCCGGACGAAACCGAGTTCCCTGATCGAGGTCTGCACGCGGTCGCGGGTCGGCGTGGCCACGATCTCCGGGCGGTTGAGCACATTGGAGACCGTGGCGACGGAGACGCCGGCGTGCGCGGCGACCTCCCTGATGCTGACAGGCACGTTTACCCGCTTCTCGAGTTGACTGCAGACAGTTTCAGGCGTCCGCTTGGAACGTGTCAAACCGGCGCACCCGCGTCACCTCGGGAAATCCGGAAATTGCCAGGGTGGCGGGAGGGCTGTCGGGCACCGACGGCGATCCTGACGGTAATCCCGGGCTCAGCCACTTACAACGCACTATGACCCGATTGTCCGGATCTGGCCACGGCACACTCGCCATGGTCGGGCAGCCCGTAAAACGTTATAGCGGCCGTCGGGCCGGCGGACTGGCAGAGCAGCGATCCTCGCCCGTCAATGACCCGATGAATACGGATGGGTTCGCAGGGAGAATTCCCAGCTTGCAGACTCAAAGGTTGCCGTGACATCGGCTGGCTGGTGTCGCAGCAGGCAAGGTTCGCCAGAGACCCGATCTTTAGACTGAACGACGCGTGGCGGATGTTCAGCGCTAACCCCAGCCGGGCCGCCGCCGCGGGCTCGGCCAGCTCTCCCGCCTAACAGTGCTCGCTGCGGGGCCCGATGGCGTTGGGCTGCGGAGGCAGCTGGCGGACACGTCCGGTGCCCGATCCGGAAATTTAGCTGTAACAGACGTCTTGCGCCATCCTGCTCCGAGGTGTAAACATCCGATCAATAGATCCGATGTTTGGACTTCGAGGAGCCCTAGTGACGCATGTGCAGCCACAAGAGCCCGTTACGATCCCGGCGGCGCCCGGCGCCGCAGCCGGCCGGTCCGGCGCCAGAATCGTCGCGGTCGACTGCTACGACGTGCGCTTCCCCACCTCGCTCCAGCACGACGGATCAGACGCGATGAACCCTGACCCCGACTACTCGGCCGCCTACGCCGTGCTGCGCACCGATGCCGACGGACTGGAGGGGCACGCGCTGTGCTTCACCATCGGGCGCGGCAACGATGTCATGGTCGCGGCGCTCGGGGCGCTGCGACCGCACGTCGTCGGCAAGTACGTCGCGGACATCACCGGTGACCTCGGCGGGTTCAGCGCCAGCCTGGTCGGCGACAGTCAGCTGCGCTGGCTCGGCCCCGAGAAGGGCGTCATGCACATGGCCATCGGCGCCATCGTCAACGCCGCCTGGGACCTGGCCGCCAAGGTGGCGGGCAAGCCGGTGTGGCGGCTGCTCGCCGACATGTCGCCCGAGCAGATCGTGGAGCTGGTCGACTTCCGCTACCTCGAGGACGCCCTGACTCCCGAGGAGGCGCTTGGCATCCTCCGGGCCGCCAGGCCAGGACGGGACGAGCGAATCGCGGAGCTGGAGCTGGCCGGCTACCCGGCGTACACGAGCACCCCAGGCTGGATCGGCTACTCAGACGAGAAGCTGGCCGAGCTCTGCCGGCAGGCGGCACACGATGGGTTCACCCAGATCAAGCTGAAGGTCGGCGCCGACGCCGCCGACGACGTCCGCCGCCTCACGCTGGCCAGGGATGCGGTCGGACCCGGCGTCCGTATCGCGGTGGATGCCAACCAGCGCTGGGGCATCGGCCAGGCGCAGGCCTCGATAGCCGCGCTCGCGCCGTGGAACCCGTACTGGGTCGAGGAGCCGACAAGTCCGGACGAGATCCTCGGTCTCGCGCGGATCCGCGCCGCCATCGCGCCGATCAAGATCGCCGTCGGTGAGCACGTCGCCAACCGGGTGATCTTCAAGCAGCTGCTGCAGGCGGACGCCGCGGACGTGCTGACCATCGACGCGTGCCGGGTGGCCGGGGTCAACGAGAACGTGGCGATCCTGTTGCTCGCCGCGAAGTACGGCGTTCCCGTCTGCCCGCACGCGGGCGGCGTCGGGCTGTGCGAGATGGTGCAGCACCTGGCGATGTTCGACTTCGCCGCGGTCGCAGCCACAGGGGCCGATCGCGTCCTGGAGTACGTCGACCACCTGCACGAGCACTTCACCGAGCCGGTGCGCATCGCCGCCGGCCGGTACCTCGCGCCGACGGCGCCCGGCTTCTCCGCGATGCTCCGGGCCGAGTCGCTGCGCGACTACGAGTTCCCGCACGGTGCCGTCTGGCGGCAGCTAGGAGGCCAGTAGCAGTCAAGATGCAGAAATTTCAGCGTCAGTCCGTTAGGTTCCGATTTGCGTTAGGAGAACGATGAGAGTAAAGAGACGCCTGCTCGGTACCGTGGCGCTGGCCGCTGCGGGCCTGCTTGTCGCCGCCTGCAGCTCAAGCAGCAGCACCAGCAGCAGCAACGCCGCCACCAGCGGGTCAGGAGCGACGAGCAGCTCGTCGGCGTCCGGTCAGATCACGATCGGTATCGACCTGACATACAACAACACGGCCTTCTGGGCCGCCTACATCAACTACGAGCAGCAGTACGCGCAGCAAATGCACATCAAGCTGCTCGGCCCGCTGCTCGCCGCGGCCAACGCCAGCCTGCAGAACCAGCAGATCGAAACCCTGGTGAACGAGGGCGCGCAGGCCATCGTCGTGAACCCGGAGACCGCAACCAGCCTGGGCCCGGCGATCGACTACGCGACCGCGCACCACGTCCAGCTCGTCTCGGTCGACACGATCGTCGGCGTCGGCAAGGTGTACATGGTCGTCCGCGCGTCAAACACCCTGTACGGGCAGGACGCCTGCGCGTACATCTCCTCGCGCGTCAAGTCGGGCTACGTGCTCGACCTAGAGGGCGACCTGACCTCGTCCAACGGCGCGGACCGCACGAACGCGTTCAACTCGTGCATGGCCGCGAACGACCCCAACGTCAAGGTTCTCAAGGACCCGACCACCTGGACGGACGCGACAGCCGTCACCGACGCGCAGAACGCGATCAACGCCTACGGCTCGCAGCTGAAGGCCATCTACTCCCAGTGGTCCAGCCCCGACACCGGCATCATCCCGCTGCTCAAGAGCAAGGGCCTCGGCCCTGGCTCCGCGAATCCGGTCATCTTGATCAGCGATGACGGCGTGCCGTTCGAGATGTGCGACATCGGCAACGGCTCGGTCACCGCGTCGCAGTCCCAGCCCGCCGACCTGTACGCGAAGTACGCGCTGACCTATGCCGTCGACGCGGCCAAGGGCGTCCAGCACGCAGCCGGCGAGCCCGGCGGCGGCGCGCCGACCCTGCAGAACGTCTCCTACCAGGGCGACACTAACCTCGCCGACCCGATCGTCGCGCCCTTCGTAACCAAGAGCGCTACCACGCTCACGCTGTCCTCCCCTGTCGACGGGCTGCCCGGCTCGGTCAGCACGACCGCGGTCTCGGACTCGACCCTGTGGGGCAACGTATACGGCCAGGCGCACGGCGGCGTCTGCGCCACGTCCTCCTAGCCACACTGGTGGCCGGCGTCCCCGCCGGGACGCCGGCCACCGTTCTTCCAGGAACGGACACGTCATGACTTCCAGCGGCCAGCCGCTCGTCGAGGTGCGCGGTGCCGAGAAGCGATTCGGCACCACGCACGCGCTGCGCGGGGTCGACCTTTCCATCAGGTGCGGGCAATGCCTGGGCCTGGTCGGCCGTAACGGGGCCGGAAAGTCAACTCTCGTCTCGATCTTGTCCGGACTCGCCGAACCGGACGCCGGCACGGTGCGGTTCGGCGGCGAGCCCGCGCCCCGCGTCGGCGACATTAGGCGCTGGCGCGAGTGGATCGCCACGGTCTTCCAGCATTCGATGATCGTGCCCGACCTGTCGGTCGCCGAGAACGTCTTCCTCGGCAGCACGCCCGGGTTCGTCAGCTGGCGGGAGATGCGCGCCAGGACGCGCGCCATCATGCGCGAATGGGGGTTCGACATCCCGGCGGAGGCGCCGTGCCGCGAGCTGTCCGTGGAGCAGCGGCAGATCGTCGAGATCGCGCGGGCGCTGGCCCGCGGCGCCAGGTGCGTGCTGCTCGACGAGCCCACCGCCGCCCTGGAGCGGCAGGCCGGCCGGCGGCTGTTCGAGCGGGTACGCCAGCTCACCGAGGGCGGGGTGGCCGTCCTATATATTTCGCACCACCTGGAAGAGGTCTTCGAGATCTGCCAGGACGTCGCCGTGCTGCGCGACGGCGAGCTGGTGCTGACCGCGCCGGTCGCCGATCTCACCAGGGACGACCTGGTGGCGGCTATGGTCGGCGCCCGCACCGCGGCGGCGCACCCGCAGGCCGCTGGCGGCCAGCCTGGCCGGGAAGCGGACGTCAAGCCGGACGCCCGCGGCGACGTGGTACTGGCTGTCGACGACCTCAGCGCGGACTCGGGCAGGGGCCGGCTGGCCGGGGTGTCGCTGCGGGTGCACGCCGGCGAGATCGTGGGCGTAACCGGCCTGCTCAGCGCGGGCGTCGCCACGCTCGGGCGGGCCATCGCCGGCGCCGATCAGCAGGCCAGCGGCGAAGTGCGCCTGAACGGCCGCCTCGTGCCTTCCGGGCGGCGCGATGCCGCCCAGCGCGCCGGAATGGGCTACATACCCGAGGACCGCCGCGCCGAGGGGTTCGTCGCGCAGCTTGGCGTGGCCGAGAACGTCACGATGACCGTCACGCGAAAGCTGTCCGGCCGGTTCGGCCTGATCCGGCCGAGCCGCCGGGCCGCCGTCGCGGCGCCGCTTACGGCCAGCCTCTCGCTGGTGTCGTCCGGTCCCGGCCAGCAGGTCAGCGAGCTGTCCGGCGGCAACCAGCAGAAGGTCACCGTCGCGCGGACGCTCGCGCACGACCCCTCGCTCATCGTCGCTATCACGCCGACCCGCGGCGTGGACGTCGCGTCGAAGGAACTGCTGCTGGACTCACTCGCCCGGGTGGCAGCCGCCGGGCACGCCAGCATCCTGCTGTGCACCGACGAACTGTCCGATCTCGTGATCTGCGACCGGGTCATCGTGCTGGTCCGGGGCGAGGTCTTCGCCGAATTCACCCAGCCGCCCTTCGACCGTGACGAGCTGATCGTCGCGACCGAAGGCATTTCCGGCACGACACCACGCGTTCCCGCCGGCACAGCCGAGGAGGCAGCCGAATGATGTCGAACCAGACGCCCGACGGTCCGGCCGGGACGGCGGCGACGACAGCGACGGCAGCGACCGCAGCGACGACCGGGGCAGCCGTCCGGCCCGGCGACGACGCAGTGGCGATCCCCGCTCCCGGCGCGGTCGGGGGCCTCGGGGCGCTCGGGTCCTGGCTGCGCGCCATGAACGCCGGCGTGCTCAGGGAAGTCGCGCTGCTGCCCGTCCTGCTGCTGCTGATCATCGTCGGGAGCGTGGTCAGCCCGGTGTTCCTGACCATCTCGAACTTCGCCGGCATCGGCCAGCAAAGCTCCGCGCTTGGCGTCGTCGTGGCCGGGGAAAGCCTGATCCTGCTGATCGGCGGCATGGACCTGTCGCTCGAGTCGACGTTCGGCCTGGCGCCGATGGTCGCGGCGTGGCTGATCGTGCCGGTCGCCGCGTTCGGCAGCGGCACCGACCTCAACCCCTACCTCGGCATCATCGTGCTGATCGTGGTCGGCGCCGCGGTCGGCATGATCAACGGACTGCTGATCGTCAAGGGCAGGCTGAACGGGTTCATTGTGACGCTTGGCATGACGATCGTGCTTGCGGGCCTGCAGAACGGCATCGTCAAGGCGGAGACGCTGTTCAACCTGCCGCGTGCCTTCGACTACCTCGGTTCCGCGTCCTGGGGACAGCTGCCGGTCTCGCTCGTGGTCACCGTCATCATCTTCGTCCTGGTCGGCCTTTTCCTTCGCTACCACCAGATCGGCCGGGCCATCTACGCGATCGGCGGCAACACCGCCGCCGCGCGGGCGGCCGGGATCAAGGTCGAGCGGATCAAGATCGGCGTCTACGTCGCCGGGGGCGTGCTGGCCGCCATCGGCGGCCTGATGGAGGCGGGCCGGGTCTCCGCCGTCACCGGCCAGCAGGGCTACCAGGAAGGCATCATCTTCTCGGTGTTCGCCGCCGCGGTGATCGGCGGTGTGAGCCTGAAGGGCGGCCGCGGCAACATGGTCGGCGCGGCATCCGGCGTCATCCTCCTCGGCATCGTCGCGAACATCCTGGACCTAGCGAACGTGTCCAACTACTGGATCGAGGCCATCAACGGCAGCGTTATCTTGTTTGCGCTGGTCCTCGCCCGCATCGTCGGCGGCGAGTCCACCGCGGAAGAAAGGTAACGGGGCATGTCGGAACTGAGTGGTCTCGCGGCGGTCGTCACCGGCGGCGGATCGGGGATCGGCCTGGCTACCGCGCGGCTGTTCGCCAGCCGCGGCGCTTCGGTCGTTGTGCTCGACCTCAACCCCGGCACCGAGTTCGACGGCGTGAGCGCCGACGTCACGGACGACGCCGCGGTGCGGCTCGCCATCGACTCGGCGGCCGAACGACTCGGCGGGATCGACATCCTGGTGAACAACGCCGGCCTGGGAGCGACCGGCACGGTGGCCGACAACCCTGACGACGAATGGCACCGGGTCTTCGACGTCAACGTCGTCGGCATCGTCCGGGTGACCCGGGCGGCGCTCCCTTACCTGCGTGCGTCCGAGCACGCCGCCATCGTCAACACCTGCTCGATCGTGGCGACCGCCGGCTTGCCGCAGCGGGCGCTGTACTCGGCGACGAAGGGCGCTGTGCTGGCGCTGACGCTCGCGATGGCAGCCGACCACATCAGCGAGGGCATCCGGGTCAACTGCGTCAACCCCGGCACCGCCGACACCCCCTGGGTCGGCCGGCTGCTCGCCCAGGCGGACAACCCGGCCGCCGAGCGCGCCGCGCTCGAGGCGCGGCAGCCGATGGGCCGGCTGGTCAGCGCGGACGAGGTGGCCGCCGGCATCGCGTACCTCGCCAGCCCGCTGGCGTCGTCGGTCACCGGGACGGTGCTGGCGATCGACGGCGGGATGGCCGGCCTGCGGATCAGGCCGCGTTCGTGACCAGCGCGCCGCGGCCGCCGCGCCGACTCGGCCGCTCGCCGGTCTGCGTCACCGAACTGTCCTTCGGCGGGGCCGCGATAGGCAACCTCTTCACCGAAGTGAGCGACGACGACGCCACGGCCGCGATCGACGCCGCCTGGGACGGCGGCATCAGGACGTTCGACACCGCGCCGCACTATGGGCTCGGGCTGTCCGAGCGGCGTCTCGGTGCGGCATTGCGGCACCATCCGCGCGATGAGTACGTCATCTGCACCAAGGTCGGCAGGCTGCTCGACCCGGCAAGTCCCGGCGACCCGGGCGGCCGCGACACGGAGGGATTCGCCGTCCCCGCCCGGCACATGAGGCGGTTCGACTTCAGCGCCGACGGGGTGCGGCGCAGCCTGGAGGCCAGCCTGGACCGCCTTGGCCTGGACCGCGTCGACATCGCGCTCATCCACGACCCTGACGAGCACGGCGAGCAGGCCTTCCGCGAGGCATACCCGGCGCTTGAGCGACTGCGCGCGGAGGGCACGGTGCGCGCCATCGGCGCCGGCATGAACCAGGCGGCGATGCTCACCAGGTTCGTGCTGGAAACCGACGTAGACGTCGTACTTGTCGCCGGCCGGTACACGCTCATCGACCAGTCCGCGGCGGACGCGCTGCTGCCGGCGGCGGTGCGTCGCGGAGTGTCGGTCATCGCCGGAGGCGTGTTCAACTCGGGCGTGCTCGCGGCGCCGGCGCCGGGCGCCAGCTACGACTATCAGGCGGCACCGGAGTGGCTGATCAGCCGCGCCCGGCTACTCGAGCAGACCTGCGCGAGGTTCGGGGTGCCGCTGCGCGCCGCGGCGGCGCGGTTCCCGCTGTCGCATCCCGCCGTCGCGAGCGTGCTGATCGGCGCCCGCAGCGCCGCGGAGATCACCGACGCGATCGCGCTGCGCCAGGTTGATATTCCCGCGGCGCTGTGGCAGTCCCTTGCCAGCGCATGCGAGAAAGGCCTGACATGAGGGTCGCCGTGCACACCCGGGTCCGCGCGGACCGCGTCGGGGAGTACGAGCGGGCGCACGAGGCGGTCCCGGCCCAGCTCACCGAGGCGATCCGCGCCGCCGGAGTGACCGGCTGGACGATCTGGCGCAGCGGCACCGATCTGTTCCACGTCATCGACTGCGAGGACTACCCGGCGATGCTGGCCAGCCTGGCCGCGGTCCCAGTGAACACCGCCTGGCAGGCGCGGATGGCGGCCCTGCTGGAGACCCCGCACGATTACTCCGCGGACGGCGGCGGGGCAGTGCTGCCTGTCGTGTGGCAACTATGACCATGATCGATGCCCACCACCACGTCTGGGACCTCACGGTCAGGGACCAGGACTGGATCACCGGCGAGCGGATGGCGCCGATCCGGCGCACCTTCACGGTCGACGACCTGCGACCGAACGCGCAGGCCGCCGGGGTCGACGCCACTGTGCTCGTGCAGACCGTGACGGTCGCGGCGGAAACGCCGGAGATGCTCGCGCTGGCAGCCGCCGACCCGCTCGTCGCGGGTGTGGTCGGCTGGACCGACCTGACCAGCCCCGCCATCGCCGGCGAACTCGCCAGGCTCGCCGCGGCACCGGGCGGCGGCTACCTGGTCAGCATCAGGCACCAGGTTCAGTCCGAACAGGATCCGGACTGGCTGCGCCGTCCAGACGTCATCGGCGGGCTGCGCGCGGTCGCCGCGGCCG
>Ga0126371_10003814_pt1 | contig 13241 bp, 16 predicted proteins | sample PanSoiMetaPlot_4_FD_110145 | JGI IMG/M metagenome (GOLD analysis project Ga0126371, IMG submission 110145) | Tropical forest soil microbial communities from Panama - MetaG Plot_4 | ecosystem: Environmental > Terrestrial > Soil > Tropical forest > Bulk soil | place: Panama | collected 2016-02-17
ATGATGATGATGATGATCGTCTCGAACTTTGCGGGTTCCGGTCGCGACTTTTTTTGACCTGGATCAATTGATGGCGATCAAGGGTGGCTAGCCTCATGCGAGGCTCGACGGCCGCACCGGCGCGATGCGCAAGAGCGCGAACACGTGGCTCTCCATCGTCGACGTCGGATGCGGTCGCAAGTCGAAATGTGGACGGGAAACGACACGGATGCACGGGGCCGCTGTCGCAATCAGGCAGGTGACTAGGAAAGGACACACCATGTTGCGCCATGTGATGATCGGTCTCGCAGCTGCCACCTTGGTGGGTGCAATGCTCGTTCCCGACGACGCAGCGGCCCGCGGTGGCCGCGGTGGAGGTGCCCGTGTGGGAGCCGGCGGCGGCGCGCGTGTCGCAGGCAACCGCGCCCACGTCTCGCGGCCGATCGCACGGCCTGGCGTCGGTTACGGCAGGTACGCCGGCGGCCGCTACGGCTACGGCCGCGGAGTGGGCTGGGGCGTCGGCGCCGCGGCGGTCGGCGCGGCTGCGGCCGGGACCTACTACGGCAACTCCTACTACGGCAATAGCTGCTATCGCGACGCCTACGGCCAGCTGATCTGCCCGAACCAGTATCAATATCAATACGGATATTGATCCGCTTCGGTGGAAATGCAGCGGATTTCGCCGCGCGGCCGTGAAGACGCGGCCGTGCGGCGGGCGAGCGGCGTCGTCATATCGCCGACGGCGCATTCGCGTACAACCCGACAGGGATTGATCGAAGTCGCGGCCGACCGGGCTCGCCGCCAGGCTTGCCGGCGTCGGATCCCCGCTGTTGCCCTCAGGAAACGCGCTACTGCATCGTGATCGTGGCACCGCCGAGGTTCAGCGAGACCTCGAGGCCGACCTGCGCCCCGTGCAGCTCGAGGACGACGCCGTTGGCGTTTTGCACGCGCGCGACCTTGGCGCCGCCCACCACCGCAATGCTCGCCGACCCGGCCGTATAGGAGCCGGCGATGTCGGACGGCCGTTTGAGATTGTGGGCGGTGCCGATCAGGTCCATGTGCGCGATACCGATCGTGCCGCCGCTGATACCGCTGACACGGAAGGGATAATTGCGTCCCTTGAAGTTCAGAACGCCCTCTCCCCCGCCGACGCCGACGATGAAGCCGGCCTTGGTGATCCTGATGCGGACCCTTCCGTTGTCCGCCTGCGACGGCAACGTCGCGCTTCCCAGCACGACAGTCGCCGCAATCAGCGCCACGGCAAGCCTGGTGATGCGAGCGAAAGTCATCGGCGTCCTCCTGTGCGTCGTCCAGCCGTGCACGCGCCCCACGGCGACGGGCGCCCATCTCCGCAGGTTCCAGTCGTCGCGTATTGATCTACATCAATATCGGCCTCGCACGGCGGCTCATCATCCGCGGGCTCCGAATGGCGGAGCGTGCCGGGTGGCCGCCATGAAAGCTGTCTCGGTCGAAGATGCCGTCGCGATGATACCGGACGGCGCCAGCCTGATGATCGGCGGGTTCATGGCGGTTGGCTCGCCGGAACGCGTGATCGACGAGATCGTTCGCCAGGGCAAGCGCGATCTCACCGTGATCGCCAACGACACTGCCATGCCGGGCAAGGGCATCGGCAAGCTGGTCAGCGCCGGGCTGATCGCCAAGACGATCGCGAGCCACATCGGACTCAACCCCGAAACCCAGAAGCAGATGATCGATGGGAGGATGCAGGTCGATCTCGTGCCGCAGGGCACGCTGATCGAGCGCATACGCGCCGGCGGTTGCGGATTGGGCGGCGTGCTCACGCCGACCGGCGTCGGCACGGTGGTGGAAGAGGGAAAGCAGCGGATCGAGGTGAACGGCAAGACCTACCTGCTGGAGATGCCGCTGCGGGCGGATTTCGCGCTGATCCACGCTTTCCTCGCCGACTACTCCGGCAACCTCAGCTACGCGCTGACCGGGCGCAACTTCAATCCGGTGATCGCGCTCGCCGGCGCCACCACCATCGTGTCGGTCGAGCATATCGTCCCGGTCGGCCTGATCGGGCCGGACCAGGTGGTGACCCCTGCCCCGCTGGTCGACTATCTCGTGATGAACCGGTGACGACCATGGACGCCCAGACCATCATCGCCAAGCGCATCGCGCAGGAGCTGCAGGACGGCATGCTGGTCAATCTCGGCATCGGCATCCCGACCCAGGTCGCGAACTATGTGCCCGAGGGCATCAAGGTCTATTTCCAGTCGGAGAACGGCTTGATCGGCACCGGGCCGATGGCGGAGGAAGGCATGGAGCAGCCCCTGCTCACCGACGCCGGCGGCCGGCCCGTCACGGCGCTTCCGGGCGCGGCGACGTTCGACAGCGCCATGTCGTTTTCCCTCATCCGTGGCGGTCACGTCGACATGACCGTGCTGGGCGGCCTGCAGGTCGACGCCAAGGGCCTCCTGGCGAACTGGATGATCCCCGGCAAGATGGTGCCCGGCATGGGTGGCGCGATGGATCTCGTCAGCGGCGCGCGGCACGTGGTTGTCGCGATGCAGCATACCGCCAAGGGGAAGCCGAAAATCCTCGATGAATGCACGCTGCCCCTGACCTCGGTGCGGCCGGTCGATCTGGTGGTGACCGAGATGGCGGTGATCGGATTTCCCGAGGGCCGCGCCACGCTCCTCGAGACCGGACCTGGCGTCTCGGTCGGCCAGGTGGTCGCGGCAACCCAGGCGAAGCTGGTGTTGCCGGACAAGATTCCGAGCATGCAAGTGTAACGACGATCAGCGGAGACCCATCTCTCCCACAATCGACGTATCTGGTGGGGGGACACCCGAATCCAAAAAATTGATCCAGATCAAATTGCGAACTCGCTGGGCCAAATCTAATAGCATTTGGGCACGCGGTCGCGCGATCGATGATCGCGCGAACGAGAGGATTCACGAACCATATATCACGTCGAGGAACTCGACAGGAGGCGTCAATGGTCGTGCGAACGATACGACAATTGTTGATCGCATTCGTATTTCTGATCTTTCCCGCCGCCGCGATGGCGCAAGCGCCGAGCACCCCGGCGCCGACGTCGGGCGACCAGCTGCTCAAGCCCGAGCAGCTCGACGCGCTCGTCGCGCCGATCGCGCTCTACCCCGACACGCTGCTGTCCCTGGTGCTCATGGCGTCGACCTATCCGCTCGAGGTCGTGCAGGCCTCCCGTTGGGTCGACCAGAACAAGAATCTCAAGGGCGATGCGCTCAAGACCGCGGTCGACAAGCAGGGCTGGGACGACAGCGTCAAGAGCCTCGCGGCAACACCCGATGCCCTCAAGATGATGAGCGACCAGCTCGACTGGACGCAGAAGCTCGGCGATGCGGTGCTGGCTCAGCAACCTGACGTGATGGACGCGATCCAGCGGCTGCGAAACAGGGCGCAGCAGAACAACAAGCTGCAGACCACCAAGCAGCAGAAGGTGACGGTCACGCCGGCCAGCGGCGGCGGCGGTGGTGGTGGCGGCCAACAGGTCATCACCATCGAGCAGGCCGATCCGAACGAGGTCTACGTGCCCTACTACGATCCCAACGTGGTCTATGGCGGCTGGCCGTATTCCGACTATCCGCCGTACTACTGGGGTTATCCCGGCTATATCGGCACCGGCATCATTGGCGCCGGCATCGGCTTCGGCGCCGGTTACCTGGTCGGGCGGTGGGGCTCGGGCAACAACATCTGGGGCGGCGGGGTGAATTGGGGCAACCGCAACATCATCTCCAACCGCCCCGTCAACATCAACAACATCAACGCCGGCAACAACTGGCAGCACAATCCGCAGCATCGCCAGGGCGTGCGCTACAACAACTCGAATGTCCAGCAGCGCTTCGGCAACAACAACGTCCGCAACAGCGCGCAGAATCGGATGGACTTCCGCGGCCGTAGCGGCAACCAGGTGCTGAGTCCGGGCGCAGGCGCAGCCATAGGCGCAGGCGCGGGCGCAGCCATAGGCGCAGGCTTGGGCGCCAATCGGCCGGGTGGCGGCGCAGGTGCGGGCGCGGGCGCAGGTGCCAACCGTCCGGGCGGCGGCGGCGGCAATGTCGCCAACCGTCCCGGCGGCGGCGGTGGAGCAGCCAACCGGCCGTCGCAGCGGCCGAGCGCGTCGACCCGCCCGTCGGGCGGCGGCGCCAGTGCACGCAACAACGCGATGAAGGTGTCGCCTGGACGAACCGCAACCCGCCAGTCGTCGCGCGGAGCGGCGAGCTTCGGCAGCGCCCGCGCGAGCGTCGGCGGCGGTGGCCCGCGTATGGGTGGTGGCGGCGGCCCGCGCGTGGGCGGCGGCGGTGGCGGCGGCTTCCGTGGCGGCGGGGGCGGCGGACGCGGCGGCGGCGGTCGCCGCTCGGACATCGCCCTCAAGCACGACGTCGTGCTGCTCGGCCACCTCGACAACGGCCTTGGCTTCTATCGCTTCGCCTACAACGGCAGCGACAAGGCCTATGTCGGCGTGATCGCCCAGGAGGTGCAGACGGTAATGCCGCAGGCGGTCGCGCGCGGCCGCGATGGCTATCTGCGGGTCTTCTACGACCGGCTCGGCGTGCGGTTCGAGAGCTACGACCGATGGCTCGCGACAGGCGCGCACGTTCCGACCGGCATGCCGACCCACTGACACCTCACGTTGCGGGCCGGCCCGCTTGCGGCCGGCCCGCGCGACGCAACCGAAGCCAGGAACCCGATTCCATCGAGGATGTCATGACCAGCACTCATTGTCCGTCCACTTTCCGTCGCGCCTGCGCACCGGCCCGCGTTGCGGCGGTCGCCGGGACGTTGCTCATCTGCGCGCTGGTCTCCGCGGCGAGCGCGCAGCAATCCTTCAAGACGCCCGACGAGGCCGTGAGCGCGCTCGTGGCGGCGGCGAAAGCCGACGATCGCAAGGCCGTGCTCGCCGTGCTCGGCCCGAGCGCCCAGGACATCGTGTCGTCCGGCGACGAGGTCGCCGACGAAGGGGTGCGCAAGGAGTTCATCGCCGCCTACGAGGAAAAGCACGAGGTGCATCCCGAGGGCGACCACGCGATCCTGATCGTCGGGAAAGACGACTTCCCGTTCCCGATCCCGCTCGTCCACAAGGGCGACGCCTGGACGTTCGACACCGAAGCCGGGCGGCAGGAAGTCCTCTTTCGCCGCATCGGCGGCAATGAGCTCGACACCATCCAGGCCTGCCTCGCCTATGTCGATGCGCAGAACGAATATGCCGACAAGGACCGCGGCGACGGCGCCGGCGTCTACGCGCAACGCATCGTCAGCCAGCCGAACAAGAAGGACGGCCTGTACTGGCCGACGGCGGCCGGCGAGGAGGAGAGCCCGCTCGGCGACCTCATGGCGGCGGCGACCGCCCAGGGCTATCGGGCGCGCGGCGGCGGCGAGCGCACGCCGTTCCACGGCTACTACTACAAAATCCTCACGCGGCAGGGGCCGGCCGCCCCCGGCGGGGCGCTGGACTACGTGGTGAAAGGCAAGATGATCGGCGGTTTTGCGCTCGTCGCCTGGCCGGCCGAATACGGCAACTCGGGCGTGATGACCTTCATCGTCAACCACAACGGGACCGTCTACCAGAAGGATCTCGGCCAGCGGACCGCGCAGGTTGCCGCCGGCATGACGGCGTTCAACCCCGACAACACCTGGAAAAAGGTCGACGTCAGCGAGCTGCAGTGACGGCCGCCGGTGAAGGCTGAGCCCTCGCGCTCGAGCTTGCGAATGGCCCCGCGCCGCGCGGCCAAGTCAGGAGCAGGACTGGCCGAGGTCGAATCGCTGGTCGTCCAACGTCACCTCGGCTTGTGCTCCGGGCTGCCCGGCTGCCGCAGCTCGCGTTGCGCACCGCGGCGCTTGTGACCGTAGGAGCGTCGGTCGCGAGGCCGCTTCCGGCGAGGTTTGCGTATCTTCGGACCGACCTCGTCGGCGGGTATAGGCTTCTCCAATTGTGGCGAGGTTCGAGCCCCTCCCCCTTCACCGGGCAGCGGCTTATCCACCTGATTGAATGCGGGCGGGATGGCCTGGGCCTCGGCGGGGACCGTCAATACGATCGACGGCGCTGCGAGACCCAAGGCGCCAGACAGTCCAAGCAGCGAAAGCACTGTTCGGCGCGAAATCACTTTGTGTTTCGGTTCATCACTCAGAGCAATCCTCCCGAGCTTCGTCACGTCATACGGTAACACCGCCGATCCAGAATCAATACGGGCGCGAGCTTCAGGAGTAGCATAGATTCGATTTGCGACATGGCTTCATCTGGGCCTGTCCTGCCGGGCGGCCCAGCTCGACCGGACGACCGCCACGGCACGAGATGGAAATCCCGCAGACCTTGCCGAGTCATCACGCTGAACGCGAGCGGTGGCGCGCCGAAACGCGATGGCCTCCTGCAGAACTCGTGGCGATCTTGCGCAGCCGCGCCGGCTTCACGTCTTCGCGAGCCTTCCGGTGGGATTTCTCCGACTGCCGAACATCGAGACCGGCCAGAATGGTCGTCTTCGTCCCGATGCGCCGCCCGGCGCGTGCAATCGCACCAGCCGAAGTCGAGTGAACTCGACGCAGGGCCTCGCGACCAAAACGCTCCGATCCCGACGCCGCGGCCTCGCGAACCACGCCCGTCCTGGCGGTGGAATGGCCTTCCGCGTTGGCAGCCTCAGCCATGCTGATTGCCTCGGGCAGGTCCTCGATGACGGAGTTGCCGACCTTGAACATTTCATCCAGCCGACGCGGCGCTTCCGCCGTGATCGTCCCGCGCAGCGGATTATCGGGCGGGATCTTTTTGATCGGCGTCGCCTGGCAATGATTCCATTCATTCTTGTCGTCGACCCCATAGGGGCAAAAGACGCCATGCCTTGCCGCAATGTCATGCCACAGCCTTGCTTCCCGGGAGCCGGGCTCGCCGATTCCCGACATGTCCACCGCGAGCCCGTAGGCGTGCGGCGAGTTGAACTTGTCCGAGAACCCGCCAATGCCGAACGCTGGCGGCCGGTAGGCCGAAAAGATACCGGCGGACGGCAGCCCCGACTGTCGCGCCTCGCGGATGGCGCCTGCGAGTCGTGTGACGAATTCCGGGTTCAATCGTGCGATCGCGAGATCCGGACCTTGCCGCACCATCGTGGCGCCGGGACTGGCCGTCTCGAGCAGGTAGGACCGGTCGTCGAGCTCCGCTGACGATGCTCCAGGGTGGCGTGGCGGAACTTCTCCGGTCCGAGTTTGGTCCGCATCGCCCACCGCTCGTTCCTTGGCGAGGGCCGCAATGTGCAATGGACTGGCGTATGCGGCGAAGGACATGCAGATGACTGCAGTTGCAATGAGGTTGCTGGCCGTCAGGGAACCGAGGACGGGTTTTGGCACGCGCGGAGCCCTCCGAAGCGCTGGGGTTGCGGATCATTCAGCCGAGTTGCGAGCGCGGAAGCGGCGGCCGCGCCCCCTGCGGGCGCAGACACAATGCGGCCGTAGACGCCGGATCATCGATCCGAACCCGGCGATGCAGGCGGCTTCAGCAAACAACAAGGTTCAGAATTGCGAGCCGAGCTGCATTGACTTGCCCGAACAGCGTCAACGCCCGCGCTCGCTGGCGTACCTTGTAAAGGCAGCTTCACGCAGAGGCAAGATCTTATCGATTGGAACTTCGGTTCCAATCTCGCGATGCCGACCGCGAGAGCGATTCACTCTCGACGGTCAAATCCGACGCGAGACGCCCGGGCCAGAACGTCCCGGACGTCGATCACAGGCCAGCCGATTTTTGAATGGACGGCGTGAAAGACGCGACGGTCCCGCGGAAGTCAGCTCTTTTCAGCGAGACATCGCTTCGCGCGCGCCTTCTCGGACGACGTGATGCCAGCGGATTGAGCCACGGCTGTAGCCTGGGCCAATCCGACCTGAGCCACATATGCGCGGACCATTTCGCAGGTGATGCCGGAATGCGAGTCGCGCTCGGCAGAGCGGTCGGCGTGGTGCATCGTACGAGCCGCGTGGCGGTGGCCATGATAGGGCTTTGCCATTGCCGGGTACGAAGAGATGAGCAACACAGACATCAGCAACGCGGCGCTTTTCATCGTCGCAGGTTCCCCCAATACGTATCCCCGTTGTCACGATAGCAGAATCGAATCCGCGCGCCGCGAAAAGAGAGAGTTGTCCCCAGAATGAATGGCGGACTCGTGCATGCGGGGCGATGCAGTCGCCGTGACATTGCGGTTCACGAGATCTGGCAGCCTTTCGATCGTGCCGTGCATTGTCGAACGCCCCACAACACTTTCTCGGCGCGTGACGGGCGCGGCAACGCATTGCGGTGGGCGTCGATGCCCTGCCGGAGCCCGGCTCTGATATCATGTTCTCGGCGCCTACCTGGCGAGTCTGAAAAGATCTGCGGAGGAGATAGGCATGCGACGAGCCGCTTCGGCGATCATGTCGGCCATCGCGTTGGCCGGTCCCGTCCTTTGTCAGCCGGAGCCGAGCCGAGCGCAGTCGACGGCCCAGAAGCAGGCGCAATGCGAGCTGTCGGCGATCGGCAGCACGCGATCGGCGCTCGCGCTCCAGACGATCCGTTCCGCGTGCAACTGGCTCGTCATCAACGAGGGCTCGCTGTTGAACGAAAGCCTCAGACCTTTCTATCTCTGCCTCGTGCAGAACCTGTCGGGGGCGCAGAACGATGCGGCGGCAGGCGCGATCGTATCCGCGTGCCGCGCGGCGAATCCGGGATGAGGCCTCGGGGGTCTACGAACCGGCCGCTTGCCGCGCGCAGTGATGCTCGGTGGCCCGTCGCCACCCGAGCGTCAGCCGGCAGGTGACGAACAGCGCAAGCTCGATCCGTCTGGTGATGTCGTTGAGGGTCGTCTCCGTTGGAGGCTCGTCGAGCGCGGCGAGCGCGACCCTTGCGGCGTTTCTCCATGCCGCCGTGTCGGCCACCTCCGGCGGCAGCGCCAGAATGTAACGACAGGCATCGTCGAGCGTTACGAGCGGCTCGTGCCCTTTCGGCGTGAGCAGCTGAGACAGGCGCGGACTTGCGTGCATGGTGCGATCAACCCAGTCGAGCCCGGATGGCGAAAAGCTGCAATCCAGTACCGACGGGCGATTCTTCGCCCCCGAATCGTTAACGAAGCGTAACCGCTCGGGCGGACGGGAGCGGAGAGCTTCGAGCCATGCGCGAACCGGCACGGGGATGTTCGCGCAATGCGCGAATTCACCGTCACGCAACTGTTACTTGCATGACGCAAATGGCGCGCTACGATACCGCCCGGCGCGGCGGCGTGGTGGGCCACCTTGGTGCCTCATGCGACGCGCGCGCCCGGCTTCACACGGCGAACGCACACGGGCACGGTCGTGCGCCGCATCCATCTTGCCCCCGGATATGAGCCGCGCGGCCCCGCCATGTCGGCGCCCTGCCGGGTCCAGCCGATCCAGTGAGGTAGGACGTACGTACTCACGACCTGCGGAAGAATCGTTGCCAAGATAAAGGCGCAAGACACGCCTTCGTCGTTTTGTCGACGGACAGCTCGTCCGAAACTGTCTTTTTTCGCGCAACGGAGCCGGACCATGGCGCCGCAATCCTCCGAAGTCGCGTCCACGAGCGCCTTGATCGTTTCGGAGGTCTGCTTCCTTCGCCAAAGCCTGGCCGAGATCCTGACCCGGGCAGGTATCCGGGTCTGCGGTCAGAGCGGCGCACTGCCGCATGCGCTTGCGGTCGCCACGGCTGGGCCCATCGACATCGTCCTGCTCGACGTCGCCATCCCGGGAGCGATCGGGGCGGCGATGAGCCTCGCGGCCGCGCTGCCGCAAGCGAGCGTGATCGCGCTCGCGATCGCCGAGACCGAGGAGAACGTGCTCGCCTGGGCCGAGGCCGGCATCGCCGGCTACGTGCCGAACACCGCTTCGGTCGACGACCTCGTGTCGCTGATTTTCCAGATCCGACGCGGCGAGCAGCCCTGCCCGAAAAACATCGTCGGCAGCCTGCTGCGTCGTCTCGGCGCCCAGGAGCGCATAGAGCGCATGGGGCGCGCTGCGTACGCCGGGCGCGCCGCCAAGCCGGCACCCGCCACGGCGGCGCTGACCCGCCGCGAGCTCGAAATCTCGCGCCTGATCGCCACCGGGCTGAGCAACAAGGATATCGCGCGGCGCCTCGGCATCAGCCTCGGTACCACCAAGTCGCACGTGCACAATCTGCTCGGCAAGCTAAGCCTGCAGCGGCGCGCCGAAGTGATGGCACGGATGAACGCACTGTCCTGACCGGGCTTCTGCGCGTCCGGTCGATATCGATCCTCGCTCCATCCAAGGATCAATAGCCAGCGTCCCGCTGCCTCCGGCACCATGATCGGGGGGCCTCGCTGGAGGTGACGTGCCGGCGTTTCGAATCGCCATGGTGGAGGTGCCCCCGCTGCTGGCCGACCTGATCCGGCACGGGCTTGCGATCCGCACTGCGGGCGTCGCGGTCAGCGAAATCGCCGATCTGCAAAATGCCGCCACACGCTTGCGCGACGCAGGCGCCGACGTGGTCGTGCTCGGGCCGGCCGCATCGCCGGACGATGCGATGCTGATCCGCCGGATCCTGCCTGGCGCGCAGGTGCTCACCGTCTCGCCCGACCTGTCGCGGCTCGTCGATCTCGACACAGGCAATGCCGTGCCGTTCACGCCCGACGCGCTGGCCGAGTACGTGCGGAGATAGAGCCGCTTTGGCGATCTAGTCCCTCGCTCGATCTCCTCTCGATCCAAGGATGGATAGTTCCGCCCGCCCGGCCGGATAGCATCGACCCGCAACGCCGAGCAAAGGACGTTTCCCATGGCCGTCAAAGGCGCATCGCCGGTCACCTTCATCAGCGAAGACACGCAGCCCGGCAAGCAATTCCAGGTCCCGCTGAAGCGTCTCACCATCGATCCCGTCAAGGGAACGATCGATCAGTCGCAGTTAGACCAGTGGCTTACTGACAGCAGCATCAAGACGATGAGCGCCGACGCAACCGTGCTCGGCAACCTGCTCCAGACCTTGCTGAGCCAGGGTTTTCTCACCAAGCCGACAACGTGACCCCAGGCCTTTCGATCCCGCCATCATCCGAGGCGTCAGATGACCGTTACGACATCGTATCCCGGCCTCTACATCCAGGAACTGCCGTCGAGCTCCCATGCCATCCTGCCGGCACCGACCTCGATCGCCGCTTTCGTCGGCTATTCGCACCCCTACAAGACAACGAACTTCGGGATCGCCCAGCAGATCTTCAGCTTCACCGACTACGAGACCTATTTTGGCGGTCTGTTCACCAGCGGCGCGACCGACGCCAGCCTGCCACGTGCCGTTTATCAGTTCTTCCTCAACGGCGGCTCGAACGCCTACGTGGTCGGGCTGCAGCCCTCGATCGTCACGACCACCGGCACGACCGTGCTCGGTCCCGGCGGCAAGTCTCCAAGCACGGACCCCGTCGCGACGGACGCGGACGGATTTGTGTTCACGGCGCTCGAACCGATCGACATCGTGCCGATGTCGGTGACGATCACCAACGTGCGTACCATCAGCGGCGGGACCGCCAACGGAACCTTCGACGTCATCATCACGTACGGCAATCGGGTCGAGACGTTTCGCGGGATCACGCTGTCGAACGCGGATTCGCCGACCAATCCCGACAACGTGATCAACGGCAAGTCGACGCTGGTGACGGTCGCGCCGGGCGCCGCCAACGGCAAATTCGGCACTGCGCTCAAGACGGTGCCGCCTGGCGCGATCACCTTCCATGACGTCGCCGGCGCGACCGACGTCACGGGATTCAATGCAGCGGATTTTCTGCCGGTTTTCGCGGCCAACAGCTCGCTCGACAACGTCGAGATCTTCAATCTGCTGCTCGTCCCCGGCGTCGCCGACAACGAGGTGGTCAGCGCGGCATTGTCCTTCGCCGAGCGCAAGCGCGCCTTCGCGATCCTCGATCCGCCGCCGGGGGCGCCGGCCAGCGGCGCATCGAGCGGGCGTCCCTCGCCAATGGAATTCTGGATGACCGGACTGGGTGGCCAGAAGGGCGGCTATGTCCTGCCGACCGACCAGAATGGCGCGCTTTACTTCCCATACCTGGTGTCGACCGATCCGATCACCGGCAACGCGACGCCGATGCCGCCCTCCGGCTTCGTCGCCGGCATCTACGCCAAGACAGACAACGACCGCGGCGTCTGGAAGGCGCCCGCAGGTCTTGCCACCGTCGTGCTCAACACGACAGGCCCGGTGGCATCAGGGCAAATGAACGACCCGCAGCAGGGCGTGCTCAACCTCGACTCGATCAATTGCCTGCGCACCTTCTCGGGGGTCGGTACCGTCGTGTGGGGCGCCCGCACGCTGGTCGCCAGCAACCAGGCATTCCAGCAGTCGATGTACGTGCCGGTGCGGCGCATGACGCTGTTCATCGAGCAGACGCTGCGCGCCAACCTGCGCTGGGTGGTGTTCGAGCCCAACGACGAGCCGCTGTGGACCGCGATCAAGACGTCGATCGAGGCCTTCATGCTTTCGCTCTTCCGCCAGGGCGCGCTGCAGGGCGAAAAGCCCAGCGATGCATTCCAGGTCAAATGCGACTCCAGCACGACGACTGGGACCGATCAACAGAACGGCATCGTCAACATCATCGTCGCATTCGCGCCGCTCAAGCCGGCCGAGTTCGTGGTCATCAAGATCGCCCAGCTCGCGGGCCAGACCGCGGGCGCGTGAGGAGATTTTGCGATGGGCAAGCCGTTCACCGTCAACATCAACCGCTACGATCCCTACAAGACCTACCGCTTCCTGGTCTATTTCGGCACCTCGACGTCGCCGGTCGCGGCGGTCAGCAAGGTCACCGGCCTGAAGCGCTCCGCCGACGTGATCGAGTACAAGGAGGGCGGCAACGCCGTCATCCTCAAGGGCCTCGGGCGTACCAAGTACGATCCGATCACGCTCGAGCGCGGCCTGACCCAGGATCTCGATTTCGTGGCCTGGGCGGACGCCGTGCAGGTGCTCGACAAGGGCGCCCCGTCGACCTCCCTCAAGAACCTGCGGCGCGAGCTGCGCATCGACCTCCTCAACGAGGCAGGCCAGCCGGTGTGGCGCTTCTTCGTGCATCGCTGCTGGGTTTCCGAGTACCAGGCGCTGCCCGACCTCGACGCCGGCGCCAACGCGATCGCGATCGAGCACATCAAGCTCGAGAACGAGGGCTGGGAGCGCGACTGAGCGGAAAGCGTTCATAGCCGGGACACGGCTGGGGCGACGTGGATCTCCTGGAAGCTTCGCCTTTCGGACGATCCGGGATAGGATCAGACTGAACGGGTTCAGCCACTTGCTC
>Ga0126371_10003815_pt1 | contig 13235 bp, 15 predicted proteins | sample PanSoiMetaPlot_4_FD_110145 | JGI IMG/M metagenome (GOLD analysis project Ga0126371, IMG submission 110145) | Tropical forest soil microbial communities from Panama - MetaG Plot_4 | ecosystem: Environmental > Terrestrial > Soil > Tropical forest > Bulk soil | place: Panama | collected 2016-02-17
AAGCCGGTGCCGCACAACAAGACGGTCGCGGGCGTGCCGGCCCGCGTGATCGGCGAGGCGGGCTGCGCCGAGCCTTCTCGCACCATGGATCAGATGCTACACGACCTCGGACTGTGATAAGGAATTGATGTTCTGACTCGTCGTGCCCGGGCACCCGGGTCCGGCCGTAGGCCGGCCCGAGTGTAAACTTGACCCGGGCATCCACGACTTGGAGCTTGTCACGAGCAAGACGTGGATGGCCGGGACGACCCCGGCCATGACGGAGACGACGGCAGGGGAGCAGCCGGTGGACGTCAAGGAAATCCGCAAGATCGAAGCCTATCTGCGGCGGCTGTTCGGCAACGCGAAGATCCGCGTGGTTCCGCGGCCCAAGAAGGACGACTCGGTCGAGGTCTACATCGACGAGGAGTTCATCGCGGTGATCTCGGCCGACGAGGACGAGGGCGACTACAATTTCAACATGTCGATCCTGGCTGTCGATTTGGAATAGCGTTCGTTCTCCCGTACTACGGGGTGCGTCATCGCTATAATTCAGCTCCGACGTGCAGCGCCCCGCGGGGCGGCTGCAATGACTGACCGCGCCAATTCACTTCCGGTTTGTGAATACGCGCCGTAGCGCCGACGCGTGGCGCCACTGTTCCGTCACCGATCAGGTTGCGCAGCTCCGAAGGTCACGAGGACGACTGACACTTCCGTATAGGCGCGGAGCGTGTGACTGAACCAATCGATCAGGATGCTTGCCTTTCCGGCGACATCAGGGTGTCGACAGGCATCGAACGTGCTGACGAAATCGGTCAAGCCGCGCATGCGTGCCGGTGTACCGGTTTGCAGGCGAAAGACGAATTGCGAGCACGCAGATTTCTGTCGCTGCACGAATCGTCGCGTGAGAAGCGCTCGGTGGTGCAAGCCGCATTTGCTTTCGCGTGATCGTCATCGTGGTTCTTTTGATCCAGATCAAACGCACGCAGAAAATTCGAGCGCACGCTTTTCGCGCGGGGTGGAGAGACGTCAGGGAGACGTAGAATGATGAGGCTCTTCGCTCTTGCGGGCTTTGCCGTCGCGGCCGCAACGACGGCACAGGCAATGCCCCGCGCGCCGCTCGATCAGGCGAACGGCTTGATCACTCAGGTCCGCGATGGCTGCGGCGCCGGCAAGGTCATGGCCGATGGCCAATGCGTGCTGAGGCACGACATCCGCGTGCAGCGCCGCGTGGACCGCCGCAACAATTACGCCACCAGCGGCACCGGCTACACCGGCAACAATCAAGGGACTTATGGCGCCGGCAACTGCTACCGGTCCTGGGACCAGGATGCTCGCAACTTCAAGTATATGCCGTGCCCGACCGGCGCGCCTGGTCCGTATGGCACCGCGTATGGCGCCCATTACGTGGACACGCCTGGCGTTCACGCCATCATGAACGCCCGGGAGAGGTTGGGGCGCGGCACCTGGTATCCGTATGCAACGAGCAGCGGCATCACTTGCACGCCGGGTACGACAATCAAAATGGGAGGGCAGGATTACCTCTGCCAGTAATGTGAGCACGGAGGAGGCGGCTCGAGGAGCCGCCGCCTCCTCGTCCAAGAGCGCGAAGGCCGGAATCCGTCCGACCGTGCCATCATCCGTGCGCGCGCGGCGGATGGGATGATCGAATAGCAGTTTGCGCCCCCGGGGCGGAATTGATCTGGATCAAATCGATCAAGTCGCGCCCCAATACTTTCTCCCTTGCAGCCACGTAAGACCTCCCGACGGGCGCCCCCCCGCGAGGAGGAAGTCATACGGTTGGCCAAGCGGCGTCGACGCCGTGGGCGCCGCGCCGGAGACGGGACGAGCCGCATGCTCGAGGCTATCGACGATCCGGGCCTGAACTGGTTTGCGCTGGGCCTTTTGCTCTTCGTCGTCGTCATGATGTTTTACGGGGTTGTCGCGATCCACGATATTCCCGCTAAAATCGCCGAATCCCGACATCATCCTCATTCCGACGCGATCCACGCCGCCGGATGGGTCAGCCTCTTCACCCTGCATGTGCTTTGGCCGTTCCTCTGGATTTGGGCGATGATGTATCAGCCCGATCGCGGCTGGGGTTTCTCGACGGCTGCCGGTGAAGCAGCCGGCGGCGACGAGATGAAAGAGCTGCGACAGCGGCTTGCCCAGTTCGAGGCCTCGGCGGGAAACGAGACGAAGGAGCTGCAACGGCGGCTGAACGAGCTCGAGGCTACGGTGAAGCGAGGCGACAAGGAACCAGTTGCGGCAAAGCGGGGAGACAAGGAGGCAGTTGCGGCAAAGAGAGCGGACAAGGAAACGGTTTGAAGGAGCGGCCAAGGACGCCGAAGAGGGACCGCAAAATGGAAATCCTGCTTATCCTCCTCTACGTGGCCTTCTGCCTCGGCGTTTTCAAGCTCTGCCGGATTCCGGTCAATCAGTGGACGCTGATGACCGCTGCGCTGGGCGGCATCTTCGGACTTTCATTCCTGCTGCTCTTCATGAACTACAATCACCCCTACACGAAGAACGGACGGATTTATTTCGCCGTGACGCCCATCCTGCCCGGGGTGAAGGGGCGTGTCGTCGAGGTGCCGGTCACGCCGAACAGGCCGCTGAACGAAGGCGATATCCTGTTCAAGATCGACCCGAAGCCGTATGAGTACGCCCTCCAGCAGAAACAGGCGCAGCTTGCAGAGGCGCAACAGAATGTCGCCGAGCTGAAAGCATCGCTCGATCACGCCACGGCAAACAAGCAGCGTGCGGACGCGCAGCTCCAGCTCGCAGAGAAAAACTACAACGAGGAAGCCCAGTTGCTCCAAAAAGGGGTCGTCGCCCAGGCGACATTGGATACGTATCGGCGCAATCTCGACACCGCGAAAGAGAGCTTTGTCGGCGCGCAGGCCGACGAGGACCGCGCGCGCCTGGCCTATACGTCGAACATCGGCGGCGTCAACACGACCGTCGCTCGCCTCACCGCCGAGATGAATGAAGCACAATACGAACTCGATCAAACCGTCACGCGCGCGCCGGGCCCCGGATTTGTCACCCAAGTCTCGCTGCGACCCGGGGTTTACGTGGTGCCCATACCGTTGAAGCCCGCGATGGTGTTCGTCAACACCGACCCGAAAGACCAGCAGCTCACAGGCGCGTTCTGGCAAAACTCCCTGCAGCGCGTCGATCGCGGCGACAAAGCCGAAGTGGCATTCGCCGCGGTTCCGGGTCGCGTGTTCAAGGGAAAAGTGGATTCCGTGATAGATGCGATTCCGAGTGGGCAGATCCAGCCGTCGGGAACGATGTTCGATATGGGCGACACCCAGCCGGGCGGGCGGGCTCTCGCGACCATCGCGCTCACGGACGATATCAGCAGCTACAACATACCACGCGGAGCCTCCTGTCAGATCGCGATCTATACGGACCACATGCCGGGCCTCTCGCTGCTCCGCAAGATTCTCCTCCGCATGCGCAGTTGGGAAAATTATGTTTTTTCGGAAGAAGGCAGCGGCGGCGGTGGCCACGGACACTGAGGAAACGGCGCGCGTTTGACATCGGCCATGCACCACCATGCGGCGCTGCGTACCAGAGGACGACCCATGGTGACGGCAAGTCTTGTGCGCAAGGCCAGTCCGTCCCCCGCGCCAAAGGTCGACACGAGGTGGGCCGGTCGGGTGCCGCAGGTGCAGGCCGGCAAATATGCCGACGGGATGCCGCTTCACGAAGTCCGATATCTGTCCTGCAAGTTGATTTTGCGACCCAACAAGTTCACGTCGCGTCAGAGCCTGCTCAATTTCGGCAAGGTGCTGCGGGCGCCGGCCGAGCAATGCCATGTGAAATTTTCGACGGGCGACTTCGCCGATGCCCCGGTCGAAATCCGCGAAGTGCTTTTCATGGATACCGCCGACTTCCTTTTATACAATAACGCGTTCATCCTGCGTCGCCGCATTCCCTATACCGACGGGTTTCCTTCCGGCGAGCCGGAGATCGTCTTCAAGTTCAGGCATCCGAATATTCAGAAGGCGGCCGAAACGGACGTGCGACCCCAGATCCTCGGCGACCATCGCGTCAAGTTCAAGTGCCAGGCCTTGCCGCTCAAGGACCGGCTCGGCGGCGTCCGCATGCTCTTCTCCCACAACGTCCAATTTCCGCGCTCCCATGTCGGCATGGCCGGCGAGGTATCCCAGTTCTCGACGGTTGCGAAGGTCTTCCCGGTGCTGGAGCGCCTGCAACGGTCCTCGCGCGAGAAGATCCGCTTCGTCAACAATGTCATCGTGGAAGAAGTCCTCCAGAACATCGGATTCCTCGACTTCGGCTCGGGTCTCAAGGCGAGGGCGAACGTGTCGATGTGGCGTACCCGCGGGGAGCACAGGCCGCTGATCGGCGAGTTCGCGTTCCAGATCAATTTCCGCGACAGGAAGCTTTTGACGCTGGACGCCATGCAACGGGCGGAGCGCTTCTTCCTTGCATTGCAATATTCCGCCGCGGACTGGATGGCCCTTAACGCGACGAAGACCGGTATCGTGTACCGGCTTCTCGGCAACGCTCCGACGGCCCACGAATGAACGGCCGCTGGGCCAAGCGCGGATCATCTCGCGGTCGGCGGGCGCGCGGCCTGCATATGATCGAGGCCAGCCATGACATGGCTCAAGGCAATTCAACGGGACATTCTGGGCATCCGGTTTGCGATCAACGTTTTCGTCGCGACGACGATTACCTGGTACACGCTGGACCGCATCGCCGACACCAATCCGATCTGGGCCATCGCCTCGATGCTTGCATCGTCCGATCCGCAGGTGAACGAGGCGGCACGAATGTTCAAGTGCCGTACCATCAACGTGATGGCTGGCTGCGCGGTCGGGTTCTTGTTTCTGGTCGTCGGCGGATCGAGCGAATGGAAGCTGCCGCTGGCCTTGGCGGCGACCGTTCTGCTTTCATCTTACGTGATCAAGGTGCCGACGATGTGGCGCCAGGCGCCCATCACGGCGGCGATCGTCATCGCGGCCGGGCTGGCGCATCAATCCAAGCTGACCGGGATCGAGCATGGCCTGCACAAGGTCGCCGAGGTCATGTTCGGCTGTCTGGTCGGACTGGTCGTCAGCTGGGCCATCGCGAAGGCATGGCCGCTGGGCAAGGCCAGCGACCGTGATGCCGCTGCCGCCGCGCCGACGGGCGGAACCTAGGTCCAGGCACGCTGTTTTGCCCAGAGCGGCAATCGCGGCGGAACGGCCATGCCCGACAACGATGTCGATCGCGCCTGGAACCTGATGGAATCCGTGCGCTTCTGCATGCTTTCGACCTGGAACGGGCAGGAGCTGCGCTCGCGCCCGATGGGCGCGTTCATCCGGCGCAACGAGAACGCGATCTGGTTCTTCACCGACCGGCGCGCGTACAAGGACGACGAGATCCGCAGCTACCCGCGGGTCAACGTCGCGTTTGCGGATCCGGATCGCCAGGCTTACGTGGCGGTCTCGGGATCGGCGCAGGTGAGCGACGATCGCGCCAAGATCCGCGAGCTGTGGTCCATCCCGACCCGGTTCTGGTGGGATGGCCCCGAGGATCCCAACATCCGTCTGATCAAGATCACGCCGCACACCGCCGAGTTCTGGGACGGGCCCGGCAATCTCGCCGGCAGCCTCAAGGTGGCGTTCGGGCTTCTGACCGGGACGCACCCGGACGCGGGCGAGAAGAAGAAGGTGGCGATGTAGGCCTACCGCAGGACGACTACGATCCGCCCGCGGGCCGCAGCCCGGCGATCAGCTTCTCCAGGCCCGCCTCGACATCGCGCCAGTTGGTCAGCCAGTCGCGCGGAAAGCGCATCGTGATGTCGGCGTCGCCGATGCGGCGCTCGGCGAGGCAGGTGCCGGGGGTGAGCGGGTTGATGCTGCGCGAGCAGCGCGCCAGGAATCTTTCCGGCGCCGCCGCGTCGTAGGCGAGATCCTCGCCCTGGTAGGGCGTGCCGTCGCGGAAGGCATAGAGCGCGAGGCCGGGCGGGCCCGGCATGGGCGCGCTCGCGGTGTAGCGCGGGTAGATGTTCTTGAGCCGCTCGATCGGCGCGAGCGAGGTCGCGACCGCGATGGTGACGAAGACGCGGTCGCGCTCGTTGAGTTGCGGCGCCTCGGCCGTGCCGGGCGGCACGAGCGAGGGCCACAGATAGGCGAGATCGACGCGCGCCTGGGCGCCCGGCGTGCGCTGCGCCGCGATCCGCATCGCCTGCGGCGGCACGTTGAAAGGCACGCCCGCGACCGTGATCGGCAACGACGGCGCGTCGGCGGCGGCGGGCGACTCCGGCCAGCGCGGCCACAGCGCATAGGCGACGAAGCCGAGCGCGGTGACGCCGAGCGAGATCAGCACCAGCATGGTGAACATGAGCACGCCTTCGGTGGCGCGCCGGTCGCGGGCCGGCCTGTGTGCGTCGAGGTGAAGTCCCGCCAGGACCGACATGATGTGGCGCGCTCCGGCTTTTTTGTTTGAGCATGATCTTTTCCGAAAACCGGCACCCACTTTTCGGGATCATGCTCGAATCAGGCGCGGAGTATGGCACGCGAGGGTCTCGCGCCAGCGCCCGCAAAGATCGGGCCCGGGAACCCGGGTTAACCCTTTCTTAAGGATGTCGTGGCGCTCGCCGCCGCGATTCGGCAGAAATCCCAGGCGGCAAGCATCTGAACGGGAGTTCGCCCGTGTTCGCGTCCCTGTCGATTTCGCCGAAATCGGCGCAAGAGCTGCTCGCCCTGTTGATCGGATTTGCGGTCGCGGGCGTGATCTCGACCGGCTACCAGCTCCTGACCGAGCGGCCGGCGAGCTTCCGCCTGCTCGAGCAGGGGCCGCACCCCTCGACCTTCGCGGCGATCCCGTTCCTCGTGTTCGCGGCGCCGTTCATCATCATGCGCAACACCATCCGCGGCCGCCGCATCGAGCGCCGCCGCTTCGAGTTCGTCATGGTCGCGACCATGGTGGCGGGCATCTGGAGCCTGATGTCAGGCACCGTGGTCGTGATGGTGCTGCAGGCCGTGCGGCAGGTGATGATGTAGCCGTCATTGCGAGGCGTGCGCAGCACGCCGAAGCAATCGGGTGCCGCAAGTATATGCCGATCGGGATTGCTTCGGGCGCTCGCAAGTCGGGCCTGCCCGACTTGCACATTTATTGTTTCGGATCTCGGGTAAAACCCGAGATCCGTGCGCCCTCGCAATGACGCGGTTGACGCCTTGCTCCCCTTACTTCGCAATGGCATGAGTCGCGGCCGACAGGAGCCGCCGAATGCCGATCTACGAGCTTGACGGAATTGCGCCGGATTTCCCCGGCGAGGGGAACTACTGGGTCGCCGACGGCGCCGTCGTGATTGGCAAGGTGCGGCTCAAGCGCGACGCCAGCGTCTGGTTCGGCTCGGTGCTGCGCGGCGACAACGAGTGGATCGAGATCGGCGAGCGCTCCGACATCCAGGACAATTGCACGCTGCACACCGATCCGGGATTTCCGCTCACCGTCGGCGCCAACACGCTGGTCGGCCACAACGTGATCCTGCACGGCTGCACCATCGGCACGAACACCTTGATCGGCATGAACTCGGTGCTGATGAACGGCTCGAAGGTGGGCAATAACTGTGTGGTCGGCGCGGGCGCGCTGGTCACCGAGGGCAAGAGCTTCCCGGACAACTCGCTGATCGTCGGGAGCCCCGCAAAGGCGGTGCGCACGCTCGACGAGAAGGCGATTGCGCGGATCGCGCACGGCGTCGACGTCTACGTGCGGCGCTGGAAGCATTATACGAAGGCGCTGAAGCGGATCGGGTAGGGGGCGGACTCGTAGGCCCGGATACCGCTTCGCTCATCCGGGCTACGCGGAAAGCGTCACTCCGCCCAGGCGGTCGACGGCGGCGCGCCGGGCAGGGCCTCGCTCACATTGCGGTAGGCGAGCACGACGTGGTCGTGGATGAGCCGGGCGGCGCCGTCGGCGTCGCCGCGCGCCATGGCGGCGAGGATCGCCTCGTGCTCGCGCCACACCCGCTTCGCCAGCACCGAGATGCGCAGCACTTCGCCCATGGCGCGGCGCAGATGCTGCCAGTTGAGCCGCATGGTCTGCAGGATCATCGGGTTGTCGGAGAGCTCGTAGATGAACGAGTGGAAGTCCATGTCGGCCTGCACCAGCGCCTTGTCGTCGCCCGCCTGCGCGGCGGCGCGGCCCTGCGCGACCAGCGCGCGACCGCGCCGCGTCGCCTCGGCATTGAGGCGTGGCGTCGCGAGCCGCACGGCGAGCGGCTCGATCGCCGAGCGGAACTGGTAGATCGCCTCGAACAGTTTGGGATCGAGCGGCGCGACCGCGAGCCCGCGCCGGCCGGCGTCGCGCACGAAGCCCTGCGCCTTGAGCACGAGGAGGGCATTGTTCACGGGCTGGCGCGACACGTTGAGGCGCTTCGCGACGCTGTCCTGGGTGAGCCGCTCGCCCGGCTTGAGCGTGCCGGCGCAGATGGCGTCGAGGATGACGTCGTAGGCCTGCTCGACCAGGGTCTTGGGGTTGACGAGCGACTCCATGGAGGAGCTTCTGCCTGCGGCGGTTTTGGCGTTGACGGCGATTTCTCGGATACGGTATACGGTATGCAATAATAAAGGTCCAGCGCAAAGTCTCACGTCGCACAGTCAGGGATGAAAGCATGAGCGCCCCCATCCGCGTGCTGCTCGCCAAGGTCGGCCTCGACGGGCACGACCGCGGCGTGAAGGTGGTCGCCCGCGCGCTGCGCGACGCCGGCATGGACGTCATCTACACCGGGCTGCATCGCACGCCCGACGAGGTCGTCACCGCCGCGATCCAGGAGGACGTCGACGTGCTCGGCGTGAGCCTGCTCTCCGGCGTGCAGATGACGGTGTTTCCCAAGATCATGGACAAGCTCAGGCGCGAGGGCGCCGGCGACATGATCGTGGTCGCGGGCGGCGTCATGCCGGACGAGGACGTGGCCGCGCTCAAGCAGATGGGCATCCGGGAAGTGATGCTGCAGGACACGGCTCCGCAGGCGATCGTCGACATGCTGCGGCGCCTCGTGGCGGAACGCGGGCCACGGTGAGGCGCGCCATGAGGTCCGCCATGGAGAGCTGGAGCTTCCCACCCGCGTATGACGAGACCTACCTGCCGCCGCGCGAGGCGCGCTACTGGTTCGCCGCGCGCGAAACCATGCCGGCGGCCGAGCGCGAGCGCTTGATCCTCGAGCGGCTGCAGCAGGTCTGCGCCTATGCGTACGAGCGCGCGCCGTTCTACCGGCGCAAATGGGACGAGGCGGGCTTCCATCCGAGCAAGCTCAAATCGCTGGAGGATTTTGAGCGCGTGCCGGTGGTGCAGAAGAAGGATTTGCGCGACGCGCAGGCGCGGGTGCCGCCGTTCGGCGATTATCTCTGCGTGCCGGAGAGCGAGGTCTTTCACATCCACGGCACCAGCGGCACCACCGGCCGCCCGACCGCATTTGCGATCGGCCGCGACGACTGGCGCGCCATCGCGAATGCGCATGCGCGCATCATGTGGGGCATGGGGCTGCGGCCGGGCGACGCGATCTGCGTCGCGGCGGTGTTCTCGCTCTACATGGGAAGCTGGGGCGCGCTCGCGGGCGCCGAGCGGCTCGGCGCCAAATGCTTCCCGTTCGGCGCCGGCGCGACCGGCATGTCGGCGCGCTGCGTGCAATGGCTCGACATGATCAAGCCGACCGCGTTCTACGGCACGCCGACCTATGCGCTGCATCTCGCCCAGGTCGCGGCCGACGAGGGGATCGATCCGCGCGACTTCCGCCTCAAGGTGCTGTTCTTCTCCGGCGAGCCCGGCGCCTCGATCCCGTCGGTGCGCGAGAAGATCGAGGCGCTGTACGGCGCGCAGGTGATCGACTCGGGCTCGATGGCCGAGATGACGCCGTGGATGAACGTCGCGGGCTCGCATGAGACGACGGGCATGCTGTGCTGGCAGGACGTGGTCTATACCGAGGTGTGCGACCCCGCGACCATGCGGCGCGTGCCCTATGGCAGGCGCGGCACGCCGGTCTACACCCATCTCGAGCGCACCTCGCAGCCGATGATCCGGCTCGTCTCCGGCGACCTCACGCTGTGGAGCAATGAGCCCAATCCGTGCGGGCGCACCTATCCGCGGCTGCCGCAGGGCATCTTCGGGCGCATCGACGACATGTTCACGATCCGCGGCGAGAACGTCTATCCGAGCGAGATCGATGCGGCGTTGAACGAGCTCGCCCGATACGGCGGCGAGCACCGCGTCGTCATCAGCCGCGAGGCCGCGATGGACGAATTGCTGCTCCGCGTCGAGGCCGACGCCGCGACCTTCGCGCAGGGCGGCGATGCGGTCTCGGGGTTCCGCCAGGAGATCGAGCGCAAGCTCGGCAAGGTGCTGGGCCTGCGCACCCTGGTCGAGATCGTGGCGCCGAACTCGATCCCGCGCACCGACTTCAAGGCGCGCCGGGTGATCGACGACCGCGCCGTCTTCCGCGACATGCATGCGCAGATCGAAGGAGTGGTCCGGTGAACGGCCGCACCGCCTCGCTCGCGCTGGTCGACCGCGTGCGCGCCGGCGAGCCGGCCGCGATCGCGCGGCTGATCTCGCGCGCCGAGCACGGCGATCCGGAGGTGCGCGAGGCGCTGGCGCGCATCTATCGGCTGGCCGGCCGCGCGCATGTGGTCGGCCTGACCGGCGTTCCGGGCAGCGGCAAGTCGACCCTCGTCGCCAGGCTCGCCGCGAAGCTGCGCGCAGCGGGGCAGAAGGTCGGCGTGGTCGCGATCGATCCGTCGAGCCCCTATTCGGGCGGCGCCATTCTCGGCGACCGAATCCGCATGACCGAGATGGCGACCGATCCGGGCGTCTACATCCGCTCGATGGCGACGCGCGGCGCGACCGGCGGGCTCGCGCGCGCCGCGCTCGATGCGGTGGACATCCTCGACGTGGCGGGCTTCGACACGATCGGGATCGAGACGGTCGGCGTCGGCCAGGACGAGGTCGAGATCGCGCGCGCGTCGCACACCACGGTCGTCGTCTCGGCGCCGGGCCTCGGCGACGAGATCCAGGCGATCAAGGCCGGCATCCTGGAGATCGCCGACATCCACGTGGTGTCGAAATGCGATCGCAGCGATTCCAACCGCACCATCGTCGATCTCAAGCAGATGCTGATGCTCGGTGCGCACGGCGAACCGGGCGACTGGCAGGTTCCGGTGATCGGCACGAGCGCGGTCTCGGGGCAGGGGCTCGATGAACTGGTCGAGGCGCTGGCGCGCCATCGCGCGGTAGCTTTCGATACGCCGGCCGGCACGCGGCGGCGCCTCGCGATTGCCGATTTCCGTTTGCGCAAGACCGCCGAGAACCTGGTGCTGGAGCGCTTCGCCGCGGCCTTCGCTCGTGAGGGCGGCGCGCTCGCAGCCAGGATGGCGCGGCGCGAGACCGATCCTTATTCGCTGGCAAGCGAGTTGCTGAATTCCTCGCGATTGCAGGAGCACGCCCATGAACAAGATGCTCGATCCAAAATCGCTTGACGCGCTCTCGAACGAGGTCGCCGCCTGGGAGGCGAACGAGGTCGCGGCCTTCTTGAAGAAGCAGGCCGAGCGCAAAGCGGCGTTCTTCACCACCGGCGACATTCCGGTGAAGCGCACCTACACGGCGGCCGACGTCGCCGACACGCCGATCGAGGACATCGGTCTGCCCGGCCGCTATCCGTTCACGCGCGGCCCTTATCCGACGATGTACCGCAGCCGGCTGTGGACGATGCGGCAGATCGCCGGCTTCGGCACCGGCGAGGATACCAACAAGCGTTTCAAATATTTGATCGCGCAGGGGCAGACCGGCCTCTCCACCGACTTCGACATGCCGACGCTCATGGGCTACGACAGCGATCATCCGATGAGCGAGGGCGAGGTCGGGCGCGAGGGCGTCGCGATCGACACGCTCGCCGACATGGAAGCGCTCTACGACGGCATCGACCTGGAAAACATCTCGGTGTCGATGACCATCAATCCGAGCGCCTGGATCCTGCTCGCCATGTACATCGCGCTGGCGAAGAAGCGCGGCCTCGACCTCGACAAGCTCTCCGGCACCATCCAGGCCGACATCCTCAAGGAGTACATGGCGCAGAAGGAATACTGCTATCCGATCGGGCCGTCGGTGCGTATCTGCCGTGACGCCATCACGTACTGCGCCGCGAACATGAAGCGCTACAACCCGATCAACATTTCCGGCTATCACATCTCGGAGGCGGGCGCCTCGCCGCTGCAGGAGGCGGCGTTCACGCTGGCGAACGGCATCGTCTATGTCGAGGAGGTGCTCAAGACCGGCATGGACGTCGACAGGTTCGCGCCGCGGCTCGCCTTCTACTTCGTCAGCCAGGGCGACTTCTTCGAGGAGATCGCCAAATTTCGCGCCGCCCGCCGCTGCTGGGCGAAGATCATGAAGAACCGCTTCGGCGCCAAGAATCCGGACTCGATGCGGCTGCGCTTCCATTGCCAGACCGCGGCCGCGACGCTGACCAAGCCGCAGCACCAGATCAACATCGTGCGCACCGCGCTGCAGGCGCTATCCGCCGTGCTCGGCGGCTGCCAGTCGCTGCACACCAACGGCTACGACGAAGCCTTCGCGATCCCGACCGAGGACGCGATGCGCATGGCGCTGCGCACCCAGCAGATCATCGCCGACGAGACCAACGTGGCCAATGTCATCGATCCGCTCGGCGGCTCCTACTACGTGGAGTCGCTCACCAGCGAGTACGAGAAGCGCATCTTCGCGATCCTCGACTACGTCGACGCGCACGGCGGTACGATCAAGCTGATCGAGGAGGGCTGGTTCCAGAAGCAGATCTCGGACTTCGCGTACGAGACGGCGCTGCGCAAGCAGAACGGCGAGAAGCCGGTGATCGGCGTCAACAAGCTTGTCATGGACGAGGAAGAGCACGCGATCGAGACGCACCCCTACGATCCGACCACGGCGGAGCGACAGATCGCCCGCACGCGGCGGGTGCGCGCCGAGCGCGACCAGGCGAAGGTGGATGCGCTGCTCGCCGAGTTGGTCGCGGTCGCCAGGGACGAGACGCGCAACATCATGCCGGTGACGATCGACCTCGTCGCCAACGGCGCCACGATGGGCGACATCGTCGAGAAGCTCAAGACCGTGTGGGGGACATACCGCGAGACGCCGGTGTTTTGAGGCGTGTGCTCAAACTTAAATCCGTCACCCTTGTAAGTCACGAATCGCCAAATCGGCTAGGTTTGCCGGCGCGGTGGCGGACGGGAGACCGAGTCACCCTA
>Ga0126371_10003816_pt1 | contig 13233 bp, 11 predicted proteins | sample PanSoiMetaPlot_4_FD_110145 | JGI IMG/M metagenome (GOLD analysis project Ga0126371, IMG submission 110145) | Tropical forest soil microbial communities from Panama - MetaG Plot_4 | ecosystem: Environmental > Terrestrial > Soil > Tropical forest > Bulk soil | place: Panama | collected 2016-02-17
GCCAGGTCGACACGCTCGTCGAGCGGGAACAGAGGCGTCTTGTTGGGATTGGCGGCGATGGCGATGAATACGCGCTCGAACATGCGCGCCGCGCGTCGCACCAAGTCCTGGTGCCCGTTGGTGATCGGATCGAACGTGCCCGGATAGACCGCGTTGAGCTTCATCAGGCCTCGAGCCCCCTTGAGCCTCACCCCCGCGCATAGAGATGATACCCGACCTCACCGGCGCGCTTCGTCCTGAGTGGCAGCCAGCGCGCCGGCAGCTCCGGAACCCCCGCGCGCGCGCCGCATTCGATATAGATGAACGCCGCATCGCTGAGCCAGCCGTTCTCCTCGAGGAGCGCGGCCGCCTCCCGGAGCAGCCCGGCGGCGAACGGCGGGTCGAGGAACGCGACGTCGAAGGGACGGGCGCTGCGCGCGAGAAAGGCCAGCGCATCGCCGCGCTCGACCCGCGCATCGCGGGCGCCCCATTCGGCGAGGCGCGCCCGCAACTCGCGCACTGCTTGCCCGTCGCGCTCTACGAAGGTCACGTGCGCGGCGCCGCGCGACAGCGCCTCGAGCCCGAGCGCACCGCTGCCGGCAAACAGGTCGAGGCAACGTGCGTCGACGATGCGCGCGCCGAGCCAGTTGAACAGCGTCTCGCGCACCCGGTCGGGGGTCGGCCGGATGAGCGCCGCGGCCGGGAAGCGCAGCCTGCGCCCGCGCCAGTTCCCGCCGATGATGCGCAGCACGCGCGCCTTGGCCCCGCGCTTGGCGGGGGCGCTGCTGCGGGCGGCAGACTTGGCTCTCGACGCCACGGCGTTTCCTGAAAGGTCGCGCACCTTGCCACGATTCTCGCCGTAAGCGTACTCTAGGTCGCCTCGTCCAGAAGCGCTCAAACAGCACCGGCGGGAGGGGTCGCGACCGGTGGGGCAGCCTGCAGGAACGGGCCCGCGGCTATACGAAGAACACGGCCGCGGCGCGGGCCGCCCCTGCAGGGCGCAGCGCCCAAGCGGTCTGACAGCTTAGGAGTTCTAGGGATATGCGAAACCTCACGGCGACCGGGATTCTCGCGGTTGCGTTTGCCCTGGGCGCTTGCTCAACCCACAACGACGCCATCGGTCCGACCAACACGTCCGCCGGCAACGGCAACCCGGGTGGGTCGACGCCGCCGCCACCGCCGGGCGCCGCTACCGCCCTGTTCAATCCCGCCAGCGGGCAGCTGCCCTATCCGACGGATCTGTACTTCGCCGGCTCGACCGACGGCACGCTCAATATCCAGCCGGCGAACGCGCTCGAGCCCAATCAGGCGGCAGTGAACGCACTGGATGGCTACTCGACCACCGCGGTGATCCGCGAGAACTTCAGCACAGCGCTCGACCCCGCCACGTTCACGCCGCTTTCGGTGGTCGTCATCCCGGTAGTCACCGACAACACGAAGAGCATGGCGACCGTCGGTGTCGCCGGGCCCCCGCTCACCCTGGGAGTCGATTTCAGCGCCGCGCTCGCGACCGACACGGGGGTCGGACCGTCGATCCTCGAGATCACCCCGCTGCATCCGCTCAATCCCAGCACCTGCATCAGCGGCGGCGCCTTCCTCGGCGCGAACTGCAAGCTCGGAAGCGGCTACCTCGTGTTCCTCACCAACGGCATCAAGGACGTTGCGGGCAACCAGGCCGTACCCGACACCGATTACGCCGCCATCAAGACGGCGCTCGCGACGGGCGGGGCGGCCTGCCCGAGCATCACGGACGTGACACTGAACGGCATCTGCCGGCTGACCGGCGCGCACCTCGCGATCGCCGCGGGGGTCGCCCAGGCGGTTCCGGCGCTCGCCAACAGCCTGAACCCGGCCAACATCGTGCTGTCCTTCAGCTTCACGACCGAGGCCACCACCGACACCCTCGAGCTGCTGTATCAGAAGACCGCCGCGACCGCCCAGGCTGTCCCACCGACCATCGCCGTGCAGCCGGCGATTCTGCCGACTCAGGCCGGCCCGGTGCAGCTGACGACTCAGACCTTCGGGGGTATCGGCAAGGCCAACATCTATGTCGGCACGCTCACCATCCCCTATTACCTGAGCAAGGCCGCGCCGCTCACCGGCTCCTGGCAGGCGCCGCCGTTTCCGCTCGACGCGACCAGCACCAACGTCACGCGCTACAACCCCTTGCCCGTGGCGACGCAGAATCTGCAGATCCCGATCCTGATGAGCGTGCCCAATACCATCCCCGGCCCCTGGCCGGTGCTCATCTTCCAGCACGGCATCACCCGCAGCCGCGAGGACATGATCGGCGTCGCCGACGCCTTCGGGCAGTTCGGTATCGCAGTCGCGGCGATCGACCTGCCGCTGCATGGTGTGATCAACCAGACGACCGATCCCCTGTATGCGAGCGCCGCGAACCCGGTCTATGCGGGCCTCGGGTTGCCGGCAAATCAGGTGTCTATCGAGCGCACCTTCGATCTCGCGGTCAACGCGCCCCCGGCGCTCGATTCCTCCGGCTCGCACTTCATCAACCTGTCGAGCCTGCTCACCGCGCGCGACAATCTGCGCGAGGGGCCGGCGGACCTCATGACCTTCGAGCTGGCGCTGCCGAACCTCGTGATTCCGGCAAGCGCCGGCATCATCGCGAGCAAGCTCGCCCCGGCCCCGGTCCACTACCTCGGACACTCGCTCGGCGCCATCACCGGCGGCGTGTTCGCGGCGGTCGTCCCCGACACCGACGTGGACACCTTCACGCTCGCCAGCCCAGGCGGCGTCGTCAGCCAGCTGCTGCAGAACTCGGCATCCTTCGGGCCGGTGATCAACGCCGGACTCGCGGCGAAGGGCCTGCAGCCGGGTATGACGCTCTACGCGCAGTTCTTCCGGGACGCTCAGACGGTGGTCGACTCGGGCGACCCGGTGAATTTCATCGCGCAGGCCACGGCGCTGCATCCCATTCATCTGCTGCAGGTCGTGGGCATGTCGCCGACGCCCGCGGGCTGCAGCCCCGCGGCACCGCTCGGCTGCCCCGACCAGGTCGTGCCGAACTCCGCCACCCAGGCCCTGATCACCGCTTCGCTCTACGCGCCACCGGGGCTCGCCGCCGAGCCGCTGACGCACATAACGCCGCCGGCAGCGCCGGGCGTCGTCTTCAACATGAGCGGCACGCCACCCGGCTTCCGGGCGTTCCTCAACTTCACCGACGGCGACCACGGCTCGATCATCGACTTCAAGGCGCCGGCCGTGACCACGGAGATGCAGACCGAGGCGATCAGCTTCACCGGCTCGCCGGTGCCGCCCGCGGGACTGCCCGCGACCACGCCGGGTACGGCCATCCTGATCGGCAACCCGACCGTAATTAAGTAGCGGCGCGCACCGGACGAGCGGTGCGCGGCCGGCAAGGCCGCGCCGTGCGGGCCCCCGTTACAATGGGCGCCAAGCTCTATGCTCGGACGCTCCCCTAAAGACGCCGCCACTCCCCCGCGCCCGGGTTTCCTCACCCGGCTGCGCCAGCGGCTGAACCGCGGCGACTCCTGGCTGACGCGCGATCTCGGCGAGATCGTCCAGGGGCGCCGCATCGATGCCGGGATTCTCGAGGAGCTCGAGACGCGCCTGGTCACCGCCGACGTGGGGGTCGGGGCGACCGCGCGCATCCTCGGGGATCTGAAGGAGCGCGTGGCGCGTAACGAGCTCGCGGACCGCGCCGCGCTCATTCGCGCGCTGCGGGAGGCGATCGCCGCGATCCTCAGGCCCTGCGCCCGGCCGCTGGTGATCGATCGCGCGAAGAAGCCCTTCGTGATCCTGGTGGTAGGGGTCAACGGCTCGGGCAAGACCACCACCATCGGCAAGCTCGCGTGGCGCTGCGCCGATGAGGGTCTGAGCGTGCTGCTCGCAGCGGGCGACACTTTCCGCGCCGCCGCCATCGAGCAGCTCGAGGTGTGGGCCGAGCGCTCGGGCGCCGCCTTCGCCTCGCAGCTCCCGGGCGCGGATCCGGGCGCCGTCGTGTTCGATGCCCTCGAAGCCGCGCGCGCCCGCGGCTGCGACGTCGTGCTCGCCGACACCGCCGGGCGCCTGCACAGCCAGTCGCACCTGATGGAGGAGCTGAAGAAGGTCCGCCGCGTCATTCAGAGGAGCGATGCTTCCGCGCCCCACGAGGTGCTGCTGGTGCTGGACGCCAACCAGGGCCAGAACGCGCTCGCCCAGGCGCGGCAGTTTCACGCCGCGGTCGGCGTGACCGGGCTCGTGCTCACCAAGCTCGACGGCACCGCCCGGGGCGGGATCGTGATCGCCATCGCCGGGGAGCTCGGGATCCCCATCCGCTTCATCGGCGTCGGCGAGAGCACCGAGGACTTTGGCCCGTTCGACGCCGCAGCCTTCGCCGCGGCGCTCGTCGAGGGACCCGGCGCTGCGGCCGGGGAGGCGCAGACGCCATGATCGTCTTCGAGCAGGTTTCCAAGCGCTACGCCACCGGACGCGAGGCGCTCAACAACGTCAGCTTCAACATCCACAACGGCGAGATGGTGTTCCTCACCGGCCGCTCGGGCGCCGGCAAGAGCACGGTGCTGAAGCTCATCGCGCTGCTCGAGCGGCCGACGCGCGGCGCCGTGCTGGTGAACGGCCGGAACACGCGCGCGCTCAAGCCCCGGCACATCGCCGCCTTCCGCCGCCACATCGGCGTGGTGTTCCAGGACCATAAGCTGCTCGCAGACCGGCCGGTGTTCGACAACGTGGCGCTGCCGCTCGCAGTGGCGGGAGCGCCGCTCAAGGAGATGGACAAGCGGGTGCGCGCCGCACTCGATCAGGTGGGGCTCCTCGGGCGCGAGCGCGCGCTGCCGCAGGAGCTGTCGGTGGGCGAGCAGCAGCGCGTCGGCATCGCGCGCGCGGTGGTGAGCAAGCCGCCGCTCCTGATCGCGGATGAGCCGACCGGCAATCTCGATCCGGACCTGTCGCTCGAGGTGATGCGCCTCTTCCGGCGCTTCCAGGACGTCGGCGTCACGGTGATAGTCGCGACCCACGACCTGCACCTGGTGCGCGAGTTCGGCCAGCGGGTGATCACCCTCGAGGCCGGTCGGCTGCACGGCGAGGCGCCGCCCGATACGCTGCCGAGCGTGGTGGCGAAGCGATGAACGTCGGCCACACCCAGGCGTTTCTCGGATCGCTCGGGCGCCTGGCGCGCAGCCCGCTGTCGACGTTCCTGACGCTGCTGGTGATCGCGCTCGCTCTCGCGCTGCCGGCGAGCCTGAGGCTGTTCGTCACCAACGCGCAGGCCGCGACCGGCAATTTCGGCAACGCCATCGATCTGTCGGTGTACTTCAGGAGCGACGTGCCGCTCGCCAAGGCGCAACAGCTGGCGGGCGCTGCGCGTGCGCGCCACGACGTCGCCGAGGTCACCGTGATCTCCGCCGACAAGGGGCTCGAGGACTTCCGCAACTACTCGGGATTCGGCGACGCGCTGGCGGCGCTCAAGGAAAATCCCCTGCCGCCCATGCTGCACGTGCGCCCGCGCGACACGGCGAGCTCGCCCGCGGCGCTCGAGGCGCTGCGCGGCTATTTCAGCGCCTGGCCGGAAGTGGAGCTGGTGCAGGTGGACGCGCAGTGGGTGCAGCGTTTCAACGCGATCCTCGAGGTGCTGCGCGAGCTGCTGCTGATCGCCGCGGCGCTGCTCGGAGTCGGCGTACTCGCCGTGATCGGCAACACTATCCGGCTCGAGATCGCCGGCCGCCGCGCGGAGATCGAGGTGATCAAGCTGGTCGGCGGCTCGAATGCCTTCGTGCGCCGCCCGTTCCTCTACATCGGGATGATCTACGGCCTGGGGGGCGCGTTGCTCGCGTGGGGAATCATCGCCGTCGCGGTCGTGCTGCTCGGGGAATCCGTCGACAAGCTCGCCCGGCTCTACGGCAGCCACTTCCAGCTGCAGGGACCGACTCCCGAGGAGATCGGTATCCTGCTCGGCGCGGGCGCGGTGCTCGGCTGGGTCGGGGCGTGGATCTCGGCCGCGCGGCATCTGCGCAGCATCGAGCCGCGCGCGTGAACGCGGAGAGTGAGGTCAGGTCGCCGCGGGTGCGGCAGGGGCGGACTCGATGGGCGAGCCGGGGACGGTCTGGCCGTGCACGCGCTCGTAGCTCTCCATCCAGCGGCGGATGCGGCGTGCGTCCGCGACGCGGGTGCGCTTGCCGTAGGAGTTGAGCAGCACGATCACCACCGTGCGCGCCTCGATTACCGTCTGCATCACCAGGCACCGTCCGGCGTGGGCGATGTAGCCGGTCTTCTGCACCACGATGTCCCAGTCGGAGTTGGAGGTGAGCGAGTCGGTGCTGCGGTAGGTGAGCATGCGCCGGCCGACCTGTACTTCGTAGCTCGTGTCGGTCGAGTACTCGCGGATCGCCGGCACCTTCGCCGCCGCGATGACGAGCTTCGATAGATCCTCGGCGCTCGCGACGTTCTCGTCCGAGAGCCCGGTCGGCTCGACGAAACGCGAGCTCGTCATGCCGAGCTCGCGCGCCTTGGCATTCATCGCGGCCACGCACGCCTCGAGGCCGCCGGGGTAAGTGCGTCCGAGCGCGTGCGCGGCGCGATTCTCGGAGGCCATCAGGGCGAGGTGCATGAGATCGCCGCGCGTCAGCTCGGTGCCGGGCGTGAGGCGCGAGACATCGCCGCGGCGGTGCGAGGTGTCCTCGGCGCCGATCTCGATCGTTTCATCGAGCGGCAGGCCGGCGTCCATGACGACGAGCGCCGTCATCAGCTTCGTTATCGAGGCGATCGGCATCGCGACGTCGGAGCGGCGCGCGTAGAGGACCGAGGAGCCGGTGGTATCGAGCACCAGCGCCGCGCTCGAGCGCAGCGCAGGCTGTTTGGAGGCGCGTTCGAGCTTTACACGCACCGTCTGGCCCTGAGTCTGGGCGGCCGCGGCTCCCGCGGCGAGCAGGCATGCGAGTGCCAGGATTGAAGTAACAGTGCGCGGCTTCATCGACCAGACGCCTCCCTGAGGCTCGAGCTCGTTTGAGTCTATCAAACCACGCCTTATGTCATGCCGGCGTGACGCACTCTTAATTTTTTGCTAGTGGCTGACTTATGACTCATCGAGGCCAGAGCCAGCCGAACGTGCCGGCGGTGAGGGAAGCGTAGATCAGGCCGTCGAAGGCGGCTTTCAGAGTGAGGGTCCAGGAGCGCCGGTACCAGATCGACAGCTGGCAAAGCGCGAGCGAGTAGCCGATGAAGGCGGTGGCGCCGGCGATCTGGAACACCTTGAGATAGGGCGCGCCCACTCCGAGCGCGCGGCTCGTGACGTAGGCGGTGAAGACGCCGGCGACGAGGAGGAAGACGAACCACTGAACCAGGTTGGTGGTCATATTGAACATGCCGTTCGGCATGACGGTCATGACCGCGACGGGCCCGTTTTTGACCTTCTCCTGGAACTCGGGGGATCTCATCTCCTCGCGCCCGCCGGGCCGGGGCACGAAGTAGTCCCCCGGCGGGATGGCGAACGGCCGCAGCGCCTTAAGCACTTCATCTTCCCTTGGCATCCTCGGGAAGTCGTTCCGGTGCCAGAGCGGGGCCATATGGACGATCGAGCTCGCCACGAAGACGATCACCGCGGCGACGAGGATCGGCAGCCAGAGCGCGAACAGACTGATCATGAGGGCTCCCTGAGGTTCTTATCGGGCATCGAGCCGGTGGGGACTCTAATCCAAGGGGGGTCGGACGAGGAACCCCGAGGCCCCCCGGATGGGGGATTTCCAGCGACCGGCAGCCGCGTCCAAGCTATTGACCAGAAAGGCCCGGCGGGCATCCCCCAGGGGGAACTTCCGCCCTTCTTTAGCACTCAAAGTAGGCGACTGCTAGAATGCCCAACCAATCCACGGGAGATCTGATGACCAGCACAGCATTGGTTGCCCGTATGGGCGACCAGGCCCTCGCCGGCCCGCTCGGTAGCCTCGATGCCTACCTCGAGCGCGTCAGCCACATTCCGGTCCTCTCGCGCGACGAAGAGCGCGCGCTCGCCGAGCGCTTCCGCGCGCAGGGCGACCTTCAGGCCGCCCGGCAGCTGGTGCTGTCGCATCTGCGTTTCGTCGTGCACATCGCCCGCGGTTACAGCGGCTACGGACTTCCGGTCGGGGACCTGATCCAGGAAGGCAATGTCGGCCTCATGAAGGCCGTCAAGCGCTTCGACCCGTCGCTCAACGTGCGGCTGGTGTCCTTCGCGGTTCACTGGATTCGCGCCGAGATCCACGAGTACGTGCTGCGCAACTGGCGGCTGGTGAAGATCGCCACCACCAAGGCCCAGCGCAAGCTGTTCTTCAATTTGAGGCGCCTCAAGAAGAACCTGACCTGGCTGTCGGCCGAGGAGACCAGAGCGGTGGCGCGCGATCTTGGCGTGGCCGAGAGCGAGGTCACCGAGATGGAGAAGCGCCTCGCCGCGCGCGACCTCTCGTTCGACCCGACGCCGGAGGCCGACGACGAGGAGAGCTACAGTCCCGCCGCCTACCTGCCGGCGCCGGATTCGGATCCGGCCATTTCGGTGGAGGATGCCGAGAGCGCCGACGACAGCTCGATGCGGCTGAAGAGCGCGCTGGGCCGTCTCGATGCCCGCAGCCGCGACATCGTCGAGCGACGCTGGATGTCCGACGAGAACAAGGCGACGCTGCACGAGCTGGCGGACAAGTACGGCGTGTCCGCCGAGCGCATCCGTCAGATCGAGGCGAGCGCCCTCGGGAAGCTCCGCGGCCTGATGGCCGCCGCCTGAGGCTCAACCGCCCTTAACCTAGCGGGCAAAGGCCGCGTCCTTTGCCCGCGGGCGCGCATACACTGCCCTTGGCCCGCGCAAATTGCCGCGGGCAATTTGCGCCAATAGACTCACGCCATGCGCACCGTGGCGGAATGGCTCGGCGAGTACGGCGCGAGCCACCAGAACCCTACCAACAAGCTCCTGCACTGGGTGTGCGTGCCGCCGATCGTCCTCTCGGTGATGGGCTTCCTGTGGTCGCTCCCGGTGCCGGCGGCTTTCGCCGCCGCCTCGCCCTGGCTCAACTGGGCGACCCTCGCCGCCGCCGCCGCGGTTGTCTATTACTTCGCGCTCTCCCCGGCGCTCGCCGCGGGAGCGCTGCTCGCCTTCCTCGTGCTGCTCGCGCTGACCGAATCGCTCTCACAGCTCCCCTGGCCGCTGTGGCTGAGCTCGCTCGTGATCTTCGTCGTCGCGTGGATCGGGCAGTTCTACGGCCACGCGGTCGAGGGCAAGCGCCCGTCCTTCTTCAAGGACGTGCAGTTCCTGCTGATCGGGCCTCTCTGGCTCCTCGCCGCGGCCTACCGGCGTTTCGGCCTGCCCTACTAGAGCCTGCCCGTACTACGAGGCCTCAGGGCCCCGGCGCTGCCGCGGCGACCACCGCCGCGGCTACAGTCTCGTGCAACTCCTTGTCGAGCGGATCGGGCACCAGCTCCTCGCCCGCAAAAGCCGCGATGGCCTCCGCACCCCCCATCAGCATCCGGTCGGTGAAGCACGGAGCGCGCGCCTCGAGCGCCCCCTTGAAGAGCCCGGGATAGGCGAGCAGGTTGTTGATGCCCTTGCCATCGGCCGCGAAGGCCGCGCCGCGCTCGCGCGCCAGCACCGGCTCGATCTCGGGCTCGGGGTTGGAGAGAGCGAAGATCACCTGACCCTTGCGCACCCACTCGGGCCGGATGAGGCCCTTGACGCCGGTGGTCGCGACCACGATGTCGGCGCGCTGCATGAGCGACTCGAGGGTGGCGCCGCGGCCGCCGAGCGCCTCGAAGCGTGCGACGGCGTCGCGGCTCAAATCCGTTCCGACGATGTCGCGCACTCCGTAGGCGAACAGCAGCCGCGCGATGCCGTTGCCCGCGGCTCCGAGGCCGATCTGGCCGACGACGCTGCTGCGCAGGTCGCGCCGGGCATTGCGCGTGCCGTTGATCATCGCGGCGAGCGTCACCACCGCAGTGCCGTGCTGGTCGTCGTGCAGTACCGGCTTCCTCAGGCGCTTCCTGAGCTGCTGCTCGATCTCGAAGCATGCGGGAGCCGAGAAGTCCTCGAGCTGAATGGCGCCGAAGGAGGTCTCGATGCCGGCGATGATCCCGACCACGCGCTCAGGGTCGGTCTCGGTCATGAGGATCGGCACACCGTTGATGCCGACGAGGTCGGCGAACAGCGCCGCCTTCCCCTCCATGACCGGCAGCCCCGCGAGCGGGCCGATGTCGCCGAGCCCGAGCACCGCAGTGCCGTTGGTGACGATGGCGACGGTGTGATCGCGGGCGGTGAACTCGCGTGCCGCCTCGGGGTCGTCACGGATCGCGAGGCACACGCGCGCCACGCCCGGAGTGTAGACGTCGCGCAGCGTCTGCATGGAGTTGATGGGCTGGCTCGCAACCGTGCGGATCTTGCCGCCGCGGTGGCGGTTGAACACCCGGTCGGACTTGCCCACGAAGCGCGCGATCGGCAGCTGCCCGATGCGCTCGTACAGCGAACGGTCGCACTCCTCGTCCATCTCGACCGTGATTTCCCACAGCGTTCTGCCCTGATCGCGCTTGAGGGCGCTCAGATGCTCGATCGTGAGCCCGGCATCCGCGATCACCTGCAGCACTTTGGCGAGACTGCCCGGCTTGTGGATGGTCTCGATGACCAGAATCTCAGGAATCTTCATGCGAACCCCCTCGCCGCTATACGATACGCGCCCGCGCCTGCATCGAGGAGTGCCCTCCGTGGCCAAAGCCGCCGAATCCGTCAAGCCCGCCGCCCGGGGCGCCAGCCTCGATCCGCTCGATCTCTACGGGGTGCGCGCCGCGCTCACCGAAGAGGAGCGGCTGGTGCAGGACTCGGTCGCACGGCTCGTGGACGAGGAAGTGCTGCCGGTCATCCAGCGCTGCTTCGAGGAGCATCGCTTTCCGCGCGAGCTGATCCCGCGCCTCGCGGCGCAGGGCCTGCTCGGCTCCTCCATCGACGGCTATGAATGCGCCGGGCTCAACGCCATCTGCTATGGGCTCATCTGCCAGGAGCTCGAGCGCGGTGACTCGGGAATCCGCAGCTTCGTCTCGGTGCAATCGTCGCTGTGCATGTATCCGATCTACACCTTCGGCTCAGAGGAGCAGAAGCAACGCTACCTGCCGCGCATGGCGCGCGGCGAGGTGATCGGCTGCTTCGGGCTCACCGAGCCGCACGGCGGCTCGGACCCTGCGAACATGAAGACGCACGCCAAGCGGCGCGGTAAGGACTGGGTGATCAACGGCGCGAAGATGTGGATTACCAATGGCGCGATCGCCGACCTCGGCGTCGTCTGGGCGATGACGCCTGAGGGCATCCGCGGCTTCCTCATCGAGAAGGGCACGCCCGGATTCTCCGCGCCCGAGATCCACCACAAGTTCTCGCTGCGCGCCTCGGTGACCGCCGCCCTCTACTTCGACAACGTCGTGGTGCCGGATTCCCAGGTGCTGCCGGGCGTCACGGGCCTGAAGGGCCCGCTGTCGTGCCTGACGCAGGCGCGTTACGGCATCGCCTGGGGTGTAATCGGCGCTGCGCAGGCGTGCCTCAGGCAGCTCCTCGACTACGCCGCGAGCCGCGAGCTCTTCGGCCGGCCGCTCGCGGCCAATCAGACGATCCAGGTGCGTCTCGCCGACATGGCCCGCCGCATCACCACGGCGCAGCTGCTGGCGCTGCAGCTCGGGCGGATGAAGGACGCCGGCGCCATGACGCCGGCACACGTGTCGCTCGCCAAGTGGAACAACTGCCGCATGGCGCTCGACGTCGCCCGCGACTGCCGCGACATGCTCGGGGGCGCCGGCATCAGCGCCGAGTTCGCCCCCATCCGCCACATGCTCAACCTCGAGAGCGTCATCACCTACGAAGGCACGGAGACCATCCACCAGCTCACGATCGGCCGCGAGCTGACGGGAATCAACGCCTTCTAGCCCTCACTTCGGCGCCGCCACCGTCATCACCGCCGGGCTCGCCAGGTAGAAGGCGACCGAGAGGATGATCAGATAGGCGAGCAGGATGAACGTCCAGCCCATGTTGTGGCGGATGACATCCCCTTCCTTGCGCACGAACTTGCTGGTCGAAACGCCGACGCTCGCGGTCTGCGGCGCGACCGGTTTGCCGATCTCCGCGCCTACCGAGCTGAGCGAGGGCAGCAGCAGTGGTGGCATGCCGAGCTGCGCGCCGACCAGCGCCTGGAACTTGCCGAACATCGTATTCGTCGAGGTGTTCGAGCCCGAGAGCGCGACCCCGATGAAGCCGAGGATCGGGCAGACGATGATGAAGGCGGTGCCGAGACCCGAAAAACCCTTGGCGAGCGAGGCTGCCATGCCCGAATAGTTGAAGGTCTGCGCGAGGCCGAAGATGAACACACCGACCAGCAACGCACCCCACATCTGATGGAAACTGCGCCGGAAGACCTCGCCGATCTGGCCGCCCTTGAGCCGTCCCATCGCGAGCAGCATCACCACCACGATGATCCAGGTCGTGAGGATCGCGGTTCCCGCGATATAGGGGGCGAAGTTGAAAGTCACGGTGGCAGTCGGCTTGGCCGCGGTACAGGTGGCGGCGAGCGCCGAGCAGCCGATCGCCTGGGCCTTGAACCAACTCACCTTGGGCAGCGACGACCAGGGTCCGGTCCAGGCCGCGACCACGACGAGCAGCACCAGGAACGGCAGCCACGCCTGCAGTACCTCGCCGCTCTTCATGCCGTGCGCCTGGGTCTGCCGCGCGGTGTTGGCATCTACCGGCACGCCGCCGTAGCCGAGTACGGTCTTCGGCTGCCATACCTTGAGCAGGACCAGCAACGCGACGAAACACACGATGGCGCCGGCCACGTCGGGCAGATACGGTCCCCAGTAGCGCGCCACCGGATACTGGCCGGCGATGTAGCCGAGGGAGCCCACGACCGCGAGCGGCCAGCCGCCCTTCATGCCGTCCTTGCCCGAAACCAGGTACAGCAGCACCCAGGGGGGCAGCAGCGCCAGCACCGCGACGATCGTGCCGACCGACCCCGAGAGCGCGAGCAGCGGATAGCCGGTGACCGCCGCGAGGGCGATGATCGGCGCGCCGAGCGCGCCATAGGAGACCGGCGCGTTATTGGCGATCGCCGCGACGCGGATCGCGTTGATGTCGGAGATACCGAGGGAGATCAGGATCGGCGCCACCACCGCCCAGGGATAGCCGAATCCGACCAGGCCCTCGAGCAGCGCCCCGAATGCCCACGCGAACAGCATGGTCTGCACGCGCACATCGAGGCTGCCCTTGCTGATCAGCCAGAGGCGGAAATTCTCGAACAGGCC
>Ga0126371_10003818_pt1 | contig 13231 bp, 10 predicted proteins | sample PanSoiMetaPlot_4_FD_110145 | JGI IMG/M metagenome (GOLD analysis project Ga0126371, IMG submission 110145) | Tropical forest soil microbial communities from Panama - MetaG Plot_4 | ecosystem: Environmental > Terrestrial > Soil > Tropical forest > Bulk soil | place: Panama | collected 2016-02-17
CCGAAATCGCGGATAAGTTTTCCACGATCGTGCTGGGCGGCAGCCACACGTATTCGAAGGGTGCGGATCAATTCCCCCAGCACGGGCCGAAAATCATCAGTCACGCTCACGGCGCCTATTGCTGGGATGTCGACGGGAATCGCTTCGTCGACTGGGCCATGGGCAACCGCGTGATCATCCTCGGCCACAATCATCCGACGGTGAACGAGGCGGTTCGACGCGAGATGGAACGCGGAGTGAATTTCTCGCGACCGAGCCTGCTGGAATACGAGCTGGCGGAGTTCCTGGTCGATCTGCTTCCCGTGGCCGACATGGTCAAGTTCGGCAAGAACGGCTCCGACGTGACGACGGCCGCCGTCAAGCTGGCGCGCGCCGCGACCGGGCGTGATCTGATCGCGGTCTGCCGCGACCATCCATTCTTCGCCATCCACGATTGGTTCATCGGCACGACCGCGATGGATGGCGGCGTTCCGGAAGATGCCGCCGCCCACACCATCACGTTCCCCTACAACGATATCGAGGCGGTGGAGCAGCTGTTCGACCGCTACCCGAACAGGATCGCAGGCGTCCTGCTCGAGCCCGTGAAGAACGACGTTCCGGTCGACGGCTATCTGCGGCGTCTCAAGGAGGCGGTGCACCGCCACGGCGCCGTCCTGATCTTCGACGAGATGATCAGCGGGATGCGCTTCGACGTCCGCGGCGCCCACCATCTCTACGGCGTCTATCCGGACCTTGCCTGCTACGGCAAGGCGATCGCGAACGGGTACTCGTTCTCGGTAGTGGCCGGCCGGCGCGAGGTCATGGAGCTAGGCGGCCTGACGCACGACCGCAAGCGCGTATTCCTGCTGTCGCAGACCCACGGCTCGGAAAGCATCGGGCTCGCGGCCTGCCGCGCGACGATCGAGGAGTGCCTCCGCGTCCGCATCAACGAGCACATCAACGACATCGGCGCGAAGCTGGTGCAAGGTGTCCGCGCGCTGGCCCGGACCGCCGGCGTGGCCGACCATGTCCGGGTCATCGGCTTCGACTGCAATCCACAGATCCTGTGCACCCGTGCCGACGGCAGCTTCTGGCCGGAGTTCCACACGCTGTTGCACGAGGAGCTCGTTCGCCACGGGCTCATCATTCCGTGGACGACGATCACGCTCGCTCACCAGGCCGCCGAGCTCGAGCACACATTCGACGGCATGCGCATCGCGGTCGACCGGGTCGCACGGACGCTCGCGGACGGGCGGATCGAGGGGGCCTTTCGCGGCGATCCGGTCAAGCCCGTCTTCCGGCCGTTCAACAAGTGTCTGCAATCCCGGTGCGGGCTTCTCGATCCGACCGCGCCGAGAGCCAGTTGTTGCGACGAGCAGGCCGGCCTGCGCGCCGAGGCGGCGGAATGATCCCTGCAAACGCGCGCTTGAAAATCGGCGCGCTCATTCCCATTCGCATGACGTCAGAGCGTCTGCCCGGCAAGGCGCTGAAGGAGATCTGCGGACGTCCGATCGTGCACCATCTTCTCGACCGCGTGTTCGCCAGCCGCCATGTGGCCCGGGAAAACGTGGTGGTCTGCACCACGCCCGATCCGGCCAACGATCCGCTGGTTCGTGCGGTCGAAGCGGTCGGGGCGCGCGCCTTTCGTGGCAGCGAAGACGACATCATCGATCGGTTTTGGCGGGCCGTACAGGCTTTCGGCTTCGATGCCTTCCTGCAGATCGACGGCGACGATCCCTGTTCCGATCCGGGCTACATGGACTTGAACATGGACGCGCTGTTGGCCGATCCGGGGCTCGACATCGTCTATGGGGAAGGCCTGCCGCTCGGCCTTGCCACCAAGGCGATCCGATCTTCGGCGCTGGAAAAGGTCTGGAAATTCCACCTCACCGGCAAGAACGACACCGGGTTCATCTACTACTTCACCAGGACGGGACTTTGCCGAACAGCGGTGGTCACGCCCATCAAGCCCGAGCACGTCAACACGCAAGCGCGCCTGACGCTGGACTACGCGCAGGACCTGCGGTTTTTCGAGGAACTCTTTCGGCGCCTCTACCGGCCCGCGGAGGTTTTCGGGATCGACGCGATCTGCCGTCTCCTGTCCGAGCATCCGGAGCTGACGCAGATCAATTCGTCGGTGTCGGACGAGTATTGGGCGCGCACCAAGGAAAAAGCTCTGCTGGAGTACAGCGCGCCCGACGGCAGCAAGATGAAGATCGAGGTCTGACGTGAAGATCGGCGTCATTGGACTTGGGTCCATGGGCAAACGCCGCGTGCGCGACCTGAAGAATCTTGGCTGCGAGGTCGCAGGCTTCGACATTTCGGCCTCTCGGCGCAGCGAGGCCGAGAAGCTGCTGTCGATTCGCGCCTTGAAGAGCTTCGACGAGCTGCAAGACAGCGGAATCGAGGCGGCGGTCATTTCGACGCCCCCGGACGTGCATGCGGAGTACTACGAAAGGTGCTTTGCGGCGCGCCTGCCGTTCTTCAGCGAGGCGGGGGTCTTCACGCCGAAGCCGGAGTGGTTCAACGAGCGGGAAAAGAAGAGCGGAGTCCGCGGCTACGCTTCCGCGACGTGGAAGCATCATCCGCTCTTTCAACTGTGCCGGCAGATCGTTCAATCGGAAGAGCTCGGGGCCGTCCACTCCGTGCATTATCACTACGGCGGCTATCTGCCCTCATGGCATCCGTGGGAGGACTACACCAGCTACTACGCCGGCCGAAGCAAGACCGCGGCCGCGCGGGAGATGGTGCCGTTCGAGCTCGAATGGATGACCTACGTTTTCGGCGCGATCGAATCGGTATCCGCAGTGACGGGCCAGTTCGCGAAGTGGAAGGCGGATTTCCCGGACTCGTACTACCTGCACCTGCGATTCGAATCGGGCTTGAGCGGAACGCTGAACATCGAGCTGCATCAGACCGCGCCGTTCCGCCAGGGCGTCGTCTCGTGTGCCGACGGGGCCTTGAAGCTGGATCTGATCCGCCACGAGATCCGGGAATATCAGCTGGCCGCCGACAGCTGGAAAATTCGCAAGATGCCGGGTCTTCGCGTCCTGAACTCCTTCAATTTCGAGGAGATCTATTTCAAGGAGATCGAGTCATTTGTTCATGCGCTGAGCGGGCAGGTGCCTTATCCGAAAACCTGGGAGGAAGATCGCCATCTCTCCGACGTTCTGTACGCCAGCGAAGTGAGCGCGCGCGAGGGCCGGCGCGTGCGGATCGCCGAGGTGGCCGATCAGTATTCCGGAACGAGCTGGGACTAGTCGCCTCGGAGCGCCCGCCGTCCGCGGGCGCGAGACGCAGCGCCGCATGCAATGACCCAATTCGCACGCAAGACGATCGCCATACGGGCGGACGCTTCGCCGTCGATCGGCGTCGGTCATGTGGCTCGCTGCGTCGCATTGGCGGAAGCCTGGATCGACCTCGGGGGAGAGGCCGTCCTGATCGCATCCGGCGCGCGGTCGGCGCTCGATGCCCTCGCCGGCGAGATCCCATTGTGCTGGCTGGGAGCGGATGCGCCGGACTTGCCCGATGACGGCGCGAGGTCCCTCGCGGCCGCGCGCAAGGCCGGAGCCACGGTCGCGGTGATCGACAGCTATCGACATCCGAGGGCGTGGGAAACCGGGATGCGCCGCGCCGGCCTGACAGTCCTCGCCGTCGACGATCTCGCGTCCCGCGACCATGACTGCGATTTCATTCTGGACACCAGCATCGCGGCCGACGAGGGCGACCGCTACGGCAAGCTGGTTCCGGATCACGCCGTTCGCCTTCTCGGATCGTCTTATGTCCTGCTGCGCCGGGCGTTCAGGCAGGACCGGTTCCGGCCGCGATCGGCCGGCCCGGTCAGACACCTGATGGTGAGCTTCGGCGGCGCGGACCTGCAGGACCGCACCAGCGCAGCGCTCGACGCGATTGCGGGCGTCGGGATGGCGGACGTGACGATCGATGTCGTGGTCAGCTCCGCCAGCCCGCATCTCGCGGCGCTGCGCCGGCGTGTGGACGCCTCTTCGTCCATCAGGCTGCATGTCGACACGCACGATGTTGCCGAGCTGATGGCGGCGGCCGACCTTGCCATCGGCGCGGCCGGGGGGAGCGCGTGGGAGAGATGCCGGGCCGGACTGCCGACCCTGATGGTCGAGGTCGCAGACAATCAGCGCGGCATTGCCGAGCGCCTGCGTGCGTCGGGCGTGGTGCGCATGGTTCCGGGCGAGGGCGCGGCTTTCGTTTCCAATCTTGCGCCGGCACTGTCCGCCGCGCTCGCGGACACGGAATGGCGGAGCGGCGCCTCGCGTCGCGCCATGGAGCTGGTCGACGGGGGCGGCGCGCATCGCGTGGCGTCGCAGCTCATGCAGCGCGCATCCGTGCCGAGCCCGGCATGAACGTCGATCGTTCCATTCGGAGCGCCGCCGCGGACGGCCGTGGGGCCGGCCTCAGCCTGCGGCCGGCCGCCCAGGCGGATGCGACGCTGCTCTGGCAGTGGCGAAACGACGACCACGCCAGAGCGATGTCGCGCCAGCCGGGTGTGGTCCCATGGGAGACGCACGTCGCATGGCTCGCCAGGCGTCTGGCCGATGGCGACGCGATGCTTCTGATCGGAGTGCAGGGCGACCAGCCCGTCGGCGTGGTTCGCTTCGATCGGCGCGCGGACGGCGTCGCGGAGGTCAGCATCGCGATCGCGGCCGATTTTCGCGGCCGCGGTCTCGGCAAGCCGCTTCTGCAATGTGGCTGCGAGCGCGCCGACCGGGCCGGGTTTGCGCGCGTTTTCGACGCCGAGATCAAGGCCGACAACCTGGCCTCCCGCAGGATCTTCGAAGGATCGGGCTTCAGGGTCGTTTCAAGCGACGAGAAATGGGTGATGTATCGTCGTCCACACTTGGCGGACATGGGCGCTCGATGACGCCGGTGGCCGAGGTCGCGATCGCGGGCCGCAAGGTGGGCGCCGGCCACCCGCCGTACGTCATCTGCGAGCTGTCTGCCAATCACAACGGCCGGCTCGAACGGGCACTCGAGCTGATCGACGCCGCGGCGGCGACCGGCACCGACGCGATAAAGATCCAGACCTACACGCCCGACACGATAACGATCGACCACGACGGCCCCGGCTTCCGCATCGAAGGGGGCCTCTGGGATGGCGCCACGCTTTACGATCTCTACCGCAGCGCGGGGACGCCGTTCGAATGGCATCCGGCGCTGATCGATCGCGCCCGGCAGCGCGGCGTGACGCTGTTCTCGACGCCGTTCGACGAGAGCGCCGTCGATCTCCTCGCGAGCCTCGGTGTGCCGGCCTACAAGATCGCCTCGTTCGAGGTGGTCGATCTGCCGCTGATCGAGCGGGTCGCTCGTGAACAGAAGCCGATGATCATCTCGACCGGCATGGCCGCGCCCGGCGAGATCGAGGAGGCCGTGAGGGCCGCGCGCCAGAATGGCGCCGACCAGCTCGTCCTGCTGCACTGCGTGTCGAGCTATCCGGCAAAGTACGAGCAGGCCAATCTGCGCACGATCCCCGATCTGGCGCGTGCCTTCGGCGCGGTCGTCGGGCTTTCCGATCACACGCCCGGGACCGCATGCTCGGTTGCGGCGGTCACGCTGGGGGCGAGCGTCATCGAGAAGCACTTCACGCTTCGGCGTGCCGACGGCGGTCCCGACTCCGCCTTCAGCCTGGAGCCGGACGAATTCAAGCGCCTGGTGGAAGACTGTCGCAACGCGTGGCTGTCGCTCGGCCGCGTCGACTACACGCGGAGCGAAGAGGAACGCAAGAGTCTGGTCTTCCGCCGTTCCCTGTACGTGGTCGAAGATATCGAAGCCGGTGCGGAGCTGACGAGCCGCAATGTGCGTTCGATCCGGCCGGGCCATGGATTGGCGCCGAAGCATCTGCCGCAGGTCCTGGGTCGTCGGGCTCTGCACGCACTCAAGCGCGGCACCCCGCTGGCGTGGAGCGATCTTGCCTAGTTCGGCAAAACAGGGACCTCTGCCGGTGAAGCTGCTCGTCGTCATGCGCGCCGACAGCCCGTTGGTCGAGCATCGCGGGCCGGGCGACGTATTGCTTCCCGCGACGGCTTCCGCGCTGCTCGGGCTACGGGATCGGGGAATCGCATTCGAAGCCATATCGAACTGGCTGGGACGCGAAGACTACGGCGCGATCTGGCAAGACAGCGTGGAGACGTGCTGGCGATTTGTCGACGCTTGCAGGCGCTCGGAGCAGCCCGATGGCCCCGACCTCGGGCTCATCTATGCTTACCCGGTTTTTATTGCGCTGACGCAAATGCAAGTCATGGCGCGGGGCCTGGCTCGCTTGCGCGAGGCACGCGCGATTTCAGAAGTTGTTGCCGAGAATGGACGAGGCGCGACTACGGCCGAGGTTTTTTGGCAGGACGTATCCATGTACGCCGACGCCATACGAGCGTGGGCCGCAGACTCGCAGATACCGTGTTCGATCGTGGAAACGATCGAACAGGCCGGGGCGCCGTTGCTGCCCCCGGCGGCGGAGGAGCACCGCCGCGCGAGCGTATCGCGCATCGCGGCTTCGATATCATATCGATCGCGGGCCGCGGCGCGACGGATGCACGCGAGATGGTTGTCCGCCAGGCGGCTCGCCAGGGTCCTGAGATTATTGATCGCGGGGGCACGCAGCGGCCAGTCGAGCGTGGTGTTGTTCTATACGCAACATTTGGGATTGAACGATCCCCAGCACGTTCCCGATAACGCGTTCGACGTCAGGTGGCTGAGTGAGCTGTTGAGGCGTGTCGCCACCGCGGATCCCTCGATTCTCGCGCGGAGCCTGAGGTCGTTGGATGCGACCGCTGCGAATCTCGTGCAGTCGCACGGCTGGATCGGTCGGATCGTCAAGGAACGACTGATGGCATGCGCCGCCGCTTACGGGGAGCGGGACATCGGGCTGTTCGGGATATGGCGGCGCATGTTGCGGCGCGTCCGTTCGATCGGATGGCGCGCAATGCTGATGGCCGATGGCCCTTACACGCCTTTCACTTCCAACGGGATGCTCGCAGAGGCGTTTCGATGCAGCAACGCACCCGTCGCCGAAGTCTGCCACGGCGGGAACTACTCATTGGGGCTGAGCAGCGGCACTCCGGACGGGTTGACGATCGGTCCTGCTGACGTCGTGTTTCACTGGGGCAAACTCGGCAAGGGCGAGCGCGGCGATCGGCTGTCGAATCTCCGCCATGTGCGCACCGGATCGGTGCGATCACACGTGCTGCGCGGCCGCACCGCTCCGGATCGACGCGTCGCGGCGGAAAAGCCAATGGTCCTTTATGCTCCGACATTCCTGTCGCCGATGACGATGTATGCCTCGAACATGCCGTGGGACCGCTACCTGCCTGTTCTCGATGCCATTTTCGGCGCTTTTGCCCGTGCGCCGTTTCGCCCGGTGGTGTCGTATCTCCAGACGCCGGACATGGCGTGGCTGATCGAACGTTGGCGACGGTCGCCGATCGAATTCCGGCCGTACTCGTTCGCGCGCTCGCTGCCTGAGGCAGACTACATCGTCGTCGATTGTCTCGGCAGTTCGACGATCTACGAGGCCCTCACGACCGACAAGCCCATTCTCTGCTATGCGGCAGCCGAGCTGCAGGAGTGGGATGCGGAATTCATGACCGCGCTTCGCCGTCGCGTCGTCTGTTGCGAGGACGCGCAGTCCTATCTCGCCTGCATCGATCGCCTCGCCGCCGATCCCGCCGGGTTCTTCGCTTCCGAGCCGCGAACATGTTCAGACGAATTGCTGCAAATGGTCGTTCCGCCGGCCGCAGAGGAGGATTTCTGGAAAATCGTCAGAAGCTCCGTCGTCGAGGCGACACTGGATCACGTCGCCGCCGGCACGGTGCCACGTGAATCGACATTCGCGGATGCGGGCAGGCGCTAGGGTGCAAGAGTGATGGCTTTTTCGCCCGAATGGGATCAGCTCTACCGCGACGGCAAGCATCTCAGCCGCTGGCCGTGGTCCGATCTGGTCGGGTTCGTTTTCCGTTACGCGCGGCCGGACGACGGGTTTCGCCGCGTGCTCGAGCTTGGATGCGGCGCCGGCGCGAACATCCCGTTCTTCGTCAAGCTCGGCGTCGACTATCACGCCGTCGAGGGAAGCACCGCGATCGTCGCGGCGCTGCAGGCGGAATTTCCTGCGCTCCGGGATCGGATCGTGGTCGGCGATTTCACCCGCGACCTTCCCTTCACGGGGTCGTTCGACCTCGTGATCGATCGCAGCTCGCTCACGCACAATACGACGTCGGCGATGCGTGGCACGCTCGCCATGGTGTTCGACCGCCTGCGCGCCGGCGGCAAATTCATCGGAATCGACTGGTTCTCGACCGCATGCCCGGACGCGCAATGGGGCGACGCGCTCGATACGCACACGCGCGGGAATATCGATCGGGGCGAGTTCGTGGGTCTCGGCGCCGTGCACTTTTCCGACAAGGAACACCTGATCGGCTTGCTGACCGGCGCCGGCTTCCGCGTGGAGTGGCTCGAGCACAAGCTGATCGATTTCATCATCCCGGCCGAGGGCGGATCCTTGGGCCGCTGGAACTTCGTCGCCGTGAAGGAATAGGTCGCCAGGGCGTGAACGTCGCAGCGAAAAAATTCTATCAGGACAGGTTCATGGACCTGTCGAAATATCGGCTGGAGCGATGTGCGCTGGGCGCCGAATGGGATGCGGCCGTCGAGCGCTCGCCCCAGGGAACGATCTTCGCAACCTCGGCCGTGCTCGCGTGCCTCAAAGGCGCTCGCCCGGGGCTCTGGTCGGTGTGGAAGGATCGCCAAAGGGTCGCCGGGCTGTGCGTCGTCGAATCCGAAGATGGCCGCGCCGCTATCGCCAACGATGTCGTGATCTACGCGGGCGTGATGTTCGAGCCGGCGCCGGCCGAGCAGAGCAGGGCGCAGACGGTCGCGGAACAGTTTCGCATCACGAGCTTCTGCACGGCACGTCTCGTCGAGCTCTACGACGACATCTTCCTCAACTTCGCGCCGGCCTTCGTCGATATCCGTCCCTTCCTTTGGCACAATTACGGGACGGACGGCGCCCATTTCGTGCCGGACGTTCGCTACACCAGCATGATCGACCTGGCGCCGAACCCCGGCGGCGGCGCCGAGACCGATCCGGTCTACCTGAATGCGAGCAAGTCACGACGCCAGCAGATCCGCTACGGTCGCGGCGACGGCGTGACGACCGAGACGTCGACGGCGGTCGACGTGATCGGCGATCTCTACGTGCAGTCATTCGCACGGCAAGGGAAGTCCGTCGACCAGGCCTCCATCGACGAGCTCGTGGGCGTGACGAGATCGCTGATCGAGCATCAGTGCGGTCAGCTCTATGTCACGCGCACCGCAAAAGGCGACATCGGCAGCGCCGCCGTGTTCGGATGGGATCGCAAGCGCGCCTACTATCTCTACGGAGGCAACGCTCCCGATCTGCGCGACGACCACACCGGCACGATGGTGCTGTGGGACGCGCTTCTCGACCTGCGGGCCCGAGGCATCCCGGAAGTGGATCTCGAGGGCGTCAACAGTCCGTTGCGCGGTCACTTCAAGCTCAGCTTCGGCGGCAGCGTGACGCCCTATTATCACCTCGTCCTCCGCAAATGACGGGTAGATCTGCAATGGCGCTCTTAGGGAAATATTCCTATTACCGGTACCTGTCTGGCGGAACAAGGCCAGACGGGAAAATCCAATGAGCACAAAGGCGACGGCATCAGCTGGGAACCGCCAGGCAAAATTCCAGAACAAACCCAACTGGGATACCAGCAATCATTTCAATGCCTTCCAAAGGGCATTCCGGTCCGCCTGATGCTCCCTCGCAAAATCCGCGAATACGTCGACTTCTCCCGCCGCTGCATCGGGCTGCTGAGTGGCCGCAGCCGGCTGTTCATCGCATTCATCGCGCTGTCGCTCGCCGCCGCGCTGACGGAGGGCATGAGCATCTCGCTGCTCGTGCCGGTGATCGAGGCGCAGGGCCAGATCGGGGCGTTTCGCAACATCCCGCTGCTCGGCAGCATCTCGGGGCTGTTCGCGGGATTTTCGCCCAACCAGCGCATCGAGTTGTTCGCCGCCGCCATGGCGGCGGTCATCGTGCTGCGCAGCCTGCTGTCGTTCTTCGTCGACACGCTGTCGACCACCATGCCGCTCGAATGGGAGCAGAGGCTCAACATCCGCAGCTATGCGGCGATGATGTCGGTCGATATCGGCTACATCAACGAGAACGACATCGGCGCCTTGCAGAACGGCCTCTACAGCTGGCCGCGCCGGGTCAGCGACATGCTGAGCAGCTTTGCGATCCTCATCACCAACCTGATGACGCTGGCGATCTACGTCTGTCTCATGCTGCTCGTGTCGTGGCCGCTGACGCTGCTCGCGCTCGTCTTCGTCGCTTCGGTCTCCGCGCTGCTGAAGTTCCTGACGACCGGCGCGCTGTATCGCGCCGGCGTACGCAGTTCCGACGCGTCGGCCCGGCTCAACCAGGCGGTCCTCGAAAGCATGACCGGCATGAAGCTGGTGCGGCTGTCGGCCGCCGAGTCGTTGATGACCGCGTTCTACGCCAGCAGGCTCGCCGACTTCGTCGCGAACGTCCGCCGCACGGCGCGGATCCAGGCGTTCACGGCGCCCTTGCTCAGCATGTTCTCGGGCCTGTTCATCTGCGCGCTCCTGTTCGGCAACGCGCTCCTGCACGACGAGCATTCGACGGTGTGGTTCAGCTCGATCCTGCTCTTCCTCTTCCTCATGTTCCGCCTGATGGGGCCGGTGAGCAGCATCAATTCCGCGCGCAACCGCATCATCGGCAACATGCATGCGTTCACGGCGCTGACGGATTTCTATCGCGAGACCGAACGCCGCCGGCAGCCGAACGGGACGCTCGTGGCGGCGCCGCTGCGCAACGGATTGGCCTTCGAGAGCGTGACGTTCAAATACAAATCCGACGAACCGGCCGTGATCAAGAACGTCTCGGCGACGGTCGACCGGGGCACGATGGTCGCCATCGTGGGGCCGTCGGGAGCCGGCAAGACCACGCTGACGGCCCTGGTCTCCCGCCTCTACGATCCGCAGCAGGGCCGGATACTGGCCGACGGCGTCGATCTGCGCGATCTCGACATGCGGTCCTGGCGCCGGCGGTTGTCGGTCGTGACGCAGGACATCTTCATTTTCAACGACACGGTCGCCAACAACATCCGCTTCGGGCGCGGCGACGTATCGATGGACCGTGTGCGCGCCGCAGCCGAGCTCGCCGCGGCCGCGGAGTTCATCGAGCAGCTGCCGCAAGGCTACGACACGCTTCTGGGCGACCGTGGCGTACGCCTGTCGGGCGGGCAGCAGCAACGCGTCGCCATCGCACGCGCAATCATCGCCGACCCCGATCTCCTGATCTTCGACGAGGCGACCAGCAATCTCGATACGTTCACGGAACGCGCAATCCAGCGCTCCATGGAGCAGATGTCGAAAAACCGGACGGTCCTGGTGATCGCTCACCGCCTGTCGACCATCCGTCGCGCCGACAAGATCATCGTCCTGGACGGCGGCCGCATCGTCGAGGAGGGCACCCACCGCGAGCTGCTGCATCGCCGCGGCACATATTGGGCAATGGTCGAGCACCAGCAACTCGATCTCATCGAAGGCGACGCCGAAGAGGCCGCAGTGGAAGCGCGCGCGTGAGCGTAGCGGGCAGGGAGCGACCGCCGGCTTTCGACGCCAAGGCGCGGCTCGGCTCGTGACCTCGCCACGGACAGTCCTCGACCCATCATGCGCGCGCTCTGGATCACGCCCGGTTATCCGTCAGCGACGAACCCGACGGGATTCGTCTTTCACCAGACGCAGGCGCGCGCATTGACGCAGACGGCGGTCGACGTGTCGGTGGTGGCGCCGACGCCATGGGTGCCGTCGGCGCTTGCCCGCCGCCGGCCGCGCTGGGCGGCGTATCGGGCCGCCCCGCGCACCGAGCATGATGGTCCGATCGCAATCGCGCGGCCGCGCTACGTGACGACGCCGCGCGAGACACGATGGGGTCTTGCCCATCTCACGCAGGCGCTCGCCTGTCGCGGCGCGGCCAGGCCCGACGTCATCCATGCGCACTTCGCCTATCCTTGCGGCGCGGCGGCCTTGCGGCTCAAGCGGCGCTTCGGCGTGCCGCTCGTGCTCAGCGTGCTCGGGGACGACGTCTACATCTACCCGCGGCACAACCGCCGCATGCGCGCGCTGTTCGTCGAAGCGGTGCGCGGCGCCGACCACGTGATCGCAAACAGCCCCGATCTCGCCGAGACGACGCGGGAGCTGACCGGCGTGCTTCCCGAGGCGCTGTCGATCGGCATCAACCTTGGACGATTTTCGGTGCGGCCCGACCGCGCGCGGGCGCGCGCGGCGCTTGGCATCGCGGACGATCGCTTCGTCATTCTCTATGTCGGCGCCCTGCTGCCGCAGAAGGGCGTGCTCGATCTCGCCGAGGCCTTGCGTCGCCTCGCCTGGCAGGACGCCGTCGCCCTCTTCGTCGGCGGCGGGCCGGCGCAGCCGGAAGGGCCGGCGGTGCGGCGGCTCGGGCCGCGGCCGAACGAGGAGATTCCCGCACTGCTCGCCGCGGCCGATGTCTTCGTGCTGCCGTCCTGGCACGAGGGTCTCGGCCTCTCGGCGGTCGAGGCCGGGGCGGCCGGCGTGCCGGTCGTCGGCGCGCAGACCGGCGGGCTTGGCAACCTGCTCGCCGACGACTGCGGCTATTCGTTCACGCCGCGCGATGTGGAAGGCCTGATGCAGGCGCTCCAGGACATGCGCGCCGACGCCGGCGAAGCGAAGCGCCGCGCCACGCGCCTGCGCACCCGCGTCGAGGCCGAGCATGATCTGCATGCGAATGCGCGCCGCCTCGCCGCGATCTACGGCGAGCTCGTGGCGCGCCATCGTGCCAAGGTCGCCGACTGATGTGCGGCATCGCGGCCGTGGTGACGGTTCCCGGCGCAAAGGTCGCGCCCGGTCTGCTCGCGCGCTTCGACCGGATGCTGGCGCATCGCGGTCCGGACGGCTCGGGCATCGCGACCTATGCGCGGAACGCCATGCCGTCCGATCCGGCCGCGGCGGAGGTCGCGCTGGTGCATCGGCGGCTCGCCATCATCGATCTCGATCCGCGCGCCAACCAGCCGATGGCGTCGCCGGACGGCCGCTTCGTCCTCGTCTTCAACGGCGAGATCTACAATTACGTCGAGCTGCGCGCCGAGCTGGCGCGTGCCGGCCGCGCCTTCCACACGACATCGGACAGCGAGGTGCTGATCGCGGC
>Ga0126371_10003819_pt1 | contig 13231 bp, 13 predicted proteins | sample PanSoiMetaPlot_4_FD_110145 | JGI IMG/M metagenome (GOLD analysis project Ga0126371, IMG submission 110145) | Tropical forest soil microbial communities from Panama - MetaG Plot_4 | ecosystem: Environmental > Terrestrial > Soil > Tropical forest > Bulk soil | place: Panama | collected 2016-02-17
CAGCGCTTCGTCGGCACTGGATACTTTGACGAGGTGGCCCAGACCATCGCCAACGGACAGTCGTCAACCGTTGCTTTGGAAGGCTCGACTGAAGCTGAGCAGTTCGACGATGCTCACCAGAGCCCCAGACATCCGGAACCCTTTGAGGAAGCTGGCCAGCCGATCGACTTTGAGCCCAGACGCCAGCCCATCGACAGAGTTGTATAGCCTGCTTGTGCAAAGCACTGAGCCCTCCGGTCCATCCGACGGAGGGCTTTTTTGCGGCGATTTTGAGGAATGCCGCCCCCCGGCGATGGCTGATGAGCAACTACGATCCCTTATGGGACGAACCATCTCAACGTAGAGACGTGGCACTGCCACGTCTCACTGTTCCCTCTTCATGAATCGCCGCCCCGTGTGTTGCTCAATCATCACTCTTTGGCAATTTTGGCATTTTTGGCAATTCCTGTGCAGCCCCCCTGGGGGGTGCCATTCCTCCCCATATGTCGCCACTCTGTCCCCACCTGTCCCCAGGGGTGTCGCCCCCCTGTCCCCACCTGTCCCCAGCGTGTCGCCACCCACTGTCCCCCCAACAGCAGCAGGTTGCAAATTTCCGAGCGCCAAGGGTCCCAGCCTTGGGGTTCAAGATCACCCGATCACCAGATCACCAGATCTGCTCTTGGCTCCTATTCAGTTGTAAAAGAACAATACCCGCCAATCGGCGAGGCCTCCTGGGAGGTGCCGAATCACAGTCGTGCTCACGCCCAACAGAAATCCGAATTGTATCGCTTTTTATTCGTCTTTGCAACGAGAGTTTTCCGACCCGGCGACGGTCTCCTAACCTGGCTAGTTCTCCGTGTCTCCGTGCCTCCGCGGTAGGTTTTGCTCACCCGAGCGTCTTCACCAGCAACCTTGTATCGTCCGAAATGATCCCATCCACTCCCATCTCCGCCACTCGCTTCATCTGCCGCGGATCGTTTACCGTCCACGTGACCACGCGCTTCCCTGCCGCGTGAAGTTTCTCAATCAGTCGAGGAGAGAGCAACCGGAAGTGGGGCACAACGTATTCCACCGGCAGAAGCCTCCAGCGGCGAAGCTGCCAGCGCGTCTGCGCCAGCGCGCCAAGCACGAGCGAACGGTCGAGCTCATGCAGGGTTCGAACCACGCTGGGAAGAAACGACGAGATGAAATAGCGCTCCGGCCTGGCTGCCTTCATAGCGCGAACGATGATCCGCTCCATCCCCCGAACTTTGACCTCAATATTGAGAAAAGACTCGCGGCCATAACGTTCAAGGATCTCTTCAAGGCAAGGTGGCCTGCCGCCTGGGGCTGAACAACTCTCAACTATTTGTTTCAGAGTGCGGCGTCGGATCATGAGCCGGTTGAATTTGGGATCGTGGCAAATGAGCGATTGACGGTCTCGCGTGCAGCGAACGTCGAACTCAAAACCGTCAGCGCCATGCTTCAGCGCAAGATCAAAGGCGGGGAGGGTGTTTTCCGGGGCATGAGCCCGCGCGCCCCGATGTCCGAGCAATAGCAATCGTTCAGTCACGACTGTGGATGTGGGAGGGCAACGAAACCAACTTAGAAGCGGGTGTGGAATTGAATGGCTTTTTCTTTTTCATTGCAAGCATCGACACAGTCAATGTTTCACCATCACCGCCGAATCCTGTCATCCTGAGCGAAGTACGAGGGAGCGCAGCGACTGAGAACGAGTCGAAGGATCCCGAGAATGCAAGCTCTACCGATGCTGCCCCAGGGAGTTCTACCAAGACTTTCGCCGTTTGACGCCGGCCACGCTCAACAGGCTTCTCGTATTCATCAAAGGCAACTAATCCAGATCGAAATCCCGGATCATCGGTCCCTGGTCGGGCGATTCCTTGGCCTTCTTCATCGCGTCCTGGAACTTCTTCTCCAGGAGATCGGCCTTGTTCTTCTCCGCGTCCACCGCCTGGCGGAAGATCGATTCCTTGCGGCCTTCCTGCTCGCGCATCGCCTTGGCTGCGGAGTCGAAATCGGCAAACATCTTCGGCTTCACCGGCGCAACGTGAGAGATCACTGCTTTCGTTTCAGGATCCACCTTCAGCACCGCCCCGCAGCACGGGCAGCCCACCTCGAACAGCTCGGACTTCGACTTTGCCATACCAGAATTGTAAGCCTAAATGCGACACCAGATGCAGCCGTATTTTCAAAATTGGCGCCCTATTTTGCTACAATTTTCCTGAGGAAATGACTCCTTCTTCCGCATTTACCGACGTCCTCACCGCCATTGAAGAAATCCGCGCCGGGCGGATGATCGTGGTGGTCGACGACGAAGACCGCGAGAACGAAGGAGACCTCACTCTTGCGGCGGAAAAGGTCACTCCTGAGGCCATCAACTTCATGGCCAAATACGGGCGCGGCCTGATCTGCCTGGCCATGACAGCCGAGCGGCTGGAGTATCTGCGCATCGGACCGATGACGCGGGAGAACAGCTCGCCCTACGGCACCGCGTTTTACGAGAGCATCGAGGCGCGCGACGGAATCACCACCGGCATTTCCGCCCACGATCGCGCCCGCACCATCCAGGTGGCGCTCGATCCTGCGAGCCATGCTTCCGATCTCGTCCGCCCCGGGCACACCTTCCCGCTATGCGCGCGCAAAGGCGGAGTCCTGGTGCGCGCCGGCCAGACCGAGGCTTCTGTCGATCTGGCGCGCATGGCAGGCCTGGTTCCCGCCGGCGTGATCTGCGAGATCATGAATGAAGATGGATCGATGGCCCGCGTTCCCGATCTGATCGAGTTCTGCCGGAAGCACGAGATGAAGATGCTGACGGTAGCCGAGCTGATCCGCTACCGGCTGCAGAACGAGCGCTACGTCGCACGCGCCGGCGAAGCCATGCTGCCCACCCGCCACGGCGAATTTCGCATGATCGCCTTTGAAAGCCAGCTCGACGGCGAATCGCACGTCGCGCTGGTGAAAGGCGATGTGGAACATGCGACTGACCCGGTTCTGGTCCGCATGCACTCCCACTGCCTGGCCGGCGACGTCTTCGGCGGCACGCTATGCGACTGCCAGCAGGTTCTGGATCGGTCGCTGGAGATGATTGCGCGCGAAGGGACCGGCGCTCTGATCTACCTGCACCAGACTTCCAAGGGATTCAATGTGGATGAGGCGAAGAGGCTGGTCTTCCATCGCGAAGCGCCGGCGCCGCGCTCCTCCGCGCACCAGAGAAAGACGCAGCGGGATATCGGCGTGGGCGCGCAGATCCTGTCTGACTTGAACTTGCGCAGCATCCGCCTCCTGACCAACCATCCCAAGCGCGTGGCGGCGCTCGAAGGATTCGGCATCAGCATTGCCGGCCAGGTGCCGGTTCCCACCGGAAAGGTCGTTCCCGGCTAGTTAGGCTTTTTCGGCACCACCTGCTCATTCATGATGACAAACTGCGCCGGGCAATGGCTCGACCCGCAGATCACCGGGATCAGCCCGCGCATCTGCCTGCGCGTGATCAGCCCCAGCGTGCCGCATTCCGGGCACGACAGCACTGCCCAGTACGGATCTTCCTGGTTGCCCACCTCGCCCGCGTTTTCCAGAACAAAAATGCTTCCCGGCTCCATCTGCTCCGGGAACCAATCCGTGACGATGTTCAGCTCTCCGACCACCTGGTCACCTCCGTCGGACCGAAGATCGTTCTCGTTCCGTTTGAGTCACAAGAACGGCTTCTGGTTACCTGGTTCACGAACTTCTGCGTCGGCCGCCTCCCCGCGCGCCCGCTTGCGCCGGCCTCCGGTTGAAGATTTCCGCCCGCACCTCACGGACGGCGTCGCTCAGGCACACTCCCAGCAGCGGCTGCCGGGAGTTCTTGAGAATGTCGATCACCTGCTGCTCCGAGTTCTCCAGATAAATGCGCTTGCCGTCGGTCAACAGGTGATATTCCGACCCGTTGCTGACCGCCTCCGCCAGCCTGCGGCCGAACTCCTTCTGCAGGAATCGCATGATGCGGCGAACTCTCTGCAGCGGGAATCCCTTGCGGCGAAGCGCGCAGATCACGGCGATCTCGGCAACGTCGTCGGCCGAGTAGAGCCGGCGGCGTCCTTCCCGTTGCGGCACCACGATGCGGCGCTCGTCCCACCACTGCAGCTGCCGCGGCGTGATCCCTGTCAGCTTCACCACCTGCGCCGATGTAAACTGCTGTTCCATGACTACAAGGAAATGTTTAAAACATTTCCCGGTATAAATGTTCGAAACATTTTAAGAGGAGAACCACGGAAGTCAATACCTGAACGGGAAAATTTATGTGGAGTAGAGCGACGTGACGAAAAGGATGAGCCGGTAGAGCTCCAGGATCTGAATGCTTGCATAAGAAAGCAGCAACGCTTTGACGCCGGCCAGGATTCGCCCATCGCCGTAAAACCGCCTGAGCGCGAAGTACAGGTAAACGGTGAAAATCATAAGATCAGCCAAGCCGATGAACTGATTTAAAGCACCAAGGCTGTAGGTGATGCCCCAGCGCCGCAGAATGCTTACCACTGCTGTCACGCCACCGCCCAACACGATGAAATTCAAAACCAGGTAAACAGCTATAAAGTGCAGCGCGAAAACCAGGTGCTCGCCCGCCAGGCGCTTCTTCCTCCATTCCACAATTGCCACAGCCAGCGCAAACAGCGGGACCATGATCAGAACCATCGACCGCGACTGGATATCAATCACGTGGTCGAATCGTTGGATTAGCTCGGCCCTGCTGATGCCCTTCGCCGCCGCGCGGTGCTCCGCCAGCCGCGTTGCCCAGGTGCTGTAGGGCATCATCTTTTCGTAAACCGGAAGTGGCGCCTTCAGGCCGCTCCAGCCGAGAATCGGGAAGAGCAGAAAATAGAGCACGTTGGCAATGAAGAATACCTGGAACGGATGGACATAAGCCTTGCGCTTTCCCGCCGCATACTCTGCGCTCAGCAGACCCGGCCGCGAGAACAGGACCCGAAAGGTGCGGAAGATCTTGGAATCCCAGTGAAACAACGTTTCGGCTGCGTGGGACAGCAAGTGACCAATTCCCAGATCGTGGGGGCTGGGGCGCTTCTCTCCGCACTGCGTGCAGAAATTTCCCCGGTTCTGCGCAAGACAAGTGGGACAGGACCAGCCTGTCTGGATCGCAGGAGCTTCCTGCTCTTCCTCCGGCCGCCGGGCCAGATTCCGCCCGCTTCCCCCTCCCACAAAATGCACGATCTCCAGCTTGTCGCCGTCTTTGAGAATAACCGTGTCCCAGTTCCCTCGTGCGACGATTTCCAGGTTCAATTCAACCGCAACCCGGTCAGCTTTCATGCCCAGCTCAGTCACCAGCTCAGCCAGGCTGAGGCGGTCAGCAACAGTCTTGCTTTCGCCATTGATTTGAACAGTCATTGCCAATTGCTTTTGCTAATTGCTAATTGCCCACTGCTAATTGCTAATTGCTTGTCAGTACCCTCGATGTTTATCCACCTCGTTCAGCAGTGGCTTCGCCGCCAAAAACCTGTGGAGGTTCTCGACGATCAGATCATAATGTCGCTGCCACAGCCGTTCGGTCACAGCCGCCGTATGCGGCGTGATCAAGAGATTGTCCAGCGACCAGAAAGGTGAATCTGCGGGGAGCGGCTCTTTTTCGAACACGTCCAGAGCAGCCCCGGCGATGCGGCGCGATTGAAGCGCCTCGATCAGTGCGGGCTCATCCACCAGGCTGCCACGTGCGACGTTGATCAAATAGGCGTCCGGCTTCATCTTGCCCAGTCGAGCGCCGTCGATCATCCTGGTCGTTGCCTCGGTCACCGGCGTACAGAGCAGGACGTACCCTACCTGGGGCAACAGTTCATCCAGCTTTGCCGGCGCAAACACCGCGTCGGCGCCGTCAGTTCCCTTCCCGGGGTTTTCGCGGATCGCGAGCACCTTCATTCCAAGGGCTTTCGCGCGCGATGTGAATTCGCGCCCGATGCTTCCCATCCCGACCACCAAAACGGTATCGCCGGCCACCTCCCGCGGCCGTGGCTGCTCCTTCCAAAGCAATTCCTGCGCCCAGGTCCTTTTCATCTGGTACTGCATCGCCTGCGGTATTCGTTTTGCCAGGGCCAGCATGACGGCGATGGCATGCTCCGCGACCACGGGACCGTGGACTCCGGTCGAATTCGTCAGGCGCACCTGGCTGCGGATCAATTCCGGAAACATGAGCTGGTGCACCGCTGCCGCCGGCGAGTGGATCCATTTGAGCTTCGTGGCTGTCAGGAACTGGTCGGGGCGCAGTGACCATCCGACAAAAACATCCGTTTCCGTCAGCTCCTGTGGCAGCTGTTCATAGGTCTCGAGCTGGACGAATTCGATGTCCGGGAATTTCTGCTTTAATTTCTCTCGCAGCCATGCGGGCGCATGCCAATGCTCAAAACGATGATGGTGGACAATCAGGACTTTCATCCCGTCTTCATTCCTCTTAAACCAATCTCACTCTATCAAGCTTTGACAGCAGCGACCGCTTGCCTCCTCGCGGGCGCAGATGTTTATCTCTGTTCCTCAACATTCTTCCAGCGAACACAGTCTTCCGCATCGACGGCCGAGTATAAACTCAGAAAAAACAGCCCGGAGCGAATCACCTGATCGCTGGTGGCGCAGAAATTCTTGCTTCCATGCGATCCATCGACTGGCGTGGCTGTAATCGAGTAATCCCTGGTCCGCGAAGAATAAGAGTAGTGCGTGAGCAGCTGAAATTTGTATCCATTCGAGATGCACCAGCGCGGCGTTTTGCAATCCGGCTTGGCCAGCGCTCCGTTGATCAGGCAGGCGTACTGAGCAGTTCCCCCTTTTGCACAACTTTCATCCGGCCCCGGCCCCAGCATATCCAGCGAACCCGCGTACACCGGCAGTGACGATGATGACGATTGCGGCGGGCTGTAGCTCTGACTGTACGTGGCTTCGGCAGCGACGATTTCACGCATCGTCGCGATCGTAGCGGTTTCGTTGGCCGCGATTTCCTTCTCCGTCTGCATGTAAGCCACACCGCCTATTGTCAGGAAAATGCCCCAGCAGATGGAACTGATATAGCCGAGGATCAGTCCCACCAGAGTGATCTCCTTGCCTTTCAGCCGTCCTCTGCTCTGATCGATCTTTTTAAGTGTGCGATGGCCGAGAATAATCGCGGGAATGCCCAGCGGCAAGCCACACAGTAACCACGACCCGATTCCCAACCCTAAAGTGATTTTTGCCCCTTCCGGGCTGACTGGTGGAAGCTGCGGCCTGGCGACAGGAATCTGACCAAATCTGCCCGGATCCCCAAGCGGAAGATCGCCAATGGGACGCGCGGCCGGCCCTGCGACCTGCAGTGCATTTCCGCACTGGTTGCAGAAGCTGGCGCCGGAGGGAACGTCGGAACCGCATCGGCTGCAGATCATCTGCTCTCCGGGCATGAAACTGGACGTACGTGGTGACGGTTGCTCAAGTTTCAGGACGCCTTGGGCACGCGCAGGTCGTGTCCGGTCATCTCTTTGGGCTGCGCAAAACCAAGCATTCCCAAGACAGTCGGTGAGATGTCCTGCAACGACCCGTCACTAGCGAGCGAAAATTTCGGCGCATCCTCGCTTACCACGATGAAAGGAACAGGATTGGTAGTGTGGGCCGTGTGCGGCCCTCCCGTGGCCGGATCGATCATCATCTCGGCATTGCCATGATCGGCGGTAACCAGCATGCTTCCTCCGCGCTGCCGCACTGCCTGATAAATCTCTCCCAGGCAGGCATCCACCGTCTCTACAGCCTGGACCGTTGGGGGAATCTTGCCCGAGTGCCCAACCATATCCGCGTTGGCGAAATTGACGATGACCACGTTAAAAGCCGAATCACTCAGGGCCTTCACTACGGCCTCAGCGATTCCCGCCGCCGACATCTCAGGCTTCAGATCATACGTCGCAACCTTGGGGGAAGGGACCAGCACCCGGTCTTCGCCGGCAAAAGCCTTCTCGATTCCGCCGTTGAAGAAGTAGGTCACGTGCGCGTATTTTTCCGTCTCCGCCACTCGCAGGTTGCGCAGGTTGTGCTCCGCCATCACGTTGGCCAGAATGTTTTTGAGCGAATCCGGTTGCACCACAAAGGGCAGCGTAAAGAGCTTGTCGTAGCGGGTCATGCAGACGTATTTGAGCTCCTTGGGCACGCGCGCGCGTGGAATCGCCGCATCGAGCGCGTCCGCGTCAGGCAACTCGCGTCCACCCTGGGGTGTCAGCCCGCTTTCGCGCGCCAGGCATCGGGTAATCTGACGGGCGCGGTCCGCACGGAAATTGAAGTTGATCACCGAATCGCCGTCGCGGATGGTCGCAAGCGCCTTCCCCTGATTGTCAAGACACACGAAGGGGATAACGAATTCATCGGTGACGTCGCGGTTGTACGATTCCTTCATTCCCTGAGCCGGATCGACGTACTCGCCGCCTTCAGCCTTGCCCGCGACCATGGCATCAAAGGTTTTCAGCTCGCGGTCCCATTTCCGGTCGCGATCCATGGCGTAATAGCGGCCGCTCACCGTCGCGACTTTGCCCACGCCGTACTCGCGCATCTTCTGCTGCAGCTGTTGGATATAGCCGGCGCCGTTTGTAGGCAGAGTGTCGCGTCCATCCATGAAGCAGTGGACGAAGGTGCGGTCCACTCCGCTTTGCTTCGCCATGCGCAACAGTGCGTAGAGATGGTTCTGGTGCGAGTGCACACCGCCATCGGAAAGCAATCCGCAGAAATGGAGACGGCGGCCGCCACTGCGCGCGTTCTTCATCGCCTCGAGCAGGACCGGATTGGAAAAGAGCTCGCCGTTTTCGACCATGACATCGATCTTCGTAATGTCCATGTAGACGATCCGTCCCGCCCCGATGTTCAGATGACCGACTTCGCTGTTCCCCATCTGCCCGTTCGGCAGTCCGACATAGCGGCCGCTGGTGTGGATGAGCGTGTTGGGAAACTCCTTGAGCAGCCGGTCGTAATTTGGCTTTTTCGCCAGCGAGATGGCGTTGGCGTTCGATGGCGGCGCGTAACCCCAGCCGTCAAGGATAATGAGCACCAGAGGTGGATGGTTCATGGCGAAGCAAAAATTGTAAATGAAGACCCGGACCGCGTGCCTCCCCGACGGCTGCATGAGTCCCGCAAGAAACCGGCTTGCTGCTGCAACCTTCTCACCTCGAAGATGCTTCCTCTAATGCGGGGTGAAAGTATGTTTCCCCAACTCGCAACCCTTGCCGATGCCGGGTTTCTGCTGCTTCGACTCATGGTCGCCGTGGTGATTGGGTCCAGCGGATGGAGCCATCTCAAGGATCCACAGAAGCGAAGCCAGAGCATCGGCATGAGCAAAGGCTTCACCATCTTTCTCGGCGCCGCCGAGCTGGCAGGAGCTTTAGGTGTGTTGTTCGGAGTTCTTACTCAACTCGCCGCAGCCGGCCTGATCCTGCTCATGCTTGGCGCTATCCAGAAGAAGATGTTCGTCTGGCATACGGGATTTTGGGGAAAGAACGGCACAGACGGCTGGCACTATGACCTGCTTTTTGTGGTGATGAACCTGGTCATCCTCTTTACCGATGGCGGGAGATACGTGCTGGGGAAGTGAGGAATCTAGGGTTTCGCCGCCGGCTTCAAGATCACCAGTCCGGCGACGTCGCCGCCGTTCGCATCCACGGCATGCGCCCAGAGGTTGGTGAAAGCGTCCTTCAGTTCCGGATACTGTGCGGCAAATGCCTTGGCCAGGCCCTGCGCATCGGCGATGGTGGCATTGAAGTCGGCGGTGCTCGGGACGCTGTATTTCAACGAGAGGTCGAGTGACTTGTCGGTGGGAAACACGTTCATCTCTGTGATCGTGTATGTTTTCCCGTTTGCGGAAAAAGTCACAGGCTTCCCGCCGGAAGGAACATCGTTGAGCTTCACGTCGCTCAACTCCTGGCTGATCTTGCTGAGCAAACGCGTATTCATGTAAGTCACGGGGGCCATGAGGTCCCACGAGGTCGTGTAATAGAACCATGCATTATGGCTCTGGCCTTGCTTTTTGTAATCGCGCGCGCGCTCCAGATACCAGATGCCATCGTGCCCGATGGCTGACTCAGGCCGGATCGAGAACCCTGCCAGCTTCCATCCACCCACATCCTGAAGCACGGTCCCCAGCGCATAAGGTGCTTTGCCGCCCGTAATGTCCTGAATGACCACAGCATATTTGCCTGCAGGCAGACCCGGAAGAGCGAACTCGGCGCCGTTAGCGGCCATGCCGTTTACGCCAAAAACTCCGCAGTAGAACTGTCCGTCAGCAGACGGAGTTGCGCCGGTGTCAAGCAGAAATGACGTCCTGACTTGGGCATGCGCTCCAGCGAATGCCGTCTTGTGGTCGGTTACCGCGCCGGCTACGCCGTTGAAACTCGATTGCAACGATGGGATTGCATTGGCCCGAATTGCGGCCGCATCTCCCCGCGCCGCCTGCTCATAAATCTGCTGGGCAGCACTCTCGATGCCCGATTTCGATTGCGCCGGCATCTCATCGCGCCCAAGGCATGTCTGGGCCAGTGCCGGAAGCCCGATAAGAAACACAACCAGTGCGGGGATTAGCTTTGTGGAGATTCTCATATTCTCTGACGGTAGGCGCGCAACTCTGCTCTCACCCTACCTTGGATGCCATCCCGGGCATCTCAGATGTACACAATGGGCGTCAATGCAGAAGCCGCCTGCGGCCATGATATCCCAAGTGACGATCCGGAATTGTCAATGTTTATCGGAGTAAAACAGCAACCAGGCGCATCTGGTGGGGTTAAGACTAAAGGTTACAAAAATAACGTAGCAAAACCTGTTTTCTTGCGCGTTCTACCTGCAGGGCGAGTAAAATTTAAAAAGGCTATCTTGGCCTGAAACCTGAATATTCCCGAACAATGCAGCGTCTTTGGTTCACATCATTCTTCTCATTGCTCCTGGGGACAGGTGTGCTCTTCGGCCAAGGTACTGCACTCAATCCGGCAGCGGCAGCCCGGGCGCGGGAACGCGGGTTGAATGCTCAGACATCGGCGAACCAGAGCAACGCGAGCCAGAACAACACGCAACAGAACCAGGCAACGCCGGGCGCCAGAATTGCTCAACCTCCGGGCACTCAACAGGCTCAGCCCCCGGTCACGCCCGCTCCGGCTGGAGCCGGCAATCCGACAGTTCCAGGAGCTGGGCCTTTCGTGGCCGCAGCCCCGACTCCGCAGGCGCCTTCCACTCCGGCTGAAATGCCTCCGGTTCCGCCGCAGGTCACTTATCGCGACGGCCTGCTGACTGTTAACGCGCCCAATTCGAGTCTCAGCACCGTCATCAGCGCCATCCGCGCCAAGACCGGAATCGAATTTGAAGGCATCGACAATATGGCTCCAGACCGCCTGGCGCTCACCATCGGGCCGGCGCCTGAGAGTGACGTTCTGGCAGCAATTTTTGATGGCTCACGCTTTGACTACGTCGTAGTGGGAAGAACGGACAGTCCCAACATCGTGCAGCGTGTGGTCCTGACACCCAAGCAAGGAGCACCGCCTCAAGCAGGCACTGTGGCCATGCGGCCTCAGCAGCGACCTCCGGCGGGCGAAGGCGAAGACGAAGACACGCCCGATGAGCAAGTATCCAACGGCGATCCCGAACCGCAGGATATCCCGAACCAGCCTCCAGTCCAGCAACAGGCTCAGCAGCCTCAGAATCCTCAACCGCAGCAGCAGGGTCCGACGAAATCTCCGGAGCAGCTGTTGCAGGAGCTGAGACAAATGCAGCAACAGCAGCAGCAGAAGGATCCGGGCAGCACCGCTCAACCGAATCCCAACGTACCTCGCAAGCCGCCCCTTTAGAGACGGGCTGACGCTAGCGACGGACTAACGCCTGCGGATGATTCACCCGCACAAAAAATAGAAATCACTTGCAAAGAAAGTTGTTCGCGCAGGACGCGCGAACCCGGCGATCAGCGGGCCTAGTGGGTCGATGCGGAAGTAGCAACCACAGCAGTAGCCGGAGCGCTTTCCACGCGGGCAGGCCTAAGCGCAAAGCTGCGCAGGATAGCGTTGATCACCGCGTATCCACATGCAATTCCAAATGCCAGCGATAGAAGGATCGTTATCAGGACGGTGGAAGAAGTCAGCAATGCTCTCATTTTGTCGGTCTTCTAATTCGATGTAGATTCTAAGTTCCCGGTTGGTCTTTTCGCCGGTATCTAACTGGATTCTGGGCCATCTCTCGCCCGTTGTCTGCATTACCGGCGATGTTGAACCGTTGGTGATCATCTTGTTCTTTCGTCACGATCTTGCGCAAGTAACTGAAGTCACTAGGTTAACCCTTACCATCCCGTGGGATTGACCATCTTGTACATCGGGCTCTAACATACGGAGTAGAGTTGCGCGTTAGCCTCTTCGAGCCGTTCAGCAGACCTCTGCCCAGGGTTTCGAGGAGCCTTGCGCCCGAGTTCAGATCCAAGTTCATGCCTATCAGCAGCATCAGCGTTCGTGGCGCCCGGCAGCACAATCTCAAGAACATCTCCGTAGAGATTCCGCGTAACACTTTCACAGTAATCACGGGATTGAGCGGTTCCGGTAAATCGTCACTCGCCTTCGACACCATCTATGCCGAGGGCCAGCGGCGTTATGTAGAAACCCTGTCCGCCTATGCCCGCCAGTTCCTGGATCAGATGGAACGGCCGGATGTCGACTCCATCGACGGTCTCAGCCCATCCATCTCCATCGAACAGAAGACTACCTCTCGCAGCCCGCGTTCGACAGTAGGGACAATCACTGAGATTTACGATTATCTTCGCCTGCTGTATTCCTCGATTGGGATTCCTCATTGCCCGAACTGCGGCAAAGCGATCAGCCGTCAATCCGCGGAACAGATCGTTCAGCAGGTGATGCAGCTCAAAGCGGAAGACCGCGTCATGGTCATGGCGCCCCTGGTGCGCGGGCGCAAAGGGGAGTTCAAGGCAGAGCTGGCCAAACTTGCGGAGCATGGATTCGTTCGTGCCCGCATCGATGGCGAATTGCGCCACCTCGACGAAGAGCTCGACGCGATCCAGCTCGATAAGCGGAAGAATCACACGATCGAAGTGGTGATCGACCGCCTTCTGGTCAAGCCGGGCATCGAGAAACGGCTGGAGCAATCCGTGGCCACTGCGATGAAGCTCGGCAATGGGCTGGTACAAGTGGCGGTGGTGAACGGAACTGAGAGACTCTACTCTTCGCGGATGGCCTGCCCTGATTGCGGGATCAATATCCCGGCGCTCGAACCACGGTCGTTTTCGTTCAACAGCGTTTATGGC
>Ga0126371_10003820_pt1 | contig 13226 bp, 10 predicted proteins | sample PanSoiMetaPlot_4_FD_110145 | JGI IMG/M metagenome (GOLD analysis project Ga0126371, IMG submission 110145) | Tropical forest soil microbial communities from Panama - MetaG Plot_4 | ecosystem: Environmental > Terrestrial > Soil > Tropical forest > Bulk soil | place: Panama | collected 2016-02-17
ACCAACCTGCTGCTCCAGGCCGCGACGGTCGCGCTGATGCTGCGGCTCGGGCGGCGCGTCGGCGGGTATCGCCTTGGCTTTGTCGCCACCGCGCTGTACCTGTCGTTGCCGCTGGTGGCGCAGCAGCTCTTCGCCAAGGGCACGACCGATTTGGTGGCGGTCGTGCCGCTTCTGCTCGCCTTTGTCGCTTTCGAACGCAGCGATTTCCTCTCCGGTCTCTGCGTCGGCGTATCGGTCGCGGCCAAGTTGTTTCCCGGCTTGGTGTTCGCGCCATGTCTCTTGCCGCCCGGCACCGCCGCGCGGGTGCGTTATGGTCTCGGCATCCTCTGCGGCCTGCTGCCAATCCTGCCTTACGCCCTCGCGGCGCCCGGCGCGTTCACCGACAACATCATCCTGTTCAACGCCATTCGCCCGCCCGACGCCACCAGTTGGCTCGCCTTCGCGCCCGACGGCGCCGCCCTGGTCGCGCGGTCGATCTTTGTGGCGCTGGCATTTGCCGTCACGGTCCATGTCTGGCGGCGCGCGCCGGAGCTGACCGCGCGGTGCGCCCTAGCGGCGGCGCTGACCCTCGCGGTCATTCTGGCGGCGCCGACCGCGCACCACAATTACCAGCTCTGGTGGCTGCCGTTCTACGCGCTGGCGCTGGGTGCGACGCTGACGCAACCCCTCAGGGGTTTGCAAAAGCCGGCGGCCGCGCTATAGGTTGCGCAGTTTCCAGTTCGGGGGCGTTTGATGAGCACGTTCGACCTGCAACCGCATCGTGAGACTTGGCTCGGATTCACGCGGCTGCTTCGTTGGGCAATCGGGACGATCGTCGTCGTCCTGATCCTGCTCGCCTATTTCCTGGTCTAAAGCTCGGGAAAGAAGAACGCGATTTCGTGCTTCGCGGTTTCGGTCGAATCCGAGCCGTGGACCGAATTGGCCTCGATCGATTCGGCGAAATCCTTGCGGATCGTTCCCGGCGCCGCCTTGCTCGGGTCCGTGGCCCCCATAATCTCGCGGTTGAGCGCCACTGCGTTGTCGCCCTCGAGCACCTGGACCACGACCGGCCCCGAAATCATGAAGGCGACGAGGCTGCCGAAAAACGGCCGTTCCTTGTGCACGTCATAGAAGCCCTCGGCCTGCGTACGCGACAATTGCATCGGCTTCTGCGCGACAATCTTGAGGCCGCGCGCGGTGAAGCGGGCATTGATCTTGTCGGTTAGTTTGCGACGCGTCGCGTCGGGTTTGATGATCGAAAGCGTGCGTTCCTTGGCCATGGGCCGAGCCTCGTTGGTAGCGTAAAAGTCGCGGGTTTATAGCGGGACCGGCGGGCGGCTTCAACCCGCGCCGGCTTTTTCCCAGCCTTTTTCGGTCTGCTGCCAATAGGTCAGGGCATGACCGGCCGCCTTGGCCTGCTGCCAGCGTTCGCGCGCCGAACTCACGGCGGTCTCGTCGTTACCGTCGAAGACGTCGAGCACGCGCTTGTAACCGTCGACATGCTCCGACGTCGCACCGTCGACCAGCACCAGCATGTCGGCGTTATTCGGGTTCTCGTCATCGACGGTGAGCCAGATCGGCTGTTGCGCGGCGTTGCCATCCTTCGCGGAGCCGTGCGGCAGGAACGCGGCGTCGCCATAGGTCCACAGCAATGCATTGAGATGGTCGACGCGCTCGGCCGAGCCGGCGATCAACACGACGCGATAGCCCCCGGTAAAGGCCTTTTCGAGCAACTGCGGCAACGCCCGATCGAGCGTCAGGCTCCGCAGATGATAGAAGCCGATCTCGGTCACTTGCCGTCGCGGACCTCGTAATTGTCGCGCACGAACCGGTTCAACAGGCGCACGCCGTACCCGGTGGCGCCTTTCGGCACCGTCGGCTTGTCCTTGTTCGACCACGCCGTGCCGGCGATGTCGAGATGCGCCCACGGCACCTTGTTGACGAAGCGCTCGAGGAAGGTCGCGGCGGTGACACTGCCGGCGTCGCGGCCACCGCTGATGTTCTTCACGTCGGCGGCGTCGCTATCCATCATCTTGTTGTAAGCGTCGCCCAGCGGCATGCGCCACACGGTCTCGCCGATCGCCTTGCCGGCCGCAGTCAATTGTTCGGCGAGCTTGTCGTCGTTGCTGTAGAGGCCGGCATGCTCATGGCCGAGCGCGATGATGATCGCACCGGTCAGTGTCGCGAGATCGATCATCGCCCGCGGCTTGAAGCGATCCTGGCAATACCAGAGCGCATCGGCCAGAACCAAGCGCCCTTCGGCGTCGGTGTTGAGAACCTCGATGGTCTGACCCGACATCGATTTGACGATGTCGCCCGGACGCTGTGCCGTGCCCGACGGCATGTTCTCGGCGAGTGCGCCGATGCCGACGACGTTAGCCTTGGCCTTGCGACCGGCCAGCGCCTTCATCAGGCCGATGACCGCGCCGGCGCCGCCCATGTCCCATTTCATGTCTTCCATGCCGGCGGACGGCTTGATCGAGATACCGCCGGTGTCGAAAGTGATGCCCTTGCCGACAAACGCGACCGGTGCCTGTTTCTTGTCGTCGGCGCCGTGCCACTGCATCACCAGCAGGCGCGGCGGCCGCGCGCTCCCCTGCCCGACACCGAGCAACGCGCCCATGCCGAGCGCTGCCATCTTCTTTTCGTCGAGAATTTCAACCGTGACGCCAAGCTCGGTCAGGGTCTTGGCTCGCTCGGCGAGCGTTTCCGGATAGATCACGTTGGCTGGCTCGGAAACCAGGTCTCGCGTGAAGAATACGCCGTCAGCGATCCGATCAAGTGGCGTGAAGCGGCGACGCGCGGCGTTAGCATCCTCAACCAGGATCGACAAGGTCTTGAGTGACGGTTTCTGCTCCGGCTTTTCCTTGGTGCGGTATTTGTCGAAGCGATAGGAGCGTAGCCGCGCGCCATAGGCGACTTGTGCGGCAACTTCGGTCGCACGGTCCGCAGCGTCGACGAGCACCGCCGCCTCGCTTTCGCCCGCGCCGTTGAGCACCGCGAGGATGACGCCGCCACAACGTTGCCACAGCGCGCGATCCGCGGGATCGGCCTTGCCGGTTCCCACCAGCAGCACGCGCGCCACGCCGAGTTTGGCCGGCGCCAGGATCGCCAGCGTCTCTTCCGCCTTGCCTTTGAAGCGCGACGCGCCCAGCGCGCGGCTCAAGGCTTTGCCGCTGCGGCGATCGAGTTGCGTTCCCTGCGGCGACAGCTTGCGTCCGTCCGCGACGAAGAGGACGAGCGTTCCAGTCCGGGGCAGACGGGTTGGCGCGAATTTGATTTTCATCAGCAGTCCTCGATGCAATACCGCGAAACAGCGATAGAGCGTTGAAAACTCTGACGTGTCAACCGGCTCAACCGGGCAAGCAAAGCGGCGCCAGGGCAATGACGCGCGACCAGTGACCATCATCGGCGGACGGGTATTGCCAATGATCGACAAGCGTCCAGCCAGTGCCCCCGTGTGCAAAGAGCGCCGCTTCGCCGGCGGGAACGCCGGCCAAGCCCGATGGCGTGCACGAGATCACCGCCCATTGATCGGCGGCCAATCCGGCGAGCGGATTTGGCGCCAGCGTCGACACGTCATCGAGAATCAGATTTGGTCGGCGCGGCGGTGTCATCCGCAACAGACCTTCGAGGACGGGAAACAGGCTGCGGTTGTCGCCGGGCAGGATGAGTGCAACGTGATCATCCTGTCCGACAACGGCAGCAATGTGTCGTGCGAGATCCCACGCGCGCAGCTGCGGCGTCTCGAGATCAAAGCGCAGCCAATGTATGAACGCGACCGGGCATACGACGAAGACGACGATCGCCAGCCCCGCCAACCAACCACGATGCCGCGGCTGTTGCCGCTCAAACCAGGTGTGCGCGGGTCCACGCAGCATCAACACCAACGTCACCATCAGCAATAGCGCCAGATGCGTGTTGTAACGGAAGAACGAGTGCGCATCGGTTGTCATCTGGCCACTGAAATGCCCGATATAGCTGACGAGCAGCGCCGCGTTGTACGTGAGCGCGACGACTAGCAAGATCAGACCGGCACGTTGGCCGGCCGTGTCCAAGGCCGGACGACGCCATGCGCACACCACAAATCCAATCAGTGCTGCGACCAACGGCCCGAAGAACACGATCTTCTCGCCGACGACATGCGCGATCTGACGGAAGACGGCCGGCAGCGAATGCCACTGCCATTGGCTCAACGGCATCCACGTCAATTCGACATCGGGATTGGCGAAGCGCGCGTGCACGTACCAAGTCCACGCGGCGCAGAGTATCGCGGCGGGAATTGCGGCGACGACCGCACGCTGGACGACGGCACGACGCCGCTCTCCGGTTAACGGCGGCTGCAACGCCGCTGCGAGCACCATGCCGAATACGACGGCGATGCTGTCCTGCTTGATCTCGACCAGTGCGGTGAGTGCCGCCGCGAGCAACCAAGCCGGCGCGCGATCGCGTCGAACGGCGAGATACCCGGCGACGGCGAGCACGACGGTTACCGACGGCTCGCTATATCCCGACAGGTGATAGCGCGGCACGAACCCCGGATTGAGCGCCGTTGCCAGCAATAAGCCGAACGCGACCACGCTCCACGCCGGCGGTTCTGCTCGATCGTCGCTGCCGACCACAAGTCGTGCGAGCAACAATCCTGCAGCGAGTTGCAGTACGACATTGAAAGCGATCAACGCCATGAACGGAAATCGCGGTGTCACCAGGCCGGCAATCAGCGCGACGAATTGGAGGTTGTAAGGCGCGGCCGGCAGCAGCGAATGCGCTGCCGCCCGCCCGGCGGCGGGAAACAGGCCGTGGTCATACAGATAGGCGGCATTGGGAAGGAGATTGAGAAATGTATCGGGCTGGCTCGGCCGCGCTGATGCCATCACGGCCAGCAATGGCAGCGACAGCAACAAGACACGCGCCAGTGCGCGCCAGTCGGCAGCCGTCAGCCGGCTTCGCGGCCAGATCAGGCCGAAAACCCCCGCCACCGCCAGCGCGACGGCCGGAATGCGCAACGATACCGGCAGGACGACGCCCCAGGTCGTGAGAACCCAGCACGCGGCCCCCCATCCCGCGATCAGAGCGATTTCGGGCAACGCGCCGCCGCGACTCATCAAACGGCCAAGGCCGATAAATATCAGAGACGCAAAACCGACCGCGGCCCAACCGACAAGCTGAGCCAAGCTCGGCACCAGCAATGCGATCATGTCGGCGTCCCAGGCAGACGATAAATCTGGAAGCGCGGCGAAATGAAAACCGGTTGCAGGCCGCTGCCGGCACGCAATGTAAACGGCTGCCGGCCGGCGAAGGTGATGTAGCGGCAGTGTGCCAAGGCGCGCGAAACCTGAGGCGGCAGCGGCGCACCGCCAACGTAGAAACGCCACAATGCACTGGCCGAAAGCTGATCCGCGATCGCGCCGTACGCGCGCGTGAACGCGACCGGTTGTTGCGTGGCGTAAGTAAACAAGGTCGGCACGAAAGCATCGCGGCGCGCAATCGCCAGAACCGGAAAATGCAACAGTGGCATCGCCTCGACGTTCACCTCCGCGTCGGCGAATGCAACTGCGACGGGCGCGCCAACCGGCAGCGTGTCGAGGCCCGCTAGCAGATCGCCGTATAATGCGCCGCTGCTCTGCCACATCGCGGCGACGACGCCCAGCCGCAATGCGAACAGGGCGAAGGCGGCGGACAGAAACAGTCGCCCTTGCCGCACAAACGGCGCCTGCCAGGCGCTGCCGCCGATCAATAGCAGCGCCATCGCAAGTGGCATTCGACGATCGGCGCCGGTGGCGCCGAATAGCGTGTCGGGCATTACGGCATAGAGCAATGCGAGAACGATCAGCGGCGCCGCAGCCGTGGACGCAACACGCAACCATCCGCACCAATAGGCGAACGCGGCGCCGATTACCGCCAAGGCAAAGCAGGCGATATCGAACGGTCGGCTATAGAGATCGAAGATACTGAACGGCAGATCGAGCTTGCGGACCGGCCGAGCAAAACGAATGCCCGCTCCGATCGCCGTCGCCGCATGCAACGGCACGAACGTCGTCGTGAACAGCGCTAGGCTCGGCAGAAAAGACAAAAGCAGGACAAGCACGGCGGCGGCGCTCCGGTCGCGCCGTAGATGACCGGCCTCGTACCCGACAATCATCGCACCAAAGATACCGAACGCCATCAGATGCGCGAAATAGACGGCCAAAGTGGCAAACACGCCGAAGCCCAGCCGCACCGCGACACCGCGTTCGCGCAACGCAATCCAACCGGCAAGAGCGCAGAACGCCAAACCCAGACCGAACAAAAAATTGACGAAGCCCCACAGCAGCAATCGGTTGTAAACCAGCAGGAATGCCGTCAACGACCACGCCGACCAGCGTCCATGTAACGTGCGATGAAGGACAGCGACGCCACCGGTTGACGAAACATACGTCGCGATGAGAAATAATTTTCCCGCGGTCGACAGCGACACCACACCGAGAAGCGGCGGCACGAGCACGTCCATCGCGAGATCGGGCAATGGCCGCCATGCCAGTGCGTAGTATTGCCGCAGCGTCGGCGAGCCGCTCAACGCGGCGAGCAAATGCATGCGCGCAAGATGATTCGGATAGTCGACGAGCGGCGGCAACGGAGTCAGAAACAGCGGAATGCAGGCGGCCAGCAGCAAGGCCACGAACGCGGCGGCAAAGACGCGGAACGGCATGTCCCCTAAATCAATCCCGCCCCGATCCGACACCGCATCTCCATTCGCCGCGCGCCGGGAGATTTCCATGCCGTCGGTCCGCCCGCAAGTCGCTTCGCCCGGCGGACGAATCGCCTAATCCATCGCGCGGGACGCGGCAATTCCCGCTATGGCCAAAGGCGCGCCGCACCTATAATCGCGCGTCATGGATCGGATGACCTGGTACGTGTTCCGCCAAGCCCTGATCATGACGCTTTCGGTCGGCGTCATCTTCAGCGCGGCGGTGTGGCTTTTGCAGTCGCTGCGCCTCGTCGACCTGATCGTCAATCGCGGCCTCTCGATCGGGCTCTTTCTCTATCTGGCAACATTGCTCTTGCCGCGCTTCGTCGAAGTCGTGCTGCCCATCGCGGTGTTCACGGCGCTCATCTTTGTCTATGCAAAGCTCATCGCCGAAAGCGAGCTCGTGGTCATGCGCGCTTCGGGCATGAGCCAGTGGGCGCTTGCCAAGCCGGCGCTGATGATCGGCGCCGCCGGTATGATCACGCTCTATGCCATGGCATTTTATTTCCTGCCGGCGTCCAATCGCGCGTTTAAGGATCTGCAGTTCGAGATTCGCAACAAGTTCGCCACGGCCCTCATCCAAGAGGGTGTGTTCAACACGCTATCGGACACGTTGATGGTTTATGTCAAAGAGCGGGATACCAAAGGCGATCTGCTCGGTTTGCTGATCGAGAATAGCAGCGACAAGGACAAGCCGATCACAATAACGGCCGAGCGTGGCGCGCTTGTCGACACGCCGGAGGGACCGCGCATCCTGATGGTGAACGGAACGCGCCAAATATTCGACCACCTCACCGGCAAGCTGTCGTCGTTATCGTTCAAAAGCTACACACTCGACCTGTCGGAAATGCAGAACGCGCCGACATTGCGCGACCGGCAGCCCGAAGAGCTCTATCTCGGCGAATTGCTCGACAACCTTAAGAACCAGGCGCTCGTGGTCGAACTCAACATGCGACTCGCCGGCCCGCTGATGGCGCTGTCGATGGCGGCCATTCCGATCCTGTGCCTGCTGCCAGGCGAGTTCAATCGCCGCGGCCAGTCGCGCCGCATCCTAATTGCCATCGCCGCCGCCCTGGCGATGGAGATCGTCGATGTCGGCCTGACCAATCTGGCGCGCAGTACCCTGACCGTCATCCCGTTCATCTACGCCAATGCCATCGGACCGTTCCTCGCGGCGCTGTGGCTCTGCTGGCGCTCGGCCACGGCGTCTCTGCCGGCCACACCTTTCGCACGGCGCGCGATCCGGTAGCCGCCATGTCACCGTGGAAGACGCTTTTCCGTTACATCGCGCGCCAGTTCCTGATCTGGTTCTTCGGTGTCTTCCTGACTATGATGGCGATCGTGTTCATGCTCGACTATGTCGAGCTGATCCGACGCGCAGGCACCAAAGCCGACGTCACGTTGCTGGTGCTGCTGAAACTCGCGCTGCTCAAACAACCTTATATGGCGCAGCAGGTTCTCCCGTTCGCCGTCCTGTTCGGCACCATGATGGTGTTCTGGCGGCTGACACGGAGCCATGAGCTTGTTGTCGCGCGCGCCTCGGGAATCTCGGCCTGGCAGTTTGTCGCACCGCCGTTGGCGGGCGCATTCCTGATTGGCGTTCTCTCGGTCACGCTGTTCAACCCGATCGCGTCGGTCACGCAGGCGAGTTACGAAACCTTGGAAAACCGCGTGCTAGGCGGAAACCCGCAGTTCGCGCTGTCGAGCAATGGCCTTTGGTTGCGCCAGAGCGACAACAGCGGCAATCCGTCGATCGTTCACGCCGAACGGTTCGTGTTGCCGCAACGCGCGCTGCACGATGTCATGTTCCTCTTCCTGGCGCACGACACGCGCCTCGAGCGTCGGATCGACGCCCAACAGGCGACGCTCGGATCGGGTGTCTGGACGGTGCGCGATGGCACCGATTGGTCGCCGAACACCCAGCCGCGGCCATTCGCTGAGCTGACCATCTCCACCAACCTGACCCCGGCCAAGATCCAGGACAGCTTCGCGCCGCCCGAAACTATGTCGTTCTGGGAACTGCCCGGTTTCATTCGCCTGCTCGAGGCATCCGGCTTCTCGTCGCAGCGCCATCAACTTTATTTCGATACGCTGTTGGCGAGGCCGCTCTTGCTGGCGGCCATGGTCCTGATTGCCGCCAGCTTCAGCCTGCGTATGCAACGCGCCGGCGGCGCCACACTGATGATTGCCGTGGGCATCGCCAGCGGGTTCCTGCTCTATTTCCTGTCGGATATCGTATTCGCCCTCGGGCTGTCAGCGACCATTCCGACAATGCTCGCGGCCTGGACGCCGGCCGGGGTATCCTGGCTTGTCGGAGTCAGCCTACTGCTGCATCTCGAAGACGGCTGAGGGTATGAGTGGGGGGAAGTCGTTCGCCGGGATTGTAGGCGTCGCCGCGCTTGTCGCAGCGACGGCGCCGGCGGCTGCGCAAAATGCCGCGCATGCATCAAACAAGCCTGTCCTCTTCCAGGCCGACCAAGTGGAATACGACCAGGATCTCGGCCTGACGGTCGCCCGCGGCCATGTCGAGCTGGACCAGGCCGACCAGATTCTTCTGGCAGATACCGTCACCTACAACCAGCGCACCGACACGGTCACGGCGTCAGGACATGTCAGTTTGTTGCAGCCGGACGGCGATATCGTGTTCTCCGACTACATGGAGCTGCACGACAACATGCGCGAAGGCTTCATCAAGGACGTTCGCATTCTACTTTCAGACGGGTCGCGCCTTGCAGCGAACACCGGCCGCCGCGTCGAAGGGAACCGGACAGAAATGCGGCGCGGCGTCTATTCGCCTTGCGAGTTGTGCGCCAAAGACCCGACGAAGCCGCCGGTGTGGCAGATTGAGGCCGCACGTGTCGTCCACGACAAAGAGCAACAAACCGTCGAGTACCACGATGCGACCATGGAGCTCGACGGTTGGCCCATCTTCTATTCGCCGTATTTCTCCCATCCCGATCCGTCGGTGAAGCGGGCATCAGGCTTCCTGCCGCCTACCCTCGGAGCCGGTGGCGCGCTCGGCTTCCACATCACGGAGCCTTATTTCTGGGCGATCGGACCCGACAAGGATCTCACCATCCGTCCCATGTTGACGACCAATGCCGGCGACCTCCTCGATGGCGAATACCGCCAAGCGTGGGGGTTTGGGCGGCTCGACGTCGAAGGCAGCATCGAGGCCGGCGACGTCCAGGTTCAGACCAATCCGCTCAGCGTGCCTAACACGACCGCTTCAGCAACAGCGATCCGTGGCCATCTTTTCGGAACCGGCACTTTCGACCTCAATGACAACTGGCGCACCGGATTTAATGTCCAGCGCGTGTCCGATCAGGCCTATCTTCTCAAATATCATCTGCCAATTGGCTTCGCATTGCCGACCAACTTCCTCACCAGCCAGGTTTATGCCGAAGATTTCGGCCCGCGCAGCTACGGCAACATCAGCGCCTATTCGTTTCAAAGTCTGAATTCGCTGGTCGGCGACGGCATCCAGCCCATCGTCGCGCCGATCGCGACCTACGACTGGACCAGCCCGGCCGATCCCATCGGCGGCCGCCTCGAATTGACCGGCAACGCCCTCAACCTCGAGCGGCACAGCGGCGCCGATATGCGGCGCATCGCGACCAAAGCGGATTGGCGGTTGCCGTTCGATGGACCGCTCGGAGACCGTTATCAATTCTCGATGTCCTTGCGCGCCGACGGCTACAATTCCGATAACGTCCAATCGACGGAGAACACGCAAGTGCTTCATTCGGGCACCGCCGGCCGCGTGTTTCCGCAAGGCGCGTTACTGTGGCGTTATCCGTGGGTTCGCCGCGACGGCGCCACCAACGAGGTGATTGAGCCGATGGCCGGGTTCATCGCCGCGCCAAACGGCGGCAATCCGGCGATCATTCCCAACGAGGACAGCGAGGGTTTCGAATTCGACGAGACCAGCCTGTTCCGGCCGGACCGGCTGCCAGGCTATGACCGCGTCGACAGTGGGCAGCGCGTCGATTACGGCCTGCACACCGGAATCTACAATGCCGAATACGGCAGCAGCAGTCTCTTGATCGGCCAAAGCTACCGGTTCGAAAAAAGCAGCCCGTTCGACATCGGTAGCGGCCTTGAAAATCAGAGGTCCGACGTCGTCGGTGGCTTGCTACTCTCGCCGTCGACGTTTCTCGACTTGTACTACCGCATGCGACTCGATCACGCGAGCTTGGCCATGCGCCGACAGGAAACCGGCTTTTTGGCCGGACCGGCCAATCTGCGCGTAAGCGGGTCGTTCATTTCATTCAAATCGATACCTGGCCTGACCTCCCCGTTGCAAATTGGCGATCAAATCAGCATCGCGGTGACGACGGCGCTGACACAATATTGGTTCCTCGGCATCCACGATACGCGCAACATCAGTCAGGGCGGCAATACCGTCTATTCAGGCATCGATCTGACGTACCGCGACGATTGTCTCGCGATCACCACCTCGCTCGAGCAGTCCGGCGTGCAGGTTGGCGACGTTCACCCCGGCACTAGCCTTTTGGTGACGTTCGTGTTCAAAAACCTGGGCGAAGCCGGCACAAAACTGGCCTCGACCCAGTAAGAATCTGAATTCGCCGATAGTAGGAAAACCGCGGCCGACCAGTGTATCTTCTGTATCCGGAGACTCTTGGCCCCGATCACACGAGACCTTTATCAGACCATGAGGCTGTTGCTTTCACTTGTCCTATTGGCATGCGTTGCCGTTGGCGCCCAGGCGCAGGAAGAAAACCGCATCGCCGCCGTCGTCAATAGCGACATCATCAGCATGGATGACCTGTCGTCGCGCGTCTCTCTGTTGTTGGCGTCGTCCAATATCCCCGACACACCCGCCAATCGCCAGCGGCTGGAACCGCGCGTCCTGCATCAGATGATCGACGAAAAGCTCGAAGTGCAGGAGGCTAAGCGGCTCAATGTGAGCGTAACGCAGCAAGAGATCGACAACGCGATCACCACTCTCGAGCAACGCAACAACATGCCGAAGGGCGGTCTCGATGCATATCTCAAGCGCGCGGGAATTCCGAAGACGGCGCTGACCACCGAGCTGACCGCTGAAATCGCCTGGTCGAAGGTCGTGCAGAATCAGCTCTCGGAGGATGTGTCGGTGTCCGACGAAGAAATCAACGAGACGATGGCACAGATCAAGCAAGACGCTGGGCAACCGCAAAGCCACGTTGCCGAAATCTATCTGGCGGTCGACAACCCGTCACAGGACCAGGACGTCGAGCACCTCGCCAATCAACTCATCCAGCAGATCCGTGCCGGCGCCAATTTCTCTGCGGTTGCGCAGCAGTTTTCTCAATCGCCGAGTTCCGCAGCCGGCGGCGACGTCGGTTGGGTGACACCGAGCCAGTTGCCACCGCTCCTGGGCCAGGCTCTTGGCAAGATGAACCCGGGCGAAATGTCCTATCCGCTTCGGACGCCTGGCGGATATTACATCCTCTATATGATCGACCGCCGAACCCCCGGCCAGGTTAACCCGGAGGAGATACACCTCGGGCTGACGCAGGTCGTCTTCCCGCTGCCGCCGACGGCGGGCCCTGCCCAGGAACAACGCGTCATGGCCGAGGCCCAACAGGTCTCCAATGCGGTGAAAAGCTGCGGCGAACTGGCCAAGCTCGGCCGCGACCACAATCCACCACTGGCGACGCATGACGGCGAAGTCACGGCCGCGCAATTGCCGCCGGACATCCGTCCTCAGATCTTGCAATTGAAGCTCGCCGAAGCCAGCAAGCCGATCCGCCTCAGCAAGGCGCCCGGCGTCGCTGTCTTCATGGTGTGCTCGCGCAACGAACCGAACACCGGCATGCCCACCCGCGAGCAGGTGGGCGAGAATCTCGCGCGGGCGCGGCTCGACGCGTTGGCGCGTCGTTACCTGCTCGACCTCCACCGCTCGGCTTACGTCGACATCCGCGCATGACCGCGCCGCTCGCGCTCACGATGGGGGAGCCGGCCGGCATCGGCGGTGAGATCACGCTCATGGCATGGCGCGATCGCGTTACGAGCGCGGTGCCGCCGTTCTTCGTCATCGGCGATCCGACGCGTCTGGCGGCGTTGGCGCGAGCCATCGGCGTGGATGTCCCGGTACGCGCCATCAATGAGCCGAGCGAGGCCGCTCGCGTCTTTCCGGGCGCACTACCCGTTTTGGCCCAGACTTTGCCGCGCCCCCCGACACCCGGGCGGCCCGATCCAGCGAACGCGCCAGCAGTCATTGCCGCCATCGAACGCGCCGTGACGCTCGTGCGCAGCCAGCAGGCGAGCGCAGTGGTTACCAACCCCATCCAGAAAGAGACGCTCTACGACGCTGGCTTCGCCTACCCCGGCCACACCGAATTCCTGGGTGCACTCGCGCACGTCGCACATCCCGTGATGATGCTGGCGGGTCCCGAACTCCGCGTCGTGCCGGTTACCATCCATCTGTCTCTGGTCGACGCGCTTACAGCGCTCTCGACCGCCGCGATCGTGACGTGCGGCCGCGCGACGGCGGCGGCGCTGACGCACGATTTTG
>Ga0126371_10003821_pt1 | contig 13226 bp, 12 predicted proteins | sample PanSoiMetaPlot_4_FD_110145 | JGI IMG/M metagenome (GOLD analysis project Ga0126371, IMG submission 110145) | Tropical forest soil microbial communities from Panama - MetaG Plot_4 | ecosystem: Environmental > Terrestrial > Soil > Tropical forest > Bulk soil | place: Panama | collected 2016-02-17
AGATTCCCTTTTTTCTGTGCGGCTGGCTCGATTTCACAGGTGTCGGATACCTGCAACAGTTTGCACGTTTTGGTGTAGCGCATGTTCTCCAGGCGCCGGAAGAAATCGAACAGATACCTAATTTGGTTGCTGGTTATCGATTCGCCTCGGCGATGTCGGAGCTGCTCTGGCGGGCCGCAGACCGTGCATCTCTCGATCAAATACTTTTCGGAGCCAACGCTGTGGGCTCGCCCGACGTCAGCGTCTGTTAACGTGGTAGGCCACTAGCAATAGCGATGTGACCGCAAGATTGCGCATTGTTGGTTGGCACCACGGTGGTCACTATTTCCAAGCGGTCCAAGCCATTTAAATAGTGATATGTGGTTCAGTCCCTCACAGGTCCTTCATCGCATTTTCTATCCAACACTGGGAAACATGGGATACTTTAATGTCCATCCTACTTCGGTCGTTAGCGTGATCACATATCATGGAATCCTTCCTGACAGTTATAAGAGGGATGACGCGTTTCTGGATAACACCCTGGTCAGCACCGAATCGTTTCGTGCGCAACTGAGACTGCTAAAGGAATACTACAACGTCATTTCCCCGGATCAATTTCTCCAATGGTTGCGTTGCAGAAAGGATTTGCCGGAACGCTCCGTACTGCTTACCTGTGACGACGGACTGCTCAATCAAGTGACAAGCATGCTTCCGATCTTGCTGGAAGAACAATTGAAGTGCATTTTCTTTGTGACCGGCGGATCCTTGAGCCAGTCTCCTGCGATGCTGTGGTACACAGAACTGTATTTGATGCTCATGGCGGCCGCTGAACAAGCTGGTCCGCTTACGCTGCAGGGGATCGTCGTCCCCCGACTTCCAGCGGATACCAGCCTGAGGCGGTCCGCATGGCTGGACTTACTGAAGACCCTCTCACGAATCGATGCACCGGACCGGCGCCTCTTCATCGACGAAGCGGCTGCGAGGCTAGCCACTCCGCCATCCTGGAAGATGCGCTGTTTGGTCGATCCAGATCGACGCGGTCGTTTTCAATTGCTGCGATTGCCGGAGTTGAAACGATTGTTAGATTCCGGAATGACTATAGGAGCACACACGCTCAGTCATCCCGCGTTGGTGGAGCAATCAACAGAATTGGCTCGCACGGAAATTGCGGAATGCCGGCAAGCGCTCGAGGGCGCTCTAGGCTGCCCGGTGTGGGCCATGGCTTATCCGTTTGGCGATCCCGCCTCGGTGAGCGAGAGGGAGTACAGGCTGGCAGAGGAAGCGGGCTATGAATGCGCCTTCGTGAATGTTGGAGGGGGGCTGAAGGCACGGTCATCCCCTTTTGCATTCTCCCGCATTCACGTCACAGCGGAGATGTCACTGGAGGTATACGAAGCGCACATCTCCGGTTTTCATGACGATCTAAGGAGAAGATTCAAGCCTGGGCCACGACGTACAGACAGCCGTCAGGCTCCCAGAAACATGACCTTGGAGCTCCAATGACATTCGGACTTGCAATGCGCTAGAGACTCGCGCCCTCGGGAGCATCTCAACTGCCTCATCCTCATAAGTCAAAAGATCCAGATTCGACGCGGGCCTGAGCACGGCCCAACCAATTCGCAATGCTGCTGCTCTTGAGCGATAGTACCATGTATATTCCACATCATCACTCTGTGCGGGAGACGGTGAAACTTGCGTATCGTTGTTCGAGACGAGATCTCCGAGGATTCAGAACTGCGACGAGCATGGAATGAACTGGCACTGCGGATGGGGCCTCCAGAAGTTTTCTACACCCACGAGTGGGGAACCGCAGTGCAGCGAGCCTACGGGACTTCTCTCACACCCCTGATCTTCTTGGGCTACGATGGCGATTCACTGGTGGGCGTTGCTGCGCTAGCAAGGAAGAATCGTGACCATGTAGTCTTCCTTACTGCAGACACAGCCGACTATTGTGAATTTCTCAGTGAATCAGAAATCCGGGGGGAGTTTGTGGCCGCTGTACTGGCGGGGCTGAAAGATTTGAGAGCTGACAGGGTTGTCCTCACCAATTTACCCGCGGATTCACTAACGGTAAGGGCTCTTTCCCGTACCGCCTCGAAGGTTCCATACCACCTGCATACGCGCCCTGCCTACGCCTGTGCGCAAGTGGTGATGGGGGGCGTCGAGGAGCGTGTGCTGTTGAAGCAGTCTGTGCTGACGAAAAAGAGACTGCGACGCAACCTGCGCGAGCTTGAGAAGAGGGGGCCCGTTACCCTGCAGCACGACACGGATTGGCATCAGATCGAGCCCCTCCTTCGGCCCTTCGCTAGCGCCCACATCGCCCGTTTTCTGGAGATCGGCAAAATTAGCAGCCTGATCCAGAAAGAGCGGCGCGTATTTCTCGCCGAGTTGGCACGCGAACTCTCTAAACGTAGATGGGTTGCGCTTAGTCGCTTGCTCGTTGGCGACCTAACCGCCGCATGGAATTATGGATTTCGGTTTGAGGGAAGTTGGTTCTGGTATCAGCCCACAGTGAATGATCTGTTCGGCGACTTTTCCCCTGGCCACTGTCTGCTTACCAAAATCGTCGAGTTGGCATGCGATTCGAAGGGAATCAATGTTGTAGATCTCGGTCTTGGTGCCGAAGGCTATAAGAACCGGTTCGCAACCGCGAACAAGCAGACTCTTTACTGTGAACTGAACCGCTCTTTATTGGCGCACTCCCGAGCAGTTGTGCGCTATCGCGCCGCATCGTTGGCGACGTGGTCTCCGAGAGTCGAGAAGCCTTTGAGAACAGCGATCGCGGTTGCTAAAGACTTGCGAAGCCGCGTGAGTTCGACAGATGAGAGCTTGCCGAGTCGGTTGGCGAAACGTGCCTGGCGCTCACTTTTCCATCTTGAGAATGTACTATTTTTTGAATGGCCGCTTGAGAACCGCAATTTCTCTGCCTCAAACTTGCGCCTTCGCCCACTTAATTCGGAAATGGTGGGAACGGCGGCATTACAGTACGGAAGCGATCCGGCGAGTTTGCGTTTCTTGATGCGATCAGCACAGCGGCTCCGGTCCGGAGAGGGGTTTGGGTATGTCTTAGTGACCGCAGATGATATGCCAGTGCACTTTTGTTGGGCGCGGGACTTTAAAGCGTTTCAAATGGCTGAACTGAATTGCACTTTGAGCGCCCCCTGTCAGAATGCTGTCATGATTTTCGACTGTTTCACACCCCAAACAGCGCGCGGTCATGGCTTCTTCGGCGACGCTATTGCACTTCTCGCCCAGGAGTTGAGTCAGCAGGGCAAATCAGCCTGGATATTCGGTGCGGTATCCAATCAACCCTCAGTGCGCGGAATCAAGAAAACCGCGTTTCAGTATAGATTCAACTTAAGGCGCAAGCGGATTCTGTTTCTGAGCCGATCGGAGGATTCCGTTCCGTCACCAATACCCCTCGACAATGAAAATACGGTGTCAGCCTCTTAGTCATCTCTCGGCCCAATACTGATGTCTTCTCTTTCCAACAACGTGCGGACAAAAGAGATTCCCTTCGATGAACTGGCACCGGACCGCCTGCGCGAAGAATTCCGGCGCAACATGGGGCAGATTTCACGCCATTCGATCGCGTTTTTTGGGGGGACGATCTTCACGATGGGTGTGGGATACCTCGTCAAGATCTATGTCGCACGCGTGCTTGGTGCTGAACTGCTGGGAATCTACGCGCTTGGGATGACGCTGGTCTCCTTGACCCAACTCGTCGGTTGTTTGGGTCTGAATGGAGCCGCGAGCCGATATGTTGCGGTCTACAATGCCACCGCTCGCTACGACGATCTGCGGAGCTTCCTTACTCGAAGCGTCGCGATCGTACTCGCTTTCAACGCTACCCTCTCGATAGGTCTCCTCTTTTGCGGTGGTTGGCTGGCGCGCCATCTTTATCATGCTCCCGACATGGAACGGTATATCCCGTCTTTTGCAGTATTGACCGTGTTGGGTGCGCTGAACGTTTATTACTGCCAGGTTCTCGCCGGGTTCAAAGACATTGCCAAACGAACCATCATCACGAATTTCTTGGGAACGTCACTGGTGAGTGCTCTCACCGTGGCTTTGTTGGCTCTTGGTACGGGTATGAGGGGGTATCTCTGGGCGCAGATCATCAATTCAATCGTCGTAGTGGTATTCCTTGCGGCGGTTACGTGGAAGCTCACACCCAAGGCCGCTAGGATTTCCCGGGCCGTACTGCCGTCTTTCGATCCTGAGATCAAAGCTTTCGCAGCCGCAGCGTTCGGGATGGGAGCCCTCGAGTTTCTTGTCTCGCAGGGTGACAAGGTATTATTGGGTTTTTATCTGAGTCCGGCTCTCGTCGGCATCTACGTCGTGGCCTCCACTCTATCGGCTTTGATCCCATTGATTCTGCAGTCCGTGAATCAGATTTTTGCGCCGGTAATTGCGGACCTGCATGCTCGCAAGCGTAACGACGTCTTACAGAGATTGTTTCAGTTCCTGACGAAATGGGTTCTGGGGCTTAGTTTCCCTTTGGCATTCGTAATGATCGCGTTGGCCTCGCCATTGCTTCGAATTTTTGGAAGCACGTTCGAAGCCGGCTGGCCCGTGCTGGTTATCGGTGCCGTCGGACAGATCGTGAACTGCAGCGTTGGATCGGTGGGTTACCTCCTGTTGATGTCTGGAAATCAAAAGAGATTGATCCGAGTGCAGTTTGTCATGGGTATCGTTTCGCTTCTCATGAACATCACGCTGATTCCCGTTCTCGGTCTTGTCGGCGCGGCATTAGCGGTTGCTTTCGTCAATGTAGCGGGAAATGTCTGGAACTTGCTAGAAGTCCGGAGAGTGCTGCGAATTTTCCCTTACAATCGGAGTTACATTGTGCTGGTCATTCCCGCTGCACTCTCAGCGGCTTCGGTCTTGTCCCTGCGGTACTGGATTGGTGCGATCTTCCGGCCGTGGATCGGAATCCTGGCTGCGGTAGCACTCGCATATATAGTTTTTGCGGGTATTGCCCTGATGTTTGCTCTGGACGAGGATGACCGGATGATTGCTGCCAGCGCTTGGGCTCAAGTGCGGGCCAGCCTGCAACGGAGATAATCTCTTGGCCGATCAATACAGGACAGTTCGGGTCCCAGAAGAATTGTGCAAGGAAGCTGAAGTGTGGCTAAACGGACGATTTGAAAGCCTTGAGGCTCTGATCACCTTCGTATTGCGGGAAACGATCAAAGACGAAGGTGTGAAGCTAGACCAGCAGGAAGAAGAAATGGTTCAACAACGCCTCAGGGACCTCGGATACATCTGAAACGTATTCCCCGGTCGAGTTTGGATAGCCGTTCCGATCTCTTCATGAAGAAACGTTCTCTTGTTTTAGTCACAATAGATTGTCTACGTGCCGACCACGTAAGCTTCCTCGGATACTCTCGTCCAGTTACGCCGTTTCTCGAGTCGCTTGCAAAGATCAGCGTGGTCTTCTCTCAGGCGATTGTCGCTGGGGCTCCCACATATTTTTCATTTCCTGCGATCATGGCGGCGCGGTATCCGTTGGGGTTGGGAAGAGAGGTGCTGGGGGTTGCTCCAGGCGAGACCACAATCGCCACGGTCTTGCGAGATTCGGGTTATCAGACGGCGGCCTTTGTGGCAGGAAATCCCTATCTAACTGGGCGCTTTGGCTACGACCTTGGGTTCGCGCTATTTGAAGACTTCATGCGTTCCGAATCGTCCGGCACTAGCAGCCTGCCAGAGGAAGGAGTCCGCGCCTGGTCGAAGCTGAATCGTCAGTTTCAGCGTATTTCTCGAAAAACTGGAATCACGGCTTCTGTCTACGACGAACTCTATTTCCATTACTGCCAATGGCTTTCGCGTCGTAGGGTTGTCTCGATGAACCAACTCCGTCGTTACCCCTCTGCTGATGTTCTGGTTTGTCATGCCATTGAATGGCTCGAAGCTTTGCAGGATCAGCCCTTCTTCCTGTGGATCCACCTGATGGATCCGCATCATCCCTACTACCCGCCGCAGGATGCGCTTTCGTCCTTGGGTACTGCGTACATTTCTCCCCTACGAGCTCTGTATCTGAATTCGTTCTGGAACCGAGGCGACATCGGCGCGCGGAGGCTCGAACGACACAAGGAAGAAGTTGTCACTCTATATGACGCCGGAGTGCGCTGGGCTGACCATCAATTATCACGTCTTGTTGAGGCTCTTCAGCAACGGCAACGCTGGAGTGAAACGATCTTTGCAGTAACTGCCGACCATGGGGAAGAGTTCCTCGAACACGGAAATCGTTATCACTCGCCTGTCGGCCTTCCTGAGCAACTCATCCGTGTTCCGTTGCTCATACGCACGCCCGAACTTTCAAGAGGAAAATGCCTGAATGAGACCTTCAGCCTGATTCATCTGGCGCCGACTCTGTTGGAAGCCGCGGGTATAACTGTGCCGGATTCGTTTCAGGGAAGCGGATATTGGAATCAAGTTTGTTCAGGACATCTGCCAGACAATCCCGCGATCGTTGAATCTGTGGAGGGAGATAACAACTGGTCAGTCGCCGACAGGATTCAGCCTCGGCTGATAGCAGTACGCGACAGAGACTACAAACTCGTGATTCGGTTTAGAGATCGCACTGAGAATCTTTACTGCGTCAGGGAAGATCCACTTGAGAGACATCCGCTGACCGCAGCGGTTGAAAAGGAGAAGCGTTTGCAGTTGTTGCGAATCGCGGCCACGCATCTGCGTGAGTCGCGAGAGCATCGCGATCCGAATCTGATGCTGCGGGCACGGTTCCGAGAGATTCGGCAACAATTGAGCCTGGCGAGTGCGAAAACCGAAACGGCATCGGTCCAGAATCCCTTCGAGATCGCGGCCCATGGATAAAGTTCGCGTGCTATTCCTGCCCACGGTGGACGCGGGCAACGTCAATGCTCAAAGCTTGAACGTTCGCGAGATCACACTGCGGTTGGATCCTGAACAATTTCTGACTACTCTGTGGTACGAAGCTCAGCCGGATCCACGGTTGTTGAATCGCCCCGCCATTCGATTGGAGAGGCTTCCACGGCACGGAAGGACTCTGCGCATCCTGAAGGAAATGATGTCGGGCTACCACATCATTGCATACATAGACTATAGCCCTGCCAGCTACGCTTTCTTGCACCTTCCGCGATTTCTGCGCGGAAGAACGAAGTCCGTTTTGCATCTCGAGGCGCCCTCCGCGCAAATGGTGAAGGCGTCTCGAACTCTCCGCTTTCTCTATGATGGAATCTTTCCACGTTGCGACGTTTACACAGGTATTACAGAGTTTGTCGCAAGCGACGTCCAAAAGAGCATCGGGAAGAAGGCGAGTCATCTTCTTCCGGTTGGTGTGGACACTAATCTGTTTACTCCTCCGCAAAGTAGAAGCAACGCCGCGCCTGTGGTTCTGTTTGCAGGAACGCTAATTGAGCGGAAGGGTCCGCAGCTAGTGCTAGACGCAGCCGAGCGTTTTCCGCACGTCGAATTTCATCTTGTTGGCGCTTCGCGAGAAGGATTTGGCGAGTTCTTGCAGCGGAGGATTGCAGTGTCAGGGTTGTCGAATGTAAAGCTCGACGGTCCCAGGAGTCAGTTGGAACTGGTTCAGATCATGCGCGCCAGCGACATCTTTATGCTACCGTCCCGTCTGGAAGGAATGCCCAAGGTGACTCTAGAAGCCGCAGCCACCGGCCTGCCTTCGATTGTATTTCGCGACTATGAAACGCCGTCTGTGGTGGATGGAATTACTGGCTTCCAGGTGAAAACGACCGAGGAGATGATCCAGGCACTCGACAAACTTCTCTCCGATTCACCTCTGCGGCAAAGCATGGGGCAGGCTGCACGCAAGCACGTCGAGAGCTTCAGTTGGGATATCGTGAGCCAACAATGGCAGGGCGCCTACCTTAAAATTGCAGCATCGCGAAAACCGTGAACGACCAACTTGTGGATCTCTCTACGGTTTCTCGATCTGGCGCGGCGCGGCAGCTGCATATTCTCACGTTGACTCCGTTTTACCCGACCAACAAGGATGATGCCGCCGGTTGCTTTGTTTACGAGCCCCTCCTTTCGACTTCCAAGCTTGGCATACGCAACACTGTGTTCGCTGCACAGCCTTTTTATCGCGGTGGAAGGGACGAGAGCGACCGTCTCTCCATACCAGCACAGCGGATTCGGTATTTCGCCTTCCCCGGCGGTCTCGGCCTTCCTGGAGCGGGCGCATTCTTGTTCGCCCAGACTGTGAGCCGGCTTCGAGAGATGCAGCGTGCAGATCCCATCGATCTTATTCATGCACACGGGGCTCTTCCTTGCGGTCATGCTGCTATGCTGTTAAGCAGGGAACTCGGCATTCCGTTCGTTGTCTCGGTGCACGGGCTCGATGCCTTTTCCACCGTGCAAGTTGAGGGCCGCTCCGGAGTGTGGTGCCGCCGACTTTCCGAACGCACCTATATCGCTTCGCGACGCGTTATCTGCATCAGTGAGCACGTCCGAGAACAAGTGTTGGAAGGGGTTGGCAGAAGTTGCCGGACCTCGGTGGTGTACAACGGGGTGGATATAGATCTGTTCTCGCCGACCGCTGAGCCGCCGAACAACTCTCCTGTCATCTTGACTGTTGGCAATCTGATCCCCGTCAAGGGACACGCGTCACTCATCCGAGCAGTGGCATCGCTGAAGTTGGATTTCCCTTTCCTTGCTCTTGAAATTGTCGGCAGCGGGCCTGAGCGCCGTCGATTGGAGGAACTCGTCGGGAGGCTCGAATGTGGCAATCGCGTTCGTCTTGTAGGGAGGCATTCCCGTCGTGAAACCGCAGCAGCCATGCGTCGGTGCACGATCTTTGCGCTGCCCAGTCGTTACGAGGGATTAGGGTGCGTTTACCTCGAGGCAATGGCGACGGGGAAGCCGGTAATTGGCTGCCGGGGACAGGGGATCGCGGAGATCATCCAGCATGGTTCAAATGGTTTTCTGATTGGTCCGGATAACGACAAAGAATTGGCGCTTGCCATTTCCATGCTGCTGCGCGACGAACCGCGCCGTAAGAGTCTTGGAACTGCCGCGAGAGATACGATTGTCGACGGACTCACCCTTGCTCACCAAGCGGAGAGGTTCGTCAGGATTTACAGGGAGTGTGCTGGATGACCCGCCGCCTTGTGATTTTGACGGAGATCATTTCTCCATACCGCATCCCTTTGTTTAACGCGTTGGCTCGGGATCCCGCAGTGTCTTTGCATGTCATCTTCCTATCCGAGACCGATCCGATTCTGCGCCAATGGCGAGTTTACAAAGAGGAAATCCGTTTCTCCTACCAAATCCTGCCTTCGTGGAGGCGACGGCTGGGGAAATTCAACGTCCTGCTCAACTGGAAGGTTGCGGATGCACTCAATCGAGCTCTGCCCGCCGCCATCCTTTGCGGCGGGTATAGCTATCTTTCTTCGTGGCGGGCTCTTCTCTGGGCGCGATCTCGCAACATTCCGTTTCTGCTCTGGTCGGAAAGCAACACGCAAGACGCACGTAGTGGACACGCTTCTGTCGAATTGCTGAAGCAGGGATTCCTTCGGCGATGCTCTGGGTTTGTGGTTCCAGGCCAATCGGCTCGAGAATACCTTCTTGCCAAAAGGATCCGTGAAGACCGAATTTTCGTTGCACCCAATGCTGTGGACAACGAGCTGTTTAGTTCATTGGCTGTTGTTGCGCGCAGAGACGCGAATGCAAATCGTCGGGAACTCAGTTTACCCGACCGCTATGTGCTTTTCGTCGGCCGCCTTGTGCCGGAGAAGGGGATCTTCGACCTCTTGCATGCATACGCCGAACTGGAAGAGCACGTTCGTCGGGAGCTTGGTTTGGTTTTTGTAGGAGACGGTCCTGCGCGGCAGGAATTGCTGATGCGGGCATCTGAAATTCCTGTGGGCGAGATCCGGTTCGCAGGTTTTGCTTATCGCGAACAACTTGCAATCTATTATGCCCTTGCTGAAATGTTGGTCCTCCCGACATATACTGATCCTTGGGGATTAGTTGTGAACGAAGCCATGGCTTGCGGCTTGCCCGTGATCGTGAGCCAGGTGGCAGGATGCGTTCGGGACTTGGTCCAGGAAGGTTGGAATGGTCTGCTTGTTCCTCCACGAAATGTCGCCTCGTTGTCATCAGCGATCAGAGATCTTTCGGTACAACCAAACCTTCGCGTGAGCATGGGAGTTCATGCCATGCGCCATATTGCGAACTTTTCAGCGCAACATTGGTCGGTTTCGATTGGAACCGCAATTCAGAAAGTGACAAGCGTGCATGACTGAGGGGATTCCAAAGATCGTCATTTTGATCGCTCTTGCAATGTTCATTTCCGCATTCGCCTATGGCGCTTACACCCGCCAGTGGTATTTCGCCAGTCAAAGCAACCTAACTGGTCTGATCTTATTTGAGTTTCGATTGGCACCGGTCTGGAGTTATTGGCATCTCTTTTCTTCGGCGATTTTTGTGACTTTTGCCTTTGTGCCTATTTTCTCTGCGGTTATCAATCTGGCTGTGGGAAGGTGTGGGCTGCCCTGGCGGTTGCATCCCACGACAGCACAAGCGGCCGTCGGCGAAATCACTTCTAATTCATGATGCGTTTGTTTATCAATGCACTTGCCGCCTCTGCAGGCGGAGGTCTTACGTATATCCGCAATGTGATTCCACATCTCGCCCGTCGTGCGGATGTCCGGGTAACGGTTGCTGTTTCGCCGCGGTTTCGATCCGATTTACCTGACGATGCCAGGGTCGATTTCCTGGAGCTGGGAATTCCTGCGGCTCGGCGATTCTGGTACGAACAACAGATGCTTCCCGATGTGATCCGTAGAACCCGAGCGGATGTTCTCCTTTCAGCGGGAAATTTCGCTTTGCGAAGGTCACCAGTACCCCAGATTCTGCTTTCGCGCAACTCGATCTACACTTCGCGGGACTTTTCCCGCGATCTATGGTCTCGGGGCGAATACCGCATGTGGCTTGATACCCGCGCTCGAGCTGTTCTTGCGAGAAAATCTGTCCACTGGGCCGACATTACGGTAGCTCCGAGTACTGCATTTGCCATGGAACTCGAGCGGTGGACGGGCCGGAAGGTAACCGTCATTCACCATGGTTTTGATCGCGAAGCATTCACGCAGGACTCGACTCAGCTTCCTTCAGACGTCAGGCTGAAGCTCGATGCTGCACAGGGAAGCTTTAAGATTCTCTTTGTCAGCCATTACAACTACTACCGTAATTTCGAGACTCTGATCAGAAGCCTGCCTCTTCTGCGGACGCGCTTCGGAGGCAGGCTTGTTCGCCTTCTTTTGACTTGTGAGCTGGCTGCGGGCAAAAATCCGGGATCTTACCGTACCGATTCGGCTGCACGCCTCATCGAACAACTCAGGGTTTCGGATATGGTCCTGGAGTTGGGTGCGATCTCCTATCCCAAGTTGCACCAGCTGTTTGCGGTCGCTGATGTCTATGTAACACCGGCCTACACCGAGACCTTTGCTCATCCATTGGTGGAGGCCATGTCGAGCGGTGTACCGATCGCGGCTTCTGATATCGCGGTTCACCGAGAAATCTGTGGTGAGGTGGCACTGTACTTCGATAGGTTTTCTCCCGACACTCTGGCGGACAGCGTTGTAGTCCTGGCAAGCCGGGCGGATACGAAGAAGGCAATGGTTGCAGCAGGACTTTCGAGGGCCACTCGGTTCTCCTGGAAGAAACACGTGGAACAGATTCTCGAATTGTCAGAAAACTTGGTGGGTCGCCGGGTGTGGCCGCCGAATGTGTCACGATGACTACCGCGAACGACGGTACCCGGCAGATTCTTCTTGGCCATCCCGAGTTGCTCGGCATGTTGGTTTGTCCGCGCGACCAGCAAGATCTCTCTCACGAGGGGACTCACCTGGTCTGTTCGCAAGGGCATCGCTATGCTGTGATCGATGGTGTACCGATTCTTCTGGTATCGGAAGCGGAGCAAACTCACATCGAGGGGACTCGAGCTCTGGCTATCGCGGAGAGTGGAGACGCATCGATATTGCCGAAGTTTGACCTACGACCGAACGACATCGATCCATTTGTTCGAAATTCGATCGCAGCCACAAACGGCGGGCTGTACCAGCACTTGGTTGGATCCCTCACAGAATACCCCATTCCGCGGCTGCGACTTCCGGCAGGCGAAAACCGTTCACTCCTTGAAATCGGTTGCAACTGGGGACGCTGGTGCATCGCCGCAACACGCCTCGGGTACCGCACTTTTGGCATCGACCCGTCGCTCAAGAGTGTGCGCGCCGCCTATCGAGTCGCGAGACAATTAGGGATACAGGCAAGCTATATCGTTGCTGATGGACGTTACCTGCCGTTTCGAGACCTGAGTTTCGACCAGGCTTTCTCCTATAGTGTGTTGCAGCACTTTTCGAAGGTGAATGCTTGCAGAGCTCTAGATGAAATTCGTCGAACTCTACGCGACGGAGGCAGTGCCCTCGTGCAGATGCCGAATGTTTATGGCATGCGCTGCCTCTATCATCAGGTCAGGCGTGGCTTTCGGGAGCCCCGTGAATTCGAAGTCCGCTACTGGACTCCGGCGGAACTGCTAACCACATTTGGCGATCGGATTGGCAGATCCGAATTAAGTGTGGATGGTTTCTTCTCGCTGAACGTGCAACCAACTGATCTACACCTGCTTCCACCGAGGTACCGTGCGTTGGTCCGCACGTCGGAGCAGCTTCGTCGAGCGAGCTCTCTATTCCCCATTCTTCTGAAGGTTGCTGACAGCCTCTATGTCAGCGCCACGCGCCCAACCTCCGTCTGAAGCCGACGGATTGGCGATGGTTCAACCAGAGCGGGCCGATCTTCGTATTACTGCCGGTAGTCGTAGGCCATTCCATGAACCGGCGTCAGTGGTAGTGAGGGCTCGTCGTTTGAATCAGGCTGACCAGCCCTTGCTGCATTTTGACCACCTTTCATCTCGAGAGAGCCGGGTCTCATCCAACAGGTGTATTTGCAATCGAACGAATTACGATACTCGACCCTAACAGCGAAACTGTTCTTCTCGCAGCTGAAGAGGACCAAAAGTTCACGAATGCAACTGGATTTCCTGCATGCGGTTTTTCGAGTACGCGCGACCGCATGATGCAAAACCCAGTCTCTGGCTCGCAGATGTAGTAAGACCTCGTTACAATTGATTCCATGACAACGCCGGCTCCTACACCCCGAGTAAACTTTGGTGGTACCAACCAACCAAACAGGCTCGGGTAGAGAGGAGCCGGACAATGATCATTATAGGATGCGATTATCACCCG
>Ga0126371_10003822_pt1 | contig 13222 bp, 10 predicted proteins | sample PanSoiMetaPlot_4_FD_110145 | JGI IMG/M metagenome (GOLD analysis project Ga0126371, IMG submission 110145) | Tropical forest soil microbial communities from Panama - MetaG Plot_4 | ecosystem: Environmental > Terrestrial > Soil > Tropical forest > Bulk soil | place: Panama | collected 2016-02-17
CACCGGGCTCGGCGAAGAGGCGATCCGCGAGATGGCGCAGCGCGGGACGGCGTGGACGCCTACCCTCGCGGCGACACTCGCCATGGTTCCGCCGGAGGCGCCCGACGAGCTGCGCCAGCACATAGCCGAAGCACGCGAGCGGCTTTCCCAGCTGCTTCCACTCGCAGCCAGCCTCGGCGTGCCCGTGCTAGCCGGCACCGACGTCGCCGGGACACTTCCGCAGGAAGTCGCGCTGCTCTCTCAGCTCGGGCTCGCCCCGGATCAGGCGCTCGCGGCCGCGAGCACCTGGCCGCGCCAGTACCTCGGTGCGGCCGAGAGCACCGACATCGTCACCTATCGCCACGATCCGCGGGACGACCAGGAAGAGCTCGCGAATCCTGCCGCAGTCGTCGTCGGCGGCGTGCGCGTGCGCTGACGAACGCAAGGCCCATATCAGGTTCTAGCCCAGAGAGCGAGTAGCCGTGGACCCTGCAAGCGGTCACCGCAGCCGCAGCCAGCACTGGTTCGGAGCAAGCGGCAGATCAGGGATGGTGTACCGGTCGTGGCTGCGCAGCGAGGGGTTCGGCCCTGAGGTGTTCGATGGTCGTCCGGTGATCGGCATCGCTACGACGTGGTCGGAACTTGTCCCCTGCAACGCACACCTGGACCGGGTAGCAGCCGCGGTCAAGCGCGGTGTCTGGCAGGCCGGCGGATTCCCGCTTGAGTTCCCGGTGATGGGCACGGGCGAGACCCTAATGCGGCCGACTGCGATGTTCTACCGCAACCTCCTGGCGATGGAAGCCGAGGAGCTGATGCGCGCCAACCCGCTGGACGGTGTCGTACTGCTGTCCGGCTGCGACAAGACCACGCCAGGTCTGCTGATGGCTGCGGCGAGCGTCGACCTTCCGTCGATCATGGTCACCGGCGGGCCCATGCTGAGCGGCAAGTTCCAGGGGCGGGATGTCGGATCGGGCACGCACGTGTGGCGGTTTGAGGCGGAGCTGATGGCCGGCCGCATTAGCGAAGCGGAGTGCCTGGCCGCAGAGGGCTGCATGGCCAGGTCGAATGGTCACTGCATGACGATGGGCACGGCATCAACCATGGCTTGCATGGCCGAGGCGCTCGGCATGCAGCTGCCCGGCTCGGCGGCATGGCCAGCGCCGGACATGCGCAGGATGGAGGTGGCTCAGCAGGCCGGGCGTCGCATCGTCGACATGGTGAGCGAGGATCTGCGGCCCAGCCATATCCTGACCCGCGCTGCGTTCGAGAACGCTATCCGGGCTAACGCCGCGATCGGGGGCTCTACTAACGCCGTCATCCACCTGCTCGCGATCGCCGGCCGGGTGGGCGTGCAGCTGGACCTGGCCGACTTCGACGACCTGGCACGTGAGATTCCGACCGTAGTCGACCTAATGCCATCTGGGAAATTCCTGATGGAGGACTTCTGTTACGCCGGCGGGCTCCCGGTGATTCTCCGGCAGCTTGACGAGGCGGGCCTGCTGGCGGCTGACCAGGTGACCGTGACGGGCCAGGGCATCGGCCCGAACAACGCGACGGCCGAGTGCTGGAACCGCGAAGTCATCCGCACGATGGCAGAGCCGCTCCTGCCAGCCGGGTCAGGCACTGCGGTGCTGCGCGGCAACCTGTGCCCTGGCGGCGCGGTCATCAAGCAGTCGGCAGCCACGCCAGGCCTGCTGCAGCACCGCGGCCGCGCTGTTGTCTTCGACTCACCGGAGGACTACTACGCAGTATGTGACAAGCCAGACCTAGACGTCGCCGCCGACGACGTGCTGGTCATCCGGGGCGCAGGCCCGCGGGGGTACCCGGGCATGCCGGAAGTTTCGAATGTGCCGATCCCGGCAAAGCTCCTCACGCGCGGGATCAACGACATGGTCCGCATCTGCGACGGCCGGATGAGCGGGACGGGCTTTGGCACGGTAGTGCTGCATGTATCGCCGGAGGCCGCGGTGGGAGGACCGCTTGCACTCGTGCAGACAGGCGACTTTATCTCCCTGGACGTGCCTGCCCGTACGCTGACGCTCGAGGTAGCCGCGGCGGAGCTGGAGCGCCGCCAGAGCGAGTGGCGTCCGGCATCAAGCAGGCCGGCTTCGGGCTATGCGTGGTTGTACGACCAGCACGTGATGCAGGCAGAGGTCGGCGCCGACCTGGACTTCCTGCGTGGCGCGCGAGGTCACGGCGTGCCGCGAGACTCGCACTGACTAGCTGTGCGACGGCGCGTGAGCGAAGGGCGGCGATCGGGTGCGAGCTGAGCAGTTGACGGTGCCGTGTGCCACCCACGGCGAAGGCCCGGTCTGGGACGAAGTCGCGGACCAGTTGCGGTGGGTGGACATGATGGCGGGCGATGTCCTCACGCTGACGGCGACCGGAGCTATCACCCGCCAGCACGTGGGCTCGGTCGCGGCGGCGCTTCGCCCGCGGGCGGGCGGCGGTCTGGTGGTGGCCACCGAGCGGGGATTCGCGCTCCTCGATCCTGACGGCAACGTCAGCGTCGAGGTCCCGGCGTTTGCCGATCCTCGCGCTCGGATGAACGACGGCGGAGTCGACCGGCAGGGCAGGTTCTTCTGCGGGTCCATGGACTTCGATATGTCCGATCCGCTTGGCGTGCTCTACCGGCTTGACCCTGACCTAGCCGTCGGAATCATCCTGACCGGTGTCACCGTATCCAACGGCATCGCCTGGACGAGGGACGGCGCGCGAATGTACTACATCGACTCGGCCACCAGGCGCGTGGACGTCTTCGACTATGACGTCACCACCGGGATTCCGAGCCAGCGGCGCCAGCACGTCCTGGTGGAGGTCAAGGCTGAGACCAACGTCCCGGACGGCATGGCGCTAGATGCTGATGGCGGAGTCTGGGTCGCGATTTACGGCGGGAGTGAGGTGCGGCGTTACGACGCGGACGGCAAGCTCGACGCCGTCGTCGAGCTGCCGGTCGGCCAGGTCACGGCGTGCGCCTTTGGCGGCGACCAACTCGCTGACCTGTTCATCACGACCTCGCGGCAAGACTTGCCAGCAGATGCCGAGCCCGCTGCTGGTGCACTTTTCTCGGTCCGGCCAGGCGTACTTGGCCTCCCCACGGGCACGTTTGCCGGCTGAGCTACGCGCCGCGCAGCAGCTTGCGTACCGCTGCTACTGACTCGACGGCCTGGTCAGGATCGGGAGACTGCGGGATCAGGTTGAACTCCCGGCAGCCCGCCGCCACGTAGGGCGCGAGGAACTCAGCTACATCGTCTGGCGTTCCGTACGGGCAGTACCGTTCGAATCTCTCGAACTCCAGGCCATAGAACGCCTGCATCGCGGGCGCCAGGCGGGCCCGTGCGGCGGAACGGGATTCTGCCAGGCCGCACCAGAGCTGCATCGCATGCCGACTGGGCGGATCGGGCCGGCCGGCCCTGGCCGCTTCGTCGGCGGCTATCTCGGTGGCCTCGGCGAACCGGCGCGATGAGTTCCAGATCCCGAGCCAGCCGTCACCGAGTCTGCCCGCACGCCGGATCGCCGCGTCTGACCTCCCGCCGACGAGAACGGGGATACTGACAGCCGGAGCGATGACTGCCTCGTGCAGGTCGAAGAACTGCCCGTGGAAGGTCACCGGCTCGCCAGTGAGCAGTTCGCGCAGCACCATCAGGCACTCGTCCATCCGGGCTCCGCGAGTCGCCGGGTCCACGCCGCATATGCTGACCTCGTGCCTGTCCTCACCGCCGATGCCGACTCCGAAGACCAGGCGGCCGGGCGCGAGCTGCCCGATATCGGCGAGCTGCCGGGCCACCAGTACCGGATGGCGCAGCGGCAGCAGGTAGACGCCGGTATGCACGGGTAGCGAGGGATGCTGTGTGGCTAGTGCCGTGGCCTGTAGCAGTCCGTCGAACCCCTGCCCCGCGAAGCTGACATGGTCGCCGCAGCAGATGTGGTCAATGCCAGCTGAGCTGACTCTGTCGAGGTAGTCGCGCGTGGTTTCCTGGTCTCCGCTGCTCATGCCGATCGGCGGGAACATCCCGACGCGCGGCGCGTCGCTGCTAATCATGTCGTCCTCCTTAGTCGGGCCTGGCGCCGGAGGCGCAGGCCCGGTATTAGTGCAGGCACCCTGGCTCGATAGGACGCGTAGACAGCGCCGAGCTCGCGGTCAAGGTCGCGTTCCTCGAAGCCGATGCCGACCAGAATGTAAGTCGTCGCGCTGCGGCCAGCAGCAAGTGCCCGGCCGTCATGGCGGGCGTCGCCCAGAACACGATGATGAACCCAGTCATGAGCGGATGCCGGATTAGCGCGTACAGACCGCGTTCGGTGAAAGCCGGTGGCGTGTAAGCGCGGCCGCAAGCGCGGGGCCAGGCCTGCCGCAGTCCGAACAAGTCGAAGTGATCGATCATGAACGTCGAGCCGACCGCCAGGAGCCAGCCGAGAGCGTAGATCACGGCCAGCACTGCAGCGGCCCAGCCAGAGGTCGTCCAGATGTAGCCACTGATAGGTCGCCAGAGCCAAAGCAGCAGCGCCAGCGCGAGGCTCGATGCCAGGACATATGTAGCGCGTTCGGCAGACGACGGCACGACCCTGGTCCACACTCGCTTGAACCAGGGCCTGGCCATGACGCTGTGCTGCACTGCGAACAGCGCAAGAAGCAGCAGGTCCGCAGCCGCAGCGGCAGGCCATGCCCAGCGCGCGCCACGATCAATGGACGTCGGCAGGCCGACGTCGACCAGGAAGCCGATGGTGTAACCCAGCACGCCAATGCAGAGGGCGTAGGCGACCGACGAGTACCCGAGCACCGTCGACGACACGACCTGCCCGCTGCCGGCCTGCCTGCCAGTTGTAGCCATAGCTCGACGCTAGGAGCACGGGCAGTCTCTCAGCCATCGGGTGAAATACGGGTCACTAGCCGGGCCGGAGCCGACTTGCCCGGTCGTGACCTGGGCCCGGCTGGGCAGAACTACGCAGCCGGCTACCTGCCTGCCTGGCCGCTAACCCAGGCGGCGATCTGCGCGCGCGACCTGACCTGGAGTTTGCGCCGGATATTTTCCACGTGGGTCTCGGCCGTGCGCGGGGCCACCGACAGCCGAGTAGCGATCGCGTGGTTGGTCAATCCCTCGGCTACCAGCTTGGCGACCTGTAGTTCCCGGCTGGTCAGGACCGGCGACGTTTCCGGTCCGCCAGTGAGGAAGCCCATCGCGGCGTCCAGCACAGCCTCCCATTCACCCTGGTAGAACAGGTGGCCGGAGCCAGGCAACGGGACAAGCCCGGCATCAGGGACGAGTCGCGCGACCTTCTGGCCAAGCTGGAATCTAGCTGCCGTGTCAGCCTCGCGGTGCAGGACGGCCGTCCGTGCCCGGATCCTCGGCAGCAGGCCGGTCACGTCGGTCTCGTAATAGATCCGGAGCAACTCGCTCGCCACCGCGGCGGTGGCGCCCTCGCGCTGAAGCCGGGTGAACGTCTCCTGTTCGGCCGCAGTGGGCTCAGGCACGAAGATTGTCGTCATCATCCTCGAGCCAAGGCCCCAGTGCGCCCGCACCAGCGACACCAGCGACTCGCGGACCTCCTTCGGAGCCAGCTCTGCGCCATCGGCGCAGGTCCCGTACAGCACGAGGGAGGTGATCCGGTCCGGATGCCTGGCAGCAATCGCCGCCGCAATATGGCCGCCCTGGGAGGCTCCGAACATCGCGAAGCGACTCAGGCGGAGCGCATCGGCAACCGCCATGGCTGCGGTGACCTGGGCTTCAAAGGAGAGATCTGCGCCGTCTCGCTCAGATAGCCCGCAGCCTGGCTTGTCGTAGCGAACCACGGTGAAGCGCTCGGCCAGCCTGGAGTGGAATGCCCGGAAAGAGAAGAGGTCAAGCTGGCGGTGCAAATGGGTAACCCAGCCTGAATCCAGGAATAGCGGCGGTCCGGAACCGGCCGTTGAGTACGCGACCCGGCCTGCTTGTGTCGGGCAGTACTTGATCGTCGACGGCACTCCACCAGGCTGGCATCCGGGCCCACAACAGTAAAGCGCAGCTAGCGTGGCGTGGCCATGTGCTCTGCTGGCAGGGGCTCTGTTGCCGTGTGCTTAGTTGCCATGTGCTCAGCGAGTCGTTCAACGGCGGTGCGGAGCCGGCGGAAGTAGGCTGCCCGGCTCATGCACAGCTTGGCGGCTGCCTCTTCGTGACTGCGCAGCGGCTCGAGGTAGCCGGCCACCAGAACGCTCAGCAGCAGCTTCTCGTTCTCGCTATCACCGAAAGCCTCCGCGGCGGCAGCCCGGACGAGCTGGCGCACGGACTCGGCACGTTCTGCGACGGAGGTGCCGACAGCGAGCGGGCTGCGCGCAAGCTCTCGTGGTACCCGGAAGTTCTTCAGCACTTCGCGGACTGCGTCGGAGCCGATGGCCCGCGGAGCGACTGGCTCTGGCTGTGGCGACGGCCGCAGGCCTAGTTCAGCGTAAATCTGGTTCCGCACCAGGGTCAGAAGGCCGCCAGGACCGTAGTCGAGCCGGTAACACTGCAATTTCGTCGTCTCGAAGCTCGCGTCGAGCTCTGGAAAGTGCCGTGCGCCAATGGCCTGAGCGAACTCAGCCGCGCCACGCACCCGCGAGTCGATGGGCAGGTAGGCGAATCTCGGGTTGACGGCACCGGACCTGAGTACGCCCGCGATTCCGAGCATCGCCTGCACTTTGCCGTCCCCGCTGAAGTCGACAGCAGACTGCCAGAGCACTGAATCTCCGAGAGAGGCATTGCTGCGCGCGTGCTCAAGCCAGGGGCCGGTCAGCGGATCGGAGTATGCAAACTGCGGCGCTGTGGCCAGGCTCATGCAGACCATGTAGCCGCAGATCTGGTCCTTATCGTCTCTTGCGATTGCCACCCTGGCTGGCGCCTCGGTGAAGTACCGGAGCGTCAGCGGCCATAGCTGCAAGTCACCGCCAAGAGCCGTCTCGCGCTGGGCGAGCTCCGCATCGCCATTGCGGACCGTGTCGATGCGCAGTCCGATGCTGCCGTCCCAGCCGAAGCCCCATTTGATCAGCGGGTTCTCAACCAGGTGGGCCATGTCGATGATTAGCAGCGGGTCGCCGGCCGTCGCTCGCTCGTAGAGGTAGTCCGCAATCCGGCGGCGCAGGTCGCGCTCGAGGTCAGGGTTGCGCTGCCGCAAGTCGGCAAGCAGGGCCTTGCGGACCAGCTCGTGCATCATTATGCCGTTGCCGAGCGGCTCGGTAACGGTGAGCCCGGACAGCTGGCGGTAACTGGCTTCGGCGTCCTCTTCCGGCAGTAGCGCCCGGAGCAGCTCCGGTGTCGTCGACCTGGCCACTACCGCGATACTCAGCGCTGACGGCCGGACGTCCTGCAGCTCGGTCTCGACTAGGCGCGCCAGCAGAGCTCTGAGGATGTCAGGTCGGTCTGGTGATCTCGCGGCGTTCCAGCCGGCATCGGATGCGGCGGCGTCGGCCGCGAGCGCGAGAGCAAGTGGTGAGCCCGCGGCCCATTCGATGATCGCGGGCACTCGCTCGTCCGATACGCCATGCGCGGCGAGCAGACGGCTGGCCTCGTCCGGCGGCATCGCGCCGAGGTCAAGGCGGGCTGTCACCGACTCCCATCCGCCGGTGAACCAGCCTGGATCGGGCGCACCACGGCCGGCCATGACGACCAGCGATTCGGCTGGCATGGCAGGAAGCAGATCGTGCCGCAGGTGCGGATCAAGCGCCGTCATCTGCTCATAGGAGTCCAGCAGCACGACTGGACGGCGGTGGTTCGCCGCTTCACGTAGGGCATCCTCAAGCGCGCCAGGAGCCGGCCCTAGCTCGCGTCCGTCTAGCGCGACCACGGTCCTGCCTCGGTCTCGGGCGCGCCGCGCCACCTCGCGCAGCAGCGAGCTCTTGCCGATGCCGCCCGGGCCGCAGATGTGGACCACGCTGGCTGGCGGGTCGGCCGCGTCCAGGCACTGCTCAAGGAAGGCCATCTCGGCTTGACGCCCGGTGAACCGCCGGCGATCCCGGTCCTCAAGCCGGGCCGCGAGTGTCCTGCGCGGCTCGTCTGCCATAACCCATCCCTGGCGCAACCCTACTGTCCGCATACGCCCGATTACCCTGGCCAGCGGCACGGTTAGCGTACCAAACAGAGACTTGAGTGATATTGCGCAGAACCAACGCTTGGCGGATGGTTGAGCCTGGCATGCCCTTAGCCAGTACAGGTCACGGAAGACTGGCGCGGCTGGCCAGGTTCTCGCACTTTTGGAGGGGAGCGCAAGAGCCTGGCCAGTTGGCTAGTACGAGCGGGGCAGGCCGAGTTCATGCTCGGCCAGGTAATTGAGGATCATCTCCTGCGGCACCGGTGCGATGCGCATCAGGCGCGCCTCACGCCAATAACGCTCGACGTGATACTCGCGCGCATATCCGAAACCACCGTGGGTCTGGACAGCAGCGTCGGCAGCCTCGTAGCCAGCCTCGGCGGCTAGGAACTTCGCCGTGTTGGCATGCGGGCCGGCCGGCAGGCCGGCGTCGATTCGCCAGGAAGCTTCACGGATGGCGAGTTCCGCGGCAGCGAGCCGGGCATACGCGGTGGCCAGCGGGAACGCGATGCCCTGGTTCTTGCCTATCGGCCGGCCGAACACGGTCCGCTCGTTCGCATAGGCAACTGCCCTGCGCAGCGCAGCCCGGCCAGTGCCGAGCGCCTCGGCGGCCACCAACACCCGCTCCGCGTTGAGGCCGTCGAGCAGGTAGTAGAACCCCTGCCCCTCATCTCCGACCCGGTCTGTGGCATCGACGAACAAGCCGTCGTAGGTGACCTCGCACGAGGCGACGGCATTGCGGCCGAGCTTGGGGATCGGCCTGATCCCGACCGCCGGATCGCGCAGGCTCGCGATGAAGAGGGTGAGCCCGTCAGTCCGCCTGGCGCACTCCTGCACTGGCGTGGTCCTGGTGAGCAGCAGCACCCGTTCGGACTCAAGTGCCTTCGATGTCCATACCTTCCTGCCGGTCACACGGTAACCGCTGCCGTCAGGCTCAGCCCTGGTGCTGATCGCCGTGGTATCAAGGCCGGCGTCCGGCTCGGTAACACCAAACGCAACGTGCAGGTCGCCCGCAGCTACCTTGGGCAGGTAACGCCGCTTGAGTCCCTCCGAGCCGTGCAGGACGACAGGGTGCATCCCGAAGATTGATAGATGAATGCTGCTCGCCCCGTTCATGCACGCCCCGGAAGCGGCGACCTCCTCAAGAACAATGGAGGCCTCGGCAATCCCCCGGCCGCCTCCGCCGAACGCCGCCGGGATGGCAATGCCGATCCAGCCGCCCTTGGCCATTGTCCGGTAGAACTCCCACGGGAAGGCGTGCCTGTCGTCTACGTCGGCCCAGTACTCATCACCGAACGCGGCGCAGGCGTCCCTGACTGCCTCGCGTATGAGCTGGTGATCTGGGTCGGCGCTGAATTCCACGGGCTGTGTCGATTGCAGGCTGTGTCGATGGTAGGCGCAGTCGTCCGGCTACGGACGCGCCGCATGCCGACGGCGCTTGATGATCTGAATGAGTCTCCGGATGAGCAGGTACACGAGGGACATCCTCTCGTTGTGCCGCTGGTTCGGACGGGCGTTTTTGGATATCCAGCTAGCCTTATGACCACTATGACAGATTTGTGATAGTGCTGTCGCTCACCGCCACCGGATCTTCGCCGTGGCGATCCGGACGGAATGCCGTGCGATTACAAGCATGGCGCGGCCAGATAGTGGCCGCCGTGAGCCATCGCCAGCCAATCTGCAAGCCATTTGCCGCAGTATTCCGGTTTTGGACGGCCTGTTATTAGCCGAGATGCTCACCGCGCACATGTCTGGGATTGCACGAGACGCGTAATCGGTGAAGCATAAGCAGTTATGAGTCCGCCCGATGAGTCCCCCGAGCCCCGCCAGTCCCGCTGGCGTCGCTGGTTGCGCGGCTGGTTTATTCTGCCGGGCGACGTAGAGGCTGAGGTCATTCGGCCAGAAACGACGCCGCCCACCGAATCGGTCAGACTTATCTGGCCGAAGGCCGGATCGGCGCAAGGCTCGGTGACACCTGAGTCCTCGTTGCAGAACGGAGCGGGCCGGACGGGTACCGTACCTGCCGCCGACGCCACGCAGTCACAGGCTGAGACCAGTGCGCCAGACACCGGTTCGGCAGAGCCCACTGCAGCGGCAGAGTCGACTGCAGCGGCAGAGTCGACTGCAGCGCCCGAGCCGAGTGCGGCGCCCGAGCCGAGTGCGGCGCCCGAGCCGACGGCAGCCGCAGAGCCGACTGATCCGGCAGACTCGAGTGCAGCGGCAGAGTCGAGCGCTGGCGAGTCGAGTGCGACGGCAGACTCAAGTGCAGCGGCAGATGCCACTGCAACAGCCGCGCAAGCGGAGTCTGCTGACGCGAACGAGAGCTCCGAGGATGTGGGCAAGGCTGACGAGTCGTCTGCCGGAGGCGAAGCTGCTGCGAGCGGCGCAGAGGAGGCAAAAGTTGGAGTCGTGCGCCCCGGTGCGGCGCCGGGAGGGCCGAACGAGCCGCGCGACCTGCATCCGCCCCCGCTACCGAAGGCCGCCCTGCCGATAGCACGCAAGCAGCTCTACGAGTTCGCTGAGCTTGCCCATCGGCTAAGGATTCCGAGTCTCGAGGAGGACCTGGCCATCGGCGACGGTGAGTGGGCCTCTACGGCTGCGGTCCGGGCGACAGCATTCGTGATCCGCACGCGTATCTTCCCCAGTGCCACAAGCCAAGACCAGATGACCGAATTGCTGCTGCGACCGCTGATCGTGCCTGGCAAGGAGACGGAGGCTGACGGCCTGCAGTCCAGGCTCCCGATTGTCCGCTCCAACGGTCGCATCCTGCTCGATGTGACCATGGACGCTGGCAGCAACGAGATCCCCGAGGCTCGGCTTGTCCGGGTGGGCGACCGTCCTGACCGCTGGCCTATCGCTCACCTCGCTTGCGACGCTGCCGCCGACAGTGATGCATCGACGGATGGAGCCGAAGCGGAGCCCGCGCAGGCCGCCGAAGACCCGGCGGCCGCCGAAGAACCCGCGCAGGCCGACGATACCGACGCTGATCCTGCCTGCGCAGACACGAAAGCCCCCGACGCTGCCGGAACCGCAACCGTGATCTGGGGTTCAGTAGCATCCATCGCTGACGGCCGCCCGTACTTGAGCCTTGACGAGCTCATGTCATACGCCCGGAAGCAGGCTTTCGAGCAGGCCTGCAACGGTGAGCGCGGTGCGGACACCGTGGCGCAGGGCATGCGCGCCGTGCGGAAACTCCAGATCGTCGTGCTGCTGAACAAGTCGATCGGCGGCGGCCTGTGGATCGATGTCGACCCGGCGACCGGGCAGCCCGCGGCGGTGCTGGCCATAGATCTGGACAGCACGGTACATCAGGACGGTATCCGGGTGACCCGGCTTGCCTCGGCTTGATCAGGCGGCTGCCGACTCGCACCAGCCGTTCAGATTCTCGATGTAGTCCGCGCCCAGACTCGTCGGCAGGTCTGGCGCAGTGCCGGCTATCGCCGCATCGATCTGATCGGCGCTTATGGGCAGGCGGTCCGCCGGGACGAAGCCGGCCGACATGCCCGTCTTGGTGCGCACGATTAGCATCGGCCCCAGCTGCAGGACCGAAGGACCGCCGTCGCTCAGAGCACGCAGAACCGCCTGCAGCTGTGCGGCCCCGGTCTCAGCGGCGAGGGTTGACCCCGGAGTGACGGCCAGCTTAAGCATGCTCCGGAGCCTGATGCTCGGCGCGGGACCGCTCGGCCACCGCACATAGAACCTCGTGACGTGAGGCCCGTCGGTCAGGCGGTACATCAGCTTTGCGTCGACCGCGTTATCCAGCTCTTCCAGCAGTCCGGGAAGGATGTCGAGTACAGATGGCTGCTCGGCGTGCAAGCCACAGATTAGGATGCGGGGTCCGGCGCTGGCCGAAGCGGCATCGTGGTCGAGGCTGCTGACGACATAGCGCTCAAGCTCCTGCATACGCTCGGACTGGGCTGCATCGGTGCTTGCTGCGGTGAAGTGCGCATCCGCCCATCGCCTCATTCCGGCGAGCGCCGTCGTCGCCTGCCGTACACGCTCGGCCATCTTCTCGTCGATCTCAGCGGGCGCACGGCTGACGGCTTCCGAGGCATCGGATGCAGCAGGTCCACCGGGGTCCTCGCGGCCCATCTCGAGCTTCAGGACCCTGGCAGTAAGGTCGCTCGCCGCAAGTTCGCTCTTGCGCCGCCGTTCCAGCTGCGTCTCAAGATCGACGTTGAGCTTGCGCAGTCGCTCCTCATAACCGGCTTGCGCTTGCCGCAGCTGTCGTACCTGATACCGAGCGACAACGGCAGTCGCGATCGCAATAGCGGCCACGAACACGACGACCACCAGCGTCCACAGCATCATGCCCCTCCCCTGTCCATTTCCGCGCAGGCTCCAGACATTGTCCACTGAAGTCGCGCAAATAGCGAGGAAACCATTTGATTTACGGCGCACACAATGGCTTCAGTGGGATCACTGGGCTGACAATGAGTCATGCGGCCGAGGAAGGCGAGTGCCGCGAGGCTTGCCGTTCTCGCCGCGCTAACAGCTATCGCATGCGTGGCATGCTCGCAGCCAAACACAGGGCCAACGGTGCTGAGTTGCTCATCGGCCGGCCTTAGGGCTATCCAGCAGCATGTGACTCTGCGGCATCGGCCGCGCGCGTGCGCGGGCCTGACCAGCCTGCAGGTGAACGAGGCTGTCGCCAGGGCTATCCGGGAGGCCGTTGGTCCGCTGCCGAAGCCGGCCGGCCGCCGGCTTGCGCTGCGCGACAGCAAGTACCTGGCGGGCCTAGTCACGACAATCCCGCCGGGAAAGCCAGTGACTGCGGGAACCGGGCCGGCCGAGCGCTCCGGGGAAACGCAAGCCGGACTCGCCGGCCTCGCGGGCTGGGAGCGCAGCGGCGACGAGATCGTCAAGACGTACGAATGTGCGTCCTTCCCGGCCGCCGTCGCGTTCGTCGTGCAGATCGGGTTTGCCGCCGAAGCGCGCAACCACCATCCCGATCTCGACATCCGCTGGCGCAAGGTCAAGGTGGCGTTGACGACCCACGATTCCGGCGGGCTGACGGACAAGGACATCGAACTGGCGACCGTGATCGAGACGCTCTCATGATTGCGTTCATCATCGCCATGGTCATCATCTTCCTGCTGCTCATCCTCATGTGGGTGGCGATGGGGATGGAACCGGGTCCGGGCGCGGCCGACGTGGCAATCGCCTACGAGCGCGCCTGGGACGAGCTCGACTTCGATCTGCTCTA
>Ga0126371_10003823_pt1 | contig 13221 bp, 14 predicted proteins | sample PanSoiMetaPlot_4_FD_110145 | JGI IMG/M metagenome (GOLD analysis project Ga0126371, IMG submission 110145) | Tropical forest soil microbial communities from Panama - MetaG Plot_4 | ecosystem: Environmental > Terrestrial > Soil > Tropical forest > Bulk soil | place: Panama | collected 2016-02-17
ATTGTGTCTGGAAGTCAATATGCCTCAGAAACTTATGGATGTCCTGATGCTAGGCCGTTGCTCCCACGAGTTCTCATGGCCGCGGCGAGCCGCCGATGGTCACTATTACCAGGTCTGTCTGCTTTGTGCCGTTGAATACAAGTACGACTGGGCCACCATGCGTCGCACCGAGCGCGTCCCGGTCTCGGCCGAGCCGGGAACCACGCGTCGTCGCACACGTGAAAAGAAGCCCACTTGGGTTCCGCGAGCGCGCCGGTTAAAACTTGATCTCGCGCTGCGCTACCGGGTGAAGAACCTGAGCGTATGGTCCGAGGGGACAATCGAGAACATTAGCCAGTCGGGCGTGCTTTTTCGCGGTGCCACCGCATTGCCGGTCAACGCCTTGGTTGAAATGGTTTTCGAGATGCCCGAGGAGATCTCCGGCCAGAAGAACAGCAATGTGCTCTGCCAGGGAAAGATCATTCGGTCCAAGGAAGCCCGTGACAATGACGAGGGTTCGGGCTTGGCCGCCTCGATTCTCGATTACAAGTTCCTGCACCAGAATTAGCCGCAAAACTCGGCAGCCCTGCTAAGTCCCGACCACACCGCCGGATAAACCCCTCCGGCGGCTTTGTTTTGGCAGATTTTCTTTCAACGACCCCACTCGTTTTGAATGGGGAAGACAACCTGCTCGCATCTAAACTACTATTAACTGGATCACTATCATCCCAGGAGCAACCTTATGAAGTTAAGGGCTTCTCTCGTTCTGCCCACGATCCTGCTGCTCGCGATGGGAATGACCATCGGGTGCAGCAAGGCGCCTCATGATTCCCAGATCAGCACTCAGATTCAGGACAAGCTAAATGCCGATTCCGGACTTCAGGGAAAGCAGCTCAGCGTTCAGTCCGCCGACGGTGTCGTGACGCTGTCGGGATATGTCGACAACGAAACGCAACGCGACGCCGCGTCGCGCTATGCCTCCACGATTCCAGGTGTCCGGCAGGTTGTGAACAACCTGCAAGTCGGAGCTAATCCGGCAACTGCTGCGAAACCGGATGCCGCTCAGGAGCCCGCGCCCTCTCCTGAACCCGCTCCACCCGCACCCAAGCCAACGCCCGCGCCCGCGAAGGTCGTCAAGAAGAAGCGCTCGATGGAGCGGGATGCTGAGATGGCCGCCGGAGGTGCTGCTGCCGGCGGTGCAATGGCAGCCGCTCATCCGGATTCAATGGCGCAATCGACTCCGCCGCCAGCGCCTACTCCAGCGCCGCCCCCGCCCCCTCCGCCTCCGCAGAAAGTCACGATTCCGGCGGGAACGACGCTTGCCGTGCGCTTGCTTGACGGGCTCGACTCAGAAAAGAATCAGCCCGGTGAAACCTTCCGCGCAACGCTGAATTCGCCGCTCTCGGTGGAAGGTGACATCGCAATCCCGGCGGGCTACGATGTTGAGGGTCACGTAGTAGACGTCAAGAGCGCCGGTAAATTCGCGGGCCAATCGCTGCTCGTGCTGCAACTCGATCGGATCTCCGTGAGTGGCAAGTCCTACGCAGTGACGACTGACCAATACAAGCGTCAGGGAAGTTCCCGCGGCAAAAACACCGCCGAGAAAGTTGGAGCCGGTGCAGCTATCGGTGCCATCATCGGCGGCCTTGCTGGCGGTGGTAAAGGCGCAGGGATCGGCGCCGCCGCCGGCGGCGGTCTGGGTGGCGGTGTTCAGGCGGCGACCAAAGGCCAGCAGATCAAGCTGCCCTCCGAAACGGTTCTGAACTTCACGTTGCAGAACCCGCTGACGGTCATTCCAGCGCAAGGTCCAGATTCGCATCGTCACAAGATGGACACGCCACCGAGCGACAACAGCACAAATCAGTAAGCCAACCGATCATGCAAATACGGGGCACGGCATTTTTGCCGTGCCCTTTTTCATGGATTGCCAATTTCGCGCGAGTTGTGGTCCTATGCTTTCTCCTAATGCCGCTCATATCCGCGATCTTGCAAACGCATAACGACGCGCTTCGCGTTGGACGAGCACTGGAAACCCTTCATCCCTGCGATGAGATTCTGATCATCGACCGCGACTCTACAGATCGCACCGTAGGAATTGCTCGCGACTGGGGTTGCCGCATCTGCGCCTCGATGGTTTCTGTTGCGGACGCGGCCGCATCCGCCCAACACGATTGGCTGCTGTTGCTCGATCCCACAGAATCCATCACCGAGGGGCTGGAAGCTACTCTGTTCGAGTGGCGTATTCGTCCGCTCGAAGAAGTACAAACCATTCCGGCTTGTTCAATTTCCGTACGTCGGGAAACGGCATCAGGATGGTCGGACGGCCGCCCGGAAACGCGTTTGATCCCCAAAACATGGAACCGGTGGGTCGGCGTGATGCCGGCGTCCGATCCGCAAGCCCTTCTCCTGCAAGGTGAACTTCTCCGCTTCCTGACGCCCTGAACCCACATCAACCTACGTCACAAGCGTTTGTGATGAATCGCACAGTAGGGCGTGGCGTTCACTCCTACACTTGGCTGTTGGATCGCATTCTTTGTCGTGCCGCAGTCATAGACAGGAGGAGATCATGTCCGCTCGCAAGTTTGTTTCGATGGTTGCCGTCATCGTAGTTTCTGCCGTGCTCGCGATGGCGCAGAACCAGACGCCTGTAATCAAGCACGTTCCCATTCGCCCAACCAATGCCACTTCTGGACAGGAAATGTTCAAGAATTATTGTGCCGTGTGTCATGGCGAGGATGGCAAAGGAGACGGTCCCGCCGCAGCCGCGCTGAAAGTTGCGCCGACCGATCTCACCACTATGGCGCAAAAGAATGGCGGTAAATATCCCGCTCTCCACGTGTCCAGCGTCGTGCGCGGAGAAGCCGACCTCCCGGCACATGGCAACAAAGACATGCCAGTGTGGGGACCACTGTTCCTTCGGTTGAGCCAGGGGCACGAAGCGGAAGTGCAACAGCGCATCGCGAACTTGAATCAATACATCGACTCGATCCAGACAAAGTAGTCAAGAAAATCTGGGTCATTTCTCCACACTTCGCCAAGAGTGCGTCGTAATGACGCACTCTTCTTGCTTATTCTCTCTTTTTCATCTTGATTCTTCTGGCCCCGGCACGTCGGTGTAATTGTGATGCACGAAAGTGCCTGCTAGATTGATCGCGCAATAAACCCGAGGACCCTCAAATACATCCAAATGCTTAACTGATTCATCTTCTGCGTTCGCGAGCACTGAGACTGCGTTTCATGGGCCGAGAAAATTCCGAAACACTATCCCTCTTCCGTTCCACTCGCCTTTCGTGGCCGTTTCGCTACGGCGGCGCGCTCGCCAGCGTTGTCGCTGGCGTGAGTGTCTGGGGACTCTCGCCGTTCATGCATCGCGAGCCGTTTGCGATTTTCGTTCTGGCTGTTGTGTTTACAGCACGTTTCCTTGGCTTCGGTCCGGCTGTCATCGCAACTGCCGGCTCCGTTGTCGCGATTGATTTCTTTGCTATCGAGCCTCGTTTCTCTTTGGGCGTGGGAGGCGCAGATCTGGCACGCCTCGCACTGTTCGTAGTAATTTCCCTGCTCGCCGCGAGCCTCGCCCGGCAACGATCGCAAGCCGAAGTTCGCGCCGATCAGACGATGGAACGAATGGCGGCAATAGTTGAATCTTCCGAAGACGCCATTTACAGCGTCACTCCTGATGGGATTATCACCAGTTGGAATCACGGAGCCGAAGAACTTTACGGGTACGCCGCTGATGAAGTGATGGGGAAATCTGTCCTGCTCACCGTTCCACCGGAGCTGGCGCACGAGACTCGCGCTCACCTGGACATGTTGACCGATGGACAACCCATTGATAGTTATCAGACCGAGCGTCGTCGAAAAGACGGGTCCCTTGTGCAGATCCTGCTTTCGATCTCCCCCTTGCGCAGTCGCAAGGGCAAAGTCGTCGGTGCTTCCGCCATCGCACGCGACGTCACGACCAAGGTTCGCACCGAAGAGGCGCTCCGGCGCAACGAAAAGCTTGTCACCGCGGGCCGCCTCACCGCCGCCATCGCCCACGAAATCAACAATCCGCTCGAGGCGCTCACCAATCTCTTGTATCTGGCTCGCAACGACCCGTCGCGGACCAATCAGCATCTTGCCATGGCGGAAGACGAGGTCCAGCGCATAGCCGACCTCGCGCAGCAGACGCTCGGTTTTGTCCGCGAGGTCTCCGATGCGAGGCCGTTGAACGTGACTTCGACGCTGGAGGAAGTGCTGCAACTCTACGGTCCAAAACTTTCCGCGAAGCGAATTCAAACGACGCGCGAATTCGACCAGCGTTGCGAGATCTGGGGATTCTCCGGCGAATTGCGCCAACTTTTTTCCAACCTGATCATGAACGCCTCCGAAGCCGTCAGTGAAGGCGGACACTTACGCTTGCGCGTATGCTGCTCTCGCGAATGGTCTCCGGATCAGCGCGAGGGCGTCCGCGTCGTAGTAGCCGACAACGGCAGCGGAATCTCGCGTCGGGATTTGCCCCGCGTCTTCGAGCCCTTCTACACGACGAAAGGGGAACGCGGGACGGGCTTGGGACTTTGGCTTTCCGAAGGAATCGTGCGCAAGCATCAAGGCCTGATCCGCGTCCGCAGTTGCACGCGCCCGGGACAAAGCGGCACCGTGTTCTCCGTGTTCCTGCCCGCCAAGCTCGCCAGCCAGAACTGAGCTCGGCGACGACGACTCTTCTGGCCCCAAACTCCTCAGATTTCGCCCTGCTACGCCATCTCCATCTTACTGTAAATAAGTCACTTACATCGATAATAGGCGCAGAAGGACAGTGACTTCGGTCATCCGCGATCGCTCGCTAACGACCGTATAATCAAGGCTCAACCAGCTCTATCGGTCGCGTTCTAGTAGCAAGGACACGAGTGGACCCATTTCTGGCATCGGCGAGTGTCGGCTTCGGGCTGATCTTTGGCAGCTTCCTGAACGTGTGTATCTATCGCCTGCCGCGGGACTTGTCCGTCTCTGAGCCCAAGCGATCGGCGTGCCCCCATTGCCACTCTCAGATTGCTTTCTACGACAACATTCCGGTTCTAAGCTGGTTGATCCTGCGCGGACGTTGCCGCCACTGCAAAGAATCAATCTCGCCGCGCTACCTGGTGGTTGAGATTCTCACCGCGCTACTGTTCCTGGTCTGCTACTGGCATTTCGGCGCGACGCTCGCGACAATCAAGTACGACGCTCTCTCGTTTCTCCTCCTCGGCCTCATCTTCACCGACTCGGAGACGAAGCTTCTTCCTGATACGTTGACGCTCACGGGCCTGGCACTCGGCATCGCCTTCAGCTTGTTGGTCCCGGTAAACGACTTGGCCTCGCAGTTTTTGCCGGGCGTTGTGTCCTTGCCCGTCAGTTCCGATATCTCTTCCCGTTTTCTTTCGTTGATGGACTCCCTATTGGGCGCAGTTGTTGGCGCGTCGTTCATCTATGGCGCCGGCGCGATTTACCTGCGCGCGCGTGGGATTGAAGGGATGGGCTTCGGGGACGTGAAGCTGATGGCAATGATCGGCGCGTTTCTCGGCGTCAAGCTCACGGTCCTCACGATCTTCACCGCCTCGATCGCGGGCTCGATTTTCGGTGTAGCCACGATCTTGCTCGTCTGGATGAAGCGCACGCGCCGTTTCCAGCGTCGCCAGCACGCGACCTTGCAGCAAGCGCGACAGCGAGGCTGGCAATCAGCACGCACGGTCTACCGCCATTACGAAATGCCTTTCGGAGTTTTTCTCGGGAGCATGGCTCTGCTGGCGCTCTTCTTCGGTAACAGCTTCCTGGCTTGGTACTGGAGGCTGCTATGAAACTGCTGACCAATCCCATCTTCATCAAGATGGGACTCGTACTATTCGCATCGTGTTTCGCCTTCATCGTGGCGGTCAAGTTGATGCGCCGCGTGCGGACCAGCCTCGGCGAAGACGCTTCGAGCGCAGTCTCGACCTCCACTCCCGATCAGCTGCCTTTGCACACGTACCACGCGGTCATTCAGCAGCTGAAGCAGCAGAAACACGAACTGCTCGCCTTGCAGCAATCGGAACAACGGCGCGCCAAAACATCCGAAAACATCAGCGCAGCTGTTCTTTCGAACCTGACCAGCGGCGTGCTCTTCTTCAACGCCAATGGCCTGGTTCGTCAGGCAAACCAGGCGGCTAAATCAATTCTGGGAATCGCATCCCCAAGCGGCATGAACGCCGAAGCAATCTTTCGCGAATGCGAGGCGGTGCACGGGATTGAACTCACGTTCGAGAACGGCACTCCGCTCACGCGAATGGAAGCCGAGTATAAGACTCCGGCTGGCGAATCGAAGGTAATCGAGATCACTGCTTCGCAAATTCCCGCAGCCGACAATACGACACTTGGCGTCGCTTGCCTGGTCAACGATCGCACCGAGATCGCCGAGATTCGCAGGCAGATCGAATTGCGCGGAGAACTCTCGGCTGAAATGGCACTCGCGCTCCGTAATTCTCTGGTCACAATTTCCGGCTACGCGCAGCAACTAGCGCAAAATCACGATCCCGATCTCGCGCACCAGTTGGCACAGGACATCGCCACCGAGGCGCAACAACTGAATGACACGATCGGTGGATTTTTGGCGGAAAGCAAGAAAGCGAAAGTCGCTTCGACAAGTTCGTAGAACAGTTTCCGGCTGCTTGCACGATCGCAGCCACGGTTACAAGACAGGACGGTGAATATGAAACGCGTATCACTCTTTTTCATGGCTGCGCTCTTCGTTGGCATTCTCGCAGTCGCGGTTGCGGGAGCGCAGAATGCGCCCCTCGGCGATTATGCGCGCCAGGTCCGCAAGCAAAAAGCGGCGCCTGCCACCAAGACCTTTGACAACGATAATCTGCCCTCCGACGACAAACTCTCGGTAGTCGGCCAGGCTCCGGATCCGGCAACCGCCAACTCGAATCCTCAATCCGCCAACCCGCAGGATGCGAATGCTGCTCCGGCGGACAACGCTGCGTCCAACGCCAATGGCGAACAGAAGTCGTCGCAAGATGACGAGCAAACTAAGAAGCAGGCCATGTGGAAAGAGTGGCAGAGCAAGATTCAAAAACAGCGTGACGCCATCGATCTAGCGAACCGCGAACTCGATGTCGCCAATCGCGAATACCGCCTCCGCGCTGCCGCCTTCTACGCCGATGCCGGCAACCGTTTGCGCAATTCCGGGGCATGGGACAAAGAAGACGGTCAATACAAGGATCAGATCGCTGCCAAGCAGAAGACGCTGGATGACGCGAAAAAGACTCTTGAGGACATGCAGGAAGATGCTCGCAAGGCGGGCGTTCCCTCCGGCATGCGCGACTAACACAACTTCAGCTTACAAGCCTCCTTGCCTCACGGCCGGGAGGCTTTCTGTTTCCGGCTCCTCTGCTGTTCTCGCTCTGCATCATCTTCCTAGCAACTCTCGCGCAATGAATCGCATTAATACATTTTTTCAATTGGACAGATGGCGTCTCAGTGCTTCACAGTAAGTGCATCTTGTCCGCAGTGTGGCGGAAAGACCTAGTGATTCTGCTTATAAAACTGTTGCCACGCGCTTGAATGTATCCGCGCTCTCGTTCGTGTCCTTCCTGACCTCGTCGTCTCACTGACAACCTGCGCGATGCCGCGAGTTAGCCGCTCGTTTGCCTCGTGTCTCGACCTACTCAGGAGAATTCACCATGCGGTTCCAGAAACACTCTCTCTTGGCCAGGACGGTCTTCATCGTCCTAGCATCGATCAGCATCCTCACTCTTTCCGCTGCCGCGGAGGACGCCTCTGGAAAATTCGTTCTCACCCAGAAGGTCCACTGGGGCGCCGTAATTCTTCCGCCGGGCGAATACACCTACAAGCTCGAACGCCATTCCTCGCAGTTCATTCTGGTGCGGGCGGCAAGCGGTGCGCCCGGTTTCATGATGATGGCGAGTTCGATTAGTTCCACGGCCCCGGGCAAGCCGGATTCCCTTCAACTGCAGAAACTCGGAGATGAGTGCTTTGTGCAATCCATGAATATCTCCGGGCTCGAAGAGGAATTCCACTTCAGGGTACAAACGCCTCGAACCGAAGTTGCCAATGTCGCCGGGTCAACCAAAATGGCTTCCCTTTCGAAGCCATAGGTCACTCGGCCCAACGCGCGGGAGCGGTCAAACCGGGCTGCTCTCGCGCTTTTCATCGATACGCAGCCGCGCTCGCAGCGGCCGCTCTCGGAGGGAAACAATGATTAGGAGATCAAGAAATCACGGGAAGCAGAAGACAGCACCCACACTGCGTACAGTTGCCGACGTGGTCGGACTGGCTCCGTGCTCCGTTTCCGCAATCCGGAACAACTCGGCTGCTGCCCTGGCCATTCCCGAACACACCAAAGAGCGCGTCCTCGAAGCAGTCCGGCAGTTGAACTATCGGCCTAACCTTGCGGCCCGGTCCTTACGGACACGGCGCTCTTACATGGTCGCACTGGTCGCATCGGACCTTGGCGACGCGCGGACAGCGCGGATTGTCGCCGGTGTCGAAAGATTTCTGCGCGCCAAAGGGTACTTGATGGTTGCGAGCAGTTGGGATCGCAGCGCGCAAACGGGACACGCGTCTCAACTGCTTCAACGCGGGATTGAGGGAGTCATCAGTATCGACGCAATCCTTCCAAACTCGATGACGCTGCCACTCGTATTCATCGATCTGCCCGCCACCGATATGCCCGAGCCCATCATGCCCCTCAAGCGCGAACGTTTGCTCGCGATGGGGGAGGCGGCTGCCCAATCCCTGGTCACTCAGATCGAGCGGAGACCGGACATTTCACCCGCGTCTCCCTTGCCCCGGAGCCAACCCTCGGCGTGGTTCCCGCTGGAGTGGGAATCGACGTGCAGAGAGTTCCGACGACAGACCGCTTCATCGACTAAGCCCCTCGACAAAACAAAAAAGCAGCGAGCCTCCACTCGCTGCTTTTCTTCTATAGCTCTTCCCGCCTCAGCGTGCGTTTCAATCAATCAATTCGCTTGCGAACCGCGGCGAATTTCCTCTCCCAGAACTACCGCCTCGGCAATCTCTTTCAGGGACCGCCTCTTCTGGCGGCTCTGTCGCTGTAGCGCAAGGTACGCCTGCTCCTCATCGATGTTGAGATCGCGTTGCAGAATGCCCTTTGCACGCTCCAGCAGTTTGCGCGTCTCGAGTTGTTGAATGAGTTGCGAGTTTGCGCTCTCCAGCCGTGCCACTTCGATTTCAGCCCCTACCAGAAATCCGATGGTCGAAATGGTGCGAATCTGTCTGCGAGTGTAGGTGTGGGGCTGACGATGCTGCACGTTGATAACGCCAACCGCGCGTCCGCGTGACAGAATTGGCACCGAGAGGAACGCCTCGTACCGGTCCTCCGGCAGTTCATTGAAAAGCTTGAAGCGAACATCTTGATACGCGTTGTTGGAGACAGCTACCGGTTCGCGATGTTCGGCAACCCAGCCGGTGATGCCTTGTCCGATCTTCAACTTCAATCGATCGACGACTTCAGCATGTGGATTCTTGGAGGCACGCAGGACCAGGTCGTCATCTTCGACCACGTATACGAAGCAGGAATCACATTTGACGAGTGCGGAAGCAAATTCAACGATCTGGGCGAGAACTTCGTGGAGTGGATCGGCAGCAGCCATCCGGCTGCTGATGTCATGTAAAAAATCAATATCTATGTCAGCATGCAACGACTGATTGGCACTCATGCTCTAACCTAGCCAGCACGTGCCTGCAATGTCAAATTGCTCTTTTAGATATGAATGATCAGTCACAGCGTGCGTCCTGTTTCTCACTCTCATCATCCTACGCCGCGCCGCCGCACATCCTTCTGATCTGCTTCAGATGATGGTTTCCATGCACCCAGTGGAACCTGCGCCACTCTTTTCCGCGTAACGGACCAAGGATGGGATGGTCCAGAAGCCGCGCCTCCTGCCCATATTTCTTCTCCGCTTGGCTGATGATAGCGTCCATCACGGCAATCGTTGGCGCAATTGTTGCGCGGACTTCTTCCAAGGATTTCCCCTTGGGCACCGTGTTCTTCGGAGCCTTTCGTCCCTCCGGCAGATATCTCAGACCGATCACCACGAATTTTCGCATGTGATCCATGAACACCGGAGACCGCGCCATCGGGTAGCCGGCTTGAATACAACGCTCGAATCCTTTGATAGTCCCGGTGTAGGTCAAGTAGAGATGCTCCAGGATTTCCGCGGTGCACCACTTTCCTTCCGGATGCCGCGTGAGTTCTTCCGCACTGAGCCCTTGGGTTGCCGTGATGATGGCATCCTGGAGTCGTTGCAGATAGAAATCCATGGCAGCGCGTTACCCTTCGTTTAAAATGTGGGCCGAGCAATCGCCATAAAACGTACTACAGGACAGGAGCCCATGCAGAAACTGCTGATGCCGTTGTTGGCGCTGGCCCTTATGACCGCGTGTTCCTCCGAACCGGCAAGGCCCACCGAGACCGCCAAGCCTCAACCGAAGCCGCCGGAACTGCTCACCGGGCGATCTGCTCTCTTTCAAAAGCTCTATATCTCTGCTCACGGCTGGGCCCCCGACGCGCGCCCGTACCGGCTCGAATCGACGCCCAACACCGATTCCAACGGCCGCGATGGAAAATCAGCAATCTGGCGCGCCAGCTTCGCCTCTGTCGTGCAACGCGGCACCAAACCCTACTCCTGGTCTGGCTCCGACCCTGAGCGCGGCGTGAATCCCGGCACTGAAGACAGCTACAACCCGAACAATGCATCCACGCAGGCTTTCGATGTCAATTTCTTCAAGACAGACTCTGACAAGGCGTTTGAAGTCGCGCAACAACACGGGGGCGACAAGATCCTCGCCAAGGCCCCTGACACTCCAGTGCTTTACATCCTTGAGTGGAATCACGTCTCGAATGAGTTGATCTGGCACGTGATCTACGGAGAGAGCCGCGACAACGCCAAGCTGAAAGTTGCCGTAAACGCGACCTCGGGAGATTTTCTCCGTATCGAAAAGTCTTAGAAACCGCTTTCGTTGTTCTAGTGGCTCTCCGCTCTACTTCGCTTCTGTACTTTTGCTGAAGGGACTCGAAGGTGTTTGTTGTCTCAGCCGATCAACTCCGCGGCGAGCCTCTTCTGCGAAGGGTCCGTTAGGTAGGATCTTCAAATAACTCTCGTAGCCCTGGCGCGCATCTTCGATCTCACCCAGCTTCTCCTGGCAGATCGCTAGCTTGAAGGTAGCCACGGCATCGTCGTTCTTGTAGTACAGCGCCTCGTGGTATCGGTCGACAGCCGCTCGGTAATTCTTCCGTTTGAAATAGAAATCGCCGACTTCTACGTCTTTCTCCGCCTTGTGCGGATCCCAGGGCTTGAACTCCTGCACTCCGCCGATCTCGTCGCCCTCGTAGAGTCCGGCTTCATCTTCGGCGTCGCGCACCGCTTCTGCGCTTCCCGGATGAGCCTTCTCATCACCCGCAGGAGGAGCCAAATCGGCAGGGTCGTCCTTACTTGAACTACTCGAACTCGACTCACCAGTGGGCGTGATGGACGTTGAGTCCTGACGTGGATCCGCCGCTGGTGTGGACCGCGGTGGCGTCTGGCTCGGCGGCAACGGCGGCTGCTTCTTGCTCTGCGCCACGGCACTCAACGACAAAGCCACGAAGCAAATAACAAGGTTCCGAAACATCCCTTCTATTCTACCGCTCTTACTGGATTCACTGCATCGCGAGTAGCCCGTCCGCGCGCACTTTATCCGTGATCGCCTTCGCGATTTCCATCTCCACGGTCAGAGATTCGTTCCCGTTCGCATTGTCGAATTCATCGCCCCATAGCCGCACTTCGTCGCGAGCGCGTATCAACTCAGCAGTAACTCGCACATGCGAGCCGGCGCGGCGAAGATTGCCCTCCATCAGATAATCCGCTCCCAGTTCCGCTCCAATCTGCGCCACAGTTTTTGAAGCATTTCGGTACCGCAGCACCCGGCTTCGCGCCGTAACTCGAAGTCGCGAAGGATCGACCCGGCCTAACTGCGTAATCAATTCCTGCGTCAGACCGTCGCACAACTGCTGTTGCCCCGCGTCGCCACTGGCGTTTTCGAATGGCAACACGGCCAGGACCACGCCCTTGGTGTTTCGAACAGCGGGACTCGCCGGGCCACCTACAATCAGCAGAGCCAGACCGGCAAGCACAATCATCGCGAAAACAGCACACGCCACCACCCAGGGTGGAAACACGCGACGGGGTAACACAACATCTTCAAACGCCTCCACCGTAGTGACCGTTTGTTGCTGTACTGGCGCGATGAATCGATACCCACGTTTTGGAATTGTCTCGATGTATTGTGGAGTCGCGGCATCGTCGTCGATCGCAATTCGAATCTTCTTTATGGCAGTGTTCAGCGCATGATCAAACTCCACGAAAGTGCGCTCTCCCCAAACCTGTTGGCGTAGCTCCTCACGGCTCACCAACTCTCCGGCCCGCTGCAACAAGACACTCAGCACCTGAAAAGGTTGTTCCTGCATGCGGATCTTCGTCCCGCATTTGCGTAGCTCACCCGCATCAAGGTCCGCCTCAAAGACGCCGAATCGCAGTACGCCCCGCGATGAATTCGAGTCGCCCATTTGCACGCCTGTGACTATGGACGTAAGGCGCACCAATTTGGTTCGAACTATTTCGCGAAAGTCATCGATAGGAGACAAATCGGATCGCGCGCAGATCACCGGCAATTCAGAAAAAGTTCAGACTCGAGTGACTCTCTTTTTTTCGCACGCGCCGTCCCTCCCGCGAACGTGGATGTGGAGGGTGGTATGGGGCGGTCTACACTTCTGTCATGCTTGTCTGTCGTGTTGTTGTGCAGCACGTTCACCGCAGCGCAATCGAATGCACAGTTCGAACACATCGTGCCAGCTAAGATCTACAACGGCTACCTCGTTGTGGTGCAGGGCTCGATCGGAGATCTGGAGAAGCGCAACCTTGCGATCGATACCGGCGCGTACCCAAGCATCATCGACCAAGACTTGGCGCGCAAGCTTCACCTCGAAGGGGAGAAGGGAGAGTTGCGCGTAGTCGAGCGCAATCTCAAGAGTCGCACTGCGTTTGTCCCCTCCCTGGCGGTCGGACCGATGCGAGCCACCAATCTCAGGGTCATGGTGCAGGACCTCACTCCGATTTCAGAATCGTTCCGTGTGCGCATCGACGCACTCATCGGGCTCGACATCCTTGTACATACCAGCTTCCGCATTGACTACGCCCTGAAACAGGTGGTGTTTGGCCCTGTCGA
>Ga0126371_10003824_pt1 | contig 13221 bp, 10 predicted proteins | sample PanSoiMetaPlot_4_FD_110145 | JGI IMG/M metagenome (GOLD analysis project Ga0126371, IMG submission 110145) | Tropical forest soil microbial communities from Panama - MetaG Plot_4 | ecosystem: Environmental > Terrestrial > Soil > Tropical forest > Bulk soil | place: Panama | collected 2016-02-17
GCGAATTCGAGGAGCGATTAGTTTGGCATACAGCGGGCCGGCGACGATTGCGGTTGGAACGCCTACGAGTAAAGCGTAAAACACAGTGCGCCCGATGTCCGCGTTGTAGGCAGCGACTGCCAGAAGAGTAGCCGGATGAGGTGGAACGAGACCATGGACGACCGAGAGTCCAGCGACCATCGGCAATCCCACCAGGACCATCGATGTTCTGGTACGTTTGGCGACATTGAAGGCGATCGGGATCAGCAGTACGAATCCGACTTCAAAGAATACGGGCAGTCCCACCAGAAGGCCGACGACCATCATGGCCCAAGGGATACGTTTTTCCCCGGCGATGTTGATCAGCGTGAGGGCGATGCGCTCAGCTCCGCCTGACTCCGCCATCATCTTTCCTAACATCGTTCCCAGCGCTACGACGATCGCGATGTGTCCAAGCGTACCCCCCACACCGGCCTCAAAGGCTTTAACGATCGTGGGGAGCGGCATTCCACTCGCACCAGCAAGCACGAGCGAGACCGTCATTAGCGCGATGAACGGATTCAACTTGAAGCGTGCGATCAGAAGGATCAGTACGACGATCGCTCCCAACGCGAGGAGCAGCAGGAAGACGCCGTGATGGTCGGTCATTTGGTTAGCTGGTGCTTAGTCGGGATGATTACACAGCATCATTCTGTCGCCGGTTTCCTGTAAGCGATGCCTTCGATCTCAATTTTGCAATCCACCACCATGCTGGAAACGACGGTGGCGCGAGCGGGAGGGTTAGCGCCGAAGTACTCGCGAAACACGTCGTTGAACGCTTGAAAGTCGCGTGGATCGTTGAGCCAGACTCCGCAACGTACCAGGTGTTCAGGACCATAACCTGCTTCCTTAAGGATGGCCAGCAAATTCCGAATCGCCTGATGAGCTTGAGTGAGGATGTTGCCTTCGACTAGCTGCCCGTTCAGTATTGGCACCTGCCCGGAAACATAGAGCCAGCCGTCAGCTTCGACTGCACGGGCGAATGGCAAGTGCTGACCCCCGGGGGCCTTGCCGCCTTCGGTGCCATAGCGTTTGATCGTCATGCTTGGAATCCCCCTCAATGTTGAAATGAATCCGAAGCAGTCAAGAACTATCATGCTGAGGCCCCTTGTTGGCCGAAGGATCCCCGGAACGTCTCGATGTTCATTGCCATGTCCCGGCTCTTCGGCCAAGGTGCTCGTGAAGGCGCCTGCACGCATTCAGGTTCCATTCATCGCGGGAGATCCTCCGCCAACATCATGCCTCAGGATGACATGTGCAATTCAGTCTGTCTTTCTGTCTTTCGAGACAAAAACTTTCCGCTTCGCCGCCCTGAGCATGATCCGTTCCGGTAAGACAGAACACCATTCACCCACACCGCCTCAATGCCAGTCGACGGCCGTACCGGATCGGCGAAACTGGCAGTGTCGCGGACGGTTTCGGCGTCGAACAGTACCAAATCAGCGTAGTAGCCTTCGCGTATTCGACCTCGATCTCGCAAACGGAACGTTTCAGCCGGAAGGCTCGTCATCTTGCGGATGGCCTCTTGCAACGGAAAGAGTCGCAGCTCACGGCTGTATCGGCCCAGAACGCGGGGAAATGTACCCCAGAGACGCGGATGTGGCAGAGGATCATTTGGCAACCCGTCAGAACCAATCATCGTCGCTGGATGTCGCAGAATCGCACGCATGTCGTCTTCGGAGATGGAGTGGTAGATTGCGCCTGCCGGTTGCAGTTTGCGCGCTGCTTCAAGCTGCGAGACTTGCCACGTTTTGGCAATCTCGGCAAGGCTCGTTCCCGCGATCTCGGGATGCGGTTTAGACCAAGTAATAAAAATGGTTACGCGCTCGTCGACTTGCCGGAGGTCGAGTGTACTTGAGCTGGCCGCGTAAGGATAACAATCGCAGCCGACAGCCTGATACCTGCGCGCGGATCCGAGCGACTCCAGGACCTCTCCGCTCCGTCCCCAGTTGTCGATTCCGGCACACTTCAAATGGGAAACGATCACTGGCGCCTTGGCTCGGCGACCGATGTTGAACGCTTCATTCAGAGCTGGTAGTACCTGATCGGCTTCGCTGCGCAAGTGCGTTGTATAAAGAGCGCCCGAGTCAGCCAACACTTCGGCTAGATCTTCTACCTCCTCAACGGAAGCAGAGTATGCAGAAAGGTAAGCCAATCCGGTGCTCAGCCCGATTGCGCCTTGATCGAGAGCCTCCCGCAATTGCTCTTGCATTGCCGCGATTTCAGTGGCAGTTGCGGCACGATCAAGACGATCCATGTGGTTGTTTCGCAACGCTGTGTGTCCGACCAGGGCCGCGACGTTTACCGTCGGCCTAGCTCCGGTGACGGCGGCCGCGTACTCAGCGAACGTTGGATAGCGAAACTCGTCCTCCTGCCCAAGGAGATTCATCGGATCGGGAAAATTCCCAGACAATCGAACCGGCGAACCGCTGATGCCACAATTTCCAACAATCACTGTGGTGACGCCTTGTGAAAGCTTGGGCAGCATCTCGGGCGCGCGGATCATGTAGAGGTCATCGTGGGTATGGGCGTCGATAAATCCAGGAGCGAGGACATGGCCTTTCCCGTCGAATGTCTGTTGGGCTGAATACCCATGCAGATCGCTGATGGCTCGAATACGATCATTCTCGATTGCGACCGAGCCAGGATGGGGCTCACTCCCGCTACCATCCGCGATTTGGACGTTATGAATCAGCGTGTGGCAGCTGGGCAAGTCATCTCCGCGAGACGAAGGCCAATCGAATTAATTACCATCACTTCAGCAACCAAAGGCAGATACTGCTGCGGTAAGGGGTGAGAGCGAAATGAATCATACAAAGGATCGCGTCCGATATCCATCGGCGATGGAAGAGCTGAATCTGATTCATCCACTGAATAAAGGGATTCCGGCAATCGACGGTGCGCTCTCCCCTGACAAGATTCCCAGTCTCGGATGGAACTTGCTCCGCGAAGACCTGAGTCTACCAGCTGCCGTGCTGTACGAAGACAAGCTGCAACACAACTTGCGGTGGATGCAGTCAGTCGCGAGTGCTTATTGCGCGAAGCTGGCGCCACACGGGAAAACAACGATGGCTCCGAAGCTGTTCGCGCGCCAAATGCAGGCTGGTGCCTGGGGCATTACGCTGGCGACAGCTCACCAGACCCTCGTAGCGTACTCGCACGGTGTGCGTCGCGTGCTCATGGCCAACGAGCTTGTCGGTAGACAGAATCTCGAGATCGTAAGCCGCTTGCTGGAAGACGACGAATTCGAGTACTTCTGTCTGGTGGATTCGGCGGCTCAGGTCGAACTGCTGGGAGATTTCTTCAAATCGCGCGCTCAAAGATTGAACGTTCTGCTCGAAGTAGGAGCTGACGACGGACGCACCGGGGTTCGCGATCACGAGCAGCTTCAGGCGACAACTGCTGCTCTTGCCAGATGGAAAAGTCAGCTCCGGTTATGTGGTGTGGAAGTGTACGAAGGTGTTTTGAGCGACGAGGCTTCCATCCGGCGATTGCTCGAAAGAACCCTCGAAGTAGCCCGCGAGTTGTCGCGGGAAAACCGGTTTGATCGTCGTCCGGTGATCCTCACCGGCGCAGGTTCGTCGTGGTATGACGTGGTCGCGGAGATATTCAGTAGGGCAGACATCGGACAGGAGAAGGAACTCATATTGCGACCGGGATGTTACCTGACGTGTGATGTCGGCGCGTATCGCGCGGCTCAGCAGCGCATTCTAAAAAGCAGCACCGTAGCCCGGAATATGGGATCTAATCTGGAACCGGCGCTGCAGATATGGGGCTATGTACAATCAGTTCCAGAAAAGGAAAAAGCGATCATCAACTTTGGGAGACGCGATGCCGCGTTTGACGCCGGACTGCCGGTTCCAGTCCTTCACTTTCGCCCAGGCACTACCGAGCCGGTGGCCGTGCCTGAAAACTGGAAGCTGACTCGCATCATGGATCAGCATTCCTTTCTTCACTTCGACGCCGGAAACGACATTCGCCTCGGCGATATGATTGCTTTCGACATCTCGCATCCTTGCACGACGTTCGACAAGTGGCGGTATTTGCCTGTGCTGGACTCGAAATATCGAGTGATCGATGTTGTGCAGACGTTCTTTTGAGGAATACCTATTCCTAGGATGACCATAAAGAGACTGAAAGCAACAAACGAGGTAAGAGCGGTAATAGGATTGGTGGTTCTGGCGTTTCCCATACTGGCGATGGGTGCGACACTAGACGCCGAAAAAGGCGAGTACCTTCTTTTTGTCGGCACATACACCGCAAAAGATAGCAGGGGAATCTACGCGTATCGTTCTCAGCCTGCTTCCAACAAGCTGATTCCTCTCGGCCTGGTTGCAGAAACTCCCAGCCCCTCGTTCCTGGCTATCGATCCCGCTGGCCGCCTTCTCTACGCAGTCAACGAACTAGAGAAATACAAAGGAGAGGCTACCGGTACGGTCAGCGCGTTCGCAATTGACAAGAAGAGCGGCAAGTTGTCGCTGCTGAACGAGGTCTCATCGCGAGGCACCGATCCATGCTATGTTTCACTGGATAAATCGGGCAAGTTCGTGTTGGTTGCGAACTACGGCAGCGGGAGCGTTGCAGTGTTTCCTGTGTTGAAAGACAGTGGTCTGGGCGAGGCTACGAGCGTTGTCCAGCATACTGGCTCTGGCCCCGATCGGGAAAGGCAGGAAGGACCGCATGCGCATTGGATTGGGGTCACGCCTGACAACCGTTTTGCAATGTCGGCAGACCTCGGCAGCGATCGCGTGGAGGTGTATCGCTTGAATGTGAGCGATGGCAGCATTTCCGGGAATGATCCAGCGTTCGTGAAAGTGGAGGCGGGCTCAGGACCTCGCCACATAGCCTTCCACCCCAAGTTCGAATTTGTCTACGTGCTCAGTGAGCTGAAGTCCACAGTTAGCATTTTTTCCTACGACGCGCGCCGAGGGACTCTGCAACCCTATCAGACCGTCCGAACCATTCCCGACGGATTCACCGGAACTAACAATCCGGCAGAGATTGAGATCCACCCGAATGGACGATTCCTTTTTATTTCTAACCGTGGGCACGACAGCATCGCGGTGTTTGCTATCGATCAGATGAAGAGGCGAGGGACGCTCAGTCTCGTCGGGCATTTTTCTACGCAGGGCAAGAAGCCGCGAAATTTCGAAATCGATCCAGGCGGCACGCGCTTGTTTGTGGCTAACCAGGACAGCGGCAACATTGTCATCTTCGATATTGACCAGGCCACAGGCAAGCTCACACCGACTGGTCAGGTGCTTCGCGTGGACTCACCTGTATGTCTTAAATTCATGCCCACGCCACTGTAAGTTGTTCCAAGCCTCAGCGAATCGCATCCGAGATTAGAACGCGATTGTGATCAAGCAAGTCGCCGGTGGCGTGATCCAGCGCTGCCACGGCGAGTTGATATCCGATCTCTGCCTGCAGGTAACTCTGTTGCGATTGTTGAACCGTATTCTGAGCATCGAGGACAAAGAAGATCGTTTCAGCCCCAAGCTCGTACTTGCGCTGATCAGCGGCCAGAGTTTTCTTAGCTAGATCGAGCGCCTCGGCAGCCGCAGTCAGCGAAAGCTTGCTTACTTCGAGTTGATGGACGGCGTTGCGCACTTCCTGCGAGATGGCCTGCTGGCGCGAACGCAGCACATACAAGTCGCTGCGCTTTGACACGAGAGCGGAGCCGAGATCGGCTTCTGCCTGATGATTCCTGATCGGCAGGCGGAGAGTGAGGCCGACGCTGTAAGTAGGGAAGCCAAATCCGCCAACTTGATCAAGGGCGTCGAGTAGCCCACCGTGTGAAATTACGACGGGCGCTGATCCCGAGGTGTCGATCAAATTTCCGCCGATTCCGTTCGATGTGTAATTCCCAGTTAGGCTCAGATCGGGCTGGAGACTGTTGTGGGCGATGTAGACGCTTGTATCGTCGTTTGCCAGCTGTTGTGTGACGGCTTCGAGTTCAGGACGTTTGCTGATCGCCATCTCGATCGCGGTTGCGATGTCTTGCGTAGCCAGGCCGCCCGTTACTTCGGCGTTCTCGGTCAGATCGAAATCCAGAGCACCTGCGCGAGTGTCGAGGTCCGCTCCGATCGTGCGGCGAAATTGATCCTCCAACGGCTTCACCGCATATTCCGCCTGGATCTCTTGCAGCCGACGCTGGGCGACAGTCGACTCTGAGCGATAAATGTCCAACGGAGAGAGCGCGCCAAGCTCAAGAGCGCGCTTGTCATGCTTGTACGATTCCTCCGCGAGGTGGAGGGACTCCTGCACAACTGCGAGGTTCTTCTGCGCCTGCACCAGGCTCCAGTACTGATTGATCACGGAAAGAATCGAGTCGTTGAGCTGCGCCTCGAAGTTAGCTCGCGACTGCTTGACGTTCCGCTGGGCGATCATGATGGGGCCGTGATTCACGAGATAGCCGCGGCCCTTAAGCAGGTGCTGTCCGACAGTGAAAGTCGCTCCTGAAGTGAACGACGGATTGAAGGTGGCAAAGCTGCTGTTTGTGGTGACACGATTGGTGCCGAAGCTGATGGCGTAGCTGGTACCAGTCTGGAATGATTGGTTATATGCGAAATTCGCCTGCTGCTGCAGCTGACTTAGAGTGGTGGCTCCCTGGAGTGACGAGGTTGTAGGTTGTGTCGACCGTTGCGGTGTGAAGCTCGCGGTAACAACAGGATCGAACGGTGAATAAGCACGGTCGATGCCGAATGGCGACTGGTCCATTTGCGCCTGGCTCACGCGAACCTCTGTGTTGTTAAGCAGCATTAGCCGGATTGAATCCTGGAGATTAAGCCGCAGCTTGCCGTTGACGATGTACTCATCGAGCGATTGCGGCCCCGGGAGCTGAGTCATCACTTGCGGATAGCTGAAAGTGTGCCGGAAGTAGTCTGGCGTTGGGAAGGTTTGAGCGCTCACGGGAAGGGTACAAACGACGATTAGGAACTGTATGCAGTCTTTCGTCGAGAACGACTTCATTATGAATCTCCAGTGCGGGGGAGGCTCGGAAATTAACTTTCCGACAAATCAGTTACTCATACCGGATAGCTTCAACCGGGTCGAGCTTCGCGGCCTTTACTGCCGGATACAAGCCGAAGATGAGGCCAACGGATACAGAGAATGCGAATGACAACACGATCGAAGTCGGGCTTGTAACCGTTGACCAACCCGCCAGCACGGCGATCGTCTTCGACATCGTCATTCCCAATACGATACCGAGCATTCCGCCGACAAAGGAAATCAAGACTGCTTCCACCAGGAACTGGCGAACAACGTCACTACGCCGTGCGCCAATCGCTCGTCGAACTCCGATTTCACGTGTGCGTTCGAGGATGTTGGCCAACATGATGTTCATAATTCCGATTCCGCCAACGAGCAGCGAGATCGAAGCGATAGCGACCATCACCAGATTGAAGACGCGCTGCGTCCGCTTTTGTTCTGCCAATAGCTCCGCCGGAACAAGGATGCTGTAGTCGTTCTTGCCGTGATGGGAGACGTTCAGGACTCCGCGCACCATTTCAGCGGTGCTGGGGCTCGCATCGGCCGAGGCGAGCTGAAGATAGATGCCATCGATCTCATCCTTCATGAAGCTCTTAGTGTCTTCCAGTCTTAGCATCGCGGTGTTAAGTGGGACGTAGATTAAATTATTGAGATCTTGGCTGGAGACACCTTCAACCCCGCCGCCCGAACTCATCTGCGGACCGACAACTCCGATAACCCGCAGCCACTGCTCGTTCACCTTGATGTACTTGCCTACCGCTTCGTCCTGAGCAAACAGCGCCGCCCGGGCCGCCTGTCCCAAAACAGCAACTGGCTCTGCCCACCCGGCCTCGTGGTTGTCGAAGAAGCGCCCGGAGACTATGCGCAGACCAGCGATCTTTTGATAGTTCGCTGCGATGCCGTAAACAACCGGTAGGTCGCCTTGCGGCTTTGGCAGGACTTTGGTTGGAATGAAGCGCTTGCGGGGGGTCGCGTCCACAACGTCATTAGCAGTGGCACCAATTACGCGAAAGTCCTGAAGCGTTAGCCCTGGCGAAGTTTTGCGAACTTCTTGAAGGTCTTGCCACGAGTTCGATTCGTGGGCCTCGATAATAAGGTTGCGCACGCCCAATTGCTCGATGAATGCCATCGCCTGCTGGCGGGCTCCCGCGCCAATTGAGAGCATGGCAATGACTGCGGCCACGCCGAAGATCATTCCCAACATCGTGAGCAGAGAGCGCAATTTATGCAGCAGCAGATTCTGAAATCCCAGTCCGATATCGGGAAGATAGCGAGCTTTAAACTGCTCCAGGTTGGTTAAAGAAAACGCAGGCGCGCTCATCACATCGCCCCAGCTGCAAGGACCGAATTGGGCTTTGCCCCGAATTTCTGTTTGGTCGTGGGATTCACTATGGCGACTTGTGTACCTTCAGACAGTCCTTCGATGACAACCCGGCTCTCCGTCCGATACTTTACTTTGACTTGAGCAGGAGCGAAGTCATTACCGCGTTTTACGTAAACGATCGGCTTGCCGTCTTGATCGAAGAGTGATTGCGCAGGCAGATAGAGGACATCCCGCAGTTTGGCTCCATGGACCTTCACCAGCGCAGAGATGCCCGGGCGCAGGTTGGGAGAGTTCTGCTCGAGGCGGAAGCTGGCGGGGAACTTGGCTTGCGAGTTACCGCTCCAGAAGTCTCGTGATGCGAGCCCGGCCACGGTCTTTACCTTGGCCGGCAGAACTTCGCCCGGATGAGCGTCGATTTGAACCTCGGCGGCTTGATTCGGTGCGATATTAGAACGATCGGTTTCGCTGACCTTCGCCTGTACCTCCATCTGGCTGACGTCGAGGACCTCAGCCAGCACTCGTCCCGACTGCACAAGGTCGCCAGCCCTGTATTCCTGGAGAACCATTCCCTGAAAAAAGAATCCGCCGGTGGCATCACGATTTTCCTTCGCCGTAACGATGCCATCGATCGTCGATTTCAGTGTCATATTGTCGATGTTCTGCTTTGCCACCTGCATGGCCAACCGGGCGGCGTTGCGCTTTTCTACCAGCACGTTGATTCCGGCTTCACCCGATGTGGCTCGTGACTTTACGTCCTGCTCCAACTGCGCGAGCTTGCGCTTCGCTTCTTCTAGCGCGAGATTGTTTTTCTGCGCGTCAATGGAACTCACTAGTTCGTTCCGACCGACTTCTAGCTCGGCGCGACGAACATCGAAACGCGCCGTCAGCAAATCAGTTTCGTCTTTTGCCGCCTGCACGTCGGCATCAGCCTGCGCTTTGATAATGTCCTGTTCGGCTTGGCGGAGTTGCGACTCGCTTTGCTCGTAGTTGTATTCTTGCTCACTCGGATCGAACTGTACGATCGTGTCTCCAGCTTTCACCGCGGCGCCGGTGCTCAGCATGGAAACAATCTGCAATGTGCCGTTCACGGACGGAGCGATCAATGCTGCGCTGTGTGGAGCGCGCAATTCGCCTGAGGTAAAAACATCGATTTGCAAATCGCCGCGTTCCACCCGCGCCGTAGGAATTGGAATCTCCTTCGAGGAAAGACTTCGCGCCGCGATCAGTGCTCCTTTGGCCCCAAGCACTCCGACGATCAGTGCGAACATGGAGATGAGGATTCGAGTCTTTTTCTTCATTTGCTCGAACTCACCTCCGTCGGATCTTTAAGGGCCACGCGCTCTCCGGGCTTGATGCCATCGAGTATCTGGGCAGTCTCGCCGCTCCGTCGTCCGACCTGAACCGAGCGTCGAGTGAAATTTCGTCCATCCTCCACGTACACAACTGTTGTTCCGTTCCTTGGAAACAATGCCTGAGTCGGGATCAGAACGGAATTGGGAATGCTGTTCACTGCGATACGAGCGTTTGCTTTCATCCCTGGCCTAATGCGGGGATCGGTGCGATCGATCTTCAGGTCCAGCGTAAAGTTCTTCATCGGTGGCCAGCTTGAGAAATCCATCTTCGCCAGCGTACTGATATCGCGCACGCGGCCGGGAAAATCGGAGTCGGGAACGGCGTCTATGTGAACATTCGCATTCTGGTCGGACTTCAGCTTGCCGCGATCTGCCTCCTCGACGTGGGCCTCAAAGCGAATCGAGCTCAGGTCGGGAATCTCTGCAATCGCTGCGCCGGGCCAGGCGTGATCGCCTTCGCGAAAGTCCGGAGCGTTGCCGCCGAACATTACCGCCCGGAAATTGGGCAGTAGCGTGACTACTCCATCGCCCGGTGCACGTAAAGTGAGAGAAGCGATCTGATGCTCTGCCAACCTGACGTCGAAGAGGGCCTTGTCGCGCTTCTTCTTCTTTTGCGCAATATCGGCTGCAGAGCCAAGCTTTCCGGAATCGAGTTTTGCTTGAGCTGCCCGAAGCTTTTCCTGCGACGAAGCAAGCGTGAGTTTGTTCTTCTCACCGTCGATCTCCGAGAGTATCTCTGCCTTACTGGCGTCGAGCCGAGCACTTTCAACGGCATACTTTGCCGCTAAAGAGTCGGTGAGATCCTGTTCCTGCGTCATGTGCTCCTGAGCTTCTTGCTGGCGGATTTCCGCTTCGGCTGAGGCGAGGTCCGTGCGTTTTTGCTCCAGCGTGCGTTGAAGAGTCGTGGGGTCGAAGAGGACGACTACATCGCCGGTCTTGACAGGCTGGCCGGTCTTCGCCAGCTTAACGATCTGCAAATCCCCAGCTGCCGACGGCGCAGTGAGCGTCTTGGACTGTCGCGCCTTAATTTCTCCGCGAATCGAGAGGTACTCGACAAATTCCCCCCGCTTGACCTCGGCCGTGGGCACGCCGCTCGACACAGCATGCGACGAGCGTACGCTGAAGAAGGCGGCAATCGCAGCCACTAGAACAACGAGGGTCGCCAGCGGCCAGCGCGCTCGGATGTGTTTCTTAATCATCGATTCACGTTACTCAGCACTTTCGTGCCTTCGGTAATCCCGGAGACTACAGCTTCGTTGTCGCTTTCAGCACTGACCTGAACCGGTTCCTGCTCGTATTTGGATCCTTTTTCCACGATCACGTAGCGACTGTCACCCGAAGAAATCACCGAAGCGCGCGGCACAGTGAGAACCCTCGGGATCCGCTGCAGTTCCACGTTCAGCGATGCAGAAAGATCGGGCATAAGGCGGCTGTCGGATCCCGAAATGGAAAACAGTACATTGAATGATCGAACTTTGTCGGAAAGGCCGCTGGTAACACCAATTGCCGCAATTCGCTCAACTTTTCCGCCGAACGACAAATCGGGATACGCGTCGAGCCCCACGCGAACAGGCTGTCCTACGCGAAGTAGAGATACATCGGCTTGATTCACCCTCGCGCGTACCTGCATCGTTCCCGGATTTACGATCTGCATGAAAGGCACGCCGGCACGGACCTCGTCGCCTTCTTGTACTTCTCCCATCTGGCCACCCTTCCAGACGGAGTTCAGTACGACGATGCCGTCGATTGGAGCGTGAATTTCCAGCCTGGCCGTGTTCTTCCGCGCATATTCCATCGCGGCTTTCGCACGATCGCGCTGAATCTCGAGCGACTTTACTTCTGCCTGGGCTGCGCGCCGCTTGAGATCGAATGTCTTGCGGAGTTGCGCGTATGTAGCTTTTGCCTGCTCGTAGGCAAGATTATTTTTTTCGGCATCGATTTTCGAGAGAATCTCATTGCGTCTGACTTCGGCTGCGGCAGAGTTCATGTCATTTTCGGCCTGACGCAATCCGCTGTCATCCGCAGCGCGCGCTGTAGCCTGATCCGCCTTCTTCTTATTAATCTGCTCCACCAGGTCAACGTAAGTAGCTTCCTGATCCAGCGCATTCTTGATCTGTTGCTGTTGATCAAACTGTACGAGTAACTCGCCCTTGCTCACATGACGTCCGCTAGCCGCCAGCTTGGTAATAACCAGCGATCCCATTCCAGGGCCCGAGAGCCGGGGTGGAGCAATTGCCAGAAAATTTATGGCTTCGACTGTTCCGGTAAGCCGAATGCTGCGAACGAAGTCAGTGCGCCTTGCAGTGGCGACCTCCGCTTGGGCGCTAGTCTGCTCTAGAGGGTGGTCAAACCTATTCCAAATCAGGAGAGAGACAACCGCAATTACCGCGAGGATCAGCCCGACAAGCAGAGCTTTTCGGCGGCGCTTTGGCGGCGTTGAGACGATTTGGAGCTGAGGAGGCGGTTCAGCGTGGTGGATTGCCGGTGCTTCGATTACGTCCTTCAAGGGTGGAAGCCTGCCATCTACGCCAGTAATCCGGACAACCAGCGCCAGTATCTTAGCGTGTTTTTGGACGAACGACAGTATCGGGAGTTAGCACTGTTTCACTGGCTGAACTGTAGACCTGCCAGCTAGGATTTGAACGCGAACGATTCTGAGAACTTGCGTCCAAAATCTAGAGCAGCCAGCACTTCCAGTCGACGTCGATCCCTAAAGACACCAGCGGTTACTTTCCCGCCTCCAGCTTGTGCGCTATTTCCAATAGTTTTGTAACGCTGTTCCAGTTTCTGCCAGTTCCCAGAGTGCCCAGTATCTTTTCGATTCTGGTCCAGGGCAGTTTGGTCTTTCCCATGCCATTCGGAAAGTAGATATAGACCTCGCGACCTCTCATATGCAGTTGCTCGGGATTGGCTTTGATTGCTAAGACCTTTTCACGGCCCTCTGAACTGGGCTTGCCGGCGAGGAATAGGACCAAAAGCTTGCTCGGCTCGACGTCACGCCGCTTCGCAAACGGACTCTTGGCAGTGACGTCTTCTAATTCGGCTACGGATCGCAGAATGACTTCTGGCTTGCATGCTAACTTCTTCTGGATCCCGTTCTGAATCTTCGTAGCCAGCTTGACCGCATCGTGCTCCTTTGTCTTGAAAACGACGTTGCCACTCTGCACATAGGTTTGCGCGTCCTCCATTCCAAGGGATTCATAGAGGGCTCGAAGCGCATCCATACTGATCCGGTTATGCCCTCCGACATTCACGCCCCGAAGCATCGAGATCATTACGACCATATCGGGAGAATACATCGCGAGGGGCCAGAGGTCCTACCGACATAGTTGTCATAAAAAATGCCCAGCAGATCTGGGCATAGTAGCTAGGGCAGGTTGAGGTCTAGTCGGAGGAGCCTTCGACTGTAGTTGACCGCTAGTATCTCCGGTACTCGACTGAGTGCTGGATCTGCTGGTTTGGCTTGAGCTCGTGCTTGGATATGTCTGGCCTGGAGAACTTTGTGCCGCAACCCAGACTGCGCCAAGCTGCAGC
>Ga0126371_10003826_pt1 | contig 13219 bp, 8 predicted proteins | sample PanSoiMetaPlot_4_FD_110145 | JGI IMG/M metagenome (GOLD analysis project Ga0126371, IMG submission 110145) | Tropical forest soil microbial communities from Panama - MetaG Plot_4 | ecosystem: Environmental > Terrestrial > Soil > Tropical forest > Bulk soil | place: Panama | collected 2016-02-17
ATCGATCTGCTGCACAACATTTGGCTGCAATTGAGCGACGAGCTAAAAGGCGAGGAGCTTCATCACCACGACATCATTCACTTTGCTTTGACCGAGCTCGAACGCGAAATGACCAATGGGCAAGACGGTGAAATGCTTGCGCGTCTCCGCCAGCATCTTCAGGAAATCAAAGACCGCCGCTCGCAGCTTTGATAAGCAGTCTCCTGCTCGACGCGGCATCTCATGTCCTCCAGGATCAGCCTGTTCCTTACGTGCGTCGGAAGCTCCTCCATGACAAAAAAAGCCGCCGTGGCGAGATGCCATGGCGGCCTTGTTTTCCTCAATTACGATTCTCGAAGAGAACTTATCCTCTTCCCCTTCCGGGCCGGTGCGGACGCCGCGGCGGCGTCTTCCCCGCCGGCGGAATCACCGAAGGATCCACGGTCACTTTGTCGAAGTGCAGCAGGAACGGCTGCGGATCGTAGCTGACCAGCGTCCCCGTGAATTTAATCGCATCGCCTTTCTTCATTCGCGAAGCGTCGGGCTGCACGGGCGGAGGAGTTTGCGCCTGGTTCGCATTTGCTCCCGTCGTGCTTGCTGCTCCAGCGGCTGGAGCGGATGTGTACACCGGAACATCGAGATTCGGCGTCGTTCCAGCCTCGATCTCCTGTCCCGTCGCCGCCGTGAACACTTTGAAATCAATCGAATCCGTCGCCGGAGTCATATCGATGATTTTTCCGTAAACGTTGGGAATTTCCTGGCCGCAAACCGCCAGCCACGTCATTTTCGCCTTATCGCCGCCGCCCTGCAGATCCTGCAGAATCGAAAGCAAATTGCTCGCCTGCAAAATCTTCCCCAAGTCTGCCGCGCTTGGCAGCGAATACGTCGTCGGCTTGTCCGCTTGCGTTCCCGCCAGCTGGTCCAACTCCTTTATCTGGTCGTCGAGCAAATTTCCGCAGGCGGGCTGCTCGTAATTGAACATCTGCGCTCGCAGATAAGATTGCATCTGCGCCTCGCCCGGTCCTTTGAGAGCAATCGCCCGCGCCAGATACCAGAATCCGTTCATGTACAAATCCGTGAGAGGAGAGCTGTCAGCGGCTGTCGGAGCCGCCGCCGCTGCCGGTTGCGCGCCTGTTGCTGGCGGAGTTCCCGCCGGCGGCGTTGCCGGTGGATTCGCCGGAGGAGGAGTGCTGCTCGGCGCCGTCGTTTGCGGCTGCGACTTTGCCTGGTCTGCCGCCATGCTCAAGTACGCGATGCCCATGTGATAGTAAACAATCGCGGCATTCTGATCCGTCGCGTTTCCGCTCGCCGCAATTTCCGCTTTGTACGAATCGATAGCATCCTTGTAATCCTTCATTTGGAACGCCGCTGTCGCCGCCGTGTAATTGAACAAAACCGCCGGCTGCTTTTTCTGCTGCGCGAACTGATCATCCGTCATGTTCGCGGGCTTGGGAATCTGATCCAGTTGTTTGAGCCCGTCCAGCGCCGACTGCCGCGCTTTGGTCAGCTCATCGTTCGCGTTTGGCTCGCTCGCATTAAAAGACTGATTGAATGCCACCGCGCGAAAATACAGCGCCTGCAGTTTGTCGCCCGCCAGCTTGTCTTTTGATGTGCCCGGAATGATCAAAATTTTGTCGTCCGGCACCGCCAGATACTTGTCCGCGTACTCGATCACCTTCGGATAATTCTTCAGCTGGATGTAAGTCGAATAGTAAAGCTGATACACCAGCGGCAGCAGGGACGAATTCGGAAACTTCGTGCTGAAGTCGTCCAGCGCCTGAATCTTCGCGTTCGGATCCGTCTGCCCCTGCGCCGCCTGATACGCGTTGTACTCCGCCAGCGTATACGGCGTTTTCTTCGGCGCCTGTTCCTGCTGATCTTGCGCGAACGCGCTTGGCGCGGCCAAACACAGCGCAGCTGCGAGCAGCCACGCAATCCCGTTTGCGGCGAACCACTTTCGCATCATCTCTGTCCTGCCTCCTCGGTCAGATTCGCTGCCAGTTTTCGGCAATCGTCCAGCACGTTACGCCCGTTAACGCCCTTTATTGAAGGTCGCGCTCGTTGCAGAATTTAGGAATGCATAAATCCATCGGATTATAGGGAAACACTCCCACTCCTGCAAGGCTAGTTTCAAGAGCGCGGGGCATTCGCGCTCGCCTCCAAGCAGCTCCGTGACGCCGCCGTTCAGATGATAAGATGATGAATCGTCGCCAAATGTCGCCCTCACCATCGTGCTGCAACCGGCGCCATTTGCGTTTCGCGATGTCTGCCGATGTCGCCATTTGCGTAGGGGCGCTGCTTGCTGCGCCCGCGCGACTCGCAGAGTCGCGTTGCAGACCACTGCGGACAATTGGCCGCACTGTAGGGCGGGTTTACCCCGCCCGCATTTTCGTTTTTCTCTGTAGCGCCAGCCTTCAGGCCGGCAGCCTTTGACTTTAGGAGTCTTCGCCATGAATGCCAACTCATCGCTCGCCGGAAACGTCGCTCTCGTAACAGGAGCAAGCCGAGGCATCGGATTTGCCATCGCCGAACGGCTGGCTGATGCCGGTGCGCGCATCGCCATTTGCGCTCGCGATGCGCGTGCCCTCGAATCCGCCTGTTCGCGCCTGCTTTCCAAATCACCGTCTAGATCAAGGGACGTTTTCGCCATGCAAACGGACGTTTCTTCCAAAGCGCAGGTTTCCGCCCTCGTCGAAAAAACCGTCGCGCATTTCGGAGCCATAGATTTCCTGATCAACAATGCCGGCACCAGCCGCTTCGGCCCCGTCCACGAATGCACCGAAAGCGACTGGGACACCGTATTGGACACCAATTTGAAAGGAGTGTTCCTGGCCAGCCGCGCCGTCATCCCCGCAATGATTTCCCGCCGCCGCGGACACATCGTCAACATCAGCTCGCTCGCCGGGAAAAATTCCTTCGCCGGCGGCAGCCTCTACTGCGCGTCCAAGTGGGGCCTCCTGGGCCTTACCTATTGCATGGCCGAAGACTTGCGCGCCTACGGCATTCGCGTCACCGCCATCTGCCCCGGCTCCGTGGCCACCGACTTCGGCCATCCGCCATCAGCCACCTCGCCCACATCACAACTCAAAGCATCGCCGAACGCATTGCCCGCCGAATTACGTAAGAAAGACCGCAGCAAAATGCTTCAGCCCTCCGACGTCGCTCACGCCGTCGAAATGGTCCTGACCGCCGCCCCTCAATCCTTCATCAGCGAAGTCCTCCTCCGCCCCACCCAAAAACCATAACACTCCGCCTTCCATCTCTCTCATGTCATCCCGAACCCGCTCGCGCTTTTGACGAGCGGTGTGAGGGATCTGCTGTGGCCTTCGTAGGGGCGGGGTTCACCCCCCGCTCCTACGCCCTTGTGAATGTCATCCCGCCCGTCCTGAGTGCCTTGGCGAAGGGAACATGGTCGCCGGGTGCTGGCGAACAGGTGAGGGATCTGCTGTTGCCGTTACGTCTTCCCGCCCGCACGGCTTGTCTATGGTGTGAGGCTTGCCCGCCGTAGCGGGGACCTGCTGTTGCCTTCGTAGGGGCGGGGTTCGCGCCGCCCCCTCCTGGGCCTTGGCGTCATTCCGCCTGCCCTGAGTGAATTGGCGAAGGGAACCCAGCCACGTCCGTGCTGCGGTGAGCAGCCCGCGTGATAATGTCGCGAACGGTGTGAGGCTTGCCCGACGCGGCGGGAACCTGCTGTTGCCTTCGTAGGGGCGCTGCTTGCTGCGCCCGCGCGACTCACCGAGTCGCGTTTCGCCCACCACCCAAAACTGTCATTCCGAACGTCCCGATTCTTTTCATCGGGACAGTGAGGAATCTGCAGTTCGTCTTTATTTCTCGCCGCGTGCGCCTAGAGTTGACTCGCGTTTCACCTTGGGCAAAGTGTGTTTTCTTATCGATTAGAAAAAATGATGTGGCTCATTCGAGGGCGCTTAGCTCAACCTCCAATTTTTCATAGATAGGTCTGTCGATTAGACCCTCGATTGAGAACATGCCCGTGGACCGCCTTCCGCCCGAGTACCAGCCGATTTTAGTACTCAACATCCGCCGGACTTTGGGCCGGCAGCTACTAAGAACTTCGCGCTTTGAAGCTTCCTCTTGCCTTCGTATGGCAATGGCTTTTCACCCTGAGTGCCCTTGCGAAGGGCATTGCTAAGCTGCTTTGACAGTAAGCTTCAGTCCGATTGCCTTGGTGACCGCAACCAACGTAGATAAACGCGGGTTCCCTCGCGGCGACAACGCTCGATAGAGACTCTCCCGCTGGATGCCAGCCGCCCTTGCGACTTTGGCGATGCCTTGCGCCTCCGCGAGCTGTCGCAAGGCAATAAGCAGAACGCGCGGTTCGTCTTCGTCTTCCAATGTTGCTCTAAGGTACTCGGCGGCAAATTCCGAGTCTTTTCTGAGCCGCCGAACTACGGCTTCGTGGTGGGATTCACTGATTTTACGTTTCATTTGGTTCCAGTCCTTTCGCGGTAGTCTTTGAGGTACGCCAATGCTCGGTCTATGTCAGACGACTGCCTTCGCTTGTCGCCTCCGCAAAGAAGCAATACGCAAACCCTGCCTACAATCGCGTAATAGACCCGGTATCCAGGTCCCCAATCGATTCGCAACTCGCACAAACCGTGGCGCAGCACTTTGCAGTCACCAAAATTCCCAGAGGCAAGGCGGTTGATTCGAGCCGCAATCTTAGCTTGGGTACGAGCGTCATGAAGTTCAGAAAGCCAGTCATCAAACACGTCCTTTCCAGCGCGTGTAATATAGTGGCGAACCTCGATCACGCTTTGCATTGTAACTTATAGGTCACACGCTGGCAAGCCCGACTGGTTCACCAAGCACCGACCAAGTATCGGAATGGCACCTATCGAGACACAGACGGTCGCCTCTATTTCCACGATGAAGGCGAGGGCGGCTCAACCAAGCAAATCATCCTGTCCGTAAAGTCCGGCCACGTGAATGTCGCGCAGGTCCGCGATCTTCGCGGCGTCATTGAACGCGAAAAAGCCGAAATCGGCGTCCTGCTTACTCTCGAAGACGCAACTAAACCGATGCGCACCGAAGCCGCCGCTGCCGGAATCTACAAATCCCCGTGGGGCAAACGCGGCTCCGAAGACCTGCACTATCCGCGCCTGCAAATCCTGACCATCGCCGAACTTCTCGAAGGCAACGGCATCGACTACCCGCACATGAGCAACGTCACCTTCCGCCGCGCCCCCCGCGCCGAATCCCCCCGACCCGAACAGTTCATCCTTACCGTCGATTCCGCCCAACTTGCCGAACGGCCCAAGCCCCGCAAGCCCCGTCCCAAATCCAAGTAATTCTTCGCGCCAGCCGCTTGCCAGGTTTCAGGCCAGCTAAGGTTAACCTGCGCTGTTCGGCGCAATTGCCGTAAAACGTCCATTACTTCCTCTGGCCCCGGCTGCATCATTGTCTCGCAAATCATCTGCAAGATGATTCAAATTGGTATGTATCCGCCAGCATATATAGAGGAGCAATTCAATGGCGGACGCGATAGCCGAAACCTGGGCACTCCTGCTCGTATCCGCCTCTGTCTGTGCCTTCATAGGGCCGAAGGTTCACTCCAGCAGCGTATTAATGAGTGTGATTCCAGCCGCGAAAAGTGATCCAACCGCGGCGTTCTATTGGGGTATGCGAGTGTGTGATATCACAGCCATCGCCTTTGCTACCACGTACGCCGTCGGCTGGGTTGCAAAAAAAGTCATAGATATCCGTAAGTCGTGGTTCGAAGGCAGCCTTGCAAAGGAACAGCTCAGGCAACTTGCAGCCGAGCACACACGGCGGTCCACTCGGGCGGGTAGCGCAGTTAAGCGCAAGTCAAACCATCGAGAGACGCGCACACATTTAACGCGTCACTCCCTGACAAACGCCTCAGCAGCTCCCAATAGTTTTGTTTGGTGCTCGCGGATAGAAAATGGGAATTTCTATCCCGCGATCGGTGCAAAAGTAAGCGTCAAACCCAAAAGGCGAGCGAATCGCTCCCGCAAGGCTGACCGGCGGACGAGAGCCGAAAGATGAGTAGCTCTGGCCAGCCTGCTTGCCTCTCTGTGCACGATAGCTAAGTCCTTTCCTTCTCTGCTCAAACTGCTCCACGAACTGCTGAAAATTCTACGTTGAACGAACCTGTGTCTTCGCTCTGAACGCTAGGCAATTTTCCTTGACTCTTAGCTTACCCTCCGGTATATAGGTTCTTCGGCTGGCAAATCCCAGCCGGATGTAACAAAATGTTACGACAGGAGCCAGGCGCCGCGAAGGCGCCTTTCGCATTTTATGGGGGTCTAATCGCAAAAATGTGACTAATTAGAACTCCATCTAAGTCATTGAAAACAAAGGAGGGATGCCAAGTCTAATGGCAAAAATCCACCGTTTCGCGCGAATTAGACGTCCGTTTCTGAACACCGTTCACCCTGAGTGATTTGGCGAGGGACGGACACCGCAAGCCACGACTCGTGGAGCCGCACCCTTCGCCAAAGAGGCTCAGGGTAAAGGCGAAGCGATCATCTCGGTCGTGTCATACAGCGGCTGGGCAGGACGAACAGACTCCGGCTGGTGCGCGACGGTGATGGCGAAGATGCGAATCTTGTCGTTGTCCGGCAGAGTGAGCGAACGCGCGCCGGCGGGCAGCTCCATCGAGTACGCGAACAGATAGGAGTAGGCGTACGGAACGTTTGCACCGTTCGCGTCGTGGTAATGCGAAGCGAACCACGCGATGGACGCGCGCTTGATAAAGCCCGGCGTGATGCCAGAGTAATGCGGAAGCTGCCGCGGATGTTCGAGCAAATACGCGCGGTGACGGCGAGTGCGCTGCGCGGCTTCGCTGGTATCGCTCGCGGGTGGCTCCGCAGGAACGGGCTCAGGCTGCATGGTGAATGAGCGGTCGTACCACTGGCCGACGAAGCCGTTCCAATTCTGAATGGTGAAGTCTTGCGAGCGGTCGCCGGCGCGGAACGTTCCGCTCTGGTCGCCATCGGCAGCGGCGAGAATGTAAACGCGATTGTAATTGCCCGCGGGCAGCTGAATTTTTTGTCCGCGCGCGACGACAGCATCGGGAACGTTCGTGCCAACACGCGCGGTGCCCGCTCTGGCGCTGACGTGGACGGCCATTTTGGGCGATATCTGGAGCAGGAGGGCGGACGCGAGATCGAAAGTGATTCCGGAATAATGAATTTGCCCAGGCAGCATTTCAGCGGCGAATGAATCGCCGGCAGAATCGAAGGCACCGGTCGAGGATTTTTCGCCGTCGTTCGTCGCGGCGGCGAGATTGTAATGCAAGGCTACTGAACGGGGTGCGGGGCCGACGAGTACAGCGTTCAACGGCGGCAGGAGGTTGACCGCGAAACTTTTTATTTCGTAGGGGCCGAGATTGGCGATGAGTTCGCCGCGCGAAAAATTCGCGGCGCCGACGGGCAGTTCCTGTCCATTGATTTCGCGCGCAGCCGTGACCGGCGCAGCGAAAGAAATGCGGACATCGTGAGCAGGTTTGCCGGACATTTCGACGACGCGCACGACGGCTTCATTGGAATTCTCGGCGCGCTTGAAAGCCATCACGCGAACGTCGTTGCTGCTCACTCGCAGCAACGAAAACGATTTGCCGAGCGGGCCAGGATGCGCGTCGCTCTGGAAAGCAATGAGCGGATCATCGAGTCGGTAGGCCTGCCATGCGGCGTCGGAATTTTGCCAGCCGCCTGAGTGGCTCGTGAGTCCGTAGACGAATTCGTGATGGCCGAAATCCTGCGTGGCCTGATCGCGATACTCCTGATCGTTGGCGCTGATGCCCGGCGTGTAAAGCAGCGTGAGCCGCAGCGTGTTGTCGCTGGGCTTGTCGGAGCCGGTCTTCGCGCCAGAGAGAATGGTGACGCCGAAATCGCCGGATTTGTCGGTGAGGTCGAACCAGCGATGCGAGGCCATCTCGAAAGTTTTTTCGTTGTCGGTGGGGCGTTCGATTGTGCCGGCGCCCCAATTGTAAGTTGCGTTTTCGTTGGAAGCGGAGAGCGGGAACGTGGCTTTCAGCGCGGCTTCGCGAGTTTTCCAATCGATGGCGTTGGCGAACTCGATGCGATTGCCGGCATCGCCCGCGGAGAGGCGGATGGTTTCGGCAAATTTTGAGCCTTCAGTTTCGCGTTCAATGCGCAGCGCGACGCGCACGGGGCCGCGTTCGACGATGCTGATTTTTGCGGGGCCGCTGAGGTAACCGCGCGGCGGTTTGCTCTGATCGGACCAGTCCATGTTCCAGGCAGGCCATCGCGAAGGAGTTTCGCTCTGAAAAGCGAGGCGCATCGGTGCGGAGAGGAGTTCGCGGTTAAGTCTTTTGTCGAAGATGCTGGTGACATCGCCGTCGGCGCTGATTTGAATGCGATAGCAGGCATTTTCGAGAGAAGAGTTGGTTGCTTTTAGTTCTGAAGAATCCGAGGATTCGTTTTCAGCAGTTGCCACATGATAAACGGCGAAGCCAGTCGAAGGCACACTCGCGAGGAACAGAATCTTCGCAGTTCGTGCGTTTGAATTTTCCGCAGCGGCCTCGATTTGTGAGGGAACAACATTTCCATCGGGGCCGGTGACACGAACGTGGGCTGGCGCACCATCGGAAAAAGCGACTGTTGCTTCGACCACATCCTCGCGCGGAATCGAGAGCGGATTGAAAACGATGATAGGAATTCCGTCGCCTTTCGTGTCGAGCTGCGACGCGATTCCGTCGGTGGCGCTCTGGATGATTTGGGCGAATTGATTCATGGCGATGACGTCGTCGTTCCACGAATACGTGTACGCCTTGGGCGTGGCGGTGCCGGCCATGATGTCGTGAAATTGTCCGCCGAGGACGAGGCGCCACGCGTGATTGAGGCGTTCCAATGGATATTCGCGCGCGCCGAGCCATGAAGCTGCGAAGGAAGTTGCTTCCGCGGCGCGAGCGAGATTTTCGTTTTCGCGATTCCAGTGCTTGTGCATGGCTTCGGAAGTGAGCGAGCCGGCGGAGTGATTGGTCAACTCCAAATCGCCTTTGTAAACGGGCAGGCCGGGAGCGAGATGCTGGCGCAGAATGTCTTTGAACATTTGATCCGCATCGCTTGAAATGATGTGGAGCGCGCCAGTGCCCATGCGAACTTCAGTGCCGCTGGGCGCACCCTCGGCGTTTTCATCATCACTGTCAGTATTTTTGCTGTGCGGCGGCAACGCGCCCATGCTTTTGGTGACCATTTCTTCGACGAGGCGGACGGAATTTTCGTCAGGCGAGCCTCCGATGTCTCCGGTACCGTAATAATGATAATCGGCGAAGACGCCGCTCGCTTTTCCGTCCTGTTCGACGCGCTTTGGCCAGTCAATGAAATTGCGAATGTCGGGAGGCGCGGCGCTTTTGGTGAGGTCATAGCTGACGCCGCCGGAATAGCTTTCGGGATTGAGCGCGGCGATGACACTGTGACCGTCGGGGCCGATCCAGCGGCCGACATTAAACGGAGTGCCGGCAGGAGTATTTTCCGGAGAATCCGGTCCGCCGACAGGAGCAGAAGAACCCCACGTTAGTTTTTGCGTCGAAAAGCCTTTGATGCCGGCGGCGGCAAGAATGCTGGGCAAATCCGCAGGAAAACCGAAGCAATCGGGGAGCATGTATTCTTCGCTGGCTTTGCCGAATTCGCGGCGGAAATATTCGTTGCCGTAAAGAACCTGGCGAATGATGGATTCGGGCGAAGGGGAATTCACGTCGTTTTCTTCCATGGAAGAGCCGGCAGGAAACCACTGGCCTGTGGCGACATAGCGCTTGAGCTTCGCAAAATCGGCGGGGTAATACTCCTGCATCATCATGTAGCGGTTCGCGCCGGTCCAATTGAAAATGTAGTGCGGATATTTTTCGAAGAGCGAGAAATTCTTGTGCATGGTGTCGGGGAGATATTCGGAAATGACCTGCGGATATTCCCAGCGCCATTGGGTGTCGAGATGCGCGTAGCCGACGAGATAGAGAGTGGGAGTGGTCTTTGGATTCGGCGCTGCGGCATGTGTCTGCTTCTTCGTTTGGTTTGCCGCAGGCGCGTTCACGGAAGATTTCGTCTGCGCGTTAGCGCCGGGCGCAAATATGAAAAGCGGCGCCGCAATTATTAGAGCAAAGAATGCGCCACAGAATAATTTTGCCGTAAATGATGCCTTCGACGGGATGTATTCCATGGTCTTCCTCTCGCGCAGCGGCACGAAATGGTGCGTGCGAAGCGCGAAGTTTAGAACAAACTGAGGAGATGCGACAGCGGAAGGATTCGTTGAGATGAATTATTCGGATTTGGGATACCAGTCGAGCAGGCGCACTTCGATGCCGGTGCCTTGCAAATCATTCTTGAAAACGGTGAGGTCGGAGCCGCGATAGTGGTAGGGAATGACGACGCGCGGGTGAAAAGCCTTGACGGCTTCGGCAGCTTCGTCGGGCGGCATGGTGTAGGGCAGGTTCATGCAGACGAAAGCAACGTCGATATTTTTGAGCGCGCGCATTTCGGGAATATTTTCAGTGTCGCCGGAAAAATAGAAGCGCTTGTCGCCGAAGGTGAGGACGTAGCCGTTGCCGCGGCCTTTTGTATGGTAAAGCTGACCGGGAGCGGGGCCACGCTTGATGTTGTACATGGGAATGGCTTCGATGGTCCAGCCGTTCCAGTGCTTGGTTTCGCCGTTGGAAATCGGGTGCGCGGCGGTGACGGTAGTGACGACCGCGGGCGGCGCGAGAATTTCTGTGCCGGGCTTGGTGATTTTCGAGATCGAGGAAAGATCCATGTGATCGCCGTGAATGTCGGTGATGAGAATTAGGTCCGCCGGCGGCAGGCCGTCGAAATTGGCAGGCTTCGCAGGATCGAGATAGATGGTTCTGCCGGCAGCTTCGATGAGCAGGCTGGCGTGGTAGATGGGAGTGATTTTCACCGCGCCGGCGTCGGTCTGGAAAGTTTGCGTCTGACGCGCGGGCTGCGCTTGCGCGGAGAAGGCTATGGCGGTAATTCCCGTAGAGAGAGCGAGAAAGAGAAGTTCTTTCATTATGGACCTCGCGAAACCAGAGGCGATGCTAGCACGCGCGCAGCGGTGGAGCAACGCGTTGAGATGCACGTGCGAATCCCAGGAAATCCGAGGAAAACCCAGGTGTGCAGCATCTCGCTCTTGAATTGGACCGAAGCTGGACTGAAAGTGTTTTTAGATGTGACAGAAGTATGCGCGGGACTCGGTTTTCCCATGACACGAAAATCCACCACTCTTTACAACACCGGCAAAGAATGTGGCACCCCTCGCGATATTCTTAGCCTTAATCGGCATCGTGTGTTGGTGTGCGTGTGAGTGCCTCGAATCGTCTTGACCTCATCGTAGTCTTACCTACGCCACCCGCCTGCCCTCGGCACTTCGGAAATGAGCAGCTGGAAGGCCCAAGCATCCTGTGACCCCGCATAGGGGATTTCCGGGAGGAGACCAAGACATCGTCGAATTTGCGCTTGTCACGAATTACCGAGACGGCACCGAGCCGAGATGCTGCGAAACTACGTATAGCTCGACTTCACTCATCGAACACTCTTCCCGGGAGGCCTCATGCACGGCAATAGCCTCAATTCTTCTGCCCGAATATTCTGTGAACGTGACGTCGTACACTTGACGCCATAGGTCATTGCCGATTTTTTCGGAGGCGATGCGCACCGTTTTGGTTTTGGAGAAATCTATCTTGTCGTTGTTTGTGATCCCCGCATTTTTCAGCAAAGCGAACGCCATTGCTGTTGGCCATCCGCCGCTACAATCAGGTCCGCTATACTCATGCACTTTCGGTAGGACTTTAACTATTAGTGCAATACACAAAACGTTTCTTCCGGTATGGCCTGGGCCTGTCGCTTCCATGTTCCCTATATTCCAGAAGCCCTGTGGAATAGGTCCAATAAATGGCACATCCGCTAAGGAAGGATTGTTCCATCCCGCGCCAATCCCGGAATATCCATTTCCAATGTAATCAGAGCTGGGACCAGAAATGCTGTACTCCAAGATTAAATCTTCGAGGGAGCTGACTGGGCCTGAGTTGTAGGATACATCGGGATTGTAGTACAGGTTCCCTGTCGATTGCTGGTAGATCCAGCACAATCCAAGAGGATCGATGTGAGTTGTCGGAGCATCCGCCACATACGCGTAGTAATCCGTTCCTCCCAGGAATCCAATCGGATCCTCCGAGATGAATCGCATAGAGGCCGGTGAATAGTAGCGAGCACGAAAATAGTACACTCCGGTTCCGTCGTTTTCTCGGCCCGTGTACTGATAAGAGTTGGTCGAACCACCCGTTGCACTTGTATTTCCGAATGGCTCGTAAATGTACGACGCGGTTGTTGCGCCACTGCTGTTCGTCAACGCAGTGGTGCTGTCCAATGCATCTGTGAGGAAATTCGATGTGCCCGTCGAATCGGTGCGAGTGAAATACTCATCGATTCCGCCGGTAAGCATATTCGCTGTGGGCGTGGTGCCTGAGAGCTCCTGCACGGGATTTGGTCCGTCGTAAAGGTAATTCGTCGTTGTGCTGAGAATTGTTTTGCTTGCGCGCCGCCCGAACGGATCGTATTGGAATGTTTCACCCGTGAGATTCATCGAAGCAAGCTGGTTCCGCGCGTTCCAAACGTACGTGTTCGTGCCGTCGCTCAGTGTGTTGCCATTCGCATCGTAGGTCGGCGTGGCCGTGCCCCATTGCGTCAACTGATTGGCTGCATTGTAGGCTGTAGTGGAAATCGCATTCGGCAAATTCACTGCCGCGAGGCTTCCGCCCATGCTCGTTCGCCGGCCTGCCAGATCGTAGGCGTAGGTCAGGTTCCCCAAATTGTTCTGTCCGAGGGTGTAGTTGATGGCCGTCAATTGCGAGCCGTTGTCGTAACTGTAGCCCATGGTCACGCCGTTCGGCAGAGTCAGCGAAGTGCGCCGGTTGGCGTTGTCGTAAGCAAAGGATACCGTGGAACTGCCCTGAGCGATCTGCGTCAGCCGATTGGCATTGTCGTAGGAGTAATTCACTGCCGTCTGGTCGGCCACGGTCATGCTCGTCCGGCGATTGGCGGCGTCGTAAGCGTAGCTGACGCTTCCTTGCGGCGTGGTTTCGGATGTCAGCCGGTCAAGGCCGTCGTACGCGCGCGTGACCGTGCCGGTGACTGAATCTACTGCTGGGTGAGCTCCGGCAAGGTGAATGGCGCGCCCGGAGAGGCTCGAACTCCCGACCTTCTGCTTCGTAGGCAGACGCTCTATCCAACTGAGCTACGGGCGC
>Ga0126371_10003828_pt1 | contig 13218 bp, 9 predicted proteins | sample PanSoiMetaPlot_4_FD_110145 | JGI IMG/M metagenome (GOLD analysis project Ga0126371, IMG submission 110145) | Tropical forest soil microbial communities from Panama - MetaG Plot_4 | ecosystem: Environmental > Terrestrial > Soil > Tropical forest > Bulk soil | place: Panama | collected 2016-02-17
CGTCTCGCCAGGCGCGAAAGCTGGAGGCGGTGCGTCGGGAAGGTCGACCACCTGCACAGGCTTGTCGCTCAACAGCGCAACCGCCAGGGCGATGCCGGCAGGTAGACCGGCGACGAATTCGTAACCCCCATAAGGGGTGCCGAGCTGCGGGATAGTGAGGGGGCGTCCCGGCTTGATGAGATTGGTGGCATCGCGCAAGCCGTGCGTTGCTGCCGTCGGATTCGGGAAGAACTGCGTCAGCTTCCCACTTGCATCTACGTCGAGCAGGATCAGGTAGCCCGTCTTTTTTGTTGCGATGCGGAATCCGATCTTCGAACCGGCAGACACTTCCAAACTGGGAACGAGATCGACCGAAACACCCGCCGAATTCTCGACCTTTGCGGTTGAGTTCAGGAGCGCAAGCCGCGTCGGCGAAATGTCGGGCACCGTCGTGGCGTTAGGCGTCTCGGGAACGTCAGGAAGAATCGTCACCGACCGAGGCGCCTGGGCGAAAGTGGCAGTCCCCGCCAAAACCGCGGCGGACAGTCCGGCTACGGCCCCTCGGGCGATCTTAGAGCGGATTCCAGTCATTATCGCGCCAGCTCCTGCTCCGGACCTCCACTAAGGTGCCGTATATATGCTGGTGGCGCCGATCCGGGCATCGGCAGGTGCCAAACGCTCGACCAGCTCGAGGACCTCGACCGCGGCACGGCGCTGACTGACCTTTCTCAAGGCCTGTTCAAGTTCGCGTAGCACCTGAGCCGAGGAAATGGCGACCACGAGATCGGCGCCGAATGGTTCGCCCACCGCCAGCGGCAGCTTCAATTCGGGTTTAGCGACGATGCGGTCGTCGGAACCCGTCGGATAAAGGTCTTGGACCTTCCCATCGCCTGCGATGTTGAACATCACAATCGAACGCTGTGCGGTGCCGGACACCTGGACATCGACACGTGCATCGCGGTGGTGGAGCTTGTCGTCAGGCAGGATCCGCACTGCTTGCGGCGCCCTGGCCGCGAGGCGCTTGAACCCATTGACTGCGGCAACACGGTCAATGACGCTTGCGAGATCGACACGGTCAACCCCGCGGGCGACGATGTCTGCGCCCGCGAGCACATCATGCGACTTTGCGTCCCAAATGAGATCAGGATTGTCTTTCGTCCCGACCACCTCGAAGCGCGCCTTGCGGGTTTCCAGATTGGCCAACTGATCGCGCTGGTTGTCGAGGACGGCGATCCTGACGGTGCCCAGCGACGTGGCGCCTAGCGGATCGGCAGGCTGCGGACGCGCCAGCAGAGCGTTCGACGGTGCCGTCACGACGGGAGGCGGAGGCGTTGTCGTTTGGAAACGGGTCGGGCTGGGCCCCCCTGCGCCACCGAGCAGTACGACTCCGCGCGTACGTTCGAAAACCACATCGGAACCGTCATCGCGCCCAACCGGACCGGCGGTCACGACCTGCTGCCGCTGATCGGACAATTGGTAGGCCACCTGGCGCACATACGTAAACAATTCAGTGCGGGAGACGTTACCGTCCCGGTTTTCATCGGCCGCACCCTCGAATGCGCGCGCCACGGCGTAGCTCAACGCCCCGCGAAATCCCGGCACGCCGGGAATGCGGACTTCCGGCGCCTTGGTGTTGCGATCGACCGCAGCGAGAAAAGCGGTCCGCTGGAAATCGATATCGCTCAGGAACGCGTCACTTGTGGTCGAAATCGGCCGCAGATTGTCGACCGTCAGCACATAGCGCGGCGCCTGGCGGTAGCTCATTTCGCCGGCGCGCGGGTCGACCTCGCGCGCCAGCCCGCCGCCATAGCAGGCGTCGGCGACAAAGAGAACGTGTGTGCCCTTGGCCTCGAATTGCTTGATGATATGGTTGAATTCGGTGCCAATGATGCGCTGCTGCGTCCCCGGTCCGGTCTTTGGATCGAACCCGGCGAGCACGAAAACGTTGTCGAGGCCGTCGGGCTGCGACCCTTTGATGTGCTCGGGCTCCTGCACCCCATGGCCGGCCACCGACAACACCACGAGGTCGCCCGCCTGGCTGCGCTGCACGAGTTGATCAAGGGTGCGCATCACTGTCACGCGGTCAGCTGCGGCGTCGTAGAGGGCGGTAATGTCCCTCACGCCCTGATTCCGCAATGTCTGTTCTATGTCGCGGGCATCCGCGACGGCGCCACGCAGTTGCGGCACGAACTGATAGGCATCGATGCCGATGACCACGGCCCGCACTTCCCCGCCTTGCGGAGGACGCATGGCCGCCTGCGTGCTCGCGGACGCGAAAATCACGCCCAGCGCGATTGACGCGCACCGAACGAGGGAACCGACGCCTTTGAACGAGATGCTCATCGCCCTGCCTCTTACTTGTGCTTTCGGTGGCGGCGCCCGCGTTGCTCTTCAGAATCGGCCGCTACTTTGTGCATCGTGTCTTTGTTTCCAGCGGACTTGTCATCATTGAATGCGGCCGCGGCAACGACCGTCTGGTCCTGCAAGGCGTTGAAGCGGACCGGCTTGAAGCCGCGAGCAAGCAGTGAGGCGAGCGGATAGACGTTGCGGCATACCCGGCCGTTGCATCCGCCGGTCGAGGACTCCATCACCTCGGCTTTGCGATCCGGCGTAAAGCGCAAGAACAACATGACGTGGGTGCCGGGCTTGTTGAGGGCGTCGCCGGGCTGCAAGTCCCACGCATTGGTGAGCTCGGTCGTGATCGCCGGAATGGCAGCGGTGGTAAAGTGATTGGCCAGGCCCCAAGCTGCGCTTACGAAGGCCGAGCAATCGACGCCGGCGACATCGGTGCGCGGATTGTTATGGGTGCACACATTGCCTGCCAACATGCCGTCAGCAATCCTGGCGCGAAACTGATTGAGCGAGCCGTGGCACCCCCAGCAGTAGGGCACCCCGCGCACCTCCTGATTGAGCTTGCCGCTGAGATAGCCCGGTCGCCGGATGCGGTTAAATCCAGTGCACGTGGTATCGGGATCGGGGCCGTAATTAGCTGGCGCGAGGCGCCATTGTAAGCCTTCGAAGCCGAATGCGGTCTGCACGACCTGCTGGCGCGTCAAAGGGCGCACGGCGGCAATAGCGCCCTTGCCGGCGATTCCCGCTTCACTGGCCGTGAAGCGGGACAGGGCGGGATTGTCGATGACAGCCGTGGGACGCACGTTGCGCGATCCGACGCCGACGACATCGACTTCGGACTTTCGTGAGCGCAAAAAGTAGACATCGCCATCCGGCGAAATCGCGATGAAGCGACGTGAAAGCGCGACACTTTGCTGAAGTGGAATATCGTAGATGCTTTCCTGCACGCCTTGCGGAGAAAAACGAACGACGAATGCGGCCGCCGCCCGCTTCGAGCTGTTCGGGATGTTTTCGGTGAGAACGAACATCCGGCCGCCGTTGTCGATCTCAAGAAACTCCACAACGCCGATGCGATCATGGACCCGCAGGCGCAGTTTCGCTATCTCGGTGTTCGAGGCCTGCTCGCGCACCTCCACCTGAGCGCTGTTGAGCCTTTCGCCAATGGCGACGTCCGCCGTGACCGAACCACGTCCCCTCGAGGCGATGAATTGTCTGGCCGGCTTGCGGCTGACCGGGATGGCGCGCGTGTGTTCGCCGAGCAGTTCCGCAGGGCTGTCGAGGCTCTGCGATCCCATCTGGGCGAAGGCCGAAAGGGTGAAATCGTCGGGCGCCTCGGCGGAGCGGGTCCGTGTCAATCCGCGCACCGGCGCGTCGTCCCGGCCGGTCGGCGCGAGAGCCTGCGGGGCGCCGTCCCAAACATAGACGCTACCGCGCCGAACGACGATGTCGGTCGGGCGCATGTTTTCCGGCAATTCGAGGGATTGAACGGGCGCATCTGCAGTTCTTGCGTCGAAGCGCAGGACGCGGCCGTTGACCTGATCAAGTAGATACAGGCTGCCGTCATCCGCCGCGTAGATCGCCTGAGGGCCATCCTGCGGGGCGTCCTCGCTGGCATCAACGATGCCAACTGAATTTTGCGTCGTGCCGTTTGAGAAGCGTTTCACCACGGCGTTCTCTGCCACGGCGCTTCTGCCTGCCGCGAGCGTTAAGATCGCGGCCGCCAGGGCCACCGACACGAAGGCGATGTTAGGCCGTATGCCCGCCCTCATATGCGCCAAGCTGACGAACGGCGGCCGCGCGGACTTCCTCCTCCCTTGTGGGGGAGGGACGTGGGGGGGCGTACCCTGGAGCAGCGGATTGCCGCATCTCCCGATCTCCGGCTCCTCGCCACGAGGGGCAGGGGAGGAGTGGGCGGTAGCGTCGAACCCTGGGGACCCGAAGCAACGCGAACGCGGACCGTTCGCGAGCTCGCCCCGATCCAGCTGAACGTCTGTGTGTCTGAGGGAGATCATGGATTGTGCCCGCGCATTCACGTGCTAAACCTTGGTCGCGACAGCGTCAGTTCTGGTTCACCCAAGATAGCATGCGATGCCGGGGACGCCCGTTCGGGCATGACGCTGGAGCGCGTTCGATCGCATCGCCAGATACGCTAAAGCATGGATGCGACGTTATCGAACCCCAGCGACCGGCACAGCCTGCGGACGGTTTCCTTCTGGTCTGGCCGCAAGGTTCGCAGCAACGGTCCCGCAACCGCATAGAGCCGACCCGGCGGCCAATCGCTAGGAGAAATCCGCGGCTCCTGCCCTTGCCGAATCAGTGCTATCTGCTGCCGGCCGATCTCTGCCAAGGCGGCTTGCACCGACGGCCAAGCCGGCTCCTGGTCGGGCGTGAGCCTCAGGTTGTGCTTGATCCGGCCGATTTCCGCCGATGTCAGCACGCCGCGGTAGCGGCTCGTCGGAAGCGCTGTGTGGAGGTCCGGCACGACCGAACCCTTCCTGACCTCGACGACCGGCCGTGATGGCGGCTCGGGCCGGGGGCCGGCGTCATAAGGCGTCAGCGCTGCAGTCTTATAACCGCGGGGTTCCTGCCTGGCATCGGAACGCCTATTTGACGATTTATTGAAATCTTCGGCGGCCGACGGCGGATTGATCGAGGCGTACGCGCCGACGGGCCCCGGAGCGACGGCCGAAGCTGACGCAGTCACCTGAGGGGTAAACGGAGAATTGCTCTCAAGCGCAGATGGACTGGGGGATGGGGGCTGCACACTCATCAGCGATGGTGTCGTCATCACCGGGAATCGATATTCGGCCAGAAGCATCGGCGCGGCGGCAGATGCCCGCTGCTGAGTAGGATCCCGCTGCTGCGTAGGATTATGGGTCAACACCACATAGGCTCCGATCGCGACGAGGCAAAAGGAACCAGCCGCAGCCGAAACAGCGCCTGTCAAGCGCCAATCCATCGTGCGCCACCGTTCTGTTGATGTTCAATCATATGTAGCAATTAACGGAGCGTTGGTTCAACGCGGTGCGTATCCTCCCCAGCATATACTATAAATCGCAGGCCGCCGCCCCTTTTTTGGCACGGTGCGGCTGACCGGTACCCGGCTTCTGCGTTGATCCGCCCTTTGTCCACGCGTTTCTCGGACTCGATTCGGGCTGACGCAGGTCGATCGTCTGAGCAAGACGAAAATACCTCCGTCGGCTCGCCGCAAACATGAACTGAACCGGCTCTTGAATTTGGCTCACTTGCCGCGTGCGAACGTAATGAATCCTTCCCGGTTCGGCATCGCCACCTTCGGTAGCGACTGCGCGTTCATGGTCTCGCCCTCCGCGATGATGCCGTTGATGTTGAGCAAATAGGCTACCACACCATAGACCTCATCGCTCGTGAGCGCCTTCGACTCATTGAGCGGCATTGCCCGCCGGATGTAGTCGAACAGCGTCGTAGCGTAGGGCCAATAGCTGCCGATGGTCTTTACGGGCGCTTTATCGCCCGGCAGCGAGCCCTGGCCCCCGACCAGGCGGTCGTTGGGTTGGCCGGCGCCTTTTGCACCATGGCAGGCTTGACACTTCGCTGCGAACACGGCTTCGCCCTGTTGCACGGTGCCGCTGCCCGGCGGCAGTCCGCTGCCGTCGGGCCCGATACTGATGTCCCAGGAGACAAGGTCCTCCGGCGAGATCGGCTTGCCAAGGTTGGGGCTCTGCTGGGCGAACGCCGGTGAGGTGAGCACGAGAAGAACCGCCGGAGCGACCGCAACCACGAACTTACGCATAGACATTTTTCACCTCGCCATTACCTGCTACGGCCCACGACTGGATCATGTTGTTGTGGTAGATGCCGCGGTCGCCGCGCAACGCGATGAGTTGTGCGCGGCTCGGCTGGACGTATCCAGTCTCGTCAGTCGCGCGGCTCTGCAGCACCGCCGGGCCGCCGTCCCACTGCCACGCCATGCGGAAGCGGGTGACGGACTTGGACAGCACCGGCTCTTGCAATGCCGCGAGCCCCCAGCTTTTGCCGCCGTCTGCCGAGACCTCGGCCTTGGCGATCTTGCCGTACCCAGACCAGGCGAGACCTGAAATTTCGTACAGGCCCGGCCCGCGCACGGTCAGCCCGGGTGACGGATGAGTGATGATCGATTTGCCCTCAAGCGGAAACACGAATTGCAACGCCTTCCCGGACGGCAGCAGGATCGTGTACTTGGACGTCTCGTCCTTGGTCATGGTCGGGCCGGCTGTGAGCTTGATGCGCCGGAGCCACTTGACGTTCATGTTGCCTTCAAAACCAGGCAGCAGCAGGCGCAGGGGATAGCCGTTCGACGGCCGCACGCGCTCGCCGTTCTGGTAAAGGCAGATCATGGCGTCATCGAGCGCCTTCTCGATGGGGAAGGAACGGCTCATGCCGGCCGCATCGGCGCCTTCCGCGAGCACCCACTTCGCCTCCGGCTCGATGCCTGCCTCCTGCAACAGCACCGAGAGCTTGACGCCGGTCCATTCGGAGCATGACAGCAGGCCGTGGATCGCCTGAACATTCGCGTTCGCCGGCTGTTTCGCGAACAGCCCGCCGCTGTTGCCGGCGCATTCCACGAAGGCGATGCGCGATTCCATCGGGTAGCGGATAAGATCGTCGAGGGTGAACACAAGCGGACGCCTCACCAGACCGTGGACCAGCAGGCGATGGGTGTCCGGATTGATATCGGGAATGCCGCTGTGGCTGCGCTCGTAGTGCAGGCCGCTCGGGGTAATGGTGCCGTTGAGCAGATGGTGCGGCGTGCGCGAAGAGCCGGTGCCACCGGTGCCGGGGGCTGACGCCCAAGTGCGGGCGACCTTTTCCTCATACTTCGAAGGCTGGCCGTAGCCGTTGAACGGTGCGCCCGGGATCTTCATCCACGGTTCGACCGCCAGCGGCGCCGCGCCGGCCCCACTCGCCACGGCGCCCGCGCCCATCGCGGCGGCGCCGCCGGCAAGAAACACGCGGCGATGCAAAAGCCCGTTGCTCGCCACCTGTTCGGATTCGCTCCGAGACATGTCCTTCATGCTCAACTCCTCCCTGCGCATATCGCATTGGGCGCCATTGTAGTCCGATCCGCACGGCGGGGAACCGGGGGAATGCAATTTTCGCGATGAAGGTTCGGAATGGCCCCAATGTGAATCGAGATGGGTTCGCTGTTGCGTCGGTGGAGGCATCAAACCGAGCAGAGCGTAGGGCTGATAAACCTAGCCTAATCCGCGCTCCGCGGCGCAATAGCCACACTATCGCGCCCGAGGCGGCTGTTCAGCGTTGCCACGCGAGATCGCCCGCCTCGGACTACATCGTCGACGAAGTGGCGTGGCGAAGTACGCTCGGGTCCCCTGTTGGGTTTCGCTGCGCTCAACCCGCCCTACGAGGTCGTGTTAACATCCTTGCGCATGACGAGCTGCGTCTGCGTCACGATGGCGGCGAGCTTGCCGTCGCCTCGGATGATCCGCGTCTGCCAAACCATGGTGGTGCGGCCGCGGTGCAATGGCGTACATTCCGCCCTCAAGGTGTCGCCGAGCGGCACTGCGGCAAAGAAATTGGTTTTGCTCTCAATCGTGGTCGTGCCGGCGCCTTCGGGCAAATTCAGGAAGGTTGCGGCGCCGCCGAGATTGTCAGCAACCGCCATCACGGCGCCGCCGTGGAGGGCGCCGTTGCGGTTCGCGAGTTCTTCTCGGACCTGGAGTTCAGCGACCACTTGGTCGCGCGACGCCTCTACGATTTTTGCTCCCAGCAAACGGAAGAATGGGGGTTGCATGTCGTTAGCGATCGTCAACCGGCGATGGGCGGCGTCGGCCGCGTCTTCGGCATTCACTGGCGTGGCTCCGCTAGGGCGGTTGCGAGATCCCCAGTGATGTCTTGTTCGTGGCCTCGATACAAGGGACGCTCCAACATTTACCCACTGTAGGCTATCCCGGGGGCGCGCCTCATTGGCCCTAGCTTAAAGCGCTTTCGGTTTGCGCTAACCCTTTCTGGAAGATGCAGGACCACATTGATCGCGTGCCTGGCCCAGCTTGGGCTGCGATGGCTGCCAACGAGTAAACCCGCTCGGCGGCGCACCGAAGTCGGGCTTGCCCAACTTCGGTCGGAAAATGTGTCGCATCGGCAACAACCGATTTCGACACGCCCTTGACAGCCGTTGCAGCCCAGGTTTGGGCATCCAAGCAATCAATGCGGTCCTGCATCTTCCTCCGTTCGGTCTCTGGGGCAACGCAGCGGCGCAGTTTGCGCCAATGGGCGCCCCCGTTTCGAGCACCGCGTGCGCGTGACCGGATTGGCAAATTGAGCGAAACCTGTCCGCTTGAGTGAAACCTCTCCGCGATCTCATCCTCCGTTAGCGACGAGCGCCGACAAGAGTTGCCCTACAATTGTTATCGTTTTTCACGTTGGCCCCGTGGGTACGGGCGCGCCACGAGCGCGCCTTTGCCCACCCTAGATCGCAATCGAATGGAAATCCTTGTAGCGTAAAACGCCGATTCAGCGCGGCTGCGGCACGATGCGCAAATAAGGCCGCGGCGCCTTCCAGCCCTGCGGGTACGTCTTCTTCGCCTCTTCGTCGCTGACCGAGCCGGCGATGATGACGTCCTCGCCCTGCTTCCAGTTCGCCGGCGTCGCCACCTTGTGCTTGGCGGTGAGCTGCAGCGAATCGATCACGCGCAGCACTTCGTCGAAGTTCCGTCCAGTGGTCATCGGATAGACCAGGATCAGCTTGATCTTCTTGTCGGGGCCGATGATGAAGACGTTCCTGACCGTCTGGTTGTCCGCCGGAGTGCGCTGCGAGGCATCGCCCGATGTGGCCGCCGGCAGCATGTTCCAGGTCTTGGCGATCTTGAGATCGGTGTCGCCGACCAGCGGGTAGTTCGGCGCAAAGCCAGTGGTAGCCTTGATGTCGTCTGCCCATTTTTTGTGGCTTGCGATCGGATCAACCGACAGGCCTATGATCTTGACATTCCGCTTGTCGAATTCCGGTTTGAGATGCGCCATTGTGCCGAGTTCGGTGGTGCACACCGGCGTGAAGTCTTTCGGATGGGAAAATAGGATGGCCCAGGAATCGCCGATCCAGTCATGGAAGCGGATGTGTCCTTCTGTGGTATCGGCCTCGAAATCCGGGGCGGTATCGCCGATTTGAAGAGTCATTGCAAAGACCTCCACATTTTTTGATGGCCCGGTCACCTTGGCAGCGACCGCTGGGACCATCATATAAGCGGTTGGAAAAGCAAGTTAAATAGCTTGTTGCCAGAGAAGAATGCGGTTTTGCCTCTGAGTAGGTGCGTAAAATAAAGCAACTGCAGGGGCGTCGTGCATGAGAAAATTTCAAAAATAGCCGGCGCTTCTCCCGCCTCTTTGTCGCAGGAGTGTGCTCGCAGAGGAGTGATCGAACCAGGACGGGTATGGGTGTGACCAACTTGCAGATGCACGTTAATCGCGGGTTCATTCTGGACCCTTATCTCAATGCGCGGGTGAGTATATGGAGCGACCTTCCAGCGAGATCCCCGATCTGTCGCAGTTGCAGACACATCAGGATCGCAGCTTTCAGAACCTGATTGCCGCCATCGAGCACTCAAAAATCGAGGTGGCGGAGCTTTCGGCCGCAGCGCTTCGAGATGTGCTCAAGGGCGTAATCACAGGTGAAGGCCCTACCACCGCCGGGCGTGCCCATTTCTCCCGTGCGCTCGATCGAGACGATGCGTCGCTGTGCGCCCGCATTCTGCGGGCGGCGGGCGGCGAAGCGGGCGCCCCGGTTACGCGACTTGAGGCGGATTTGTTGTTCGATATCGACGCCGCTGCCGCTGACCGCACCGATGATGGCCGTTTCGGCGACCTTTTGGTTAAATCGGTTGCCCATTTCGCACTGGCCGAGGCGGGCCATGTGGTGCCACCGCGCCAGGTTGCGCTCGATCCAGGGACAGACCTGTCCTGGTGGGCCAACCGCTCGACTGACATCGACAACGAGGTGCTGGCCTGGATTGCGTCCCAAGTGCGCAATAAGAAGCGCCTCAAATCAACCTTGGTGGGATTTTCGGCCTTCCTCACCAGCATCGGCGCAACACTTTCGGTGGCCGCTCTTTCAGTCACCGCGGTGGCCGACCTGATCGTCTGAACGCATTTTGCCCCGGGCCCTCCTCCGCGAGCGGGGTAGACAATCCGCCGCTCGCGGGGGAGGGCAGGGCGGGGCAATGTCGAATTGACATTTGCATCCGTTCCCCGCAAAGCCTACCGGCCGGGTTGCGGAGACGGTATGTTCAAACGGATTCTGATCGCCAACCGCGGCGAGATTGCCTGCCGTATCATCAAAACCGCGCGACAGCTGGGGATTGAGACCGTCGCGGTCTATTCCGAGGCTGACAAAGACGCGCTTCACGTGGAAATGGCAGATACTGCCATCCACATCGGCCCGCCGCCGGCCGCCGAAAGCTACCTTGACATCGACAAAATCGTTTCCGCCTGCGTGGCATGTGGCGCCGAGGCTGTGCACCCGGGTTATGGGTTCCTGTCCGAGCGCGCAGCGTTTCCGATTGCCCTTGCGAAGGCCGGCATCGTCTTCATCGGTCCGAACCCGAGGGCCATCGCCGCCATGGGCGCCAAGATCGAAAGCAAAAAGGCGGCTGCTGCAGCGAACGTTTCGACCGTCCCCGGCCATCTGGGCGTGATCGAGGATGAGCGGGAAGCAGTACGCATCGCCGATGAGATCGGCTACCCAGTGATGATAAAGGCCTCGGCAGGTGGCGGGGGCAAGGGGATGCGCATAGTCCGCTCAGCGGCCGAGGTCGCGGAAGGCTTTGCCCGTGCACGCTCCGAGGCGAAATCATCGTTCGGTGACGAGCGCGTGTTCATCGAGAAGTTCATCATCGATCCCCGCCACATCGAAATCCAGGTGCTCGGCGACAAGCACGGCAACGTGATTCATCTCGGCGAGCGGGAGTGTTCGATCCAGCGTCGCAATCAAAAAGTGATCGAGGAGTCGCCGAGCCCGCTCATTGACGCCTTGACGCGCGAGCGCATGGGGGCCCAGGCGGTCGCGCTCGCCAAGGCAGTCGGCTACGATTCTGCTGGCACCGTGGAGTTCGTGGCCGGACAGGACAAGCGCTTCTATTTCCTGGAGATGAACACGCGCCTCCAGGTCGAGCACCCAGTCACCGAGCTTGTCACCGGCATCGACCTGGTCGAGCAGATGATCCGCGTCGCGGCCGGCGAGCGGCTCAGCATCGCGCAAAGGGACGTGAAGCTTCGCGGCTCGGCCATCGAATCGCGTATTTATGCGGAGGACCCGTATCGCAATTTCCTGCCGTCGACCGGACGTCTCGTCAAATATCGTCCGCCGGCGGAACGCGTCGTGGACGGCGTGACGGTGCGCAATGACACCGGCGTCTTCGAGGGCGGCGAAATCTCGATCTATTATGACCCGATGATCGCCAAGCTCGTCACCCATGCGCCGACGCGCGAGGCGGCGATCTCCGCCCAGGCGAGCGCGCTCGATGCATTCTATGTCGATGGCATCCGCCACAACATTCCGTTTCTTGCCGCATTAATGCAACATCCGCGCTGGCGGGCCGGCGAGCTCTCGACCGGTTTCATCGCCGAGGAATTTCCCGAGGGCTTCTCGGCGCGCGCTCCGGCCGGCGCAACCGCGCGAGCCATGGCAGCGGTCGCAGCTGCGGTCGACCACGTGCTCGGCGAGCGCAAGCGCCGGATTTCCGGCCAGATGGCGGGGCGGCCTGTGGTACGGGAGCGGCTGCGTTCGGTGTGGCTCGGCGGTGCCGAGAGCCGCCTCGAGGTGGAGCGCGAAGCCGGTGGCATCGGCGTGCGGTTCGTGAGTGCGGAGGGTCGTCCGGGTTCGGGGCCGATGATATTGCTCTCGTCGCCGTGGAAGCCGGGCGAGCCGGTGTGGCAGGGCATCATTGACGGCGCGCCCGTCGCCGTGCAGGTGCGTCCCATCCTCAACGGCTTCAGCCTGTTTCATGGCGGCATCGAGGCCAAGGCCTTCGTCTACACACAGAGCGAATCCGCAGCCGCCCGGCTGATGCCCATCAAGGTTGCAGCCGACACGGGCAAGACGCTCGTATGTCCGATGCCTGGCCTTGTCGTCTTGATTGCGGTCACGGTGGGCCAGGAAGTCAAGGCCGGCGAGACGCTTGCGATCGTTGAGGCAATGAAAATGGAGAACGTGCTGCGGGCCGAACGCGATGGCGTCGTCAAAGCAATTTTTGCCAAGAAGGGCGACAGCCTTGCGGTCGACACGGTGATCCTGGAGTTTGAGTAGCCGGACTTGGGAAGCCTTGATGGCCGTGTTGCATGCCACCTGAACGGAGCCCGCCGACAATCCGGCCGACGTCATGACGCCCGACGGTTTTCGTCGCATTGCGTTGTCCCTGCCGAGGCTATCGAAGCCTCTCACGATCGGGCATCCAGATTTCCGTGTCGGCGGCATATTCGCCACCCCTCGGATACCCGGATGCACGCGCGGCCATGGTCAAACTCAGGCCCAACCAGCAGGCGAAGCTCGTTGACGCAAAGCCCGAGGTGTGTGTTGCTTTCGGCGGCCAACTGATCGACGCTAAAGATGCGCTTGCGATTGCTTGGACGAACGTCGCGAAAATCGTACAACTACCGCAGGCCAGCCTTGCAGTAAGTTCGTCTTCGTCATCGACGAGCCGGCGCGACCGATTTCCCGATCACGATCGGCCTGCCGAAGGCGATCATCGTGCAGCAACGGGGCCCACGACCTTGCGTTGACTTCCGACGCAAGATTGTCATGTCGGGGTCTTGGCCGCGATGCGGCATTCTTGCCGCGCCTTTTGCATTTTCAATCGCGTCACAAAAGGCCCGTGGAGAGCACGCGCCGCGTAGCCCCAATTTACATTTTGACCGCTGCCC
>Ga0126371_10003829_pt1 | contig 13218 bp, 12 predicted proteins | sample PanSoiMetaPlot_4_FD_110145 | JGI IMG/M metagenome (GOLD analysis project Ga0126371, IMG submission 110145) | Tropical forest soil microbial communities from Panama - MetaG Plot_4 | ecosystem: Environmental > Terrestrial > Soil > Tropical forest > Bulk soil | place: Panama | collected 2016-02-17
ATGGTGACTACGGATGACTGGCCGTATTTCTATCAGCATGCTCCGGGACTTCCAATCATCGTGATCGTTGTCTCCATTGCCGTGCTGGTTGTGTTTGGATGGTTTCTCCGGCAGATCAGCGGAGAAGGTGGCCGCGTGGACCTGCATTTCATGTTCTTGGGCGCGGGATTCATGCTGATGGAAGCGCAGATCGTCAGCAAGATGGCATTGCTGTTCGGCACAACCTGGGTGGTAAACGCGGTTGTGGTCTCGGGGTTACTGTGCCTGATTGTCGGGGCCAACCTAGTCTACGGCGCAGTCCCTCGAATCCCGCTCGCGGTAGCTTATGCGGGACTGTTCTTCACGCTTGGGGTGATGTACTTCGTTCCGATGCAGAAGCTATTCTTCGAATCGTGGGCGGTGCGGGCTGTCGTGGCGACTTTGGCTTTGTGCACACCGGTGTTTTTCGCGGGAATCATTTTCATTTCCAGTTTTGCGAGAGCAGGCTTCCGGGGGAGCGCTCTGGGGTCGAATCTCTTTGGGTCATTGATCGGGGGGCTTCTGGAATCTGCATCTTTGTGGTTTGGTCTGAAGTCTATGACGATCATCGCGGCTCTGTTGTATGTGGGCTCGGCTATATTCCTTAGTCGGCTCAAAGATTCAGATGCGAACAAATCGGTCGTTCCGGAAGCGATCTCGACTGTGTAGTGGGGTCCTTCCGGAGTCTTGCTGTGAGCGCGAAAGACCCACGTCTCGCAACATCGGCGAGACGTGGGGCACCCCCAGTCTTCCTTACCTCCGACTGCGGAGCTTCGCTCTGCGGACAGCCGAGGCGGCTGTCCCTACATAGGCTGCTGCTTGTGCATCGTTAGCGGTGCTATCCTGACCTCGGGGCATGAAGGTTCTCTACGAAAATCTTCCTGAGGTGGAGATCGGCGGGCGGAAACTAGTCGGCCGGGTCCTGTTCGGGCTGCTGGTCCTGATCGCGATTCTGGTCGGGGCCACGGGAGGACTGCTGCTGGTTTACACCACGGATCTGCCGCAGGTCGATGCCCTTGAAGCGTATCGCCCCAGTTCGATTACCGAACTCTACGATGATCACGGCAAGGTCATCGGGTCATTCGCGCTGCAGCGGCGCGTGGTTGTCGGTTACGACGATTTCCCTCCAGTGCTTCGAGACGCTCTCGTTTCCATCGAAGACAAGGATTTTTACAAGCATTCTGGCATCAATTTCTGGCGGATCGTCGGTGCTGCGTACCGGGATATCGAGTCGGCGGGAAAGATTCAGGGCGCGTCCACGCTGACGATGCAGTTGGCGCGCAACCTGTTTCTCTCGCCCGATCGGAGATGGCAGCGCAAGGTACAGGAGGCGATGCTTGCGATCCAGATCGAGCGGCGCTTCACCAAGCCGCAGATTCTTGCTCTGTACGCGAACCAGATTGCGCTGGGGCATGGCGTATTCGGGTTCGAGGCAGCTTCGGAGTTCTATTTCAGCAAACCTGCGAAACAGTTGACGCTGCCGGAAGCTGCTCTGCTGGCAGGGCTTCCGAAAGGGCCGAGCTATTATTCGCCGATCAATCATCCTGATCGCGCTCAGAAGCGCCGAAACCTGGTGATCAATGCCATGCTTGAGGATGGCAAGATCACCGCCGCAGAAGCGAATGATGGCCGTTCCGCTCCGTTAAGTCTGCATATTGCGCACGACCCGAATTCGCTTGCGCCGTATTTCGTGGAAGAGATCCGGCGCTATCTCGAAAACAAGTTTGGTACGGACCAGGTTCATGAAGGTGGTCTGAAGGTGTACACGTCACTCGACGTAAACATGCAGGTGGCCGCGAATCAAGCGATGCTTGATGGGCTGGCAACTTATGAACGCCGCCACGGCTGGAAGGGCCATCTGGAGAATGTCGTTGCCGCAGGTGAGGCTCTCGACAAGTATCTGCATCCTGACTGGGACGACGAACCCGAGGTCAACGGATACATGCATGCGCTGGTCACGTCAGCGGGACCTGGAATCGCGACGCTGAAGTTTGGCCGCTACACTGCCGCACTTGGTCAAGCGGACGTCGCGTGGACCCAGCACAAGATTGCCGACATTCTGAAGCCCGGGGATATTTGTTACGTGAAAGTCCTTTCCCTCGGTTCCAATGGCGCGGCCAAGGTAAGTCTGGAGCAGGATTCGGGCGCACAGGGGGCGTTGCTTGCCATCGACAACACTACGGGGGCGATTAAGGCGATGGTTGGAGGGCGCGACTTTAACACGTCGAAATTCGATCGAGCCACGCAGGCTCTTCGTCAGGTGGGATCGTCGTTCAAACCTTACGTTTACACGACGGTGATCGATGGGGGCGCGAGCCCGGATGACACCATTCTCGATGAACCGATAAGCTTCGAGACTCCTTCGGGACCCTATATCCCCCACAATTACGACGAGAAGTTTGAGGGAATTATTACGCTGCGGCGGGCACTCGCGCAGTCGCGCAATATTCCAGCGTTGAAGCTGGCGAGCAAAGTCGGGATCAAGAGTGTGATCGATTATGCAGAGCGATTCGGAATCACTTCCAAGCTGCCGCCGTATTTACCGGTGGCGCTTGGCTCTGCGGAAATCACGCTGCTGGAGCAGACTTCGGCTTACAGCGTTTTTCCGAATGACGGTGTCCGGGTGAGCCCGCGCTACATCACGCGGGTGACGGACTACGAAGGGCGTGTTCTGGAGGAAGACTTCCCAGAAGTGAAGGATGTGATCAGCGAACGCACCGCGCGCGTGATGACCTCGATGCTGCGCGAAGTGGTGCTGCATGGCACTGGCATTGCTGCGGCGAGGTTGCCGTTCCCTGTGGCGGGCAAAACCGGCACGACGAACGACTTTACCGATGCCTGGTTTGTCGGGTTCACCCCTACGATGACTTGCGGAGTCTGGATCGGATACGACGAAAAGAAATCGTTGGGTGCAAAAGAGACCGGCGCTCATGCCGCCCTGCCCATCTGGATGAACTTCATGAGCCGAGCCATGAACGGAAAAGATGTGGGCGATTTCCAGGCTTCACCAATCATTCCGCGGGTCGCGCAGAAGGTGGACACTCCTGATACAGCTCCTGCAACAGAAGAATCGCACTAGCTAGCGGAGGCAAATTGAAAGTCATCGTCTCATCCATGGTGGTTTGCTTTGTCTTGTGTGCTGCTGGCTTCGGCCAAGACTCCAGTATGGATTCCAAGGCATCTATCGAGCGTGTCCTGCGAACGCAACAGGAAGCCTGGAACCGGCACGATCTCGACGCTTTCATGCAGGGATACTGGAACGCTCCAGAGCTCACATTCTTTTCAGGCGTTAAGGAATCCAAAGGTTGGCAGGCGGCGCTCGATCGTTATCGCGCCACTTACGCTAGTCCTGGGCATGAGATGGGGAAACTGGATTTCTCGGATTTACGAGTGGAGATTCTCGGGTCCGATGCAGCGTTCGTGCGTGGCGTTTGGCAACTTACGATGTCTGACGGCAAAACGCCGCATGGGCGGTTTACTTTGGTCTTCCGCAGGTTTGGGGACGGGTGGAAGATTATCCATGATCATACTTCCGCGGCCGAGTAGGCTTCGCCAGATCTGAGGCGGTTCGGTTCGGCCTGGGCCTGTTTACGCGGGCTTCGCCCGCGGGACGGACGAATGCGTCCGTCCCTACACTTTCTTTACCCGGACTTGGACTCGGGTTCCATCGGGCAACGTGCCGTTCGTTAGCTCTATTTTTCCCGCACGCACTACGCCCTCAAACTCCTGCGGCGATGGGGTCTGTACCGAAGACGACGTGCTCGCTGGCCTAGTACTCCGTCCCATGCCACGGTCCATTGCTTCGTTCGCTAGGCGGTCGGCCTCCTGGTTGTGCTCGCGTAGGGCGTGGCCAATTGAAAACCACTCCAACTTTCCAATCAACTCCTTGGCTCGGGCATGCAGATCCTGCAACGTCGGATTCTTGACCTTGTAGATCCCCTTGATTTGCCGCACCAAGAGCTCAGAATCGCTGATTACTTTCAGGGCGCGCGGGCCGTGTTTCAGGGCGTACTCAAGTGCGGCAATCAGTCCCTGATATTCCGCGAAGTTGTTGGTCTGGTGGCCCAGATATTCGCTGAGAGCTGCGACCTTGCGGCCGGAGTCGTCTTTGATCACAACTCCGTATCCAGAAGGCCCCGGGTTTCCGCGCGCTCCGCCATCGGTGTATGCGACGAGGTGGTGTGCAGGCGGCTTTTCGTGAAGTTCGAAGAGTGACTTAGAGGTTTGTTGCGACGGCATCCTGTGAAATTCCTCGATGGTTCTGTTCAGCGTCCCGCTGCCAGGCGCGTAGCCAGACGCGGAGGCAGCTTGGCTGCGAAAATGCGATCCTGGGCCGCCTTCAGGTTGTAGGGCGTGCGATGAAAATGCACAACGTGCGCTTCCGTGTCGTAAAGCGCAAAGGCTGCGCGCCAGTCTCCGTCGCGCGGCTGTCCCACTGACCCGGGATTGATGAGATAGCGTGCACTTGTCTTCAGATGCAGTGAGACCGACTCTGCTTGCCCCACCGTCCGATACTCGGGACGAAACCCATCTGCGGAGGATCCATTCGCGAAGAAGCCGCCTTGTAAATGCGTGTGCCCGAAAAAAGTCAGAGGCATGGTGAGAGTGATTAATGGCGCGAGGGCATCACCGAGCGAGACGACGTATTCGTCCTCGTCGTTGGGAGAGCCATGGACCAACTGGACGTCGGGGAAGTCCGGCAGAGAGACCGGCCCGTGTGGTAATTCGCGCAGCCACTGGAGGTTCTCCGGCGTTAACTTGTCGCGTGTCCAGATGGCGGCCGCTGCGGCCATAGGATTGAAATCGTCCAGGTCCATCAAACCGGTTGCAGCTTTGTCGTGGTTCCCGCGAACGAAGACTTTGCCCACTTCGCGCGAGCGATTGACGACCTCATTGGGACTGGCGCCGTAGCCAACGATATCGCCCAGATTGACGATTGCGTCGAACGAGGGCGCGGCTGCGAGGGCCGCGTCCAGAGCTTCGAGGTTGGCGTGAATGTCGCTGAGGAGCAGTATGCGCACAGATCACCGACAAATTGCCGATTATAGACCGGAAGAGGGACTTGTGGGACTGCAGGGATCGACCGGGTGGGGAATGGAATCCCTGTAAGGGCTTAGAGGTTGTGATTTGCGTTCAACACCGGACAACGAGCCCAGTGACCGATCGAAACCTCGATGAGCGGCGGGACACCGCGCGAGCATTCAGGAACCCGGAATTCGCACCTGGGTTCAAAAGCACACCCGGGAGGCCGATTCTGCAGGGCAGGCACTGTGCCTTCGATCGTCTCCAGCGGACGGTTGCGATCGGTCTTAAGATCTGGGACTGCATGGAGGAGTCCACGTGTATACGGATGGGCAGGCGACTGAAAGACATCGCGTTTTGCGCCAAGTTCTACAAGGCAGCCGGCATACATCACGGCCACGCGGTCAGCCGCCTGCGAGACCACTGCGAGATCGTGGGAGATGAACAGCATCGCGAGCCCGAACTTGCTTCGTAATTCGCCAAGCAGTTGCAGGATCTGCGCCTGGATGGTCACATCGAGTGCGGTAGTTGGTTCATCGGCGATGAGCAATTGCGGACGGTTCACGATGGCCATTGCAATCATCACGCGCTGCCGCATTCCACCGGAAAGCTGATGGGGATAATCCCGTGCCCGCTGTGCGGGGTCCGGGATTGCGACGTCGTTCATTGCGTCCACCGCGCGCTGCCAGGCTTCCTTTCTCGAAACAGCGTTATGGGCGAGAACGGCTTCCGCAATTTGCTCTCCGACGCGCATCACGGGATTCAGGGCCGTCATGGGTTCCTGGAAAATCATGGCGATGTGCGATCCGCGCAACTGGCGCATGGATTCATCGTCGAGTCCGGGCAGTTGGCGTGGGCCGCCTCCATTCGAACTGAAGACGATCTCACCCGAGATGCGAGCCTGCGGAGGGAGTAGGCGCATAATCGCCAAGGATGTGACGGATTTCCCGGAGCCGGATTCGCCGACTAAACCTAGGACTTCGCCTTTATCGATCGAGAAGCTCAGGTCGCGAACTGCTTGAAGGGATGGGGGCGATGTCTGGACGGCTGCCATCGGCTGTCCGCGGGCCGAGAGGGCCGCTGCATTTTGGATTGGAAATTCGATGTTGAGACTTCGAACGTCGAGCAGTGCTCCCACAAAGCGATGGTAGCATCCTGAGCTCGCCCTTCGGGCGCGGGACAGCCCTTCGACTTCACGCTGTCGAAACTCCCACGTCTCGCAAAAGAGGCGAGACGTGGGGCACCCCTGTTTTGGTTTTCTTGGATCGGGCAGGACCTAGGGCTGTCCATACGAAAAAACGCTATGACTACTGGCCTAGGATTAACGGCAGGCCGTTTTTGTTGTTGCCGATTACTACTACTTTCGCGTTTCCACTTTTCGCCAGATTTTCTGTCGCTTCGATCCCCTTCCACTCCAATAGCGATGGGGTGATGCCTTGGGCTACGATCTGCTGGAAGTCGCGGACGCCGGCCGCCTCGATTCGCTTTCTTTGGGCTTCCTGCGTTTCCTTCTGCAGGCGGAAGTTCATGGCGAGGGCTTCCTGCTCGGCCTGCTGTTTCGCTTCGATCGAAGCCTTAAGTGTCGCCGGTAGTTGGATGTCCCGCAGCAGAACGGCTTCGACCGTTATCCCGCGCTTCGCGAGGTCTTCTGAAATTCTGTCCTGAATCTGCTTGGCGACGATTTCGCGCTCACCGGTGTAGAGCGCGTTGGCAGTATGCGATGCGGTGGATTCGCGGATGGCCGAACGCAACTGGTTCTCGACAACCTTGTCCTGGTAGTCTGCGCCGATCTTCTGGAATACTTCGGCCGCTCGGTCCGGATTCAGGTGAAAGATGAGGGACGTGTCGAGGGCCATCATCAGTCCCTCGCTCGACGGAACGCTCGCCGACTCTTTAATTGTCTGTGTCTGGACTGACATTTCGTTGTTTGTCTTAAGCGGGTTGATGAGATGAATGCCTTCACCGAGTGTTTCACCGGTGACCCTGCCGAACAATGTGAGTACGCCGACGTGTCCGGTGTCGACACGCGTGATCGAACTGAACAGCACGATTACCAGGACGAAGGCGATGATTCCGAGCCCGATGAGGCGCAGCAGCCCACCGCCTCGCCCGGTGTCGATGACTCTCGGCCTGTTTGGATCGAAGATGGTCATTGGAGTTCCCTCCAGGAGATTCTAAGAAGGCGAAGAGCTGGCGATAAGTGGCTTGCGAGGCGCATGGAGCGAGCGCTCAGGGACTAGGGGTTAGGGCAAAGGGCAGAGGTGAGGCTAGGTCGAGGGGATGGGCGTTGTCCGGGCTGCATCAGGCTCTAGCCCTAATCCCTAACCCCTATTCCCTGCCCCTGAATCTTGCCCCATCCCCGGCGCATCTCTTACAGTAATCCTATGAGCAAGATTCACATTCCTACGCCTTTGCGGCAGTATGTTGGGAAACAGGCTTCAGTGGAAGTGCAGGGAGCCACCGTCGGAGAAGCCATGAACTCTCTGGTGGCGCAGCACCCTGACCTCCGTAAACACCTTTACACCGACGAGGGTAAACTGCGGGCCTTCGTTAATCTTTATCTTAACGACGAAGACATCCGCTATCTGCAGAAGGAAGCGACCGCCCTGAAAGACGGTGATAACATCTCTATTGTGCCTTCGATTGCGGGAGGCTCGGAGTGAGCGGCGAATTCAGGATCCTTCCATTGATACCTGCCCGTCCAACACGCTGTTGTAGTTGTTGCCCTTCTTGTTGGTAGGTCCTTCTACCGCTTCCCGAGTCGTTTTAAAATCTTGAATCACAAAGGGCACGAAGGATTTAACGAGGACATTATGGCGACCACCACGGAGATTCCAGTTTCGCTCAATAAAGACGAAATCCTGCGCTACTCGCGGCATTTGATCATGCCGGAAGTTGGCATGGAGGGCCAGCAGAAGCTGAAGGCTGCGCGGGTGCTCTGTATCGGGACGGGAGGACTCGGATCGCCTTTGGCCCTTTATCTCGCGGCAGCGGGGGTGGGTACGCTGGGGCTGGTTGACTTCGATGTCGTGGATTACACCAACTTGCAGCGGCAGATTATTCACTCCACCGCCGACGTCGGACGCAAGAAACTCGATTCCGCAGCCGACAAGCTGAAAGGGATCAATCCTTTTCTCAACTTGCGGACGTTCGATACGAAGCTGAGCAGCGCGAACGCGCTCGAACTCTTTCAAGAGTTCGACATCATCGCCGATGGAACGGATAATTTTCCGACCCGGTATCTGGTTAACGATGCGTGCGTGTTGACCGGTAAGCCGAATGTCTACGGATCGATCTTCCGGTTCGAAGGACAGGCGAGTGTGTTCGCGACGGAGGATGGCCCTTGCTACCGTTGTCTCTATCCTGAGCCGCCACCGCCGGGACTGGTTCCGTCCTGTGCCGAGGGCGGAGTTCTCGGGATTCTTCCGGGGCTTGTGGGCGTGATGCAGGCGACCGAGGTCATTAAGCTGATTCTCGGAGTGGGAGAGCCTCTGATTGGCCGACTGCTGCTGGTCGACGCGCTTGGTATGAAGTTCCGTGAATTGAAGCTTCGGAAGAATCCGGATTGCCCTGCGTGCGGCACGCATCCGACCGTCACGAAGCTGATAGACTACAACGAGTTTTGCGGAATACGTGGCGAGGAGAAACCGGTGAGCAACGGCGTTCCCGAAATACAAGTTGAAGAACTCAAACGGCGCCTGGATGCGAAAGACGATGTATTCGTGCTCGATGTCCGCGAACCGCACGAGTATCAGATCTGCAATATCGGCGGATATCTGATCCCGTTGAACGACTTGCCGAAGCGAGTAAACGAACTCGACTCGAGCCGTGAAATCGTGGTGCACTGCAAGATGGGTGGGCGCAGCGCGAAGGCCGTTGCATTCCTACAGCAGTCGGGATTCACCAAAGTGCACAATCTGGCTGGCGGAATTACGGCGTGGTCGGATCGCGTGGACCCAAAAGTGCCGAAATACTGAACCAGTTTTAGATTTCTATCGAAACAGGGAGCGTTTATCCGCTCCCTGTTTTTTTATAAGTCCATCCCAGGCCATTGTCTCGCCTGTGATGGCGTGCAATTTCGGGTAATCCTGGCCAGATCTTGTATTGGATCCCGATTGGTTCCCCACCCTTCCGTTCAACCATCACTTCGATCAGATAGGTTTGGGTTGGGTGTTGCGGGCCTCGGTTACGTTCGATGGGGCGTCGTCGAAGGTTTTGCCGGGTTCGTAGGCGACTTTTTCGTGCTTCGATCCGCGCTTGCGGATCACGTCGTGCCAGCCGTCGTCCCAGGCGACGCGGGCTTCCCCATCGACCAAAGTCCAGGTGCCGTGAGAGGCCCCGATGGACTTCTTGGCAGTTCCGTCCTCGTTCAGAGTGATGAAGAAGTGGTCGCCATTGCCTTGCCCGACTTCCCATTTTCCGATGTAGTGAGCGCGTCCTGGCGTTGCGGCAGTGGAGGCGGACTCGGTGAACTCGATGTGGTCGATCTCAGTACGGAGTTTTTCGCGGTGACCGTCTTTGTAGACAATGGCCTGGGACTTCAGGTCGAGGCGCGATATCTCACCTGCGGCAAGGGTTTGGCGGTGGCCGTCTTTGTACACGAGGACGACCGGGTCGCGATCATCGAGGGGCGAGGCATTCGCGCACAAAACCGTGGCGAAAACGAATGGAATTGGCAAGATTGTCTTGAAGCGGATGAGACGGTGCATGAAGTCCTCCCTGACATCAGGGTGAACAGAAACTGCTCCAGTGTGATATACGCAACGATCGCGTGGAAAGTTCCTCGGGATCGGCGCGGAAGACACTTACCACCAAGGGCACGAAGCTGCACGACGAAACCTCTCTTTACTTTGTGCACAGAGGGCCAAGATTCAAAAGATCCACTTCTCACAAATTCGGCGAAAAGTGGGGCACCCAGCGACTTCCTCGCATCACGCCCTGGCCTTGGCTGATTCCTTCAGGTAGTCGAGCACCTCTTCGGAGTGGCCATCGGGCTTTACTTTCTCAAAAATATGCTCGATCTTGCCGTCGGGACCGATGATGAACGTTGTTCGGGCGACGCCCAGCACTTTCTTGCCGTACATGTTCTTTTCCTTTAGAACATCGTAGGCGATGGCCACTTTTCTCTCCGCGTCGGCCAGAAGGGTGAAGGGCAGGCTTTCCTTATCGGCGAACTTTCGTTGGGCCTTGGAAGTATCTGGGGATATGCCAAGCAGCACGGCGCCCGTCTTTTGAATCTGTTTATATGAGTCGCGGAACCCGCGAGCTTCTACGGTTCAGCCGGGCGTGCTGGCCCGTGGAAAGAAGAACAGAATCACGGTTTTACCGCGAAAATCCTTGAGCGAGACTTCTTTGCCGTTCTCATCAGGCAGAGTGAAGTCCGGGGCTTTATCATTAATTTTCATACCAATGCCTAATATGAGATCAAAGGTGAATATTCGAGACCCAAGATCGGATTCCGACCGGGAAGCGTTCCCGAAGATTTTACAACGCCAGACTGCCTGCCGCAGGGCGATGCTGCTGGTCCTGCTGGCTTGCTCTTTAACGGGCGCCATGAAGTCATTCGCGCAGGAAGAGCGGCCCCAGATTGCGCCTGGGGAGCGCAAGCCGAAGTCCAAGAAGGACAACGGGCCACGCGCGGTGGCGGTGCTACAGATGCCAGCGAATGGGAAGGCATCGCTTGTGCCGATCGCGATTCTGATCAACGGGAAGTTCTGGGACGCCACCGCGTACAAGGCCGATCCCGTCCCCATGGCGCTGGACTACGGCACGATTTATGAGGCGGAGCGAACGGGAAATTCCTTGGGACTATTCACTGTGGGAGGCGCGCTGCGCCGCAACAGCACGGCGAGCGGCCAGGCTCCGTGGATTGGGACAGGTACGTTTCGCCCGAATGGCATTGAACCGGAGAAGCAGCCAGCCAAAGCGAATCCGGTACCCGTGGGAATCGATACCAGCGAGGGACCACCGCGTCTAACGAGGGATCCGTCGGCCGTAAACAAGCCCTCCGATGGTGCGGCGCCGGCGAGCAAGGCGCCGGCCTCGGATTCGCCGAAGCCCACGGGAACATCCGGTTCGGGAGATGAGCCGCCAAAGTTACATAGGCCGACAGATCCATCAGGTTCAGAACAGAGTCAGCCTCCCAGCGATGGGGGACAGAAACCTCCGGGAGACAGCAAGCCTGCCGAGGCAAAAGCAGCGGAGCCTAAGAAAGATCAAGCAAAAATTCCCGCATCGGACAGTGGGGCGGGTGAGGCGAACCGGCCGAGGTTGCGGCGCGGCAAGCCGGCTGAGTCTTTCGCCGATGAAGATGTTCCGGGATACAGCAAGGTGGGTGGCGCGCCGACACAGGGCGACTTGAGCAAGGCGGGCCCAATTGCTACGCAGGCGGATGTGCAGACGATTCCCGCGATTTCGGATGCGGGTGGGCCGGAGCTTCGCTCCTTTGTATTCCAGTGGTTGAAGGGCGAGGAGGAGGACCGGCGGAAGCAGATGACGGATTTCGCCAGGGAGCAACTTCGTACCTACATCGCGGGGAGAGCGAAAGCCACGATTCCAGCCAGCACGGCGCGCTCGAGCGGCCGAGCGGGCGCCGCTAAATCCAGAGACCCGGTCTTAGAGAACGTACGCATGGTCGCCTACGACCTGTGGGTTTCGAATCAGCCCGTACTTGTGCTCAGCGCGGAGGGGCACTTGCCGCCGCCAGCCCAGGGAACGGCTCATTCCGAGGTTGAAGCCGAGACGCAGTACTCGGTGCTGGTGGTCGCGTATCCGGACATCTACAACAATCTGCACAAGCTGTATGTCGGAATTACGGACAAGTTCCATCTGGATTTGACGCCGCGACTGGAACTTATCGACGCGGTCGACGCGGATGGGGATGGACGGGGGGAACTGCTGTTTCGGCAGACCTCGGACCAAGGCACCGGCTGGATTATTTATCGTGCAACCGCGGACAAGCTGTGGAAGATGTATGACAGCATCCGGCCGGAGTAGAGACGCTATTTCCCAGCAACCCTAGAAATAGCGCTTCAGCCGGAGGAATGGATCTTCCAGGTATTTCTTGGAGAGCGCTGCCAGTCCGAAAGAAGCAACGCCTACGACGATAATGCGAAGGCCCAGAGAACCCATCGCGCCAAGGCGAGCCACATCATTGAACTTGAGGAAATGAAGTAGCCGATAGTAAAGATCGCCGAGTGTGAGATGGATCAGGTAGATGCAATAGCTGAGGTCCGCAGTGATTCTGGCCGGACGACTTCGTAAGAAAGAAGTAAATCGGCTTCCGCGATAGGCGAGTGCGAGCGCCATAGAGCCAGCAAAAACAAACCCGGCCTGCGTGAAGTGAAGCGCGGAAGCGGCCACTGTTCTCGCATCCGCAATGCCGTAGGGAAGGCCGATCAGCATAATCAGACACGTCGAACCGAACAGTAAGGCTGCGAGCTTCCAAGCCCCCGCCCGGGAATAGAAATCGGATCGGACCCACAGGGCCAGCATCCCGCCTAAGGCGAGATTGTCGAAGCGGAAAAAGGAGTACGGATAAATCTCGAGCCCGGGATCCATGCCGGCGTGCGCGCAAACGCCCCGGAGAATTGGCGTGCCCAGCACAATGAAGAGAATGAGCGCTATCAGCCATGCCTTATTCAAGAGGCGGACCACCAGCGGCCAAATGAGGTAGAAGTGTTCCTCGATAGCGAGCGACCAGAACACGCCCGGCCCGTGGGGCTTTGGAACCCGGAAAAAATAAGCAAAGTTGGCCAGGTAGACCAATGAGAGCCGGAAGTATGCTCCCTTGTCGGGATAGCAGAAATACATGAGCAGGATGCACGCCAAGTACAGTGGCACGATCCGCAGGATGCGCCGGGTATAGAAGTTTCTGAAGTAGTGCTCGGTTTCCTTGGAGTCAAGCAAAATCCCTGTTATCAGAAAACCGGACAGCACAAAGAACAAGTCCACGCCGAGCCAGCCGCGTGACAGGAAAGCCAGAAATACTCCTGGGATCTTCGAGAGAGCGGGTGTTAACCAGCCGTAAAAAAGATGATGGAAAAGCACCGCGAGAACAGCGGCAGCGCGAAACCCATCCAGTTCAAGGATCCGCGCCGGAGCATGGACGGAAGGCGGCGCTTCTACAACCTCCTGGTCCGAGGCGACGATCACGCCCCCTTGGCCAGCGGGAGCTTG
>Ga0126371_10003830_pt1 | contig 13217 bp, 12 predicted proteins | sample PanSoiMetaPlot_4_FD_110145 | JGI IMG/M metagenome (GOLD analysis project Ga0126371, IMG submission 110145) | Tropical forest soil microbial communities from Panama - MetaG Plot_4 | ecosystem: Environmental > Terrestrial > Soil > Tropical forest > Bulk soil | place: Panama | collected 2016-02-17
GAGACGCGGTGGTGAGAGTGAGTCGCTTGAGGAGGCAGCCATAGAAATTGGCAACAGCTAGCCAGCAACAACTCGAAAATCCCCGCCTGTCCGTCGTCCCCAACCGGAAAAAATTCGTCCGCCTCACTCTTTGGCCCCTGGTCGCCGCCACCTTCTTTATGGTGTCGGGCGGAACCTATGGCACCGAAGACATCGTGCATGGCGCCGGTTACGGACGCGCCATCCTGATCCTGCTTCTGACGCCGCTCCTCTGGAGCCTGCCGACCGCATTCATGATAGGCGAACTCTCGAGCGCACTCCCCTTCGAAGGCGGATACTACGCTTGGGTCCGCCGCGCCATGGGCAACTTCTGGGGATTCCAGGAAGCCTGGCTCTCGCTCGTCGCCTCCATCTTCGATATGGCGATCTACCCCACGCTCTTCGTCCTTTATCTGGATCGTCTGTTCCCTTGGTTCCAGCAGGGGCATCGCGGGCTGTACGTGGGGATGGCAGTAGTCGTAGCATGTGCGCTGCTCAACATCGCCGGGGTAAAGGTCGTCTCCCACACCTCCCTCTGGCTGTTTTTCGCCTTATCGGCGCCGTTCCTGGCGATCATCTGCGTCGCTCCCTTCAAAATTGGAGCCCTCGCGGTGGCCACCAATCCGTCCAAGTCGGATGTCGGCATCCTGACCGGTCTGCTCATCTGCATGTGGAACTACATGGGATGGGACAACGCCTCGACGATTGCCACTGAAGTTGAAAAACCGCAGCACACCTATCCGCGCGCGATGCTGCTGGCCGTCTTCATCGTCGCAATCAGCTACATCGTCCCGGTTGGTGCCATGTGGATGACCGGCCTTCCCGCCAGTTCCTGGGACACCGGTTTCTGGGCCGACATCGCCGGAATCCTCGGCGGCCCGCTACTCCGCTTCGGCCTGGCCCTCGGCGGCATGATCAGCGGCTTCGGCATGTTCAACGCCCTTGTGATGAGCTACTCGCGCCTACCTCTTGCCATGGCGCAAGACGGCATGCTCCCGAAGGTCTTCGGAAAGCTGCATCCCAAGTCGAAGGCCCCGTGGGTAGCGATTGTGGTTCTAGCCTGTTTCTGGATGCCCTGCCTGCTCCTAGGCTTTGAGCGCCTGGTCACGCTCGATATCCTGGTCTATGGCACCAGCTTGTTCCTTGAATTCCTCGCGCTGGCTGTACTGCGTTTCACCGAACCGGATCTGAAGCGACCGTTCAAGGTTCCAGGCGGCCTATTCGGAGCCATTGCTATCGGCATTCCGCCGATGCTCCTGCTTGGATTTTCAGTCGTCCGCAGCGAGCACGAGTCGATCCTCGGTATGAGCTCGTTCGCCTTCGGCATGATCCTCATCGCCGCAGGATTTTTGGCCTACGCCCTGAACCACGCGCTCAAGCCGACCGGATGGGCCGAAACCCCGAAGCGCAAACCGCAGCCCGCCTCTTAAAAAGCGCAAGGCCACGGATCTCACAGATCAACACGGATAAATCGAAACGGTTTATCCGTGAGAACCTGTATGAATCCGTGGCCTTTTCTTGTGCCCTTCGTTCTTGCCGAATCGAGTTCTATGCCGCTGCCTTCGCTTGATCTCGCAGCATCTTCACTTTGTCATGCGCCTGCTGTACGCTGCCCGCCTGTCTCCGGACGATTTCGAGCAAGGAACCTGGCAACGCACCAGTCAGTGCCTTTTTGTACGTGTCTTTGGCGTTATCCTCGCCCGCTTCGACGGATTCAAGAATCGTTTTGTCACCGCCACCCAAGGCAGCCTTAGTGTCAAGCCATGCCCGGTGCATCGCGCCAGTAGCCGATCCGGATACTTTCTTGTCCGGTTTACCGAGTTTGGCAAGCTCGGCGTGCAGTTCCTGTGCGAACCGACCGCGCTCCACACTCTGCTGGTTGAAGTAGCTTTTCAGATCGGGCCGCTTTACATGTTCCGCTGCATCCTGATAGCCCTTCTGTCCGTCTTTACTGGTCTCAATAAGGTTTTCCACTACATTAATGGCATCGTTTTGATCCATAAGAACCCTCCGCCGCTTACGATGCCGGTTGGCGGACTGAGTTTGGCACTATTTTTCACGGGCAACCCATCGTGAACTAGCAAGAAAATTGGGCAACGCTCTAAAATCACGGCAAGGAAACCGATGACCAAGCGCAAGTCCAAAGGCGCCTACATGATTTCGGCTGTCGCTGAAATGTACGGCATCCATCCTCAGACCCTGCGTCTTTACGAGCGCGAAGGGCTGCTCAAACCTTCACGCACGGAAGGCAACACGCGTCTTTACACAGACGAGGACTTACAGCGTCTGGAATTCATCCTGTCGCTCGCCCGAGATCTCGGCGTCAATATCGCCGGAATGGCCATAATCCTCCAGATGCGCGAACGCATGGAAGAAATGCAGCGTCAGATCCAGGATTTCGTCCAATACATCCAGAAAGAAGTGTTAACGCGCGCTAGTGCTGCGGCAGACCCATCAAAGGGAGCGATCGTCCCCGTACGCCGGCCGATGGTTGTTCCGCCGGCTCCGCCCGTCAAAAAACGCTGACCTCTGCGCCGCCCCTTAACATGTTATCCATACGACAGCAAGGAGCGCCGATGCAGTCGAAAGGGTCGACATGCTCTATACGCCAAGATTATTTCCCTGCGGCGAGGAAGCTAGTCACCAACGTCAGGTCCTTCACGCCGTCTAGCGCCGCTCAATAGCACACGCCTAGAGTATGATGAGTGGCCTCGAATGCTCCCCTTCAAGCTCATCTATAGCGATGCGTACTATCTCCCGATCGGCAACCACGTATTCCCTGCGGAGAAATATCGTCGGATCCACGATCGCCTGATCTCGACCGGCGTTGCGGGCCCAGAAGATTTTCTCGAACCCCTGCCGGCAACTGACCAGGACATCCTGCTGGTGCACAAGCCTGAATACGTGCAGAAGTTGAAGACTGGCACGCTCTCGCCACGCGAGGAAATGGAGATGGAAATCCCGTACTCCAAGGAATTGGCTGACGCTTTCTGGCTTGCTGCCGGAGGCTCAATCCTCGCGGCTCGCCAATCCCTGCAAGACGGGGTAAGCGTCAGCATTGGCGGAGGCTTCCATCACGCCTTCCCGGACCACGGCGAAGGATTCTGCATGATCCACGACGTCGCTGTCGCGATCCGCCGCCTGCAACGGGATGACAAAATCCGCACCGCCATGACGGTCGACTGCGACGTCCATCAAGGCAACGGAACTGCCGCGATTTTCGCCGGCACGCGTACGGCTAGTGCGCTGCTTCCGTCGTCGTCGGTCTCGACTGTGGAGCAACCGAGAAATGCTCCGCGCGGAAAAATGCGCGGAGCCCATGCCGGCGATGTTTTCACCATCTCACTCCACCAACACAACAACTACCCGCTGTGGAAGCCGCCTTCGTCGATCGACGTCGACCTGCCCGACGGCACAGGAGACGACGACTACTTAGCTTGGCTCGATAATGCCCTAAGCTCCGGCCTGCGGCAGTTCGAACCCGATCTCATCTGCTACATAGCCGGGGCGGATCCTTACTGCCAAGACCAACTCGGAGGCTTAAACCTGTCGATCGATGGCCTGAAGAAACGAGATGAATTGGTTTTCAAAGTCGCGAGAGCAAGAAACATCCCCGTGATGGTCACCTACGCCGGAGGCTACGCACAAAATGTAGAGGACACCGTCACAATCCACTCGAATACGATAGCGGCAGCGAAAGACGTCTACGCCGCGTAACCAGCACTGTCCTGGCACGTTATATTCAATAGATGCATGTGAACGTGTCACAACTCTCGTATAACGAACTCTATAGCATTCTTCTAAGTTCCATTGTTCCGCGACCCATTGCGTGGGTGTCTACGCTCAGTGCCGCCGGACAGGCGAATCTTGCTCCTTTTTCCTTCTTCAACTGCGTCTCGGTCGATCCTCCGCTCCTCGCATTTGCCCCGGGCTTGCGCGCGCCGAAGGACAACAACTCCGTCCTCGGCGAACCCAAGGACACGCTTCGCAATGTCCGCAAGACCAAGGAATTTGTTGTCAACGTGGTGACTTACGGTCTCCGTGAGCCAATGAACCTGAGTAGCGGCGAGTACGACCATACCGTAAACGAATTCGAAATCGCGAAAGTCACTCCTCAACCTTCACAGGTTGTCCGCCCGCCCAGGGTCGCAGAATCGCCGGTCAGCTTCGAATGCAAGCTACATCAAATCCTGGACTTCTCGCCTGCCCCGACCAGCGGCAGTCTCGTGATCGGCGAAATCGTCGCGATTCATATCGGCGACGCACAGTTAAGAGATGGGCGTTTGGACCGCGACTCCCTGGATTTGATCGGTCGCATGGGCGGCACGCAGTATACCCGCACCACACACCGCTTCGAGTTGATTCGTCCAAAGGTCGATCACCAGTCCTGAGCTGAAGAAGTCTCTTACTCCGCCGATCGAAGGTCATATCAACGCTGCTAGAATAGAAAATTACGCTTATGTTCGAGAATCTCCAGGAAAAACTCCAACGCGCTTTCAAAACTCTCCGCGGCCAAGCCACGCTGACCGAGGAGAACATTGACGAGGCCCTCCGCGAAATCCGCATGGCTTTGCTCGAGGCCGACGTCAATTTCAAGGTAGTCAAGCAGTTAATCGATCAGATCAGGGCCAAGGCAATCGGCCAGGAAGTAATGACCGCCCTCTCGCCCGGGGAACAGGTCATCAAAATCTTGCGTGACGAACTGGTCGAGGTCCTGGGCAAAGACACGGCGCGAGTGAAGTTCGCGTCCCAACCGCCCACGGTCATCCTTATGGCCGGCCTGCAAGGTTCCGGCAAGACGACGACGTCAGGAAAGCTGGCTCATTGGCTGAAGCAGGGTGGACATCGTCCGCTGCTGGTTTCTGTCGACGTCTACCGCCCGGCCGCCCGCGAGCAATTAAAGATCGTTGCGCAAGCGGTGAAGGCAAATATCTACGAAGGTCATGTAGCCTCGGACGCATTCGTCCGGGGCCAGGGAGACGAAAGCCCGGGTTCTTATGTACAGTCTCCCGACGTGGAACGCTTGGCGAAAGAGGCCCGCCGCGAAGCCGTTGTCACCGGATGCGATGTCCTGATCGTCGACACTGCCGGCCGCCTCCACATCGATGACCAACTCATGGACGAGATGCAGTCGCTCAAGAAGCTGCTGAATCCGTCCGAGATCCTCTTCGTCGCCGATGCCATGACCGGACAAGATGCCGTCCGCTCTGCGGAAGAGTTCCACAAAAAGCTCTCTCTCACCGGCGTAGTCCTGACGAAAATGGACGGCGACGCCCGCGGCGGCGCGGCCCTCTCGATCCGCCAGGTGACGGGCCAGCCGATCAAGTTCATCGGCATAGGCGAAAAGTACGATGCACTGGAGCCGTTCCACCCCGACCGCATCGTCTCGCGCATCCTGGGCATGGGTGACATCCTGAGCCTGATCGAGCGGGCCGAAAAGCAAATCGACAAGAAGAAAGCCGAAGAACTGGCCACGAAAGCTCTCACCGGCGACGGCTTCTCGCTAGAAGATTTCCGCGATCAGCTTCGTCAAGTAAAGAAAATGGGATCGATGAAGAGCCTGATCGGCATGCTCCCCTCGATCGGCCCGTTCTCGGGCTTGCAGAAGGCCGCCGACCAGGTAGACGAAAAACAAGTTAATCGCGTGGAAGCCATCATCAACTCGATGACCATGCACGAGCGAAACCACCATGAAGTGATCAACGGCAGCCGCCGCAAACGCATAGCACGTGGCTCCGGCACGACGGTCCAGGAAGTCAACAACCTCCTGCGCCAATACGCCCAGATGAAAAAAATGTTCAAAGACATGGGGAAAAAGAGCTTCGCGCGCAGGCTGGCCGGAATGAAGATGCCTGGAATGTAAGAGCAGTGGTCAGTGATCATTCATAAATCTTAAGGTTTGTCATCCTGAGTGGAGTTGCCGTGAGCGAAGCGATCGGCAACGGAGTCGAAGGATCCCTACCTGCTTAACTGTACCCGAGTATGAAGTGGCGCTCTCTAGAAGAATCCGGCCTGTCGACTGACCTTCGCCCGTTGCGAGAGATTTACGCGGAGCGCAAAGAGCTGATCGCGAAGTACGTCCCACAGGAAACGCAGAAGATCCACACACAAGCCATTGCGGAACTCAAGCAGCGAAATCTTGCAGAGAACATTCTACCCGTCGGTGCAAAAGCACCCCACTTCGAACTGCCCGATCACGACGGCAACATCATCCACTCCACCGACTTGCTCGTTAAAAGCCGACTAGTCCTCTGCTTTATCCGCGGCCGCTGGTGTCCCTTCTGCGTCGGCCAAATAGAAGCCATGAACCTGATCGTCCCGCGGATCGAGCAAGCCGGAGCGACCTTCATCGCGATCTCTCCCCAGACTGTAAAGCAGTCCTACTTCATGCACGACCAGCACAAGTTACACTTCCCGCTGCTGTCAGATGCAGGGAACAATCTCGCTCGTCAGTTCCGCCTGGCCTATCGCGTACCAACTGCGCAGGAAGCAATCTACCGCCGTGCCTTCGTCAACTTGCCTTTAGTGAATGGCGATGACAGCTGGGAACTCCCAATCCCCGCAACGTATATCCTCGACCGCGACGGCACAGTAATCTATGCATCCGCAAACGAAGACCACACCGACCGGCCCGAACCATCAGAGATCGTCGCTCGATGCCGCTCGTAGAGACGTTGCTTGCAACGTCTCTGCCGGCAGCACACGATTGCGGGAGTTCACTAGACTGCAGGCAGAGAGACGTAACAAGTTACGTCTCTACGGTGGACGCTCCGCGATACACTAATTCTTCCATGCACTACATCTACGGCATCAACTCCGTCACCGAAGCCCTGAAAGCCCGCGGACGCGCCTTCGAATGGGTCGGCATGGCAAAAGAGCGCCACGACCTCCGCCTGCAACGCCTGATCGAAGACTGCCGCAAGATCGGCATCCCAGTCCGATTCCTGCAGCGCACCGAACTCGACCGCATGGCTGGAAACGCCGCGCATCAAGGCGTCGTCGCCGTCACTTCTGCCAAGCAGTACAACGAGCTCGAAGACGTAATCTCTGCCAAGCGCGGAAACTACTCGCTAGTCCTCGTTCTCGATGGGGTAGAAGATCCTCACAACCTAGGCGCGATCCTCCGTACCGCCGACGCCGCGGGCGCAAATGGCGTTGTGATCCCCGAACGCCGCGCCGCCGCAGTCACTGGAACTGTCACCAAGGCCTCCGCCGGAGCTAGTGAGCATCTCCCGATAGCGAAAGTCACAAACATCGCCCGAACGGTAGAAGAACTGAAAGAAAGCAATATCTGGACCGTAGGTCTGGACGAGCGCGCCACCCAAACCTACGATGCCATTGACTACAAGATGGATTGCGCGCTGGTTCTAGGCGGAGAAGGAAAGGGCCTTCACGATCTAGTCAAACGGAAATGCGATTTCCTGGTCTCAATCCCGATGCTGGGGAAAGTCCCATCGCTGAATGTCTCAGTCGCAGCCGCGATTGTCTTATACGAGATCGTAAGGCAACGCCGCGCCAACCAAGGCCCATCGGAAAAAGAATGAAGTCGCTTGTGAAGGCCCTGTGCTTCCTCTGTGTCCTCTGTGGTGCAAGCTTTTGCTTGTCACTCGACCGAGAAGCCTTCTCCATCACAAACTACGATCTGAATCTGCAAATCGAACCAGAGCAGCATCGCCTCGGCGCCCGGGGAAAAATTACGTTGCGGAATGACACGACTACCTCCCAGAAAGTCGCTGTCTTGCAAATCTCGTCGTCCCTCGACTGGCGCGCCATCCGTGCCGGTGAAAAAATGCTTCAATTTGTGACGCAGCCCTATACCTCAGATATCGACCACACTGGCAGTTTGTCAGAAGCGATCATCACATTGCCGCAAGAGATCGTGCCACACGGTACGATTGATCTCGACGTCGCCTACGAAGGAGTAATCCTGCTCGATGCGACAAGGCTGACCCGCATCGGCACACCCGAAGACGCAGCCAAGAACTCGGACTGGGATCGAATCGACGAAAACTTCACCGGGTTACGCGGCGCAGGCTACGTCGCCTGGTACCCGATCTCAACCGAGGTGGCGAACTTCTCAGAAGAAGACAACTTGTTCGAGGTGCTCGGTCGTTGGAAGATGCGCGAAGCCGAATCGACGATGAAAATGCACCTTATCGTGCCGACGGATTATCCGTCCGTGCCACAGATAATCCTCGGCGGAATGAATTGTCGCCTGACCCTCCTCGAAGCGACGAGTCAGGTGAACCAGCGCGTGACCACCGATTGCGTATCTGAAAGACTTAGGCTCAATGCACCCACCTTGGTGATTGCGGATTATCAGGTATTGGAACAGCCGAATTTGGAGGTCCACTACAGCCCTAGTCACAATGCCGCGGCCACCAACTTTGCCGATGCCGCCAAGCTGGCAGCCCCACTGATAGCTGAGTGGTTTGGAACCGCGAGAGATCGAACAGTCATAGCAGACTTGCCCCATGCTGACGCCGCCCCGTTTGAAAGTGGCGCTCTGCTGTTAATACCTCTTGCGACGAGCGATCCCAAACTCTACGGCCTAGTCGCCGCTCACCAATTCACTCACGCTTCCTTCCTTTCCTTCCGCCTCTGGATCGAAGAAGGCCTGGCGCACTTCGCTCAGACGCTATATCTAGAGCAGCAAAAGGGAAGGCAAGCCGCGCTCGATTACATGGTCATGCACCGCTCAGCCCTGACTATGATCGAGCCCACCACTACAGCGCTCAACTCCGAACGGGAAGCGCTCGCAAATACGATTGACGAGCATCTCCTACGTAGCAAAGCCATGTGCGTCTGGTGGATGCTGCGCGACATGATTGGCGACGCCGCCCTGAAGAAAGCCATCGCTTCCTACAAGCACGAGCAAGACACCGACCCCACCTACATGCCACGCCTGATCGCCGCTCAAACTCAGCGCGACCTCTCGTGGTTCTTCGATGACTGGCTCTATCACGACCGTGGCCTTCCGGACTTCAAGGTAGACTCCGCCTATGCGGCCAGGACGCCCACCAAATCCTTCATGTTGACCCTCACGCTGGACAATCTGGGAACAGCCGCCGCCGAAGTCCCCATCATCGTGAAATTCGCCGGTGGCGAGATCACGAAGCGAGTCGAACTGCACGCCAAAAGCAAGCTCACATTCCGTGTGGAAACGCCGGGGGCCCCCCAGGAAATAAAGGTGAACGATGGCAGCGTCCCGGAGAGCGATCTCACGAATAACGGCTTCAAGCCTCCAGAGCCTGCAAAATAGATCGATTTGCGATAGCCGATTCCGAACCAGTGTCATCCCGAGCGAAGTGCGTCGGAGAGCGAAGCGAGCCGAGGCACGTAGTCGAGGGACCTTGTGTCTTCTGATGGCACTACGTAAAAGACCGCGCGATTTCTATCCTCGGCTGCAAGCACCCTCTCACAATGAACTCCGTGTTAATTTAGTCCCGCAGGAGGGCATTTGGCCTACATCCAATTCCTGGGAGCGGCTGGCACCGTCACCGGCTCCAAGCACTTGATCAACACCGGCGATCTGTCCGGCAAAAACGGTTTTCAACTCCTGATTGATTGCGGACTCTTTCAAGGCCCGAAGGAATGGCGGGAACGCAATTGGCGCAATCCACCAATTCTGGCCAAAGAAATCGATGCGGTCATCCTCACCCATGCCCACCTCGATCACTGCGGCTGGATTCCGCGCCTCGTGAAAGAAGGCTTCCACGGCCCCATTTACGCCACGCCCCCAACCATCGATCTCTGCGGGATCATCCTCCCCGATTCCGGCCACCTGCAGGAAGAAGATGCGAAGTTCTACAACAAGGTAAAAAAGTCGAAGCACGATCCCGCGCTGCCGCTCTATACCTTCGACGAAGCCGAGGATTCCCTGCACTATTTCAAGCCCGTGCATGTCGGCGATACCGTCAAACTAAGTCCCGAGATTTCTTTCCGCTTCGTGCCCGCCGCCCACATTCTCGGCTCCTGCATGGCGGAAGTTTCGCTCACCATCGACGGCCAAACGCGCCGCCTCCTTTTCACCGGAGACATAGGCCGAGTCCGCGATCACAAAGTCGCGCCCGGAAAAGTCATCCACAATGGCCCACAGGAGGGCGAAACCGCCGATCTCGTTGTCATGGAGTCGACCTACGGCAATCGCGTGCACCCGAAAGAAGACCCGCTCCCGGAACTCGCAGAATTGATCGCGAATACGGCAAAACGCGGCGGAAGCGTCATCGTTCCGGCTTTCGCTGTCGAGCGTACGCAGAAGTTTGTCTTTATTCTCAAACACCTGATGGAATCCGGTCAGATCCCTCGCATCCCCGTCTTCTGCGACAGTCCCATGGCCATCAAGGCGGTCGAAATCTTCCTCAAACACGATGAGGAATACAGCGATGAAACCCGCGAGATGATTCGCAAGTACGGCTCACCGCTCCAGTGGCCATCTTTCACCTTTGCCTCTACCCCGGAAGAATCAAAAAAGATCAACGAAACGAGGATGCCTGCAGTCATCATTTCTTCCAGCGGCATGGTCACGGGTGGCCGCATCCTGCACCACCTCGCCCAGCGCCTTCCCGATCCGCGCAATCTCGTGCTCTTCATCGGATTCCAGGCGCCCGGCACCCGCGGATTCACGATCAAGAACAAATCCGATGAAGTGAAGATTTTCGGAGATTACGTTCCCATCCGCGCCCAAGTCGCGGCCCTCGAACAATTCAGTGACCACGCGGACCCTCCCGAGTTGCTGCAATGGCTGAGAACGTTCAAGAACCAACCGACGAATACTTATCTAGTCCACGGCGAACCCGACGCTTCAAGTCAGTTACGCGACCTGATGAACAAAGCGTTGGGATGGAAAGTCGACATCGCCGAATATCAGCAAAAGGTGGAACTGCAATAAACAGCCTAGTGATTCTGAGCCCGCGTCGTTTGCGGCAGGTGGGTCTGCGGGGCCCGCCGCCATCGCAAAGAACTGAGGAGACTCAAGCGGCCGAACTGAACTTCACCAGCGCCTCCAGTTTTCCAGCCGCCAGACCTGAATCGATCGACTTCGCTGCGAGAGAAAGCGCAGCCGCAATATGATCCGCCCGCCCTGCTGCCACCAGCGCCGCCGCCGCATTCAGTAGCACCACATCCCGCCGCGCAGACTTTTCCCCACCCAACACCGCGCGGATGATGGCCGCATTCTCTGTCGCGTCTCCGCCCGCAATCTCCTGCAGCGACGCACGCTTCATCCCAAACTCTTCCGGTTCCACTTCATACGATCGCACCGAGCCCTCGCGAGCCTCGGCAATCCGCGTCACCCCCGTAACCGTGATCTCATCGAGCCCGTCGAGCCCATGCACCACCAGCGCGCGCCGCAATCCCAGCATGCTCAGGGCCTCAGCCAATTTCTCGACCAACTCGAGCGAATACACGCCCACGACCTGCCCGTTCGCCCGCGCCGGATTCGTCAAGGGCCCGAGCAAGTTGAACATCGTGCGCATGCGCAACTCCCGCCGCACTCCCTGCACCTGCTTCATCGCCGGATGCAGATTCGGCGCGTACAGAAAGCAGATTCCAACCTTGCGCAAGCACTGCGCCGCGCGTTCCGGCGAGAGCTGGATATTGATTCCAAGCGCCTCGACCACATCCGCAGATCCGCATTTCGAACTGATACTTCTATTCCCATGCTTGGCGACACGCACTCCTGCGCCGGCCGTCACGAGTGCCGTGGCCGTGGAAATATTGAATGTCCCGCTGGCATCGCCACCGGTGCCGCTAGTGTCGACCAGCGAGTCATTCTCGCAATCTTCGGCCAGCGCCTCGCGCCCGGTTCCCGTGACAGCAATTGCATCAGCAGCACGATCAATCGGCAGAGGCGCAGCTGCCGCCCGAATCGCCTCGGCGAATCCGACAATCTCCTCGACCGTCTCACCCTTCATGCGAAGGGAAATCAGCAAGGCAGCAATCTGCGCGTCAGTACACTTCCCGTTCAAGACTTCTCTCATGACATCTCGCGCCGCCACGCGACTGAGAGATTGGCTGTGATTCGCCAGTTGATGGAGTGCGTCAAGAATCATGCAGGCACGAATTGTACGGCATCAGCGCGAAAGAAATTGGCTGAGGGTACCTCCTGGAAAGGGGTGCCCCACTTCTCGCCGATTTTGCGAGAAGTGGATTTTTAGCGGCAACTACTCTTTTGGGAATTCGGAAAACCGCTAGATCATCCCGCAACAGTCTCCGGCCCCGCCTGTCTCTTCCGCAAATAGTCCCGCCAATCTTCCGGCAGAGCAGGGGTCGTCATCGCCTTGTTCAGCAGTTCCTGGTTGTACTTGTCATCCACAAACAAACGGTTCATCTCCGCGATCGTGATGTCCAGTGGCTCTCGGCTCAAGAACTCAAATGAATCCCCCGCTTGCACGGTCCCTTCCTGCTCCACCGAGAAGTAGAAGCCGCTCCGTCCGCTGACCAGAAATCTCTGGAGGATGTCGTTGCGCTGAAACTTTACCGCCAGCTTGTAACAAGGAATTCGCGGTTGCCGAACCATGACAGTCGCTGAGCCAATGCGCAGTCGATCCCCAATATGCAACTCGCTTTCAAGCAATCCCTCAGTCGTGAAGTTTTCCCCAAACATACCCCACGGAAGATTCGCGCCGAGCAACTCCGAGTTCCAGAACCCATAATGCTCCGAGGGATACGCATACACCGCCTTGAACGGACCGCCGTGCACCACTAGATCGGCCTGACGATCCCCGTCCAGATTCAACTTTCGCAGCGCAACTGGTCCGGACACCGGCTTTTTGAAGATCCCGGTATTGAACGTGTTCCCCTTGTACATAGCCAACCGCGGCCGCGCCACGTTCAATGAAATGAGCTTCATACCCCCTCACACAGCGAACGGATCGATCGTGGGCAATAGGATGACGCCTATGAGCCCAAAGCTGCAACATCTTTAAGCTTCCCCTGTGTGTTCCTCTGCCTGCCCTGAGCGAAGTCGAAGGGTGGCCCCTGTGGTGAGCGCGGTTGCGGTCTCTGAGTCTCTCCGCGTCCGCGAAAGTCCTTGATGGCTCCTGCGGCCGCTTTTTCCGGATATGGGAATGCCGTAAGTTTGCCCAACGCTCGCCCTCTTCTATAAAATCAAAAGTTTGCTGCCCGCATCGCGACGCTGCAAGCAGGGTCCCTCCGATTCTTAACTGAAGAGTCATCATTATGAAAATTCATGAGTA
>Ga0126371_10003831_pt1 | contig 13216 bp, 10 predicted proteins | sample PanSoiMetaPlot_4_FD_110145 | JGI IMG/M metagenome (GOLD analysis project Ga0126371, IMG submission 110145) | Tropical forest soil microbial communities from Panama - MetaG Plot_4 | ecosystem: Environmental > Terrestrial > Soil > Tropical forest > Bulk soil | place: Panama | collected 2016-02-17
AACATCGACGATCTCCGCCGCCTCGCCTTCAAGCGCATTCCGCGAGCTGTTTTCGACTATATTGACGGCGGCTCAGACGGCGAGATCACGCTTCGCGCGAATGTGCGCTCATTCGCAGAGGTAGTTTTCCGTCCGCGCAACGCCTGCGCGCCCCCGCAATGCGACTTGCGCACCACCGTCCTCGGAACCGAGCTTTCTTTTCCGCTGATCCTCGCGCCTCTCGGGTTCACGCGTCTGTTTCATCCGGAAGGCGAGCGCGGAGCGGCGCAGGCAGCCAGCGCGGCGGGCATCGCTTATTGTGTCTCCAGCTTCTCCGGCTATCACGTTTCCGAGCTCCGCAAAGCCGCATCCGGTCCGTTGTGGTACCAGCTCTATCTTGCGGGCGGCCGCGAAGTGGTGGAGGGCTCGCTCGAACGGGCGCACAAGGCCGGCTTTTCCGCGCTCGCCGTCACCATCGACACCAACACTCCCGGTAATCGCGAGCGCGATCTCCGCAACGGCGTTCCGGAGCTTCTCTCGGGAAGCCTGATGGAAAAGCTCCCTTTTGTTCCATCGTTGCTCTCGCGCCCTCGCTGGTTGGCGCGCTACGCTCTCGACCGCGATGTGATGAAGTTCCCGAATATTGTGCTGAAGGAAGGCGCGATGGGCGTCGCGGATGTCCGCGAAATGCTGCGCCAATCCACAGTTTGTTGGGCCGACATGAAATGGATCCGCCAGAGCTGGCCCGGCCCGATTCTGATGAAAGGCGTAATCACCGCCGACGACGCCAAACGCTCGATCGACGAAGGTGCTTCCGGCGTAATCGTATCCAATCATGGCGGCCGCCAGCTCGATAGTTCCTCCGCCACGCTGCGCGCGCTCCCAGAGATCGTTAAGGCAGTGAACGGACGAGCGGAAGTCCTCATGGACGGCGGCATTCGCCGCGGCGGCGATATTTTCAAAGCCATCTGCCTGGGCGCCAAAGCCGTGCTGACCGGCAGGGCCTATGGCTATGGGCTGGCAGCGGCGGGGATGGCGGGGGTCGCCCGCGCCATCCAGATCCTGCGAGACGATGCCGAGCGCACCCTCACGCTGCTCGGCTGCGCCTCGGTGCACGAACTGAACCGCTCTTTCGTCCAGATACCACGGGACTGGGAACTCTCCGATCGAACTTAATAAATCTTCTGCGTCGAATCCTACATCCGACCATCGGGGTGGGGATGCCGAAGATCGCGCTCTTGGCCGTGGTTTTGCTTCAGTGGGGGGCTGCGGCGCAAGATTCTCCGCTCTCCTCCCAAGTCCGTCGGATCACCCTCGAACAAGTCAAGCAGTCCGTCGATCCGCCCGTCTCCAACCCCTTCACGCGGCTCGGCCAGTTCTCCATCGAGGCCGCCAAGCAGCATCGACTCGGCGTCCAAGCCGATTACTATCCGAAATTCGGCGCCGTCTTTTACAATCTGCATTACACTCAATTCCTCGGCCGACTTGTCACGATTCGCGGGCCGCTAGGATCGCTAATCGGCCAGCCACTGTTGCTGGGCTCAGGGGCGTTCGCGCTGCCAATAATCGACAAAGATCAAACCATTGCGTTGTTCACCTTCACTCAGCCCATCACTCCGCTTTTCACCGTCCATCAGGCGGTGAAGATAGCGCGCGCCGATGAGCGCATCGCTATCGCCAAAGCGGCAACCCCGCTCGCCAAGAGCGCGCGCCAATCAGAATTAGAGGAGACCTATTTCAAGCTTCTGATCGCCCAGCGCCGCCTGACGGAAGCTGAGTGGAAGGTTGTGCACGGCGACAACCATGCGCTGTACGCTTCCACATCTCTGGAGTTGGCCCGCGGATCGGACCCGGAACTAACCTCGGCTGCTGCCGAAGTCAAGCAGCTCTCTGCGTCTATCAATCGTGCCCTGGGTTGGCCCGACGACGCCGAATTAGATCCCGCCATGCCCGAGCCTCTGGTCGAAAACATCTCCTTCCAGGAAGTCGCCGGCAAATCCGCCGCCGCCAATCTCGAAGTTGTGGAAGCAGAGCAGAACTTGGTCAAGGCGCGCGCCGCTCATGCGATTTCAAAACTGGAGTACGTCCCCACAATTGCGGCGGTGGGAGGTTTCCTATTCCAAAACGCCATCCCGGCGTTGCCCGACACCTTCGGCTACGGCGGCGTCATCGCTTCCTACAACCTCTTCGATTTCGGCAAGCGCGAGCATGCCATCAAGGAGGCTCGCGCTCAAGTGGGGATGGCCAAAATGGCGCTGCAACTTACCAAGGCGAAGGTCACTGCCGATGCGAAGAAAGCGTACGACGAGTTGGACCGCTCCCGCCAGCTCAGCCAAATGACGCAGAAGATGGGCTCATCAGTGGCGGTCCTGATGAACGCGAGCGTCAACGCGGAAAATCTTGAGATAAAGGCTGCCCGCGCGGAAGTCGAAATCGAGATGCTCCAGGCCGATCTCGCCCATCGCCAGGCTTACGCCCGCCTGAATGCTCTGATGGGCCAGCCCTAACGCGGCGAGTCCCTCGATCAGCGCGCCTTTGCTGCTGCGGCGAACTGGTCTTTCAGAATCTCCTCAAACTCCACTTTGCGGTAACCCTCGGGAATCTGGAAAACGGAATCGTCAATAGGCGCCGTGGAAACCTCCACGATCTCATGCGTCATGGAAAAAAGCGGAGCGTTCGCGTCGAGACCCTGCGGCAGCGCCTGCCCTTGCGCCTGTAGCAGCGGCGCCGCCGCGGCCAACATGGGAGAGGTTGCCTCCACGCGCGTTCGCAGCGTTACGGCCGGCTGGCTCAGCAGTTCCTTCAACGTGTCCAGAAATTTGCCCATCACTTGCTCCATGCCCGGCAACGCGGCCGGAAGACTCCGAATCAGGCTTGAATAATCGCTGAGGCCATTCGCCGCGGTGTTGTGCCGCGCGAACTCGGCCAGCCCGGGCGTCTTCGCCACATCGTCTGCGCCGGCCTGCCAGATTTGCATGACGAGCCGCATCAGAGGCCCGCCTGCGGGAAAGTTCGGTGGTAAGGGGATGCCCGGCGGCAGGTCCATGTTCAGGGAGAAAACCAACTCTGTCTCTTCCGCCCGCACGCCCTGAATCGTCTCCCTCCGGCCGGTTTTGCGTGTCTGCACATCGCCGCGAAACATCTGCATCGCGCTCTGCGCTTCCGCCGGCAGGCTGGGGATGGCGGCTTGCGTCACGGAGCTCATCGCCTTCGTGAAATCCGCGATCGTTCCGGCGGCATATCTCATATGCGCGGCGTCGACATAGATCGTTTGGTTGGCGGCACGATCATCGATCGCAGTAAACTCGCCCTGGGTGTAGAGCGTTTTGTCGCCCTTTAGGCGGATGACGCTGGGCCCGAAGCCCGGCATCACGCTCGCGGCCCCGCCGGGTAACGGCATCGCCGTTTTGAAATCCACCGAGTAACGCCAGCGTGGCGTCCGCCAACAGCAGGGACGCGCCCAGAACCAAAAGAACTGCGATCCGGCGTAACATATGGGGCGATTATAGCCGAAACGCCAGCCGCTTCAGTGCGCCAACCCGCCCATCTCCGGCGTCAGAAAATAGCCCTCATACGCCTTCATACAAGAACTTCGGATACCTCATAATCCGCCGCCCCGCCCGCTTTCTCGCCAGGCAATACATCTGCTCGCCGCGCATTGCCGAAGAGTAACCATTGCGCTCGAGAAACATCTTCACCCATGTATCCGTTCCATAGCCCGGAATCACCTCGGTGAACAGATTCTCCACTTCAAATCCGGCCGATTCCACCGCCTCACGCAATTCCGGCGGCGTGTATTCGCGGACGTGCGGGGGCTCGCTGTCTGCGAATTCGCCGCGCGGGTCGGGGTATTTGGAGAAAAGCTGCGGGTTGGCGCTCTGCTCCAGCGCGCGCGCCACGGCAAGATAGCTCGCGACGTTCGGAGTGGTCAGCACCAGCGCGCCGCCCTCCTCCAGCACGCGATGAATCTCCACCAACATGTGCATGGGATCGTGCATCATGTGCTCGAAGATCTCGCAGGCGAGCACACACTCGAAATGTCCATCGGGGTAAGGATACCGGTCCTTCTCGGCGTCGAACAGATCGACAAAGCAGCGGAACACGGGCTTGCCGCCGGCGGTGACGGACTTCTCGTCCGTCCGGCCAAGTGGGCCGAAAAACGCGCCGCGCACCTCTTTATATCCGAGAACGCATTGGAGTGCGGGAGTCATATGCATGTAAGCGCCCAGCTCCAGAACGCGGCTGGAACTTCGCGTCGCCGGAACCAGGTCCAGCGTCCGGGCTATGCGCGGAAGGTGGATCTCCAAATACGTTCGGGCGCTCTGGTCCGCCTGATCGAGTGACCGCACGAACGCGGCAATTTCGTTAAAGCGTCGGGGAGGCGGAAGAACCTCGGGGCCGGAATCCGTCTCCGCCCGCGCTAGGGCGGCGTCCAGTTTGTGCAGACTCCGCCGCAGCGCGGGAATCAGCCGTTTCACGCGCATCCGCTCAATCGCCGGCGCCCGCCCGTCGCGCCATCCAACAGTCCATGTACGACTAGCTTAGCGGAGCCGAGCCGCGCGGCTGTTCGCCCGATTCACTGTCGAATTTCTCACGTGATTTCAGCAATTTCTCATAAAAGCAGCGCACAACGCGGCCGCGTCTGTGATTACTCTTTGTGCGGGAAGAGCAAGCGCCACCCGTGCGCGCTGCCTTGCCGAAAAGCACCTCAATTTGGGTTCAGTTTTTGAAGCCCTGTTGAAAACAAAAGCGAAATTGGCTTTGCTCGTTCAAAAAATAGTGCCGACCGCTGGGCCGTGACCCACCCGAGCAGGCTGGAACTCACCGCGCAAAAAGAGTAGTATTTTAGGAGCGAACTGACGCCATGTTCCTCACCAAACGATCGCTGTCTCGCCGAACCCTGTTGCGCGGCATAGGCGCCGCTGTCGCGCTGCCGCTGCTCGACTCCATGTCGCCGGCCGCCACGCCTGCGGCGAATGTCCCGAAACGCTTCGGCGCCATCTTCGTTCCCTTGGGCGAGCGTCCTGGCTACTGGACTCCGCGCCAAACAGGTCCGGATTTCGAGTTCAGTCCGATTCTGAAGCCGTTGGAGCCTTTTCGAAATTCGCTCACCGTCGTGTCGGAGCTATGCGATCCGCTGGACGGACACGCCGTGACGGTGGCCGCATGGCTCAGCGGCAGCATCCCGAAGCGCACCATCGCGGAAGACGTCCACGCCGGAACCACCATCGATCAGGTCGTGGCGCAGCGGATCGGCCGGGAGACGGTGTACCCTTCGATGGAGCTCGCCACCGAAGATTTCACCGGCTACATCGGCGGCTGCGATCCGTCCTACGCCTGCGCCTACATGAATACTCTTTCCTGGCGTACGCCTACCGAGCCGCTCCCCATGGAAATCAATCCGCGCGTCGTTTTCGAGCGCATGTTCGGCCGGCCCGGTACGGCGGCGCAGCGCCTGCAGCGCATGCAGACCGACCACAGCATCCTCGACTCTATTAAAGAAGACTTGAGCGATCTCGGCCGCGGCCTCGGCGCGCGCGACCGCGCCCGCATTGACGACTACCTGGAAAATGTCCGCGAAGTGGAGCAGCGGATTCAAAGGGCGGAGAAGCAGGCAAAAACCGAAGTCCAAGTGCCGGACGCGCCCGTGGGCATTCCCGAGTCCTTCGAGGAGCACGTGGCGTTGCAGTTCGATCTGCTGGCCCTCGCCTGGCAAGCCGACATCACGCGCGTGTTCACCTTCATGATGAGCCGCGACGCCACACAGCGCGTCTATCCCAATCTCGGCATCACCGAGCCGCACCATTCCATGTCGCATCACGGCAACGATCCCGAAAAGATTGCGAACTTAGTGAAGCTCAACACATATCACGTGGATCTGTTCGCGAAATTCGTCAAGAAGCTAAGCGACACGCGCGAAGGCGGCGGCTCGCTGCTGGACCATTCCTTGATTCTGTTCGGCAGCGGCATGAGCGAAAGCAACGTTCATTCCCGCCTGGACATTCCCACGATTCTGGTGGGCGGCGGCAAGGGCAACTACCACGTCAAGGCTCCGAAGGAAACGCCCTTCGCGAATTTCCTCCTGGGCGTCGCCAACCGGTTCGGCGTCGAAATCGACAAATTCGGCATCAGCACGGGTAAGTTCGAAGCATGAGGCTCGCGGCGGCATTGCTTGCGGTTGCGGTCGCCGCGACTGGCGCGGATGTGCGCGTTAGGGAAGCCGCAAAGAACGGCGATGTCGAAGCTGTCCGCACCCTGATCGGGCAGCACGCCGACCTGAATGCCCCCGGACCCGACAGCCTGACCGCGCTTCATCTCGCGGCGCAGGCCAACGACGCCGCCATGGCGCGGCTGCTGCTCGGCGCGGGCGCAAATCCAAACGCGGTGGACCGCTATGGGATCACTCCCTTGCACCTCGCCGCGACCAACGGCAGCGCTGAGATGATCGAGGCGCTGATCAAAGCCGGCGCGAACCCGAACGCGGCGCTGCCGGAAGGCGAAACCGTGCTGATGACAGCTTCGCGTACCGGCGATGCCGCCGCCGTGAAGGCCCTGTTGGCGCACGGCGCGAACCCGAACGCGAAAGAACATACTTTCGGCGAAACCGCTCTCATGTGGGCGGCGGCGGAAAATCATCCGGAAGCCGTCGAAGCGCTCATCGCCGGAGGCGCAGATAAGAATGCGCGCTCCACTCTCCTGAATCTGGCGCCCTTCAAGTGGGTGACCAGCGGAATGGTTTCCACCACGCTTCCCCGCGGAGGCTGGACGCCGCTCATGTACGCGGCGCGTCAAAACTCCATGGCCGCGGCGCGAACGCTGGCGGAAAAGGGCGCCGATCTGAATCTCGCCGATCCGGACGGAACCACGGCTCTGGTTTTCGCCATCATCAACGCGCACTTCGATCTCGCCGCGATGCTGCTGGGCAAAGGCGCCGACCCCAACGTCGCCGACGAAACCGGAACGGCTGCGCTGTACGCCGCCGTAGACATACACACGCTGGGACCGATGATCAGCCGTCCGGCTCCGAAGCTGGTCGATGAGCTCGATGCCGCCGATTTAGTGAAGCGTCTGCTGGCGCATGGAGCGAATCCGAATGCCAGGCTCAAGAAGCCGGTCATCGGCAGGCACCACGACGGCGGCGATGCATCGCTCGGCGAGGGAACCACTCCGCTGATGCGCGCTGTGAAAACCAACGATGTCGAAGTAATGAAACTTCTTCTCGACGCTGGGGCCAGTCCGTTCCTGACGCAGAAGGATTACACGACCCCGCTTATGATCGCCGCGGCCGGCGGCGCGAGAGCCGGCGCCTACGCGGCCGCATTCTCTGTGACCGAAGCCGGAACCATCGAGGCGATGAAGCTACTGATCGATCATGGCGCCGACGTCAATTCGTTCAACGCCAACGGTCAGACTGCGCTCCACCGCGCGGCGCAGCGCGGAGCGGACCAGGTAGTCCGCTTTCTGGCCGAGCGCGGAGCGAAGCTCGACTTCAAAGACAAACAGGGCAGGATGCCCGTGGAGTTGGCGCGCGAGCCAACCCGCAATCCCGGCGCGGCCCCCGGCCCCGGCCATGAGAGCACAGCCGCCCTGCTGCGCCAGTTGATGGAGGGCGGGCTTCAGCCCGCGCAGGGCTTTAGCCCTGCCCAAGCAAAATAGCATGCTGGCGAAAGCCCTCCTTTTGATCCCCGCCGCAAGCCTGTGTGCGCAAAACGTCTGGGACGGCGTCTACAGCGCCGCGCAAGCCGAACGCGGCAAGGCAGCTTTCGAGACCAGTTGCGTCAACTGCCACAACCGCGACCTCGCAGGCAGCGTCCGCGGCCCGGCGCTGCGGGGTGAGAAATTCATGCTGAGCTGGCAGAACGGAAGCGTCGACAATCTGTTCAGCAAGATCCGTTTTTCCATGCCGGCGACTTATCCGGAAACCGTGAGCGATGAGGTGAAGCTCGATATCGTGGCCTACCTTCTCCAGCAGAACGGCTTCCCCGCCGGCGCCGCGGAACTGAACATGAACTCGGACCAATTGGAAGCGATCCAGATCGTGCAAAAGGGGCGGACCGAGCTGCCAAATTTTGTGCTCGTCCAGGCGGTAGGATGCCTGATGCAAGGACCGGATAAGAACTGGACTCTGACCAAGGCGACGGAGCCAACCGTCTCGAAGGAGGATGCCGCTGCTTCTGCCGCGAAGCTCGGCGCCCAAACTTTCCGGCTGGTGAGCGCGGCAGCGTTTCAACCCGCCTCGCATCAGGGCGAGACGGTCGCCGTGAAGGGCCTCATCTACCGGGATCCCGGAGGCAACTGGCTGAACCTCACTTCTCTTCAAACCATCGCGCCAAGCTGCCCGAACTGACGCCTACTTCTGATTCTTCGCACGTTCGGAAAGCAGGTGCTTCTTGGCTCGCGTCTTTATGAATGCGGCGCGGCGGAAGCGGAGCGCCGACCAGTCCTCGTCGATCGCCACCATGCGCACCGGCTCAAAACCCTCGCGGCCAAAAACGTTCCAGCCGTTGTCGCGGTTGATCTGTGACTTATATTTCTTCGAACTCCCCTTCGGATAAGCGAACCATACCACCGCGTCGCCTTCCACCTTGCCGGCGATCGCCGGCGCCAGAGCATCGACCTCTTCCTGCTTGGTGACAAACGCGAGGGAAAACTGCACTGCTTTAGCGCGCTTCAAATCCCGAAGGATCTCGACGCCGTCCAGAGCGGCGAGTTCCCGCTCGAAGCTCTCGGGCGGGCGGAGGACCAGAATCTGCTTCTGGTCTTTGAGATTCAGCTTCGCGAAAACGGATGCCATAGGAAGGAGCTTAACATTTGCATCTGATCGGCTGAACCCCCGGCCTTACGGCCGGGGCTGTTCGAAACGCTGACATAAATCTTCATCCCCGCCCGTGAGGGCGGGGTCGAGCGTAGATGCGGGTCACGGTCTGAGCAAGGCCGCGGCCAGCCGCGAAACATGAGATATGCTCTTCCAGAGGGAGGATTCCATGTCGATTCGTACTATGCATTGGCTCTTAGCGGCGGTTGCGCTAACAGGGTCGGCCACGGCGCAACAGGCCAAGCCACAACCCCCCAAGTCGCTACGGCTATATATTCTGGACTGCGGCAAAATCACGGGAGGCAGCGGTGACTCGATGGGATTCAAGCCCGGCGAGTTGAAGACCGCCGACATGATCACGCCCTGCTTCCTCATCGTGCACCCGCGCGGGACCATGATGTGGGACACGGGCGAGATCCCCGACAGCGCCTTCCAAAGCGGAGTGTCGCCCGCCAAGCAAGGAGCCTTCACCGTGGACCGGCCTCTGCTGCCGCAATTGGCCGCGCTAGGTTATGTTCCCAAAGACATTACCTACCTGGCGCTGTCGCATTATCACGGAGATCACGTTGCCAACGCAAGTTTGTTCGCGAGCTCCACCTGGATCGTCCAACAAGGCGACCGGGACGCGATCTTCGCCCCGCGGCAGGACAACGGAAAGAAGCTGGGTGGCGTGGGCGATCCTAAATACTTCGAAGAGCTCGCCACCAGCAAAACCATGCTGCTGAAAGGCGAAGATCACGACGTGTTCGGCGACGGCACAGTAACCATCAAGTTCACGCCGGGACACACGCCGGGCCACCAATCGTTGTATCTGAAGCTGGCCAAAACCGGTCCCGTGCTGCTGTCGGGAGATCTGTATCATTACCCCGAAGAGATTACTTATAAGCGCATCCCTTCGTTCGATTTCGATAAAGAGCAGACCGCCAAGAGCCGTGCGATGATCGAAGATTTTGTCAAGAAGAACAAGGCGCAGTTGTGGATTCAGCACGACTACACGGCGGGCATCAAAAGGAAGATCGCGCCGGAATACTACGACTGAAGCGCTGCACCATCGATTTGGCGTACGCTATCTCCGAGTGGATCGTCGGCCACTCGGAGAAAGATCCATCGGATCCTCCCGTGAATTCCGTCACGGCAACTGGCGCTCGACCCCAGAAGGTTGTTCCTCTTGTGACGCGTACGCGTTAATCAACCCCTTCCCGCCTGCGATAGAATCCCAGTTACTCGTGCCATAGCGTGCCCGGACGGACACGGCCGACCCGTTCTGATAGCATCTGCAAGGAGCGTTTCAACACGGATGCGAACTACAACTATTGCGGTGCTCTCGACTATTCTCGCGGCAAGCAGTTTTGGACAATGGCTCCAGTACAAAACGCCCGGAATCCCACGGACAGCCGACGGAAAGCCGAACTTGTCCGCACCCGCCCCGCGAACGCCAGAAGGCAAACCCGACTTCAGCGGAGTCTGGCAGATTGTCCAGCGGCGTCCCGCTAGGCCTTCGCCCGCGGTGCCGTCGGGCACTGGAAACGGCGGCCTGCGAAATTACCTGCCCGATGGCGAGACCGTCCCGTTTCAGCCATGGGCCGAGGCGCTATACAAGCAGCGGGTTGCGAACAATGGCGTTGGCCTTCCCTCGGAGCACTGCCTGCCGCACGGCCTTCCTGGCGCAATGATGATCCCGATCGGGTTTCAAATTATGCAGACGCCGGAGCAGATCGCAGTCTTGTTCGAGGAGTTCAATTACTACCGCCGCATCATGATGGACGGGCGCAATCTGCCGGACGTAATGTTCCCGACATGGTTTGGATACTCAGTGGGCCGCTGGGATGAAGACACGCTGGTGGTGGACACAATCGGCTTCAACGATCGTACTTGGATTGACATCAGCGGTTATCCGCACACCGAGGCACTGCATACCACGGAGCGCTTTACGCGGCCGGACTTTGGCCACATGGACCTTACGGTTTTGATCGACGATCCGAAGGCGTACACGAAGCCATGGACCCCGACGCTTCACTTTCAGCTACTCGCCGACCATGAAATGATCGAAGAAATCTGCGATAACGAACGGGATGCTGTTCATATGGTGGGGAAGTAACGCGGCCCATTTTTCTGACCTTGTGTGGCACCCTTTACCGCTAGCAGCCTCGCCGTCCGCGTTTGGGCCAACCGTGCATGTAACAAACGCAACTGGAGTATAAACTCTGAGTGCCGAATCAAAGATCAACGGGTCTCGCTGCACGTTCAGGGAATTCTCCGTTCGGAAAGCGATGCAAGCGCCACCTCAATTTGGGCGAGACCGTCTTCGAAACGCTGGTTCTCTTGGTTTTAGCCGCAGTACTTCATTTAGCGGCATGGAATCGAGCACCTGATACTTCACGGTCTCGATCTGAACGTTGCAGTCGATAGATGCGATGGGAGCGAGCGAGAACGCGCCGATTTACGGTTTGATCACCTTCACCACGAAATAGCTTACGGACTTCGGCACTTCCTTGAACCAATGCGGCACGCCTGCTGGTATCACGATCACATCGCCTTTACTCAAATGACGCGATTCGCCGCCTTGAATATCCGTGCCGAGCCACTGGCCAGCTTTCGTGTTCTTGCCGCCGATCATAGTTCCACCCGTGACGAAAGTGGCCTCGCCGTCGGTGATGTACAGAACATCGGTTTCTTTGTCGTGGACTTCCACCTGCCCAGCCGCCGCGCGATGGGCGCCCTGGACAGTCAAATCAGATTGCGTGACCAGCATGCCGCCCTTGGCCAGCGAATCCGCGACCTTATCGTTGCCGATGTAAGTAACTCCGGGACCCGCGCCGCTCATCATCACGGCTGTCGCCAGAATCGCTAGCAGAGCCAGTAAGAGTTTCATTCCGATTCCTCCTGGGATGTGATTCTATCGTAGTAGAGCGCTGCGGGGTTGGCCGTTTTATCACTTCATCGAAGTGTCTACGGAGCGACGCGGCAGGAGACCAATATCCGCGAGTACATTGCCACTTGTCTCCAAAAAGGTCACGCTGGGGTGCTTTCCGACGAAACGGGCAGTCTTGATCCAGCATCAAATTCATGGCTCATTCACGGATCAGGTACTGCGACTCGCGCATGCCACAAAGACTGATTGAGGAAATCATTACCCGGCCATTGCAGGATTCGAGACACAAAGGCGGCACATCGATTCGAAAATCGCAGAACTTCGCAATATGCACGCTGGGCATGCGATCGCCCCTGCAGCTCCTTCAAAAACCAAACGCAAGGTTTCCCTCGCTTCTCGTCGCGGATGGCGTCAGCTCAGAAGAAGAGGTGGGCTGCCATTAAGGAACGCCCCCAGGCGAGGTCGCCAGCGGCGGCGCATCGCCCAAAGCGGCGAATCAGCGAGGAGGGCATGCAGCGGATCATAGCGGCTGCCGGGCATAGCTGCCTTTTTCGTGGGGGCCTTCGCGACTGCCCGATTAGCCTTCGCCTCTCGAGCTCTTATTAGCGCCCAGCGTTTTTTTGGTAGCTGAGTGTGATCCGATCCCACGCCGCTGCAATTGGAGCAAGAGCCGCCTGGACCGCTGATTGTCGTTCCGGAATCGGCCTGAAGCACCAGTCCCTTGCCACTGAGTTTCGGGCCCAGTTGCTACTGAAGCGCCGGGAGCGCGAATCACGTTCGTCTCCACTCGCTTCCTCCGGGAATCAGCCGCAAGTCCGCCAGCAGCTGTGGTCGTCAAGTTCAGTCTCGAAGGGAAGGTCCTGATGATTTTGGGAAAGCCGGGTGTGCGAGGAAATCCTCCCGCCGCGCTCACCGATCCGACGGCCGTGGTGACCGACCCGAACAATGGTGACACCTCGTTGCCGAGAGCCACACTGATGTGACAGATCCGAATCTCGTCGGTCGAATCTCGGTGTTCGACAAGACCGGAAGGTTTTCTCCGTGTCATCGGCAAAACCGGAAGCGCCGGGCGAGTTTCGAACGCCCCACGCCCTGGCGTTCGATTCGCAGAGTCACTTGGTGGTTGCCGATCGGCACAACCATCGTATTCAAGTCCTCTCGAAATCGGGTAGGTTTATCCTCGATATGACACCTTCGGCCGAACCAGTGGGTTGGCTATTGACAACAACGACGTAATCTGCACGACTGGCTCGAAGTCCACTGAAAAAGTGCATCCAGGCTGGCAACGAGGAATCCGCGCCGGAAGTCTCAAAGAGGGAAAGTGACTACTTTCATACCGCCGCACATGACGCCGAATTCTCCAGACGGCGCTATGGGGGAAGGCATTGCGGTGGAAGCCGCTGGCAACATCTATTCGGCCGAAGCGCAACTGAGGGGGCTGACGAAATTCGTCAGGCGGTAGAGCCGGCTGTCTTAGCTGTGCCTCTGCCGGGCGATCTTGCCCACGGTTATGCGGAAAACCACCGCCGCGCCGAGGCTGCGATAACATG
>Ga0126371_10003832_pt1 | contig 13216 bp, 8 predicted proteins | sample PanSoiMetaPlot_4_FD_110145 | JGI IMG/M metagenome (GOLD analysis project Ga0126371, IMG submission 110145) | Tropical forest soil microbial communities from Panama - MetaG Plot_4 | ecosystem: Environmental > Terrestrial > Soil > Tropical forest > Bulk soil | place: Panama | collected 2016-02-17
CAGAGTGGTCAGTCAGGCCAATCGGGGCAATCCGGCCAGTCCGCGAACGGCCAATCTGGCGGTGGCCAGCAAAGCCAGAGCGATGCGCGCGTGCAGCAGGCTTTGGAGCGCTTGAAGCAGGCGAATGACGACATGCGCCGCGCGGAACCTGGCAGCGCCGAAGCGCGACGCGCAGCGGACCGCTTACGCGAGGCGCAGAACCTGCTGGGAGGCGCGCAACAGCAGCATGCCAACGGGCGGCTTGATTCGATGTCGCGCGAAGCCGATCGCCTTGCCGAGCAGGAAAAAGAGCAGTCCCAGAAAATTGGCCAAATGCCCTCGCCGTCCGGACTGACCGGGCGCTTCGGCCAGCCTTACTACGGCTACGGTTCCGGTTCCCAGGGCAATTCTCAGACGGCCCAGAAATTGGGCGATGAGCGCCAGCGCCTGGCTGACGACCTGGCTCAATTGCAAACGCAGATGCGCGACGCCGAGCGTGACCTGGCTTCGAACCAGCGCTCCGCCGCGAATAAACTGCGCCAGGCCCTCGGCGACCTCGACTCGAACGACACCGAGAATCGCATCCAAAAAAGCGCCGACTGGCTGAAGCGCGGCATTAACGCGGATTCGCCCGACACCGAGAAGCAAATCGCCTCCAGCCTGCAAAGTCTCAGCGATCAGTTGCGGCAGGCGCAACAGGCCTTGGGGGACGGGCAGGAGCAGCAGCCCGGGGCGGACACGGCCCTCGAGCGCATCGACCGGCTACGCAACCAATTGCAAGCGATGAATCCAAACGGCCGCAATGGCAACAACGGCCAGCGCGGCCAGCAGGGTCAGCAAGGGCAGAATGGCCAGGGTAATCAGACCGGCCAGGGCAACGCAAATGCCCAGGGCGGGCGTGGAGACAATCAACCGGGTGGCATGAACTATGGCTACAGCCCTCGCGGGGGCTTCGGCACTACTTTCGGCGGCGGTGATCGCGGCGGCTACCGCAACTATGGCGACGTTGACACCGGCAACAATCCGGAACTGCCGCAGCCTGTGGCGCCCAGCACGGCGATGACTCCGGGCGATACGGAGCGCATGATCCAGCAGAACGTTGACAACCTCGGCGCCCTTCGCCGCGAGTTGCAGGACGATCCCGAGGCTCAGAGGCAGGTCGATGCGCTCATCCAGGAAATGCAGCGGCTCGACCCGCGGCGCTTTCCGGGGAACCCGGCGCTGGTCGAGCAACTCCACACGCAGGTGCTTAACGACGTCGATAAACTCGAACTGCAACTACGCCGCGAGGCGGAAGGCAAATCGGGCCAGATCCGCAGCAGCGACTCCGCCCCGGTACCTTCGGGTTATCAGGACGCCGTCGCCGACTATTTCCGCCGGCTCAGCAACAACTCACACTGACACCGCGCTCGCTAAGCGCTAGCGCTGCTGCACAAAGGTGCATCCTCCCGATGGAGGAACCAGCGGTCCAGCACCACACGCCGGGAGAGGCAGCCGTTCGCCAGCAGCACCCGCGCAGCGCATTGCAATAACGCCGCAGGAAGATGTTGCCCCAGCCTTGTCGTCCAGTTTTTCTGCGGCGGACCGAATCGCGCCCGCAGCGCTTGCTGATAAGCTGCAAGGCGCTGGCACGTGTAAGTTCCCTTCGCCTCGACGATGGCTCGCGCCGCCAGCAAACCCGACTCAATGGCCGGCCGAATTCCCTCTCCGCTTTGAGAATAGGCTAGCCCGGCGGCATCTCCGACCAGCAGAACGCCGTCATCGGCCAATTTTCGATGAGTATGATCGAACAGGAGGTACGCGTGGCCCGGCATTTTGGCGCCTGGAAGCGGGAACTTGATTTTTCCCGAGCGTTTCAGGAATTCCAGGAACGCGGCAACGTGATGCGGGAATGAGTGCGGATCGAGCCTACCTATTCCAACGTTCAGGAAATTCCCTTTTCGAAAGCACCAGCCGTATCCCTTCATATCCGGACAGAAATAGAGCTCGGGTATTTCTGGCCGTATCACGCACCCCGCTTGCTGGCGTGAGTTCATCTCAAATTCAGTTTCCTGCGCCGACACTGCGATTTCCTGGCGCGCATTTGCGCCGAGAAAGCGGGCTACCGGACAAAAATGGCCGCCCGCTCCGATCAGCACTTCCGCGCAAAGCTCCCCATTGACAATCCAGACAGCTTCCGACCGCTCCAGGCTGGTCAAGGGGATTCCCTCGAGCAGGCGCGCGCCACTTCGCTGCAAGAGAAAATGATCGAATTCGAACCTGCGAATTCCGTAGCTGACCGGCGCCGTATAATCGGTCTGGATTTCGGGTCCACCCATGCAACTCGTCCGAAATCCGGTAATGGGCTGCAGCACCCGCCCTTGGGCGTATTCGCCGGCATCGATATGGAGATCATCGAGTACGGCTGGAGTAATCCAGCCCCCACAAATCTTATCGCGCGGGAAAACTCGTTTATCGATGATGATTACATCGCAGCCGGACTGGCGCAGTTCCCAGGCGCATGCCGATCCGGCCGGGCCGCCGCCTACGATCAGGACCCTGCATGCACCCATTTCGCTCTCCCCTTCGCGGCAGGAGGTTCCGCGTATAAATATGCGCGCGTCCAGGGAATACGCTGGCATTTTCTTCCGGCGAAGACGAGCTGGAACAATTGCAAAGTGCCGGTTCTGAACGAAGCGGCTGATCCGGTGAGGTACAAGCGCCAGGCCCGGACAAATTCAGGGCCGAACATGCGTGAAACTTGATCTGCGGCACGTTCAAAGCGCGCCAGCCAATGCTCGAGGGTTCGCGCGTAGTGTTGCCGCAAATTCTCCACATCCAGAACAGAAAAGCCCCAGGGTTCGAGGACTTTGAGCGCCTCGCGCAGGGCAGGGGCGTATGCGCCGGGGAATATCCGCATTCTCATCCAGGGGCTGAAGGCGTGCGCCTGGTTGCGCCCGATGAAATGAAGCAGTCCGCGGCCCGAATCTCCCACGGTGCGGTGTACTACACGGCCTAGTTCTTCGTAATTTTCCGCACCCACGTGTTCGAGCATGCCCACGGAAACAAACGCATCGAATCGTCCATGAATATTGCGGTAATCGTCCTCGATGAATTCCACCTGGCCGTCCAGTCCTTCCTCTTGCGAGCGGCGGCGAGCGAAAGCGATTTGTTCGGTGGAAATATTGAACGCTTTTACATGCGCGCCGTAATGTTTGGCCATGTGCAAAGCCAGCGCTCCCCATCCGCAGCCTGCTTCCACCACGGTTTCTCCGGATCGCAACTGGAGCTTGCGGCAAACATGATCCATTTTGGCGAGTTGTGCTTCCTCGAGAGTTGCGGCGGGAGCGGGGAAGTAGGCGCAGGTGTAGACCATGCGCGAGTCCAACCACAGCTTGTAGAAATCGACAGGGAGATCGTAATGGAGGCTGATATTACGGTGCGAACCGTCGCGCGTGTTCGCCTGAACGCGCGCCAGCCAAAAGGAAACTAGTCGCGATAGGATACTGTGCGCCTCGGTTTTTCGTATCCAATCCAAGCTCGAATCGAGAAGCGCGAGAAGGTCGCCATCGACCTTTATCTTTCCTGCCACATAGGCGTCTCCGAATGCGAGTTCGGGATTCAGTAATAATCCGGCAAGCGTCTTGCGATCCGCCACGACGAAACTTGGTTTGCCGGACGAACCAATAGTCTGGCTGCACTCACCCCAACCCGGCACTATTTGGAAGGGCGCGTTGCCAATCAGGCGGTGCGCCTTTTGAAGCAGCCATTTGTCCATGAGAGAAACGACGCTTCGTGTCATAGTTCTCTCCTAGATACTTTCTATATAGCCGATTCGACCCGGGATGGGCCAACAAAATGTGTTGGAGTTAGGCAGGATGCAGGGCGGCCAGCTGCGGCAAAAACGTGCCGACGATAAAAACGCTCTAACTACGGATTAATTCGCCGGTCGTGAATGTTATTAAGATGATCGCGGAAGCGCCGCAGAACTTCGTCATCCTCGCCTTTCGAGAATTCGCGTTCCAGCTCATCGAGGGCGAAGTGGACGATATCGTGGTGGTGAATTTCCTGTCCGGGCAGCCTCTCGCTGAGCTGTAACCAAGCCTTATGCAGCAAGTCAATTTCCTTCGGTGTCAGTCGGGGCGCGTGAGGTCCAAGATAGAAAATCTGCTCTTGCCCTGAAGGCGTAAAGATCTCCAGGCTTACGCGAGGCCGCGGCTGGGCCATCCGTTCCCAGGCGATTCCAATTTCTCGCGCTTGCTCGGTGATCGGCATCTTTGCCGAGCTACCCACGACGATCGAGCTCGATTCCAGATTGGCCGCGGTTCGCAGGATCGCCTCCCACAAATCGTTTGCCGCCACGACCGCCAGACGCACCGGCTTGCCTTCCTTCTCCGCAATGGCTAACACCCTGGTGAATAACAATTGTTCAATGGTGCTGAAGAGCTGGTCCGGCGCGAGGTCGTATTCACCGGTGACCGCACGCCGCAGCAGCCGGACATGCAGGACCACAATTTCCGCTTCACGGCGTTTGGCGCGGCGTACGGCCGCTTCCAAATGATAAAGCGCATAATAGGTACTTACCGGCACAAGGATATTTCCTGCTCGCACCCCTACATTGCCAGGTACCAGGTCGCTCGCTTGCGCCAGGTTGAACCGATCCAGCTCTACGTGCGTTTCCCCTCGACTCTTGTGGATTCTTCTCTCCGAGAGTTCGAATCCCACGAAAAGCAGAGCCGAAAAGGAAACACCGGAAATCGTGGCCAGCGGTTTCGTAAACAGATTGACCACGGCAATCATCAGCAGCACTAACGTAATCAGCGCGACGCCCACCGGAACTTCGCGGCCCGCAATTTCAAAGTTCAGAGGAACTTTGAACTCCCGCTCCTGTGGCTGCGTGTATCGCAGCACGAGCACGGCGGCGCCGTTGAGCACGAAGCTCCAAATGACTCCGAAAGCATACAAGTTCGCGAGAAAGGTGACGTCGCCCCGGCTGATCAGGATCATGACGATCTGCAGCGTCACTACCATGTTAATGATGCGATAAGAAGTGCCGAACCGTGGATGCGGCTCGCGGAACCAATCAGAGAGCACGCCGTCCTCGGAGACCCGGTTAAGCACCCCATTCGAACCGACAATCGCTGTATTCACCGCGCCGGAAAGAATCAGCGTCCCAACCATCACCACAAAGAAGTGAAATGCGAGACGCACGGCAAACGGCCCCTGGAGACTCATAGCTAGTCCACCAATAAGATTTTCAAAATATTCGGGGCGGACCTTATCGGGAATGATCATTACTGCGAAAAATGACACAAGCGAAGTGAACACCAGGCTGTAGATAAAGATGATGAGCGCCGCCTTCTTCAGGTTCACCAGTTTCGGATGCTCGATTTCCCGGTACACTTGAGCCAGCGATTCGGCGCCGCTCATGGCCAGTACCGAGTGTCCCAGCGCGATGAATACAGCCACCGCTCCAAGTATTTGAGGGATGCGGCTTCCGTAAAGCCATCCGAGGGCGTGTTTGCTCAGCGAGATGTTTTTCGGGATCGGCAGCGGCGGCAAATGCCCTCCGCGGACAAGCAAGGTGTAAGTGCACCATCCAATGAGGGCCACCACCATCAAGGTGGTCAGTTGCATGATCCACAGGGCCTTTTCGCTCGATTCCGGAATACCCTTGATGTTTTCCCACCAGAAGTACAGTGTGGCCGCGATGGCAAATGCTTCCGCCGCTCCATTGGCGGAAATCATCACGCGCAAATGCGCATAACTCATCATCTCGTTGAGCAGGCCCGCGAGATATTGCCCAGCCGAAACTCCGCTGATCGGGCCGGTGAGGATGTAGTCGAACATCAGCGCGGAGACGGAAAATTTCGCCAATGCGCCGCCCATGGCTTCCTTCACTACTCGGTAAACGCCCCCGCGAACGAACATGCTGCAGCTTTCGACATAAAGCTGCGAAACAGCATAGGAAAGCAGCATTGTTCCGAGGATGAACCACGGTGCGGTTTTTCCTATAAATTGTTCGGCCTCGCCGCCTGCATAGTATGCGGACGATGCGAGGTCATTCAGCACGATGGCCGCCGCGCGCCAATAGGAAATGAACGCCAACATGGCCGTGGTGGCCACCAACACTTTGGTGGCAGGCCGGATGCTTGAGGCCGACGCGCTCGATGGACTAAGGCCCATCGCTGCTCCGAAACGGGATTGGGTTTTGTACCGTGATGAGCATCAGACTAAAAATAAATGATTTGTAACAATATCATAAACGTTCGCGGCCACTTGGTTGGATTGCCAGAAATGGATATTCCGGATAACTGCCAGAAATCACTGAGGGAGGGCTGCGGTGGTTTGAATTTTCGGCTCGGGAAACCTATCTAAACGGGCCGCTTTCCGATTCCTGAGCGGTTACCGTCAGCGAAGATTACTTGATGGCCGATGCGCTCGAGCCATTTGGATAAGCGATAGCCGCTATTCCAGTAGTTATGCTTGCCACCAACTAGTACTAATGACCAGGGACTCAGGTATTCTCGTATGGTCCTTTTAGCATTTCGACAAAGGAGAATTTCACTCACCACCGATTCGTCGTCGATATCGGCTTCAGCCACCAGACGCTGCTGCCTTCGACGCAGAAAATCTGCTGATATCATTGGCTTTTCGAGAGGCAGGCGAAACGGGACAATTTGAGTCGCTACCAACCTTATTCGAACGCCCAGGCCTTTCGCCAGTTTGCTTCCCAGCCGCAGGGCAGATAATGTCCCTTCAGGGGTTGTCTGAACGACAGTTATTTGTAAGTGCGAATCAAAAGATAGCCGCACATTTGTGGAGCACTTCGGATCAAACAGCCCGAACTCCGAAGTTCGAGCACGACCTTGTGCCATAACGGCAGGCTAAAGATGATCCATCAGGAGTGCATAAGTTATCCGTGAAAGATTTATAAACGGGTCATGCTTTGGGCAGTTCCAGCCGGTAGCCGACCCAGGGTTCCTTTAGCAGGTACTTCGGGCTTTTGGGGCAGGACTCGATCTTCTTCCTCAGACGGTTGACGAAAACTCTCAAATACTCGTGTTCTTCCCCATAGTCGGGACCCCAAACGGCGTTCAGCAACTCCCGATGTGTCAAGGGGCGGTTGGGATGCGACGCAAAATAGGAAAGCAGGTCGTATTCTTTGGAGGTCAAGCGCAACTGGCCTGTGGGGGTAACCACTCGGCGTGCCTCGAAGTCGATCTCGACATCTCCGAGTTTCAGACGTGTAGCGCCGGGCTCGGCACGCGGGTTCCGGCGGAGCGTGGCACGAATGCGGGCTAGCAATTCGGGCATGCCAAAAGGCTTAGCGACATAGTCGTCGGCGCCGGCGTCGAGCGCTTCGACTTTGTCCTTCTCTGTATCTCGGACGGTCATGATGATGATCGGCACGTCGCTCGAAAGACGGATTTTCCGGCATGCCTCGAGCCCGGTTACGCCTGGCAAATTGATATCCAGCAGGATCAGGTCGTAGCGGCCGGAGTGGAACCGTTCGATGGCCTCTTCCCCGCTACCGGCCTGATCGGCCTCATATCGTTGCGCTTCCAGTGAAGTGCGCATCACGCGCTGAATCTGCCGATCGTCATCTACAACCAAAATGCGTGCTTCGCCCAACGTTTAGCTCCCCGATTACGGCGCCAGCCGCCGATCGTGAATGTCCGTCAGGTGATGGCGCAGCCGTTCGAGCACTTCTCTCTCTTGCCCGTTTTCGAGTTCCAAGCCCAATTCGTCGAGCGCGAAATGGACGATGTCGTGGTGATGGAGTTCCAGCCCCGGCAATTTATCGCTCAACTGCAACCAGATCTTATGCAACAGGTCGATCTCCTTGGGAGTCAGCCGGGGAGCGTGTGGCCCGAGATAGAACACCTGCTCCTGTCCCGAAGGTGTGAAAACTTCCAGCGTGACACGCGGGCGCGGTTCGGACATGCGTTCCCAAGCGAGCCCGATTTCGCGGGCCTGGTCGGTGATGGGCATCTTGGCCGAGCTGCCGAGCACAATCGTGCTCGACTCCAGATTCACCGCCGTTCTCAGAATCGCTTCCCACAGATCGTTCGCCGCCACCACGGCCAAGCGGACTGGCTTGCCTTCCTTTTCAGCCATGGAAAGCACTCTGGTGAAGAGCATCTGTTCGATGGTGCTGAAAAGCTGGTCGGGCGCGAGATCGTATTCACCGGAAGCGGCGCGTCGCAAAAGCCTCACATGGAGTACGACGATTTCCGCTTCGCGCCTTTTCGCCCTGCGTAAAGCGGCCTCCAAATGGTAAAGGGCGTAATAGGTGCTCACCGGCACCAGCATGTTGCCGCGTTGCACTCCAACACCTTCCGGTGTCAAGTCCGCGGCTTGAGTGAGATTGAATTTGTCGAGCTCGCTGTGACTTTCAGCTTTTTTCTTTGTAATCTTTTCCGATATCTCGAAGACCACAAAGAAGACCACGGTAAAAGCCACACCGGAAATAGTAGCCACCTCTTTTGTAAACAGGTTGATGAGGCACAAGGCAAACAAAGTGAGGGTAATGAGCGCTACACCCACAGGAATTTCTGTGTCTCCGAACTTGAGATTGAGCGGCACCCGAAATTCCCTCTCGCCCGGTTGCTTGTAGCGCAACACAAACACTGCCAGGCCTTTCATGGCGAAGCTCCACATCACGCCGAATGCATAAGCTTCGCCCAAAACGAAAATGTCGCCTCGGCTAAGCAAGATCGTGAGTAGTTGCAGTCCAACAACCAGGTTCAAGATGCGGTGAGAAGTGCCAAAGCGCCGGTGGGGGTGGCGAAACCAATCCGGCAAGATACCGTCCTCGGATACACGGTTCAGCACACCGTTTGATCCGACGATCGCGGTGTTCACAGCGCCGGCGAGCATCAGCGTTCCCACCACAACCACGAATGCCCGGAAGATGAGCCGCACCTGGATAGGCCCAACCAAATACATAGCCAATCCGCTGATGGGGTTATCGGAAAAACTGTTGCGAACGGCGTCAGGGATAATCATCACCGCGAAGAACGCCACCCCCGCGGTGAAAATCAAGCTGTAGAGAAAAATTACGAATCCCGCTTTTTTCAAATTGGGCAGTTTGGGATGCTCGATTTCGCGATAAACCTGGGCCATGGTCTCTTCGCCACTCATGGCCAGAACGGAATGGCCCAGTCCGATGAAGATGCCGATTAAACCTATCGTGTAGGGAAGTGAGGTATGACGTAACCAACCCAGCGCATCCGGCGCATATTGCAAGTTCGACAAACGCGGGAGCGGCGGAATGTGAATTCCGCGCTGGATGAGCGTGTAGGTGCACCACACGATCAGCACAATCACCATGATGGTGGTGATGTACATGATGCGCAGCGCTTTCTCGCTGGACTCCGGGATGCCCTTTACGTTTTCCCACCAGAAGTACAACGTGACGAGTATGGCAAACGCCGCAGCGGTTGCGTTGGTGGGCAGCACCAAATTTACGTGCGCGTAGTGAAGTAATTCGTTCAAAAGACCGGCGAGATACAGGCCCGCCGAAACGCCGCTGATGGGGCCAGTTAAGATGTAATCGAACATCAACGCCGAAACGGAAAACTTTGCCAGCGTCGCGCCCATTCCCTCCTTCACCACACGATATACACCGCCGCGTACAAACATCCCGCAGCTTTCGTAATAAAGGGCTTGAACCGCGAAGGCGAAGAGCATGATAGCCAGAACGAACCACGGCGCAGTTTTGCCTATGAAGTGTTCAGCAATAGCCCCAGCATAGAATGCCGACGATCCGAGGTCATTGAGCACCACCGCTGCCGCGCGCCAGTACGAAATGAATGCCAGCATCGCAGTAGTAGCCACCAGCACCTTGGCGGCTTGGCGGCCAGAAATCAGCGAAGATGGTTTTTGAGGATTGGCTGCCATTCGGAGGTCAGGGGCGCGAGAAGCGCATTTGCTAGACGATAGGGAGAAGTCCTAAACAGTTGATAAAGATTCCATAAAGAATTTACAAAACGGGAAACAAGGGTTTGCAGCGCACCAAACGCACACGGTGTATGTTATTGATACAGTTAGGCTTATGCTGGCACTGGGAGCGTTTGCGGGCTAGGAGGTTAAACGGACTCTTGTTCTGAAGTGACCGCTGAATTTTTGAGTGACGAACGCCAAGGCGAGGCCCGGGCAGGGATAAAACCACCTCAAACCCTACAACCGAACGTGTTTCCGCTGAATAATGGGGATGAGAATGCTCGGGTCGCGCAGGCCGTCAGTATTCGCGGGCGGTCTACCCAGGACCATGGCGATTTCATCGCAATCCATGAGCCTGGGGCAGTGAACACAATCCTTGTAAATTTTGTCCGGCAAGTCCTGGCGACGGTAAATCTCGAAACCGAGGTGTGCGAAAAAGTCCGGCGTTCGCGTAAAGAGGCACAGGCAGGTGACCTGGTGGCGTTTCGATTCTTCAATCAGCGCCTCGACCAGCAGGCGGCCGACCCCACTGCCTTTGCACGCCGAAAGCACAGCGATCGACCGTATTTCGGCAAGATGCATGCCGTAGAGGTGCAGGGCGCCACAACCGAGGATGAGACCGTCAGCCTCAGCAACGATGAAATCGCGAATATTTTCAGACAGCTCGGGTAAGCTGCGAGGAAGGAGTATTCCTTGATCCGCATACGGCTGAATGATGGCATGAATCTGATCGACATCGGGCAGCACTGCCTGGCGGGTTCGAGTCATTGAGATTAGAATATTTATGCAGTATAGTGCATAAATATGCGTCAGAACGATATACTAGCATATTTCTGCTGCAGCCGCTCGTTCACATAATTGGGTTGCTCACGGAAAATTACGAGGTTTGACCAAAACGGTCAACTGAGGCGCCTGCGCGCGGAAACGAAGAGCGATACGGCCAGCAGAAGAAAAAGAACCACGCCCAGAACATGCGACTGACTCAGCTGCGGCATAAATTTTTCGCCGAAAGCGAACATTTTCCCAGGCCAAGGGAGCCGGAACAAGGCAAGTACCCAGCCGGGAAGGTGCTTGCTGAGCTCTGGGTCTTGCAGAAGATTTAGAACAATCGCCAGCAGGCCGAACACGCCGCCGGCAGCGATGAGTCCGCTGGCGTAGAGCGCGCCGGGACCGACTTCGCTTTCCGCGGCAGATTTTTCCTCCTGGCCGTATTCCGCAAGCCAGCGGATAAGGCCTCCTGCGAACATGGCCATAGTGGTGGCAATGGAAATATAGGAGCCCACGGCGAAAGGCAACGAGCGTATACCCAGCAACTCGACCGCAATCACCAGAAAGACTCCCAGGAAGACCAGCCGCCAGGGGAGGCGCTGGTTCAAAATGCCACTGATGACTGTGGCCATGAGGCGGGCTTGCGGAGCGGCAGCTTGCGCGCTGCCGATCCCTTGCACCCACTGGACTTCGATCTGATGCGTCGATGGATCATAGAGATATTTGCCATCCGGGATTTCGCTCGAACCAATGGCATTAACAAGGAGGTAAGTTTTGCCCTGGTAGGGATAATTGTCCTGTTGGCGTTCTACCCCAACCGGAAGATGAGCGATATCGAGCGGGATCTGTATGGGGCGGTATTGCGCGAGCCCGACGTTCATGAGAATGAGAGTGCCGCCGATGGCAAACGACGAAACCATTACGCCGACGACCAGACCGATCTGCTGCCAGAAAGGCGTCGCGCCGACGAGGAAGCCCGTCTTTAGATCCTGCGAGGTGGCACCCGCAATGGCTGCGGCAATGCAGACGACTCCGCCGATGGTAAGAGCGAGAACGCTGTAGGCATTGGCGGTCCAGCGCAGGAGCAGAAACACGGCGCACGTGGCCATCAGGGTGGCGATAGTCATACCGCTGACAGGATTCGAGGAATTCCCAATCAGGCCGCTGATACGCGAAGCCACGGTGACGAACAGAAATCCAAAGACGACCACGAAGAGGGCAGCCATCAGATTGGCGAACGAGGTTGTTTGGGCGCCGGGAATGGGCTTGAACTTCAGCAAGGCCCACATCATAAAGAGCAAAACGACCGAGCCGGTGAGGACAACGCGCATGGAAATGTCGCGTTCCGTGCGCGCAGCCAGCGTGAGCGCTTCCTGTTTGGCGCGAACGTCTTTCAGGCCTGCGGTGAGCGCGTTGTAAATGGTGGGCATGGTTTTGATCAAAGTGATGAGCCCGGAAGCGGCCACCGCACCGGCGCCCATGGGACGAATGTAGGCGGCCCAAAGCTGGTCAGGCGACATCTGTGGAATGGGAACGGTGCTGGGATAAAGTGCCGCGTTTGGCGCGAGCGAGCCGAAAAAGCGAATCGCGGGCATCAGCACCAGCCAGGAGATCACTCCGCCAGCGAAAAGAGTACCGGCGACCCGCGGACCGATAATGTAACCGACTCCTAGATATTCGGAGGTAATCGCAGCTCGGAACGACGCGCCCGGCAGCCAAGCCGGTTGATATTCGGGCTGGCTGGGCCACATGCCAAGCGTGTTCATGCAGAATGTATAAACACCACCAAGGCCCAAACCCCAGAACACCCGGCCCGCAAATGATCCGCCCCGTTCCCCCGCCACCAGAACGTCGGCGCAAGCGGTACCTTCGGGAAAGGTGAGGTTGCCGTGTTCCTTGACGATCAACTGCCGGCGGAGGGGAATCATAAAGAGCACGCCCAGCCAGCCGCCAAGGAGAGCAAGAAAAAAGATGCGCCAGTATTCGGTATTGAGCGAATAGCCCAAAAAAATCAGCGCAGGCATGGTGAAGATCACGCCTGCAGCGAGGGACTCGCCAGCCGAGCCGGTGGTCTGGACGATGTTATTCTCGAGAATCGTGGAACGTCCGAAGGCGCGCAAGATGCTGATGGAGAGCACGGCGATGGGTATAGAAGCGGAGACAGTCAGGCCGGCACGAAGGCCCACGTAAACTGAAACGGCGCCAAACAGAATCCCGAAGAGGGCACCAAGGATTACGGCGCGGAGAGTAAATTCGCGCGGCGTTTCCGCCGGACCGATGAAGGGCTTGAATTCAGCGGGCGGAGATGCGGAATTCCAGACCTTGGTGACCACTGGCTCCTCAAGGGTTCCGATTGCACATGGGCGCAAGCTTCCCTGTGCGGATTGCGCACCTTAACACCGCGATTAGGCACGTGCAAGCGGGAATCAGGCGTTTGTCGGTAGCACATGATATGTCCGGTCGAATTAGCAAATGAAATGTCCGCTTTTGTGAGGCGGCTTGAGGTAGGGATGCGTGCCGGAGGTTGGCATGGCGTTCTATC
>Ga0126371_10003834_pt1 | contig 13215 bp, 13 predicted proteins | sample PanSoiMetaPlot_4_FD_110145 | JGI IMG/M metagenome (GOLD analysis project Ga0126371, IMG submission 110145) | Tropical forest soil microbial communities from Panama - MetaG Plot_4 | ecosystem: Environmental > Terrestrial > Soil > Tropical forest > Bulk soil | place: Panama | collected 2016-02-17
AGATCGGCCAGCAGCGCCGCAGCCATCCAGGTCCCCAGCGAGATCCGCGGCTCGATCCGCTTCCCCGCCAACCCTACCGCGAGGTGCCCTGTGAACATGGCTCGCGCGGCTACTCCGCGATTCCGTACTTTGCTTTAAGCTCGCGCAGAGATGCGCGCGCTTTCAGGTCTTCGTTCGAGTAGTATCGCGCACCTTGAAAATCGTGGTTGGCGATCGCATATTCCATTCTCTGAATGCACAACGCGACGCGTCTCTGAGCGTCGGCGACCTCGTCCGGCGCGGCTGAATCAGAGGGAGCCGCATCCCGGAACCACACAGAGCGCGCAACACCCGCTGGCCGCATCCTGCGCAAATCCGGCAGTGATCGCGCCCTTACGGAATCGCTCGCCGTCGCCTTGGCGATCCATTCCAAAGGGGCGTTTAGCGCCAATCCAGCCAGTTCCGAGCCAACGAAACAGCCGACTGCGAAGCGGCCCAGCTTGCGGCGCTCTTCAGCCGCGCGCGAAAACGCGTCCAACATCTCTGCCTCGAAAACGGCCCGGTAGTCTCCCGGAAACAAACGCAGTAACGTTCGATATGCGCGAATCGAATTCACGTTAGGCCTCCTTGGTCCTGAGCCGCGCCGACGCCGCGCGAGTTAGTTGCTTCATGCGCTCCACTTCCAGCTCGAGCTGACGGCGGCCTTCGGGAGTAAGCCGGTACGCTTGTTTGTCCCTCGACGTATCGGCCTGTTCGAAGCGCTCGATCCACTGCTCCTCGAGCAGCCTGCGCAGGGCTCCGTATAATGTCCCGGTGCTCAATCTCACCCGCCCGCCGCTCAGGTTCTCGATATCGCCCAACAGCGCGTATCCGTGCCGCGGAGCGCTTGCCAGACTGGTCAGAATCCACAGCACCGGCTCAGTCAGCGGCTTACTCTCCGGCTCGTCAGATCGTATGGCGACATGTCGCATAACGACATGTTACGAAAACCCGCGCCGCTCGTCAATCCCCTGAAAGGTAAAATCAAGTCGTGAGATCCGCGCTGCTCCTTCTCCTACTCGCATTTGCCGCCTCCGCTCAGACCCCCAGCCAGGCCGCCAAGACGCAACCCAGCCTCGGATTCAGCCCGGCCAACATGGACCGCACAGCCAATCCCTGCGCGGACTTCTATCAGTACACCTGCGGAGCCTGGCTCGCCAAGAACCCGATCCCGTCCGACCAATCGCACTGGGGTGTTGCCGACGAACTGGAAGAGCGCAACCGGACCATACTGCGCAACATTCTGGACCGCGCCGCGGTCAACGACCCCAAGCGGTCGCCGGACGACCAGAAAATCGGCGATTTCTATTACTCCTGTCTGGACGAGGCGGGCATCGAGAAACTCGGCACGCAACCGCTTAAGGCCGATCTGGACCGAATCAATGCGCTCACGGCCAAGCCCGCGCTGCCAGCGGAAATCGCACGCCTCCATTCCATCGGCGCGAACGTGCTCTTTACGTTCTCCTCAGGTCCTGATCTGAAGGACTCCACGATGAACATGGCCGATATCGATCAAGGTGGCCTCGGGTTGCCGGATCGCGATTATTACCTGAAAGACGACGCGCCCACGACCGCCATCCGCCGCGAGTATGTTGCGCACGTGCAAAAAATGTTGGAACTACTCGGCGAGCCCGCCGCCAAAGCCGCCGCCGACTCCCAAGCCGTCCTGCGCTTCGAGACCGCGCTCGCCAAAGCCTCGCTCGACCGTGTCTCCCGCCGCGATCCGGACAAGACTTATCACAAATTGCCGCTTGCCGACTTCACCGCGCTCGCTCCCGATTTCGACTGGTCCGCCTACTTCAAAGCTCTCAACACGCCGCAGTTCTCCGGCCTGAACGTCGACGTTCCCGACTTCTTCAAAGCCCTGAACGCGACGCTCTCCCAAACCAGCCTCGACGATCTGAAAACCTATCTGCGCTGGCATCTCATCCATGGCGAAGCCGCGCTGTTGCCGAAAGCGTTTGTCGATGAAGATTTTCGTTTCTACGGCCGCACTCTGACAGGCGCCGAGCAACTGGAGCCGCGCTGGAAGCGCTGCGTTTCTGCCGTCGACGCCGACCTCGGCTTCGCGCTCGGGCGCAAGTTTGTCGATCAAACTTTCGGAACGGAGGGCAAGGCGCGCACGCTGTCCATGGTGCAGCAGATCGAAAAGGCGCTTGCCGACGAAATCCACGCGCTTTCTTGGATGACGCCCGCCACCAAGGAACAGGCGCTCATCAAGCTGCGCGCGGTGTTGAATAAAATAGGCTATCCTGACAAACCGCGCGATTACTCGACGGTGAAGATCGTGCGCGGCGAAGCGGTCGGCAATGATGAACGGGCCACCGAGTTCGAAGTGCGTCGCCAGCTCAACAAAATCGGCAAGCCGGTCGATCGTAGCGAGTGGCTTATGACGCCGCAGACCGTGAACGCCTATTATTACCCGCCCGAGAACAGCATCAATTTTCCAGCCGGTATTCTTCAGCCGCCGTTTTTCGACAACAAAATGGACCCTCCGGTCAACTACGGGGCGGTCGGCGCGATCATCGGCCACGAGCTGACTCATGGTTTCGACGACGAAGGCCGCAAGTTCGGCCCGCAGGGAAACTTGATGGACTGGTGGACGCCCGAAGACGCGCGTGAGTTCGAACGCCGCGCCAACTGTTTCGTCCAGGAATATTCGGCCATGCTGGCGGTCGACAATGTCCATATCAACGGCCAGCTCACGCTCGGCGAGAACACAGCAGACAACGGCGGCATGCGCCTGGCCTTCCTGGCGCTCATGGATTCGCTCAACAGCCACCCGGCAGCTTCCATCGACGGCTTCACGCCGGAGCAGCGCTTCTTTCTGGCTTTCGGCCAAAGCTGGTGCACCAACGTCCGCCCCGAAGCCGCCCGCCTGCGCGCCCAAACCGATCCGCACTCGCCTCCTAAGGACCGAGTGAACGGCGTCGTCCAGAACATGCCCGAGTTCGAAAAAGCGTTTTCGTGCCGAGTGGGCCAGCCGGAAGTCCGCATGCCGTCCTGTAGGGTATGGTGAGGCGACCCTGAGAATCGTCGTAGGCACGATTGTAACTACGGCGGCAGCTCTATCGGTCGTTTATGGCCTGTTGTCGCTGCTTTTCGTCCCCCATGCCGTCGGCGAAATATATTCGTCTTCCGGGAGATTTCTCTACGGAATCCTTCCCGTAGTTGTTGGAACAAGTTTGCTCGGATGTGCGCTCTGGCTCGTCCGGCCGCGATTGAGCAGATCTGATGTTGAGGGCGCAGGCTTTCAGTTGACCTGTCCGCACCCTTCCCAACCCGCAAATTTCCGAGTAACCTTTTCCACGGACCCCAGTATTTACTTACGTGTACGAGGCAAGTGACAGCAGCCTGATGCAGGCCGTCCGGGAGGGCGACCTGGGCGCGCTGGCGATCCTATTCGAGCGCCACCACCGGCCGCTGTTCAACTACTTCGTCCACATGAACGGCAATCGCGACTTAAGCGAGGACCTGGTGCAGGACGTGTTCATGCGCATGCTCAAATACCGGCAAAGCTATCAACCCGAGCGGGCCTTCGCGGCGTGGATGTACCAGATAGCGCGCAATGCCCAAGCCGACTCCATCGGCAAGCGCAAGCTCGAAGTCGCGATGCCCGACCGCGAATTCGCGAGCGTGAACGTTATGGACGAGAATTTGAAACGCAAGCAGGAAATCTCGCTGCTGAAGCGCGCGCTGAAGCGGCTGCCGGACGACAAGCGCGAGCTCCTGGTGCTCAGCCGGTTTCAGAACCTGAAGTACGACGAAATCGCCTCGATCCTTGGCTGCGATGTCGGAGCGGTGAAGGTTCGAGTCTATCGCGCGGTGAAGGCGCTAGGTCAAATTTACTTCGAAATGTCGGGAGAGAGAGCGTCATGAATTGCGAACAGGCAAGAACCCAATTTGTGGATTACTGGCGCGGCACACTCGACGATGGGCGGGCCGAGTTCGACGAGCATCTGGCTACCTGCGAACGTTGCCGCGCCGAGGCTGAGGAGCTGAAAGACATGTGGAGCGCGCTCGGCGCCATGCCTGAAGAAGATCCCAGCTTGAGGATGCGCTCGCGCTTCTACGATTCCTTGCGGGAGTTCCGTGCGCGTGAAGCCGGAAAGCGCCGCGTCATCGCCTGGCTTCGTCATCCCGCCTTTCAAGCAGCGGCTGCGATGGTAATCCTAGCGGCCGGAGTCGGTACTGGATATTTTCTGCGCGGCCGCGAAATTTCCGAGGTCTCGCAATTGCGTGGGGAGGTTGATAACATGCGCCAGCTTGTGGCCCTTTCTTTGCTACAGCAGCAGAACGCGAGCGACCGCCTGCGCGGCGTCAGCTACGCTTATCGCGTCGAGCCGGACGACTCGCAAGTGCTTGCGGCGCTGCTCTCGACCGTCAATCATGACTCGAACGTCGACGTGCGGCTGGCGGCTGTGGACGCGATGCGGAAGTTCACTGATAACCCGGTCGGCCGCAACGGCCTCGCGCAAGCGCTCGGCAAACAGGACTCCCCGCTGGTTCAGATCGCGATTCTCGATGAAATCGTCGAGACGCACAACAAGTCCGCTGCGGCGTCGGTGAAAGCGTTGATTGCAAGCCAGGACGCGAACCCGGAAGTGAGACAACACGCCCAGTGGGCATTGAGGCAGCTCCAATGAAAACACTTGCCGTTATTTTCGCCACCGCCGCGCTGGCATGCGGGTATGAGGTCGAAGACAAGGAAACCATCCATCAATCCTTTCCCGCCGCCACACGCCTGGACCTCGACAATGTCAACGGCTACGTCCACGTCACCGGCTACAACGGTACCGAGATCGTGATGGATGCGCAGAAAACTATCAGAGCCGAATCGCAGGATCGCCTCGATGTCGCCAAGCGCGACGTGAAACTCGAAACTTCGCAGTCGGGCGGAGAGGTGAAGCTTTATGTCGACGGTCCGTTCCGCTGCCATTGCAGCGACGGTGGATCCGGCATCCACGATCATGGCCATCTCGGTTATTCGGTCGAGTACGATTTTGAGATCAAAGTGCCGGCAGGCGCCGTCCTGCGTCTGGCGACGGTCAACGGTCATCTCCAGGTAGAAAACACGACCGGCGATTTCGATCTCAGCAGCGTGAACGGCGCTATCGAGTTCACCGAGGGCTCGGGCTCCGGCAATGTCCACACCGTAAACGGAAGAATCACGGCAACGTTCGCCCGCAATCCGTCCAATGCGACGTCTTTCAAGACGGTCAACGGAACTATCGAAGCATCTTTCCGTCCGAATCTCTCGGCGGACGTTCGCCTGAAGACTTTCCACGGCGCGGCATATACGGATTTCGACACCACGGCTCTGCCCAATGCCGCGCCGGTCGCCGAGCAGAGGAACGGCAAGTTTGTCTACCGTTCAAACCGTTCTTCGGCGGTCCGCGTCGGTTCCGGCGGACCCGAGTACAAGTTCGAAACTTTAAACGGAAGTATTCGCATACTCAAGCAAGGACAGTAATCATCATGAAGAAGTCAGCCATCCTTTTTCTTTTCGCGTCCGCCGTCTTTTCGCAGGACGCCCAGCCGGACCGGGTCACCGTTCCATTTAGCGATGCCACGCGTCCCCGGATGCTTAAGGCCTCGCTAATCAACGGCAGCATCACGGTGAAGGGCTATGACGGCAAAGACGCCATCATCGAAGCAGTAAACAGTCCCGGCCGCCGCCGGCGCGTTGAGCGCGAACGCAGCGACGGGCTGCATCGCATCGACCTCAACGCAACGGGTCTCTCGGTCGATGAATCCGACAACACCATCACCGTTGGCACTCGCGCCATCAACGAAAACATCAGCCTGGACATCCAAGTGCCGTTCAATACCTCGGTAAAGCTTCATTCTGTCAACGGCGGCGACATTATCGTCGACCATCTGACCGGCGATGTGGAAATCGACAACACCAATGGCAACGCCACAGCGACGCATATCTCGGGCGCGGCCGTTGTGCATGCGCTGAATGGCAAGGTGCAGGTCTCCCTCGACCGGGTTCCCGGAGACAAGCCCATGTCCTTCAGTTCGCTCAATGGAGATATCGATGTCACCGTGCCCGCCGACATCAAGGCCAGGCTGAAGCTGAAAACCGACAACGGATCGGTCTACAGCGACTTTGACATCGCAGTCGACTCCTCCGCGCGCAAGCCCACCGTCGAAGAGAACAACTCGGGCAAAGGACGCTACCGCGTGCGCTTCGACAAAACCATGTACGGCAGCATTAACGGCGGTGGCCCCGAGATAGCGCTCACCACGTTCAATGGAAACGTCTACGTCCGCAAAGCAAAATGAGCAGCCGCCTGCGCCCGGCCGTGCAGCCTCGCGCCAGTGAAGAACACCGCCGTAAGTCCCATGGCAGCCGCGAAGCACAACCAAGCGCCTGGAATCGCGTGGTTGCCCGTAGCATGAATCAAGAACGTGCAAATGGCCGGCGTGAATCCGCCGAATAGCGCCGCGGCCAGGCTGTACGCTACGGAGAATCCCGAAGCCCTCACCTCGCCGGGCATGATCTCGGTAAGAAAAACCGCCATCGCACCGTTGTAGCTCGCGTACAAAAACGACAACCATAGTTCCACGGCCAGCAATCGAGTGAACGATGGACCGCTTACCAGCCACGAGAGCGCGGGATACCCGGTCGCGAGCGCGAGAATCGTACAAGCCGCCAGCACGGGACGCCGTCCGATTCGATCCGAGAGCGCTCCGGACAGCGGGAGCCAGATGAAATTCGACACGCCCACGCACAAAGTGGCGACGAGCGTCTGCTTGCTTTCGAGACGCAGCACCGTCTGCCCGAACGTCGGCGTGTACGCCGTGATCAGGTAGAAGGACACGGTGGTCATGGTCACCATCATCACGCCCAGCAGCACGCGCCCCCAGTTGCTCGCCAAGGTCTGCATGATCTCCGAAATCGACGGGCGCCGCTTTTGTGCCTGAAAGACCTCGGTCTCGGTGAGCGATCGCCGGAGCACAAAAAGGACTGGAATAATCGCGCATCCCACCAGCAACGGCACGCGCCAGCCCCAATCGCTCATCTGGCGCGGGGGCAACCGCGACGTCAGCGCGACGCCAAGCAGCGCTGCGAAAACCACGGCTACCTGCTGGCTGGCCGACTGCCAGCTCACATAGAATCCCTTGTGCCCTGGCGTAGCGATCTCAGACAAATACACCGAAACCCCGCCCAGTTCCACGCCCGCCGAAAATCCCTGCAGCAGCCGCCCAGCCAGCACCAGCACGGGAGCGAGCAGCCCGATGCTTGCATATCCCGGAACGCAGGCAATCGCGAGGGTCCCCACCGACATCAGCGCCAGCGTAACAATCAGCCCTTTGCGCCGCCCATGGCGGTCAATATAGGCGCCGAGAACTAATGCCCCGATCGGCCGCATCAAAAACCCTGCCCCGAACGTCATCAGCGACAGCATCAACGAGGCAAACTCGCTGCTCGCCGGAAAAAAAGCTTTCCCAATCGCGCCAGCATAGTAGCCAAACACGGTGAAGTCGTACATCTCGAGCAGATTCCCGCTCGCAACCCGAATCACCGCCCGAATTTTCTCCAGCCGCCCGGCAGCCACTATTGAACTAACCTAGCATCTGGAACCTGACACCTGACAGCTTTTCGTACAATCATCCCGTGCGCTTTCTGGGTATCGACTTTGGGTGGCAGAGAAATCCCAGTGGGCTGGCTCTTCTGGAACAGGACGGCCCCGTGCTCCGCTTGCTCAAGCTGGAGTGCCTCACGGACCCACAGGAGATCGTCAAGTGGGCCGACCAGAACGCCGGCGAAAACGCTGTCATTGGCATCGACGCACCAATCGTGATCCCCAACGAAAGCGGTATGCGCGATGCGGACCGCCTAGCTCACACCATGTACGGCAAGCATCACGCGGGCGCATATCCGGCCAGCCGTGCACGCAGTTTCTGGCAAAGAACCACCGGCCTCTCGCTCGATCTGAAGCGGCTGGGATTCCGCCACGGTGAAAAACTCGCAGCGCAGTCTCCAGGCCGATACCAAATTGAAGTTCATCCCCACGCGGCCACGGTCCAGCTATTCGACCGCGACACCATCGTCAAGTACAAGAAGGGCTCGCTCGCCCAGCGCGCCGCCGGACTCGCCACGCTCCGCACGTTGGTGCACGACGAACTCCCGCGTCTCACGCCGTCGCTCGCGACGCCCGATCTCCCCGAAATTCCCGGCACAGGAAAAGCTCTAAAATCCTGCGAGGACCAGATCGATGCGCTGCTCTGCGCCTACATCGCAGCCTATTGGTGGCATTGGGGGCGCGAGCGCAGCGACGTGCTCGGCGATACTCGGCGCGGCTACATCGTGGTCCCTCGCCGCCGAACTTTCGAGCAGAAGCGTTCCGATACGCGCGAGCGCAACATGCGCCTGGGCCTAGCCGAGCGCGATCTCGATCCCGACCCGATCGTGCAATTTACGCGCTGGTTCGACGAAGCGCGCTCGGCCGGAATCGAAGAAGCCGACGCCATGACCCTCGCCACCGTCTCGAGCACCGGCCAACCCTCCGCGCGCATGGTCCTTCTCAAGGAAGTAACGCCCGGCGGCTTCGTCTTTTTCACCAACTACGGCAGCCGCAAGGGTCGCGAGCTATCTGAAAATCCGCGCGCAGCGCTGGTCTTCTTCTGGCGCGAATTCAGCCGGCAGGTGCGCATCACCGGCACAGTTTCCAAAACCACGCGCGCCGAGTCGGAGACTTATTTCCGTTCGCGTCCGCGCGGGGCGCAGCTCAGCGCCTGGGGATCCTGGCAAAGCTCCTCCGTGGCCGACCGCGATATTCTCGAAGGCCGCGTCGCGAAGCTCGAAACCAAGTACGACGGCCAGGAAATTCCCACTCCGCCCAACTGGGGCGGTTATCGCCTTAAGCCTGATTCCATCGAGTTCTGGCAAGGCCGTCCGAACCGCCTGCACGACCGCTTAGTCTACACTCTGGACCCGCGAGGCCGCTGGAAAATCGAACGGCTGGCCCCCTAAACTGCTCAAAACGTTGCCTTGTCCACCGTTCGCCGACCCCGCGCCGCCATTCACCGATGCCCCATCGTACCCCGCTCGCTTCGCTGCTACTCTCATATCGTGGCAGACGATTACGGACAACGGCTGAGAGAGGACATCGAGCGCGACGTGCATGATCGCATCCAGCGCAAGATGAACCGGCTCGAGGAAAAAATGCGCCGCCGCCGGGAACGTGGGGAGCGGCAGCATTCGCCGGCCGCCGGAATCATCTTCGGAACCATCGTAGTCCTGGTGGGCCTCGGCTTCTTGCTCGACAACATGGGTATCGTCGATTTCCGGGAGTTCTGGAAATTCTGGCCGGTACTTCTGATCGCTTACGGAGCCTCTCGAATTCTCGCCTGCCGGGCTGTCACGAGCGTGATCTGGGGCGGGGCTGTGGCTTTGATTGGCGCCCTGTTGCTTCTCGACAACCTGGATATTCTGTTTTTCCGCTTCGACTATATCTGGCCGCTCATCATTATTGCCTTCGGACTCAGCCTGCTGGCCCGAGCGATCGATCGAAAACGCTACATTGCGGAGGCGGCCGCCGGATCCAACGAATCCGTTCTCAATATAGTCACGGTCTTCGGCGGATCGAATCGTGTGATTGACAACAAGGACTTTCGCGGCGGCGAGATTGTTTCGGTCTTCGGCGGAGTCCGCCTCGATCTGCGGCGCGCCGCCATCACACTCGACCGCGTCGTACTGGATATCAGTGCGGTTTTTGGCGGCGTGGAGATTCGGGTGCCCGAGAATTGGGCTGTCTCCACCAAGGGCATCGGCATCTTCGGCGGCTTTGACGACAAGACGCTACATCCGAAACCGGATCCCAACGTCAAAACACCCGAGTTAGTGATCACAGGCGCAACCGTTTTCGGCGGCATGTCCGTCACCAACTAACGGGCCGGACTCATGCATCCTCTCCTTGCCGGCAAAGGCCGGGTCACTTTGTATCTAATCGCCTGGGTGCCGCTCGCGGCGCTGCTTGGGTACCTGCTGACGGTCACTGGCAAGCTGCCGCTGATGGAGACCGAATCTGTCCTCATCCCGCTCTCCTTGTTCTACGCCTTGGTCTGCCTGACGCCCTGGTACATGTGCAAGGTGCTTCCGCCGTCGCCGTCGCCCTCGCAGATCCTCAAGATCCTCGGTAACCACACGGTGGCTGCGATTGTGGCGGCGCTCTTGTGGATCGTAGTCGCTAAAGGCCTGGCGCTTGTGCTCGCGCGGCTTTATTTTCCGCAGTTCGATCAGCGCCTCAGCCCGCAAATCCCGCTGCTCTTCGGAATTGGTGTGCTGCTTTACTTGCTGGCCGTCGCCTTGCAGTATGTCCTGCTGTCGGCGGAAACGTCGCGCGAAGCGGAAACGCGCGAGCAGGAAGCGCGCACGCTGGCGCGCGAGGCGGAGCTGAAAGCCCTCAAGGCCCAGATCAATCCGCATTTTCTGTTCAACAGCCTGAACTCGATCAGCGCGCTGGCCACGGTGGACGGTCAACGTGCGCGAGAGATGTGCATTAAGCTGTCCGATTTTCTGCGGAGCACGCTCTCGCTCGGCGACAAGACCAGCATCTCGTTTCGCGAGGAACTGGCGCTCGCCAAAGCCTATCTCGACGTGGAACAGGTGCGATTCGGTGCACGCCTTCGTACAGCATTTGACGCCGACACCGAATGCAACGGCTGCATTGTGCCGCCGCTTTTTCTCCAGCCGCTGGTGGAGAATGCCGTCAAGCACGGTGTTGCGGGGATGGTAGAAGGAGGAACAATCGAGGTCGAGGCATACTGCGAAGACGGCTGGCTGCGCGTGACGGTTGAAAACGATTTCGATCCCGACGCACCTCCGGCCACGCGCCACGGCCTGGGCCTCCAAAACGTCCGTGGCCGCCTGCGGGCCCTCTACGAGAATCAGGCACGGCTTGACACCGAGCTGGCCGAAAACCGTTTCGTCGTTCATGTCGAACTGCCCTGCAAGACGAATGCGTAGGTTCATGCGCAAGAATGAAAGCAAGCATGATTGACAGCATTGTTCCCGGCGCCTCCGTGGGACACTATCGCATCGTGTCGAGTCTGGGCTCGGGCGGCATGGGCGCCGTGTTTTTGGCCGACGACACACGCCTGGGCCGCCGCGTAGCGCTGAAAGTGCTGCCGCCCTCGCTCGCCGCCGACCCGGAACTCATGCAGCGCTTCGAGCAGGAGGCGCGCCTGGCCTCCGCGCTCACGCACCCCAACGTCGCCACGATTTACGAAATTGGTGTCGACGAAGCCGACCCCAAGCGCCCGCTGCGTTTCCTCGCCATGGAATACGTCGAAGGCCGCCCCTTGAGCGAGCGCATCCGCGAAGGCCCACTGAAAACGTCCGAGATTGTCGCCATCGCGAGCGAGATCGCCGACGCACTCGATGACGCGCATTCAAAAGGTATCGTCCATCGGGATATCAAGCCCGCCAATCTGATGCTGACGCCGCGCGGACGAGTGAAGATTCTCGACTTTGGTCTCGCCAAGCAGGCTCTTGCACCGAACAGCCCCGCGGATAGTCGAGACACGCTGCTCATGACGAGCGTCGGCGTGGTGATGGGCACCGTCGCTTACATGAGCCCCGAACAGGCGCTTGGCCGCGAGGTCGACGGCCGCTCCGATCTGTTCAGCCTCGGTGTGGTTCTGTACGAAATGGCGACCGGTCGCATTCCGTTCTCTGGCGCCAATATGCAGGAGACCATGGCGCACCTGTTGCAAAGCATCCCCGAAGCCACCGCGCGCTTCAACTACGACGTGCCGCAGGAGCTCGACCGCGTGATCCGCAAATGCCTCGAGAAAGACGCCGGTCGCCGCTATCAATCCGCGCGCGAGTTGCTGGTGGATCTCAAGAACCTGGATCGCGACACCGGCGCGAGCCGTGCCGCCGCGCCCGCCGACGTTGCCGCCCCTGCGCGCCTCAAAGTCATCGTCGTCGACGACGAAGAGCTTGCGCGCCAGCTTTTGCGCGAATACTTGCAGTCCATCCCGGGCATCGAGGTGGTCGCCGAATGCGCCAACGGCTTCGCCGCAGTGAAGGCCATCTCCGAACATAAACCCGATCTCGTGTTTTTGGATGTCCAGATGCCGAAGCTGGACGGCTTCGAGGTCCTGGAGCTGATCGGTCGCGAAGTCGCTGTGATTTTCGTCACGGCCTACGACCAATATGCGATGAAAGCCTTCGACGCGCATGCGGTGGATTACCTGCTGAAACCCTTCAGTCTGGATCGTCTCCAGACCGCGCTCGAGCGCGCGCGCCAGCGCCTCGGCCCGAAGACGCCGCAGAAGATGCCCGCGCCCGCCGAACTTTCCCATGAAGCGCGCCCGCCGCAGCACTATTCACAGCGCATCGTCGTGAAAGACGGCGCCCGCGTCCACATCATCCCGATCGAAGCGCTCGATTACGCCGAAGCGCAGGACGACTACGTTTCTCTCCACAGCCAGAAGAAGAGCTACCTGAAACAGCAGACCATTTCGAGCCTCGAAGCCGCGCTCGACCCGCAGCGCTTCGTACGCATCCACCGCTCGATCATCGTGAACATGGAACGGATCGCGAAAATCGAACCCTACGCCAAGGACAGCCGCGTGGCCGTCCTCGCCGACGGTACGCAGCTCCCCGTCAGCCGTGCCGGATACGACCGCCTGCGCACGCTACTCGGAGAGAAGCCTTGACGCCCGATCTGCCTTTCGCCAAGCTGCTCGGCGTCCAGATCCTGGAATCGACGCCGGACCGAGTCACCGCCGAACTCGCTGTCCGGGACGATCTCTGTACTCAGCCCGCGGTCCTGCACGGCGGTGCGATCATGGCTTTCGCCGACACGCTCGGTGCGCTCGCCACGCTCAACAACCTGGCGCCCGGTGCCGGAACCACCACGATTGAAAGCAAAACAAATTTCGTCGGCCCGGCGCCCTCCGGCACCACGGTCCGTGCCGAATGCGCGCCCATCCATCGCGGTAAGCGCACCATGGTCTGGCAGACCCGCATCACCACCGCGGACGGCCGGTTGGTCGCGGTAGTGACGCAAACTCAATTGGTTCTCTGACCGGCGCGGTATCCTGTTCTGAAGTGCGAAAAGTTATCGTTGCCGCCGACGTTCCGGCGTCGGGCGAATTGAAGATTCCTAAGGGCAGCATCATAACACCCTCGGCGCGCGATCTGATCCGCGAGCGCGCGGTGAAGCTCAGCGA
>Ga0126371_10003835_pt1 | contig 13213 bp, 11 predicted proteins | sample PanSoiMetaPlot_4_FD_110145 | JGI IMG/M metagenome (GOLD analysis project Ga0126371, IMG submission 110145) | Tropical forest soil microbial communities from Panama - MetaG Plot_4 | ecosystem: Environmental > Terrestrial > Soil > Tropical forest > Bulk soil | place: Panama | collected 2016-02-17
GCCGTCGCATTCGCCTTCGCTCAAACGCCCAAGGCCGAGCGCAAACAAATCCGCGAAGTCCGCGCCACCGGCTGCGTCCGCATCGCGCGCGACGGCTGCGTTCTGCTGAAGACCCTCGACGGAAATACGACCTACACGTTCCGGGTCTCGCCCAAGCCGGAGGAAGGCACAGTAATCACGATCCAAGGCATTGCGCACGACGGCCCGAGCCAGTGCAAGCAGGGCATCGTGATCGACGTCACAGATTGGGATCCAACGGGAGACACTTGTGTGGAATAGAACGGCCCTTGCGTTCGCGCTGTTCGTTAGCAGCTGCGCCGCGCAGGACCAGGAGCCGATCCGGGAAATAATCGGCACCACGTCGTACTCGCACTTCTACTCTGACTACGGGTTCTATGAGCGGAGCATCAAATACGTCACTGGTCACCAGCCAATCCCGTACGGCATCCTCGCGCTGACGTCAGTCATGCCAAAGGGCGGAAGACTCTACTACTCCGCATCTTTCAATCCGGCCGAAAACCTGCCGTCAGGCTGGCACCCTGAGCACATCACCATCGTGATCCAGCCTCGAGCCGGAGCTTTGCCGGAATTTCAAATCACGAATGACCGCATCGAAGCGACAGCTCCGCCAAGCGTTGGCAGCGCCCGCGTCGAAAACACCACGCCACCAGGACAACCGCATCTTCCTTCGACCATTTTCCTCGGCAAACAGTCATTCGCCGCGCCTATCCCGACGCTCCATTTCTACCGGCAAACATTTCCGGAAAAGCAGCCGCCCGCGGAAATCGAAAGCGACATCGGCCCATACGTCGAGCGCGACGGAAAAATCTGGTTTGCGACCACGTTCTACGACGGGGAGGGAACCTCGGGTATCGGTGCGATCGGCGCGTTCGATATCTACTCACGCCGCTATGAGATGCAGTACCTCCCCGCAGTCGTCCATTGGTCTGCCTCGGCCATCCTTTTGGACGGCAATGACCTTTGGATCGGACTCAAGCAACGCCCGGAAGGCGCCGACCGCGGGCGAGGATTGCTGCGCTACAACATCCAAAGTAGCGCGGCTCAAACATTTCCGGTCCCGGATGTCATCTTCACCCTTAACTTCGCTGGCGACGCGCTGTACTGTGGCACCTCGCACGGCCTTTACATGCTGCGCGCCGATCAGCTCATCCAATTGCGCTTCGAGCCCGACGTCAACGGCAAGCTCACGATGATCCCACGGCCGATCGCGAAATAATCTCTTGCACAATATCGGTCGTCGAATAACCCGGCTCAAGCGGCAGCGCCATCACTTTGCCACCCGCCGCCTCCACCTCTTCGCGACCGGCAATGAAATGCGCCCAGTCGGCTCCTTTTACCAGCACATCCGGCAACACGTCGGCGATCAACTCGCGCGGTGTCTCTTCGTCGAAGAACGTCACCGCGTCCACGGCTTCAAGCGCGCACGCCAGTTCGGCCCGATCATCCTGCGAAATCATCGGTCGAGTCGGACCTTTCAGCCGCTGGACGCTGGCGTCGGTATTCAGCGCGAGAATCAAAACGTCCCCGAGCGACCGCGCCCGTTCGAGCAGCCGAATGTGCCCGGGATGCAGAATGTCATAACAGCCGTTGGTGAACACTACGATCTTGCCGTCGCGCTTCCATTCGGCGCGAAGGTCAATGAGTTCCTGGCGAGAGTAAGTTGATCCCAACGTTTATTGTAGAAGCAGCAGTAGGCCCTGTTGGTGCCAACTTCCGATAAGACATATTATGTCTACTTTTGTATCCAACCCGCCTTCCGCCCACCTCCTCGACCTCGAGCTCTCTAAATGGGACTCCGACTTCAACTTCCTCCTCGAAGCCTTCGTCCGCATGCTCCGCCGCATCCGCTCCCCTGACCTCGCCTCGCTCGTCGCCGAAGTCTTCTCCTCCGCACCTCTCGCCACCTCGCCGCTTCCCCCAGGCGGCGCGCAAGCCCTCTCCATGGCCTTCCAGCTTCTCAACATGGCCGAGGAAAACACCGCGAATCAGATCCACCGCATGCGCGAAACCGCCTCGGGCCCAGCGAGCGAACCCGGCACTTGGCCCTATCAGCTCCAACGTCTCCGCGACGCGGGCTTCGACGAACACGACCTCCGCCGTACGCTCGCATCCGTCCACGTCCAGCCCGTCCTCACCGCGCATCCCACCGAAGCCAAGCGCCCCTCGGTCCTCGAACGCCACCGCGAGATCTATCTGATGCTGGTCGACCGCGAAAATTCCACGAAGACTCCCATGGAACAGCGCGCGCTCGAAGAGCGCCTCGAAAACAGCATCGAGCGACTCTGGCGAACTGGCGAACTGCTCACCGAGCGCCCCGACGTCGAGTCGGAAATCCGAAACACGCTGCACTATATCGCGAACGTTTTCCCCAGCGCGTTCGATCTCCTCTCGGAACGCTTCCGCCAGTCTTGGCAATGGATCTTCCCCGGCTCCGACGCGCCGCCCGATCCGCGCCTGACCATCGGGACCTGGGTCGGCGGCGACCGCGACGGCCATCCTTTCGTGACCACCGAGGTTACACGCTACGCCCTCGACTCGTTCCGCGCTTGCGCCCTCAACGTCCTCCGCGACGCGCTCCAAAATCTCGCCACCCGCCTCAGCCTCTCCGACACGGTGCAGCCGGCGCCAAATCAATTGCGCGTCCGCATCGCCGAATACGAAACCTGCACCGCGATCGAGCCTGTCGCGCGCGAACACAGCGACGAACCCTGGCGCCGTTTCGTCCACCTCATCTCCTCACGCCTCCCGAAGCCCGGCCGTACGCCCACGCGCCACACTTACCAGTTCCCTTCCGATCTCGAACGCGATCTTCAACTGCTCAACACCGCGTTAGGAGACGTCGGCGCCGAACATCTCGCCGTCGCCGAAATAGCACCCGTCGCGCGCCTCGTGCGCGGCTACGGCTTTCACGGCGCTTCACTCGACATCCGCCAGTCGAGCGCGGTTCACTCGGTCGCCCTAAGCGAGCTCCTCACGATTGCCGGCATCGACGCCGACGGTTTCACCGATTGGCCCGAAGACCGCAAGCGCGCCTTGATCGATCGCGAACTCGACTCACCCCGCCCCTTCGCCATTTCCACCGCCCCACTTCCCCCCGAAGCCGACGCGACCGTGAGCATCCTGCGCCTGATCCGCGACTGGCGCGACCAGCATGGCCCCGCCGCCATCGGCTCCTACATCGTCAGCATGACCCACGCGACGTCAGACCTGCTCACGGTCTATCTGCTTGCGCGCGAAGCCGGCCTGGTGCGCAACGCGCCCGAAGGACTGGTCTACGAAATCTCGGTCACGCCGCTTTTTGAAACCATCTCCGACCTCGAACACGGCGCCCGCATCCTGGCCGAATTTCTGCGGCATCCAGTGACCGCGCGCACGCTTCGATTCCAGCAGCAACGCGACCAGCGCTCCCGCCCGCTCCAGGAAGTCATGATCGGCTACAGCGACAGCAACAAGGACGGCGGTATTCTCGCCAGCCACTGGCTTCTTCGCAGAGCCCAAATGCAGCTCTCCGATGTCGCGCGAGAAGCCGGAGTCGAGGTGCAATTTTTCCACGGCCGCGGCGGCACCATCGGCCGCGGCGCAGGACCCACGCACGTCTTTCTCGAGTCGCAGGCGCCCCGCACGCTCGAAGGTGAGATGCGCGTTACCGAACAAGGCGAGGTGATCTCGCAAAAGTACGCCAACCGCCTGACAGCCGCCACACACCTGGAGCGTCTTCTCGCCGGCGTCACTCGCTGGACGCTGATGCAGTCGCGCGAAACGGAACCAATCGATCCCGAGCTCGAAGCCGCCTTTGAACACGCTGTGCCCGTCAGCCACCGCGCGTATCGCCAGTTGATCGACGCACCCGGCTTCATCGAGTTTTTCTCTCAGGCCACGCCCATCGACGCAATCGAGTGCAGCCATATCGGCTCTCGCCCGTCGCGCCGCACCGGAGGGCGCAGTTTCGCCGACCTCCGCGCCATCCCCTGGGTCTTCAGTTGGAGCCAGGCGCGTTTCAACCTGCCGGGCTGGTATGGACTCGGCGCGGCCTTCGCTAATCTGCGCGAGCATCACGAGCCTTTGTGGCGCGCGCTCCTCCGCCACGCCCGAACCTGGCCATTTCTCTCATATCTGGCACACAATGTCGAGTTCAGCGTGGTGGCCGCCGACCCCGTCCTCATGGATGAATACGCCGCTTTAGTCGACGACGAAGAAATCCGCGCGCGCTTCATGACGGCGATCAAAGACGAATACACACGCACGCTCGATGTTCTCGACGAACTGCTCGGCGGCCACCGCGCCACCCGGCGGCCGCGCCTGATTAAAGCCATCGCAATTCGCCGTCACGCCCTCACGCGACTGCACCGTGAACAAATCCGGCTGCTCCGCGATTGGCGCGCCGCCACCCGTGATTCCCGGAGCGACGAAGCCGACCGGCTCCTCACCGCTCTCCTGGTCACCGTCAACGCAATCGCGGGAGGGTTGAAAACTACCGGCTAGCTTTTCCACATCTTACTGTGGAGTAGACTGTGGATAGAGCTCCATAATGGCAACTACGATCCAACTCGTCCTTGACAAAACGCTCCTCAAAGCGGCCGACGCTGCCGCCAGGCGCCGCAGGGTGAACCGATCTGCCTTGATCCGGGAAGCACTCGAAGCACACCTTACTCGCCTCCGCGAGCGCGAGCTCGAGGAACGCGATCGCCGAGGCTATCGCGCACGGCCGCAACGCGAAAACGATTACCGCGCCTTGGAGGATATCGCCGCATGGCCGCGCCGCTAGCCCGCGGCGAAATCCGCCTATGCCGCTTCCCTCCTCCTGATAAACAACGCCCGGTCCTTGTCCTCACACGTTCAGCCGCGATTCGGTACTTAGGCACCGTAACAGTCGCACCCATCACATCGACCATCCGCGATGTGCCGTCGGAGGTGATCCTGGACGTCGAAGACGGAATGAAGCGCCGCTGCGCGGTCAACCTGCACAACGCGGTCACCATTTCCCAAACGCGAGTGGGTACGCGCGTCGCCAGCCTTAGTGCAGTCCGCATGGATGAAGTCTGCGCCGCGCTCCGTTTCGCGCTAGGCTGCGGCTAACGAAACGAGCAACTTAGAAATGCCCGCTCGCTGGAGCGAATCCTTCATCCTCCAAACGTACCCCTTCCGCGAATCTGACCTCATCGTCTCCTTCTTCACTCGCGACCAAGGCAAACTCCGCGGAGTCGCCCGACGCGCCCGCCGACCCAAATCCCCCTTCGGCTCCGCCCTCGAACGCCTCTCTCATGCCACCGTCTCCTACTATCAAAAGGAAAACCGCGAGCTCGTCAACCTCAACTCCTGCGACCTCCTCCACTCCCAATTCACCCTCGCCTCCAACTATGAATCGAGCGTCGCGCTCGACTACCTCGCCGAGGTCACCGAGCAACTCCTCCCCCCCGCCGAAACCAACGAGCGTCACTTCCGCCTCCTGATCGCCACGCTCGACTACCTCCGCGCCGGCGGCAACCCCTTCACCGCCGCCACCTACTTCGCCCTCTGGGCTGTCCGCCTCGCCGGCTTTCTTCCCGACGTTTACGTCAAACCCGAATCGCGCGACATCGCCGAAGAAATGCTGGGCACCCCTATCCACGCCCTCACTCCACGCTCCTGGACCAAGGAGACCGCCTCCGACCTCCGCCGCCTCCTCAACCGCCTGATCGAGGAACACGCCGAACGCAAACTCCGCACGCCAGCCGCGCTGGAGTCATTGTGAGCTAGTTTCGTCCAGCCTCTGCAAGACGTCTCGCGTCGCGACGCACCTGAAAAAAACGCGACTAACGTCATCAAGCCCCAGAACACAAAGCCGAATTTTCGAAGGAAGTCGGTACTGAACCAGCCGGCGCCACCGACCTAGAGACCGAACATCGCGGAAATCATGGCAAAGAAAACACACGACCACAGGAATTGCCCCGCGGCGGATCGCTTTTCCTTACGCGTCCGGCACGCTAAATCCCACATTGACTTCACGCAACATATTTGCTACAAACAACCAATCCTAGTTTGATTCAATGCCTTGGTCCGCGGGGATCGCCTTTCCAGGGCACGTGATTTACAACCAAGTCCGTTGCCTTACCTGACGCCGTCGTCGAGTTCAGATCTCAGGGAGTCAGCCGATGCCAATTCAGTCAAGTTTCCGCCTTTTCCGTCTCGCCGCCGCAGCGAGCCTCATCCTCACCGCGTCAGCATTCGCACAATCCACCGGCGCCATCCAGGGAACCGTCACCGACGCCACCGGCGCGGTCGTTCCTAACGCAGTCGTTAGCGTCAAGGATCCGGATCACGGCGTCGCGCGCGAACTGGCCACCGACTCGGCCGGCATCTACTTCGTCCCGTCTCTGCCCGTCGGCACCTACAGTGTCGAGGTAAAAGCTTCCGGTCTCGCCGCGACCGCGGCCCGCGGCCTGATCGTCGAAGTCGGCTCTACCGTGAAACAGGACTTCACCCTCACCGTCGCCTCTTCTACGCAGACCATCGAAGTCCAAGCCAGTGCGGCGCTCGTCGACACCAGCACCGCCTCCGTGGGATCGGTGGTCAATCAGCGCAGTGTGCAGGAAATTCCGCTGAACGGCCGTCATTTCGTCGATCTCGCCCAACTCACTACCGGCACTGTCACCGGCCCGGCCAACGGCAATCTCACCACACCGCTGCGTGGCCAAGGCACTTTCTCGTTCGACTCCGCCGGAGGCCGCGAGGATACCGTGAACTTCATGGTCAACGGCATCAATATGAACGACCCGAACAACCAGCAGGTCACCTTCCAGCCGACCATTAACACCGTCGACGAGTTCGTCATTGACAATTCCACCTTCAGCGCCGAATACGGCCGCAACTCCGGTTCCATCGTCAACGTCGCCACGCGGCCCGGCGTCGACGTTTGGCACGGCGAGGCCTACGAATTTGTCCGCAACAACGATCTCGACGCGCGCAACTTCTCCAATCCTTCGGGCACTCCGCAGGCTCAATTCATCCGCAATCAGTTCGGCGGCGATGCCGGCGGCGCAATTAAGAAAGACAAGACATTCGTGTATCTGAGCTACGAAGGATTGCGGCAGCGCCAGGCGGTACCGGGCTCACCGGTCACCCTGACCACTGCCCAGGTCGCACAAGCTCAGGCCTCCAGCGACGCAGCCATCAAAGCGCTATTGCCATTGATTCCCGCGCCCAACGCCGGTACCAACCAATACACCTTCTCGGCTTCGGCGCCCGTGAACATCTCCCAAGGCACTGTCAACTTTAGCCAGATCCTCACCTCCGCCCAGCGGCTCAACGTCTATTACGCCATCCAGCAGGACTTCCGCCATGAGCCGCCCGCCACCGACGGCAACAGTTTTCCTAAGGAAGGCGACCAGCGCGGCGGCCGCCGCCAGCTCATCAGCATCAACGAAACCGCTGTCATCAGTCCTACGCTGGTCAACGAAGCTCGCTTGGGCGCGAATCGCATTTACATCTCGTTTACGCCCGATAACCAAAGCAATCCGCTGAATTACAACATTAATGACGGCGTTACCACGCCTATCGGGCTTCCGCAAATCACGGTTTCCGGCGCCTTCACATTTGGCAGCAGCGCGCTTTCCGCGCGCGGCGATCTCACCACCGTCCTCTCGGACACGCTGAGCTGGACTCACGGAAATCACACCATCAAGTTCGGCGGAGAAGAGCGACGCGAGAATAGCAACAACATTACTACCTCACCGGGAACGTTCACTTTTCCCAGCATCGCCGCGTTTCTAGCCGACCAAGCCAGCGCCTTTTCGACCACCACTTCGAACCGGTCGAACCGCTCCTATGAGAACGCACTCGGCCTGTTTGCTACCGACTCCTGGAAGGTCACGCGCAATCTCACGTTCACGCTCGGCATGCGATACGAGTGGAACTCGACACCCACCGAAGGGGGAGGACGCTACGTCGTGTTCGATCCCAGCACCGTTACGCTCCAACATGTCGGAAGCGACGGCGGACCTGGCAACGTTTATAACCAAAGGGCGCTCAATTTCGAACCTCGCATCGGCTTCGCGCTCGATCCGTTCAAAGACCACAAAACCATCATCCGCGGCGCATACGCCATCATGGTCGATCAACCTGGTTTCGGCCTGGTCACCAGCCTTGTGAATAATCCACCCTACGCAATTCCTCTCTCTTCGACGACCTCGGGCCTGTCGCTGTTGAATGCCTACAACCTCGCCGCCGGGAGCGTCTCGCCGATTTCAGTCGCGCATAACTACAAAGACGCCTATATTTCCCAATGGAACTTCGGTGTCGAGCACCAACTCGGCAACAGCTACAAATTTGCGCTTCGATACGTGGGCAGCAAAGGCACCGACCTGAACATCGCGCGTAACTATAACCAGTTGATCAACGGCGCGCGCCCATATCCACGTCTTTCTCTGAACAGTCCCATCGATCCCGGCTTGGCGCTTTCGAACATCACTGTGTTTGAAAGCGCCGGCAACTCGTCCTACAACGCGCTATGGGTGACGGCTGAAAAACGCTTCTCCAAGGGACTCCAGTTCAATGTCGCCGAGAGCTGGTCCAAATCCATTGACGAAAACTCCCGCAATTTTCAGGCAGTGGTCGTCCAGGACAGCAATAATATCGCGAACGATCGCGGCCTTTCCGACTTCGACACCAGAAACCGCATCGTGATCAGCGGAGTTTACGAACTGCCCTTCAAAGGCAACCGTTTCATGGAAGGCTGGCAGCTTTCGCTGATCGAAACCACGCAGAGCGGAAACCCGCTCAACTTCCGCACGACCACTAGTGGATTCACTGGCAATGCGAACCTGCGTCCGAACGTGACGGGCCCGGTGATCACTGGCCTCTTCCCGTCCCCGAACGGCAGCCCGCTCACCGTCGGCTACATCCAGAACCCGACGGTCTTCGTGAACCAGGGCAATGCCTTCGGGAATTTGGGTCGAAACGCTATCACCGGCCCCGGCTGGTCCAACCTAGATTTCGCGCTGGTGAAGAACACGCGCATCACGGAGCGCTTCCGGCTCCAGGTGCGCGCGGACGCATTCGATTCGCTCAATCAAGTAAATTTCACCAACCCCGTGACGACCCTCGGATCTTCAACGCTCGGCCTGATCACGGGCGGCACGCGATTCGCTGCCGGCGACTTCGGCACGTCGCGCCAGTTGCAGCTATCGATGAAGCTTTTGTTTTGAGCGAAGCCGCGCTAAGGCAGACTCAAGCGAGCCGCGATCCCGAATCCCTGGCGCTCCGCCGAACCGGGCGATCAATATCGCATGCGCAATGATGACTTCACACACCATTCGAGAGATCGTCACTGCGCCAGGTGGCGTAGCAATTCAGGATGCTGGTTGAGAACTCTTCAACCGCACTGAGAAACGGCGAACGAGGGCGCGCCTTCGCTTTGAGGAACTCCAAGAACTCTCTGACTGACTCCTGTTCCACAGGGGTGAGAGATTGAATCGCATCAACCAGGCTCTCTGCGCCCATTATTTCTCCACCCGAAGTATACAATGCTCCCGCAGCCCGAGACCGATCCGGATCGCTTCCTCGACCGGCGAGTACGCCCCATCCGGCCGATCCAGCGAGAACGGCTGTGCCGTCTCGAGCGCCGGTTGCGCAAGGAGACGCGGCCGCGTTCCGCGATGCGGCTGCGCGGCATGAACCAGAAGTGGATGACACAGGTACACTGTCCCAGCCTCGCCCGTCGCCAGAACCTCCTTGCGCTTGGCGCTATCGTCGAACCCCTGGCCCGCCAGTTCCCGTAGCGAGAGACCGCGCTCGCCCGCGGGAGCCAGCCTTCGCGCAATATCGAAATGTGATCCCACTCGGATGCGCGTGGGCGCGTCGCGCTCGCCGATATCCGAAAACAGGAATAGCATCAGTAGCGCGCGATCCTTGGACGTCACGTTGATGCGCCAGTCGAAATAGTTGTTGGTCGGCGCGCCCTCCGGCGGGAAGCTGCTGTCGATGTGCCAGCCCGCGTCACCCGGATCGTCGCGCCAAGGAAATCGCACCGGAAACGTCCCGAGATTCTCGCGCCGCCGCCATCGCCCTGGACCAACCAGTTGATCGAACGCCTGCTGTAGCACCGGCGTATTTGCCGCTTTCCGAAATGGCTCCTGATCGTAATAGCCCAGGCGAATCACAGGCTTGGTCCAGGTTCGCGGATCTTCAGGATTGCACCCCGTATCGCGCCAGAGAATCGCCCTGCCCTGCTCGGCCAGTTCGCGCGAAAACGCGCCTTCGATTTTTAGGAACCCGTCTTCAATAAAGCGCTGAATTTCGTCGTGGCTCAACATGCACACCCGACATACCGGCTCAACTCTCAGTCTAGCTGGCTGGCTAGTGAAGATCGTTCCCGGCCAAGGCCGCGCAAGATATGGTTAGCAACTGCATTGAATGAACGCTACTATCAATTCGACTGGGACGAGAAAAAGCTGCCGCAAATCTGCTCAAACATGGGTGTCACATTCCTACTCGCCTCAACCGTTTTCTTAGATCCCGGCTTGCTCACGTCACCCGACCTGGAACACGGCCCCGAGGAACGTTGTTTCTCAATCGGATCGGCTAGCGATGGCAAGGTGCTCGCGGTCTCATATCTTTGGTCTGAGAGACAGCCGATGATCGAAGTTAGAAATCATTTCAGCCCGCCAAGCGATACGAAACGAAATTCGTCATTACGAGGAGAACCAATGAGCAACCAACCGGTCGATGACGATATGCCCGCCGAAATCGACTTCAGCAAAGCCGAGCGCGGCCTGCATCACATCCCGGCCGCCGCGAAGGTATTTCTCCCCACATCCAGAGAACGCACCGTTTGGCAATATTATTCAAACAAAGCGCAACAGAAGGGTGTCGCCCTGTCCGAACTCGTCACGGATGTCCTGAAGCGCGATATGACTCCGGCGAAACGCTGACGAGCACGCTCCCCATGGGTAGAGCGCAAACACCAACGCGTCGACGCCGGACTTCCGTTCATCAAGACAGCCTTCCGTAAGCCGCTCAAAATGGGACCGGCGTTCACGCGCACGCACTGGACCCCTCACCCCAACTCGATCGGGCCGGGTCTGCCTCTTTCTTCTCGGCTGCGTCGTACTGTTCTAGGGCGTAACTGGTGTCACGGAATTCTACCGATTCCGGAAGTAGGACTTTCCGCGAGTATCAATTTCGCGCTCGGCGAAAACCACAGCTCTCCCTGTCGTATCATCAAAACAGAACCACTCGCCGACCTGAACACGCTCGCGAGCCGGTTCCATCCGAGCTTCAACCAGGCTCACACTAAGAACGAATGTCGCCGACACAAAAACTCAACCGCAACCACTATCCCCTCCTCCACGGGCCCGCCGTCGGCCGCAACGCGGCTTCAAACCGATGACCACCCCCACCTTCCAGGACACTGTCTTCGCCCTCAAGAAATACTGGTCCGACCGCGGCTGCATCATCCAGGAACCGTACGACCTCGAAGTCGGCGCCGGTACCATGGCCCCCGAAACATTTCTGCGCGTTCTTGGTCCCGAACCATATCGTGTCGCTTATGTTCAACCCAGCCGCCGCCCCGCCGACGGCCGCTACGGCGAAAACCCCAACCGCCTCTACAAGCACCAGCAGCTCCAGGTCATCCTCAAGCCCTCGCCCGCCGACGTCATCGATCAATACCTCGGCAGCCTCAAAGCCATCGGCATCGACCTCGCCAAGCACGACATCAAGTTCGAAGAAGATAACTGGGAAGCCCCGACCCTCGGTGCCTGGGGCATCGGCTGGCAGGTCATGCTCGACGGCCTCGAAATTACTCAGTTCACCTACTTCCAGCAGTGCGGCGGTTTCGACCTCGACCTCATCCCCGCCGAACTGACCTACGGCCTCGAACGCATCGTCGCCTTCCTCCAGAACGTCGACAGCCTATACGACATCGAATGGACGCCGGGCATCGAGTACTCGCAAATCCGCTTCGAAGACGAGCGCCAGTTCTCCAAATACAACTTCGAACTCGCCGACGTCGCCATGCTCTGGCAACTCTTTGACCTCCACGAAAAGGAATGCAACCGCCTTCTCGCCATGAAAGACCCGGTCGTCCTCCCTGCCTACGACCAGGTCCTCAAGTGCTCCCACATATTTAATCTGCTCGACGCCCGCGGCGCCATCAGCGTCACCGAGCGAGTCGGCGTCATCGCCCGCGTGCGAAAATTGGCACTTGGAGTTGCGAAAGCCTACATGAAATCTAACTCACCGGTTGAAGTGGGTGACGAGGTTTCCGCGTGAGCCATCCTTTCTTATTGGAGATCGGCACAGAAGAGATCCCAGACTGGATGATCGTCCCTGCTCTCAATCAATTGCAGGATAATTTTCAATCTTTGCTCGATCAGCATTCACTCGGTGGCAAAGTTACTCACGTCGATGCCACCCCGCGCAGGTTGGTTCTCAAAGCTAAGGATTTACTCGAACGGCAGCCCGATACCGAAGAGTTGGCCCCCGGACCGCCCAAGTCCGCCGGCCCCAGCGCCGCCGCAGGCTTCGCCAAAAAGAACGGAGCGACTCCTGATCAGCTCATCGTTCAGTCGACCCCGAAGGGCGAGTATTATTTTTTGCAAAAGCGAACACAGGGCCAGCCGGCGGCCGATATCCTGGCTCGCGAACTTCCCAATCTGATACTTAAAATTAACTGGCCTAAGACAATGGTTTGGAATGGGAAAGGAACCGAGCGATTCATTCGCCCCATCCGCTGGCTGGTGGCTTCGTTTTTTCAGAAAACGATTCCGTTCTCTATCGGCGGCGTCGCTACCTCATCTTTTACGTCCGGCCACCGAATCCTGGGGAACGCTCAGATACCGGTCACCATCGACGACTTCGACCGCCAGCTTCTCGCGAATTACGTCATCCTCTCGGCCGACACCCGACGCGCCAAGATCGAAACCGACATCGCAGCCCTGCTCGAAGGCAAGAACCTACGCGCTAAGCCCGACCCCGACCTGCTTCACACCCTCACCTACATCACCGAATTCCCCACCCCTATCCTCGGCAGCTTCGACCCCCAATACCTCGAACTCCCGAGCGAAGTCCTGATCACGGTGATGCGCCACCACCAGAAATATTTTTCGGTGGAGGACTCGGCCGGCAACCTCGCGCCGCACTTCATCGCCGTCATGAACACCAATGCCGACCCCGATGGCCTGGTCCGCCACGGGAACGAGCGAGTATTACGCGC
>Ga0126371_10003836_pt1 | contig 13211 bp, 15 predicted proteins | sample PanSoiMetaPlot_4_FD_110145 | JGI IMG/M metagenome (GOLD analysis project Ga0126371, IMG submission 110145) | Tropical forest soil microbial communities from Panama - MetaG Plot_4 | ecosystem: Environmental > Terrestrial > Soil > Tropical forest > Bulk soil | place: Panama | collected 2016-02-17
AACTCTTCTGCGCGAGGCCGAGCGCCGCGGCAAGCCCGCTGATGCCGCCGCCGGCGATCAGGAACGGCCGCGCCTGCGCCATCACCATCAGCCCGACCTCCCGAGATGTTCGAGCGCGTCTTCGGCCCGCAGCGGCACACGCGACGCCTCGTTGTTGAGATCGACGAGTTGCGACAGCAGCGCCATCAGTACCTTGCGGTCGGCGGACTTGAGCGGTTGCAGCATGCGCGCCTGCGCACGATCGACCGATGGCATGATGTTGCGCAGCAGCGTCGCGCCGGATCGCGTGAGATAGAGCAGCTTGACCCGCCTGTCCTCGCGCGCCGGCCTGCGCTCGACGTAACGCTTGGCCTCCAACCGCTCGATGACATTGCCGAGCGTCGAACGGTCGAAGGCGATCACCGCGGACAGCCGCGTCGCATCGATGCCGGGATGCGTGTGGATCGCGACAAGCGCGGCATATTGCACCGGCGTCAAGTCATAGGCGTTGCACTCTTCGACGAAGATCGCGACCGCGATCTGCTGCATCCGCCGGAACAGATAACCCGGCTTTGTATAGACCGCGTCCATCGTGAGGGTGGACGACTTGTTATTCTTGCTATTCCTATTCGGCATCGGCTTGCTTGTCCGGGGCGGCATTCGCGAAGGCCGGCATTGCCATTGCCGCGGCCTCCGCCTTCAAAAGTCGTGGGAAGGCGCTGACATCGACGCCGAAGCGCCGCGCATTGCCAAGCTGCGGTATCAGGCAAAGGTCGGCGATGGACGGCGCCGCGCCGAAGCAGAACGGACCGGGCTCGGTCGCGATCAGCTTCTCGCAGGCCGAAAGCCCTTCGCGATTGGCCCAACCCGCCCAGGCCGTGACCTTGTCCTCGGGCACGCCAAGCTCGCGCAGCCGCGCCAGCACTTTCAGATTTTGAACCGGATGGGTATCGCAGGCGAGCACGTCGGCAAAGGCGCGGACCTTGGCGCGCCGCAGCGGGTCCTTCGGCAACAGTGGCGGCTCGGGATGGGTCTCGTCGAGCCACTCGATGATGGCGAGCGACTGGGTTAAAATGCTGCCCGCATCGTCCTCCAGCGTCGGCACCAGCCCCTGCGGGTTGATGGCGAGATAGGCAGGCGCATGCTGTTCGCCCTTGCGAAGGTGATGCGGCAGGTGCTCGCACCGCAAACCCTTCAGGTTCAACGCGATTCTAACCCGGTAGGACGCGCTGCTGCGGAAATAGCCATGCAGCTTCATCGGAACCCCCCGCATTTTTATCGGTTCGTTCAATTGACGCTACCCATATCGTAAGTATGCTGTCAATTGAACAACAGGAATGGCGGGAGGCCTTCATGGAAGCCGTGCAAAAGACGCCGGAGCGAGAAGCGTTCTACAAGAAGATCGACGGCGAAAATCTCTCCGCGCTGTGGAACGTGATGGGCGATCTGATCACGCCGGAGCCGAAAAGCGCCTGCCGCCCGCATCTGTGGAAGTTCGACGCCATCCGCGACTACATGACCGAGGCCGGCAAGCTGATCACGGCCAAGGAGGCCGAGCGGCGGGTGCTGATCCTGGAAAATCCGGGCCTGCGCGGCCAATCGAAAGTCACGACCTCGCTGTTCGCCGGCATCCAGATGGTGATCCCGGGCGATGTCGCGCCCGCCCATCGGCACAGCCAGTCCGCGCTGCGTTTCATCCTCGAAGGCAAGGGCGCGTTCACCGCGGTCGATGGTGAGCGCACCGTGATGGAGCCCGGCGACTTCGTCATCACGCCGTCGATGACTTGGCACGACCACGGCAACGAGACCGACGAGCCGATGTTCTGGCTCGACGGGCTCGACATTCCGATGGTGCAGTTCTTCGATGCATCCTTTGCGGAAGGATCGAACGAGGACCGGCAGAAGATCACCCGCCCCGCCGGCGACAGCTTTGCGCGCTACGGCCGCAATCTTCTGCCTGTCGACGAGAAACGGAAATCAAAGACCTCGCCGATCTTCAACTACCCCTATAGTTACACGCGCGAGGCACTGGAGCAGGCGAAGACGCGCGACGAATGGGACGCTTGTCATGGGCTGAAGCTGAAATTTTCCAATCCCGAGACCGGCGATTTCGCGATGCCCACCATCGGCACCTTTATCCAGCTACTGCCGAAGGGCTTCAAGACCGCGCGTTATCGCGCAACCGACGCCACCGTGTTCGCCGCGATCGAAGGCAAGGGCCGCACGCGGATCGGCGAGCAGACCTTCGAATGGGGCCCGCGCGATCTGTTCGTGGTGCCGAGTTGGCACTGGGTCACCCACGAGGCGGATGCCGATTCGGTCTTGTTCAGCTTCTCCGATCGCCCCGTGCAGCAGAAACTGGATCTGTTCCGCGAAGACCGCGGCAACGTGTGACACCACGCCGTCCCGCGGTTGTCCCTGCTATCGTGGGACGACGGAGGAGCAGCCGTGCTTGCCCTCGCACGTCAGACGGCGAGCGACCTAAATGCTTGATTTGTGTCAATGGTGGCCTGCCCTATAAGCTGAAAATTCGGCGCTGAATGCAGAAGGCGGCCTGACGGCTCATGCAGGATCAGCGACCGATGCACGCGAATATCGACAATCCATTTGTTGTTTTTGCATTTGCCCTCATCGCGCAAGTCGTCGCGGCCTTTGCCGGCGATTTCCTGCGCAGGCGCTCGCAGCCGTTTCGGCAAGGCGAGCGTCACGACTTCGCGACGGTCCAGGCGGCGACCCTGACGCTGCTGGCGCTCATCGTCGGCTTTACTTTCTCGATGGCGGTCACCCGCTACGACCAGCGCAAGACGCTGGAGGAAGCGGAAGCCAACGCCATCGGCACCGAATATCTGCGCACCGATCTGCTGCCGGGCGACCTCGGCGCACGCACGCGCGAGCTGTTGCGGAAATATTTCGACCTACGCATCGCATTCTACGAGGGAAGCGATGAACAACTCTCCAGGGAGATCGATCGACAGACCGCAACTCTGCAAGCCGAACTCTGGAACGCGGTATCGCCGGTGGCGTCCAGCCAGCCGACGCCGGTGATCGCGCTTGTCATCGCCGGGATGAACGACGTTATCAACTCGCAGGGATACACGCAGGCGGCATGGTGGAATCGCATCCCGATCGGGGCATGGGCCATGATGGGCCTGATGGCTATCTCCTGCAACCTGTTGGTCGGTTATGGCGAGCGGCGCAAGGCGAAGCCATTCTCTTTATCCTGCCCCTCGTTGTCGCCCTCGCATTCTTTCTGATCGCCGACCTCGATAGCCCGCGTGGCGGCGTGATCCGTGTGCATCCGCAAAATCTCATGGCGGCTTCGCAGGCCGTCCAGCCACGACAACCCTGACGTCACCGCCAGTGCAACAGCCGCGCTTCCAATAGACTGATCAGCTTGCCTGCCGCCAGCCCGAACAACGACAGGATCACGACGCCGGCAAGCAACTGATCTGTCTGCATCAGATTGCCGGCCTGCAGCACGAAAGCGCCGATGCCGTATTCGGCGCCGATCATCTCGGCGCTGACCACGAGCAATAGCGCAACGGATGCGGTGATGCGAAAGCCGGCGAGAATCGACGGCAGCGCGCCGGGCCAGATCACCCGCCGCACAATCGTCGAAAACGGCACATTGAAGCTCTGCGCCATGCGGATCAGATTGCGCGGCACCGCATCGACGCCGCCATAGACCGAGATCGCGGTGGAGAAGAACACGCCGAGTGCAATGGTCGCGATCTTCGGCTCCTCGCCGATCCCAAGCCATAGGATGAGAAGCGGCAACAGCGCGATCTTCGGGATCGGGAACAACGCCGAGATGAAGGTGATGCCGACGCTACGCGCGACCGTGAACAAGCCTATTGCGAAGCCGACCGCGATGCCCGCGACCGTGCCGAGCACCCAGCCGACGCCGATCCGCATCAGCGAATAGGACAGATGATGCCAGAGCGCGCCGCTGGCCCCGAGCTGATAGATCGCTCGGCCGATCGAAAGCGGCGTGGGCAGGAACAGCGGATTGACCAAACCCGCACTGCCGGCAAGCTGCCAGAGCGCAAGGACGGCCAGTAGCGCGATCCAACCCGCGATCCAGTCCCCTTGGCGGTCCGCGCTCGGGACAAAGCCCGCGCCGCGAAACCGGACCGGCCGCGCGTCCGCCTTTGCTTCCGGTTGCCGCGGCTCCGCCGGCTTCGCGCGTTCAAGCATGTTGAACCTCGCGCTCGGCGTCGATTGCCTGTTTTCGTATCAACGACCACAGATCGTTCTGCAGCGCCAATAGCTGGCCGCGCGCAGACATGTCGCCGCGCTCGCTGCGCTTGACCGGGACGGCAATGACCTCGCGCACCCGTCCGGGCCGGCGCGACAGCACCACGATGCGGTCAGCAAGCCGTATCGCCTCCTCCAGATTATGCGTGACATAGACCGCGCCCATCGCGCCATCCGCGAGCAGGCCGATGAAGTCCTCCATCAACAGCTCCCGGGTCTGCGAATCCAGCGCCGACAGCGGCTCATCCATCAAGAGGATCGCAGGCTTCACCGCCAGCGCCCGCGCGATGCCGACGCGCTGGCGCATACCGCCGGACAACTGCTTGGGATAGGTCGTGCGAAATTCGGAGAGGCCGGTCCGGCGCAGTGCATCATCGACCACCGCGCGGCGCTCGGTGATCGACAACCCAGTATGCAGCAGCGGGAATTCGACATTCGCCTCCACCGTGCACCAGGGCAGCAGCGCAAAATCCTGAAACACGAATGTCAGCGGATTGAGGCTATCGGCAGGCGGCGCACCGCGCAGCCGAGCCGCGCCCGCGCTTGGCTGCAGCAAGCCGCCGAGGATCGACAACAGCGTGCTCTTGCCGCAGCCGGACGGACCGACGATCGCTACCACCTCGCCGGCGCCGAGCGTGAAAGAGACATCGTCGAGCACGTCGAGCGCGCCAAAGCGGTGGCTGATATGGTCGGCGATAAGATCCATCATATGCCTAGAGCGCCTTGAATTTAGAATGAATTGTCATCGCGCTCTAGCCTCTTCTCCCGCGTTTTCTTCGCGCTAGCGGGAACCTGCCCCGCTATTCGAGCGCAGGCAGGATTTCACTCGAAAACCCTTTAATCCGGCTTCACGAAATCCTTCGCGATGATCGCATCGGCACCGAATCCCTTATCGACAAAGCCCTGCTGCTGCAGCCATTTGATCTGGTTGTCGACATTCTTTACATCGAGCTTGCCGTCCGGGTCGATGTAGGCGCAATTGCCGACCACCTGCTCGACCGGCAGATTGGTGTATTTGGCGATGATCTCCAGAAGCGGCTTGGTCTGCTCGTTGATCGCAGCGCTGCCGTCCTTGACCGACGCCAGAATTACGTCGTGATATTCACGATCGGCGCGATCGAGCGCGTCGAGAAGCCTCGTCACCAGCGGCTTGTTGCCGAGCGTCTTCGGCGAGGCGAACACGGCGCCGAGCTGCCAGGGCGTCTCGTCCCCCACCCAACCCAGCAGTTTTGCGCCGCCATCATCCATCAGTTTGCGCGCGGTCGAGACCGGCAACAGCGCCGCATCGACCGTCTGCCCCTTCAGGGCCGCCGCGGCATTGGACAGTGATTGCAGCGGCACGATCCTCACGTCGGAGAGCTTGAAGCCGTATTTGTCGGCAAGCAGCCCGAGCGAATAGTGGAAGCTGGAGCCGACCTGCGTCACCGCGATGCGCTTGCCGGCGAGATCCTTCGGCGTTTTCAGCCCGGCGGCATAGGCGTTGTTGGCCGCGAAATAGCCGATCAGGGGATAGCCGGCCTTCTCGCGGCTCATGCCGCCGATCACCTTCAGCGTGCCCTTGCCGGCCAGATTGTAGAGCCCGGCGGTGAACGCTGTAATGCCGAAATCGACATCGCCGGAAGTGGTCGCAACCGCGATCGGCTGCGCGGCGTCGAAGAATTTCAATTCGATATCCAGGCCGGCGTCGCGGAAATAGCCCTTGTCCTGCGCGATGAACACCGGCGCCGAGGACGACAGCCTGAGTACGCCGATCTTCGCCTTCAGCACATCATCGGCGCGCGCTGTCCCGCTTGCCGCCAATACCAGCAATCCCGCGAGCACGAGCCGCGCCAATTCCGTCATTCCATGTTCTCCGACGTGCGATTTCTCATGGGAGCATCGTTTCGAATTCAGAACCGATGCGCGGCTCGGCCTGATCGCGTGTCGTTGCGATGGGATTGCGCTCGCGGATGTAACGATGGATTTCAGCGATATGCGCCCGGGCCTGCGCGGAATAACGCAGCCTCATACGCCGCACGACTTCCAGAGCGCTGCCATTTCCTCATCAGACGCGAAGGTTCCCCTGCCCTCACGGAACTCACGCTGGATTCGCGCGACCTCCTCCGCCTGAGCGTCCGTGAGCCGATAGCCGCTCGCGTCCTGCCGCTCCATTTCAAGCAGAACTTCGGCGGCGTCCTGCTGGCGCTCCTTGGACCAGTGCCGAACCCGCTCTATGACTTCATCGATTTTTCTTGCTGCCATCCCTGTCTTATAGACAAATCCACCAGGTCCGTCACCCCGGTCGAAGCACGAGTGTCCGGAGAGTGCTTTCGAGCGAAAGCCTGCCCGGCACTAGATGCGGGGCGGGTGCCGGTTCGCAAGCGCAATGCGGTCCGCGAGCGGCTATGTCTCGCCCGCCCACTTCGCCGCGCGCTTCTCCGCGAACGAGGCAAGGCCTTCGGCGGCCTCCTCGGTGTGGCGTGTCGCTGCGTGCATTTTGACGAGCCGTGCATAGGCGGCATCATCGACCGCCATGCCGCCGAACGAGCTTTCCATCGCAAGCTGTTTCGTTTCGGCGAGAGCCGCAGGCGCGTTGGCGAGCAATTGCTCAACCACCTTTGCGCCGGCGGTCGGGAGCTCAGCGAGCGGCACCACCTCATGCACGAGGCCGATGCGGCGTGCCTCCTCCGCGCCGAAGCGCTCGCCGGTCAGCGCGTAACGGCGAACCTGACGCACGCCGATCGCGTCGCAGAGTTGCGGGATGATGATCGCAGCCGTCAGTCCCCAGCGAACTTCGGTGATCGAGAACAGCGCATTGTCGGCCGCGATCACCACATCGCATGCGGATATGATGCCGGTGCCGCCGCCGAAGCAGCCGCCCTGGACCAGCGCCACCGTCGGGATCGGCAGGCGGTTCAGCCGTTGCACGGCCTCGAACGTCGCCCGCGACACCGCCTCGTTCTCGGCCGGCGATTGCGGCCTTACGGCGTTGATCCATTTGAGGTCGGCGCCCGCCTGAAAATGCCTGCCGTTGCCTTTGAGGACCACGACACGAAGCGACGGCTGCCTGCCGAGTTCGTCCATTGCCGAGAGCACGCCCTGGATCAGGCCTGCGTCATAGGCATTGTTGACCTCGGGACGATTCAACGTGACGGTTGCGACCCCGCGTGCGTCGAGGTCCCACAAGACGGGATTGGCGGACATTGACATTCCTCTTGCGATCTCTTCGGATGGCCCCGCTATTCGGCCGCATCCAGAGTCGTCTTGCCGAGCGCATTATCGACGATGACCGGCGTCTCGAAGAAGCTGATCTCGGGCGCGCTGCCGTAACGCTCCGTGATCATCTTGCGCCACTCGGCATTATAGACGCGCTCCGCGGCCTCGCGGCTCTCCCAGAGATAGCAGCCGCCGCCGGTGCGGCTTTGAGCGTCGAACAGATAATATTTGCGGACCAAGCCATCGAGCCCCTGATATTTCGGCGCGGAGCCCTTGAACAGCTCGGCCGCCTTCGCGGCATCGATGGTCGCGGGCAGCTTGAAACGGACGATCGCGGTGATCATGGCTGGTCCTCCTTGGTTCTGCTTGTCTGTCTCTGTTTGTCTCTGTTTGTCTGTTTCGGCTTGCATCGCGCCAAACGCGTGTTGCGCCTTGCGCAAGTCTATCGGAAACTGGACCTCATCCTAGAGCACGATCCGGCAAAATGGCCATCGGTTTTCCCTGAGCTGCAGAACCGAACGCGCGTTTTGCACGCGACCATGCTCCGTCAAGAAACCGGAACAGGACATCGACACGATGCGGATATGCATTTTCGGCGCGGGCGCCGTCGGCAGCCACTTTGCGGTGCGGCTCGCGCGCGCCGGTCATGACGTCGCTTGCGTGATGCGCGGGCCGCATCTGGACGCCGTCAAGGCAAACGGCCTGACGCTTCGGGTGGGTGAAGAGGAGTTCACGGCAAAGCTGAAAGCCTCCGACGACCCGGCGACGCTGGGCGAGCAGGACCTCGTGATCAGCACGCTGAAGGCGACCGGCGTGAGCAGCCTCGCGACGGGCCTGCGGCCGCTGCTTGGCGGCGACACGGCCGTGGTTTTCGCCCAGAACGGCATTCCCTGGTGGTACGATATCGGCCTGCCGGCGGATCATCCGCCGACGCCCGATCTCTCCTTTCTCGACCAAGGCGGGCGGCTGCGCGCCGCCGTCCCAAAAGGGCGGATCATCGGCGGTGTGATCTTTTCCTCCAACGAGGTGATCGCGCCCGGCGTCGTCGCCAATCTTTCTCCCGACCGCAACCGGCTGGTGATCGGCGAATGCGACGACCGCGCCAGCGAGCGCATCGCGCGGCTGCGTGGCGCGCTGAACGACGCTTCGATCGAGTCGCCTCCGGTTGCGCAGATCAGGGAGGCGATCTGGTCAAAGCTTCTGACCAACATGTCGATGTCGGTGTTGTGCCTGTTGACCGGCCAGACCGCGCGGGCGGTCCGGGACGACCCGGCGTTGCGCGATGTGGTGCCGCGCCTGCTCGACGAGGCGAACGCGATCGGACAGAGCTGCATCCCCGACGTCAAGCGCGTGACGCGCACCGGCCCCGCGCCCGAGCACAAGCCCTCGATCCTGCAGGATTACGAGCTCGGCCGCGCCATGGAGATCGACGTGCTGGTGCGGGGGCCGGCCGCGTTCGCGCGGGCCGCGGGCCTTGCGACGCCAATGCTCGATTTGATTGCAGCGCTCGCCATCCAGAAAGCGCGGGATAAGGGACTTTATTCGGCTTGACCGTGACGCTTTATCAACCTGCTGTGCGGCAGCTTTGCTAGCCCGACAGGATCGGCTACATCACGTCATCGATCGCTTGTCGCGCAAGGCTCTCGACAAAATGAGGAAGGCCAAGAAAGCGGTGCAGCCGGGAGCGCCGGCCCTGGAAAAAGGCCTGGATCTGCTGGAAGCGCTGGCTGCGGAATCGCGCGGCCTGAGCCAGAAGCAGTTGGCCGAGCGCGTCGGCCGCTCGGTCGGCGAGATCTTCCGGATGCTGGTGGCGCTGGAGCGGCGCGGCTATGTCACGCGCGACCCGACGACCGCGGAATACATGCTGACGTTGAAGCTGTTTCGCATCGCCTCGCAATTCCCGCCGACCGAAAGGCTGTTGCAGGCCGCGTTGCCGGTAATGGAGCAACTGGGCAGCCGCGTCCAACTTTCCTGCCATCTCTCTGTGCTGCATGGCGAGCAGTTCATGGTGATCGCGCGCATCGAGCCGGAATGGCTGATGGGCTGGTCGGTCAAGGTCGGCGCGGTGTTTCCGCTGACCCAGCAATATGCCTCGGCGAAGGTGCTGGCGGCATTCCAGCTCGAGGTTAGGCGCAATGAGCTGGCCGAGGTCATTGCCGCCCATGATCATATCAGCGGCAAGAAAGCGCTCGCCGCACTCGACAGGATTTCGTCGGAAGGCGGGAATTTCTCCATTGATGACGGCTACACGCGTATCCTCGCTTATAGCTGCCCGATCACCGAGGCGTCCGGGCGCGCGGTCGCGGCCTTGACCGTACCGCTGGTGCGGCAGGACAAGATCCCCGCGGCCGAAGCCGCGCATATCGCCGCCGAGCTGCGGCGCGCAGCGAAGACGGTCTCTGAAAAAATCGGCGGCGGCGGCGCTTAGAGCAACCGGCCGCGCGCGTCATGATTTCAGGAAATCGCAACCGCCATCTTCCAGCGGCCGGAAGGCTTCGCCGGGTGGAATGGTCTTGATCAGCTTGTAATAGTCATAAGGATATTTCGACTCGTCCGGCTTCTTGACCTCGAACAAATACATGTTGTGCAGCTTGCGGCCATCGGCGCGCACCGTGCCCTTGCCGAACAGGGGATCGTCGGTCGGCAGCGTCTTCATTTCCTGCACCACGGCCTTGCCATCGTTCGAAGCGCCCAGCGCGTCGACCGCCCTGAGATAATGCAGCGTTGCGGCGTAGACGCCGGCCTGCATCGCGGTCGGATAACGGCCATTGTTGCGCGGCGCGAAGCGCTTGGCCCAACCGCGCGTGTCGTCGTTCATGTCCCAATAAAAGGATTCCGTGAATTGCAGACCCTGGGCGATCTTGAGCCCCAGCGAATGCACGTCGCTGAGATAGAGCACGGTGGCGACAACGCGCTGGCCGCCCTGCACGATGCCGAACTCGACCGATTGCTTGATCGAATTGATGGTATCGCCGCCGGCATTGATCAGGCCGATGACCTGTGCCTTCGACGCCTGGGCCTGCAACAGGAAGGAGGAGAAATCCTGGGTATTGATCGGCGTGCGCACGCCGCCGACCACGGTGCCTCCTCCCTTCTGGACGACGTTCTTCACCTCGGCCTCCATCGCATGACCGAAGGCGTAATCGGCGGTCAGCGTGAACCAGGTCTTGCCGCCCTCGGCGAGCACGGCACGCGCGGTGCCGGTCGACAGGGTATAAGTGTCGTAGCTCCAGTGCACCAAATTCGGCGAGCAAGCCTTGCCGGTCAGGTCGGAGGACGAGGCGCCGGAGACGAGAAGGGTCTTGTTCGCCTGCTGCACGACATTGCGCACCGCGAGCGCCACGGCCGAATTCGGCACGTCGATGATGGCGTCCACATTGTTGCGGTCGATCCATTCGCGCGCGATGTTGGCGCCGAGATCGGCCTTGTTCATGTGATCGCCGCTCAGCACCTCGATCGGCCGCGTCATCTTGTGCGGCGAAGCCTGGAAGTCCTCGACCGCCATCTTGGCTGCGGCAAGCGAACCGGGCCCGGTGATATCGGCATAGAGACTAGACATGTCCGTCAGCACGCCGAGCCGCAGCGGCGTTGCGTCATCCGCCCGGGCAGCGATGCCCCACAAGCCCAGCGCAAGTCCACCGGCGCCGGCCAAGAGCCGTCGGCGGCTAAGCGGATAAACCCTTCCCATCATCAAACTCCCCATTGTCCGGCCCGGCTTCTTGGTCCGTTGCCATCGGCTGGCCGTGCGCGCACGGCCTGTTTTCTCACGGCGTGAGACGCTCGATCAGGCGCCTGTCTTCCACCTCGAAGCCGCCGCCATAGACATCCGATACCATGAAATGCGCGCCAAGGATGTCGGGCTCCAATTCCGCGATCGGATCGTATTCGCAAGGATGCAGGGTCATTGTCGCGCGGCCCGGTTTGGGCGCGGAATATTTCAGCGGCGTGCAGCGATAGACGATGTCGGCGTAAGCCGTTGCCAGCCGCTCGGGATGCGGCACGCGCCGCACATGGATTTCGCCCGCGGGCAGCTCGTCGCCATCGACGACGCGTATCACGGGCGCGGCCGGGTCCGGCGTGAAGCTGAAATCCGCAAGCCGGAACCCGCGCCGCGTGACCCAGCCATCGATCGAGCCGTCCGGATGTTCGTCAAAGGCGTAATGCGCGTCTTTCTTGGTGTAGCCGAACACTTCGCGACCGGCGCAGATGCCCATCGGGTCGCTGCAATACATGAAAATGTGCGTCTCGGTGAAGAGACCTCTGTAGCGGACAGGGACCGTGATCATCAGGTCGAACATCTGGCCCGCATGCACGGCGAGCGAATGTCCCGGCGATAGCATGAAGCGGAAGGCGACGCGGTCGCTTGCAATCTGGAACGGCGTGTCGGCGAGCAGGCTTTCGATCTTTCCAGGCTGAACGCGCGTCATGATCTCGACCGTGCGCAGCGTGCAGCCCCATTCGACCGGATAGGCCGGCGCGTATGGCGGATTTACGCCGCTATTCGGCTTCAGGCGATATTTTCCGAACATCTGTCGCTTCTCGTCCTGATCGGTCATCGCTGCGCTTTCTTCTTCGATCGCTCGTCGGAGTGTCGCGGTTTGTCGCGTCCTTCATCAAAACCCGCCGCTGACCGACCATGACATGTGCATGGAAGGCAATCGCGGCAGCCTATATTTCATATATGAATCTATTATTGCATATATGAAAATCAAACGCCGTGATCCTGTCAAGCGGTCCGGCGGGCCTCCGCCGCGCCAAGCCGAAATGACGGTTGCCAGTCGTCTCGGACGCCGAATAGATGGTTCCGAACAAGCGCGCAAAGAAAATCGGGAGATCGCGGCATGCATATCAAGGACAAGGTCTGCATCGTGACAGGTGGCGCAAGCGGCATCGGCGAGGCGGTCGCACGGACCTTTGCCGCGGCCGGCGCGCGCGGCGTGGCGGTTGCCGATCTCAAGACCTCGCGTGACGAACTTGCTAGCGTCGCCGGAGATATCGACGGCCTTGCGGTTACGGCCGATGTCGGCGAGGAGCAGGACGTCAAGGCGCTGATTGCCGCGACCGAGACCAAGTTCGGCCCGATCGATATCTTCTTCTCCAACGCAGGTCTCTCACGCAAAGGACAGGAGGGCGCCCCCGACGCCGATTGGGACGTGAGCTGGCGCGTGCATGTGATGAGCCACGTGTTCGCCGCCCGCGCGCTGGTGCCGGGCATGCTGGCGCGCGGCTCGGGCTATCTAATCAACACCGCCTCCGCCGCGGGGCTGCTCGCCTCGCTCAACTCGATGCCATATGGTGTCACGAAGAACGCCGCTGTCGCGCTCGCCGAGCATCTTGCCATTCAATATGGCGATCGCGGCATCTGTGTCTCGGTGCTGTGTCCGCAATCGGTGCAAACAGGGATGACCACGCCCGGCCCCAGCGCCGCGCGCATCGATGGCGTGCTGCAGCCGGCGGAAGTCGCGCGCATGGTGATCGAGGCGATGGACGAAGAGCGCTTCCTGATCCTGACGCATCCGCAGGTGCAGGACTACATGCGGCGCAAGGCCTCGGATCGCGACCGTTGGCTCTCGGGCATGCAACGGCTGCGTGACAGGATCTATGGCTCGAAGGCCGCCGGCTGATCTCGCGAGGCTGGGCGCGAAAGGCACATCAGGCGCCGCGCGCATCGATGCCCGTACTCCACGCCGCGAACGCGTCGAGGATTTCGTTCATCACGTCGCGGTCATTGCGCCCGGAGCGCGCCGGTACGTGAAAGGAATGGTCGGCGCCTTCGACCA
>Ga0126371_10003837_pt1 | contig 13210 bp, 9 predicted proteins | sample PanSoiMetaPlot_4_FD_110145 | JGI IMG/M metagenome (GOLD analysis project Ga0126371, IMG submission 110145) | Tropical forest soil microbial communities from Panama - MetaG Plot_4 | ecosystem: Environmental > Terrestrial > Soil > Tropical forest > Bulk soil | place: Panama | collected 2016-02-17
CGAGCCTGAGGCCCGTCTTTGGTCTTCCTTGCCAAACCGCGAACCTGTGGCGCATCAAAATCCTGGCGCAATGGTGTCGGAGCCGACATGACGAGCCTCCTGGGTTCGCCATGTTGAATCTGATTCGCCTCCATCTGGGAATCGCCCACGAGTCACAATTTCAGGGACTCGGTATTAGAAAGTGTAGTGAATTCAATGCTCGATCACCGGTGAAATGACGTATGCTATAAGGGTTGTTAAAGCGCACGTTCTGTGGTAAGCTTCTTCGCCGCATTCTCAATGGGGTGAAGCCATGAAGCGCGCTGCGATCTATCTACGGGTATCGACGCAAGACCAAACCACGTCCAACCAAGAGCACGAGCTACGCCAGGCGGCAGAACGGGCCGGCTGGCAGGTGGCTAAGGTTTACAAGGATCACGGCATCAGCGGCGCTAAGGGGCGCAATGGACGGCCGGCATTCGATGCGCTGTGCCGGGACGCCATCAAGCGCCAATTCGACGTAGTGATGGCCTGGAACGTCGACCGCCTGGGCCGCAGTCTCAAAGACCTAGTGGCGTTCCTGTCCGAGCTTCACGCGCTCGGAATCGACCTGTTTCTGCATCAGCAGGGCCTCGATACGACCACGCCAGCAGGCAAGGCCATGTTTCAGATGCTCGGCGTTTTTGCTGAGTTCGAACACTCGATAATTCAAGAGCGCGTCCGTGCTGGCCTTCAGAGGGCCAAGCGTGAAGGTAAGCGACTCGGCCGGCCACCCATCGCGGACAAGCTGGCTGAGCGAATCAGGGCGGCTCTGGCGGGGGGCATGAGCGTGCGCAAGACGGCGGCCAAGTTCGAAGTAAACCCGAGCACCGTACAGCGTATTGCCCACCCTTTCGGCAGCGCGAAGGACGCAGGCGTCGCGGCATAGGCAAATAGGACACTTTGGGCGGGTAAGGTGGTCGCGCTATTCCAGCGTGCATGCTCCGCCACGCCTGCGGCTTCAGACTCGCCAATGATGGCCATGACACGCGAGCTCTACAGCGCTACCTCGGGCACAAGAATATCCAGCACACGGATACTCCTTTGCCACATGCAAATCGGGAGCCAGGCAAAAGATGGCGTTTTTGTACCTTTGGAAATTTCGAAAAATGGTACCCCCCCTCCCGTAGGGCCCGGCTTTAGTTACCGGCGGCGCCGGCTATATCGGCAGCCACATGGTTCATGCGCTCGTCGATGCCGGCGAGGGGGTAGTGGTGGGCGCTCGTCATCGGTGACTGCGGGGACCGGCCGCAGGTATCGGCGCTGATCGCAGAACACGGGGTCGACGTCATCGTCCATTTCGCCGCTTCGATCGTCGTGCCGCACGGGGCAGTTTGGCAAATCGTTAGGCAGCCAGCGATTCACCGAGATTCAAAAGTTCTACAATTCCGCCGTAATTCGTCCCGGTGGTTCCTGTCCTTCAGCCATCGATTCAGCGTGGCTTTTATCAGGTCCTGATCCGGTAAGACAAATGGACGGTTAGCGCCGCGGTCTCCTGTATTCGCCGCGGGTTTCGCTGTTGCCGCCGAGCCGAATGATTCGCTGTGGCGCCAGGTCCCTCCGGCGACTATAACGCCCGCATGCATTCACGCGCGGGCGGAGGTTTCGTCGCCGCGGAGGAGCGATGCAGTCGACCGGAGCGGACGCACGGCATGACGGTCTTAGTTACCGGCGGCGCCGGCTATATCGGCAGCCACATGGTTCATGCGCTCGTCGATGCCGGCGAGGGGGTAGTGGTGCTCGACAATCTCGCCACCGGCTTCGATTGGGCGGTGGCGCGGGGCGCGGCGCTCGTCATCGGTGATTGCGGGGACCGGCCGCAGGTATCGGCGCTGATCGCAGAACATGGGGTCGACGTCATCGTCCATTTCGCCGCTTCGATCGCCGTGCCGGACTCGGTTCGCGATCCGCTCGGCTACTATCGCAACAACACGGTGAACTCTCACGCCTTGATTGAGACCGCGGTCAAGCAGGGAGTACGCCATTTTATCTTCTCCTCGACCGCAGCAGTCTACGGCGACCCCGCACGCCTGCCGGTGCGCGAGGACGATTCCACGGTGCCGACGTCCCCTTACGGTTCCTCGAAGCTGATGACCGAGATCATGCTGCGCGATGTCGGTGCCGCCCACGGGCTGCAATATATGATCCTGCGTTACTTCAACGTCGCCGGCGCCGATCCGCTCGGCCGCAGCGGCCAATCGACCAAGGGCGCCGCACACCTGATCAAGGTCGCGATCGAAACCGCGCTCGGATTGCGCCCGACGCTGAGCGTTTTCGGCACCGACTATCCGACGCCGGACGGCACCTGCATCCGAGATTACATTCACGTGTCCGATCTTATTGCCGCGCACCGCGACGCGCTCGCCCATCTGCGCGCCGGCGGCGCCTCCGCCACGCTCAATTGCGGCTACGGCCGCGGTTTTTCCGTACTGGAAGTGATCGAGAGCGTGAAGCGCGTCTCCGGCGTCGATTTCAAGGTCGAGTTCACCGGCCGCCGCGCGGGCGATCCCGCCCAGCTCGTCGCCGCCTGCGATCGCATCCGCACCACCCTCGATTGGGAACCGCATTTTAACGATTTGCAAACCATTGTTACCCACGCGCTGACATGGGAGCGCAAGCTTTCTGAGCGCGCCGACCGCCATCACAGGCCGGATTGCGTGCGGAATTGGCAAAAGCTTGAGAAGCTTAAGGAATTGGGCGAGACTATCGTGCCATTGAAGAATGCGGAGGGTACTGACGATTAAATGATCAGGCTCAATGTGCGCGCGAAACCATGGCAAAACGAGGATTGGCCGCACGGGCCTAAGCATCGTAAATTCCTCAGTTCGCAATTATCTCACGACTTCCGGGCGGCGGCCAGGAAATTAATCCGTTGGGGTCATCGCCACGCCACCATCATCCTGGTCGACTACCTGCACGGCCTGGCACGCAAACAGTTCGTGACTCCTTGCTGGGCACCACAATTTCGTTGAAGACTGTTGCGAGTTTGATGGCCTGGCTGCAGAACGGCCCGGAGGTGGTTGGAGTGGAGCTTGGTCACCTACTGTGCGATCCGCCGGTCAACCAGCCTCGGGACCGGGCAAATGGACATGACGGCGCTCTATTTCACCATCGACACCGAATATTCGGCAGGCCTTACCGCGCGCGGCGGCAGGGATACGCGACAGGAGAATTTTGCTCGGTCGATCGCGTGCACTACACCCGACGGGGCGGTCGGAGTGGGCTATCAACTTGACGTGTTCGATCGCCGCGGCCTCAAAGCCGTGTTCTTCGTCGATCCGATGCCGGCCCTCCTGTGGGGGGTCGAGGCGATCGCTGATGTGATCGGCCCAATCGTTGAGCGTGGCCACGACGTCCAACTCCATCTACACACCGAATGGTTGGCGCTGGCCGGCGTGGATAATCCACTAGGCAGCCGCACCGGCACCAATCTCAAAGACTTCACTTTCGAGGAGCAGTGCCTGCTGCTCGACTATGCCCGCTCCACGCTGATCGCGGCGGGCGCGCCGCCTCCGGTTGCTTTTCGCGCCGGCAATTTTGGCGCCAATGACGATACGCTGCGTGCCCTGGCCGAACTTGGCATGGACTTCGACACTAGCCATTGCCCGGGCATCGCCGCATCCGCCTGCGCCATCTCGCTCCGCCCGGACGACCGGCAGCCGCTGCGTCACTGTGGAGTCACTGAGGTTCCGATCGGCTGCATCGCAGGGCTCGGCGGACGGCTCCGCCACCTGCAATTGACGGCACTCACTCATGCCGAGCTGCTGGCCGCGGCCCGTCACGCTACGGCGAAGAGTGAAGCAAGCCTCACGCTCCTTTCGCACAGCTTCGAGCTTTTGAGCCGCGACCGCACGCGGATCAACTATATCGTCAAGCGCCGCTTCGAACGGCTTTGCGCCGGCCTTGCCGACATACCCGGTATGACCAGCGCGACTTATGACACGCAACCTCCAGCGGTGGCTGGCAATAATGCGCCGTCCCCGCCCTTGCTACCCTACAGCCTGCTGCGCACTGGCCTGCGCTATGCCGAGCAGGCGGTGGCCAACGCTCTCTATGGCGCGCGATGAACAGCGCTATCGTCCCGGTCCGCTTCATCGTCGGCTCACGCAAGCTGTTCGAGGTGCCGCGGCGCCTTCAGACCGTGGCCTTTCGGCTGGAAGAGCTGATTGCCGGAACCGTGCCCGACTTCGGGCCGGCCGATCCAGAAAGTGATGGCTACCGTGTACTGTCGGCACCGAAGGGGGAACTGGCCGCAATCCTGGCACGCTATCCGCACCATATCATGGGCGGGTACCAGACCTATCGGCGCCACTACATAGACATGGCAAGCAGCTATGCCGATTACCTCGGGCGGTTCTCAGGCAAGACGCGCTCCTCCTTGAACCGCAAGCGCCGTAAACTGGCCGAGCAAGCGGGCGGTACGCCGGATATCGAGGAATTCCGCGCGCCTGAAGAGGTTGGGCGCTTCCTTGCGGAGGCGATTCCCTTATCGCGCCGAACCTACCAGGCCCGGCTACTCGACGCCGGCCTGCCCGAGGGCGAGGCGGCGTGGGAGGAGATGCTGGCGCTGGCTGCGGCTAACCGGCTGCGCGCCTATCTGCTGCGGCTCGGTGGCCGCGCGATCAGCTATCTGTTCCTACCGATCCAGGGCGAGACCGTATGCTACGCCTATCTCGGTTACGATCCCGAGTTTGCGCAGCTGTCCCCGGGGATCGTGCTGCAGCTTGAGGCGCTCGAGCGGCTATTTGAAGAAAGACGCTACCGCTACTTCGATTTCACCGACGGAGAAGGGGCGCACAAGGCAATGTTCGGCACCGACGCTGTGTCCGCCTGCTCCTTCTTCCTGCTCAAGCCGGGGGCGGCGAACCGATTGCTGTTGCGCTCGCTCGACAGCTTCGATCACGGCGTTTCGGTCACGAAGCGGCTGGCCGAGCGGTGTGGCGCCCTGGCGGGGGCCCGGCGCATCCTGCGATGGTGACGATACACGCGATGCCATGCATATTGCATTGTCCGTCTCCTTTTTCCTGCGCCTCGTGGCCGGTCCGATCGTGCCCGCCACGTTGGAATTAACCAGAAAGGCCGAAACAGAGCTGGCGCGTGTATGCGGCATGCCGCCCCAAGCAAACAGATTGACGGCCGCGCCAACGGCTGCTTTGCCGAATACGGGGCCGACATAGGCGCTATTTCATCGGGCCGCAGTTAACCGTATTCTCGCGTGAGAAGCAGTGCGGTGACGATTTCGTGGTTGGCCTTTACGATTTTCTTCATCGGCCTGGGGGAAAGGTCGTTATGGCGACAAAATGTTTCGGCTTACTTCTCACCAAAGGGCTCCAGTACAATGATCCACTTGCGTCGATTCCGCCCCTGCAACTTAGAATCGCAGCATGCGTTCCGCTTCGTCCTCCGGCTGGAAAGATGGTTGGTCTACGCTAGCGTTTTTTAGACGGACCCGCCTATGATTGACTCGCATTTTTCATCGCCGATTTTTCTCTCCAGTAGAGAAAGTCGGGCTAATATGAGGACAGCAACGACGAATTGACAAACCTGCGCGGATGACATCAATCGTGCTCAACACCGCCTGCCGGCATTTCCGCGGCTCGCGCCCGTGCATGTTCAACAAGCTGGACGGCTCCGAGTGCGCAACGTGCCGACATATCTCGGAGTACCGCGATCGCATCCTGTTCGTGAAGCTTGACGCGATCGGCGACGTGCTGCGCACGGCCAGCGTGCTGCCGGCGATCATGGCCCGGTACGACTCCCCCTACATTGCCTGGGTGACGCGCCGCGAATCCGTTGATCTCGTCGACATGTTGGACCATGTCGACGAGGTCATCGAGGTTTCCGAAATCGGCCTAGCGCGCGTCGCGACCGGCGGCTGGGACGAGGTTTTTTCCCTCTCCAATGACGTTCCGAGTGCGGCGATCGCCACACTGGGCGCCGGCGGGCGCCCGATCGTCGGCTACGGCCTCGCGCGCGGCGTGCTGGAACCCAGCAACTCCGCAGCGCGGGCCTGGCTGGAAATGGCCGCTTTCGATCGGCTGAAACAGGCGAACACACGCTCCTACCAGCGCATCATGCTCGACATCATCGGATATGCGGGAGATTTTGCCCCGCCCGCCCTGACGATTCCCCCGGCCATCGCGACAAGTGCAGCGGCGCGGATCGCCGACTTATTCCCGGCCGGCGGGCGCAAGCGAGTGGCGGTGAATGTCGGCGCCGACCGGCGCTGGCCGAAGAAGATGCTGGACGCAAAAGCGATCGCGGATTTCATCGCCCGCTTGCGCAGCCGCGCCGCGGTCGATGTGCTGCTGGTCGGCGGCGCGGCGGAGACCGAGAAATCGGCCGAGGTGCTCGCCTTGCACGGCGAGGATGCCCACGTCCGGGCCGCGCTCACGCCACGCTCCGTCCCGGAATTCGTCGCCACCCTCGCCGCCACCGATGCGCTGCTGTGCGGCGACACGCTGGCCCTGCATGTGGCCAGTGCGGTCGGCCTACCGACGGTCGCGATCTTCGGACCGACCAGCCTGCCGGAGATCGCCGATTTCGGCGGCCTCATCTGCAAGATTGCCACTCCGCTACTTTCCTGTCTCGGCTGCTACGGCGACTGCAAGAAGACGCAGAACTGTATGAGCTTGCTCGATATCGACCGGCTGGTGGACGCGGTTCTCACGCAGCTCGGCCGCCGGGCATCATGAGGATCTTCTACGTCGCCCAGCGCGTGCCCTTCCCGCCTGACCGCGGCGATAAGATCACCACCTACAACGAGGTTCGCCACCTCTCCCGCGCGCACGAGGTGCATGTGTTCTGCACCGCCGATAGCGCAGAAGATATGGAAAACGTCGTCGGCGTGGAAAAATTCGCCGCCAGCGTGACCGCGGTGCCGGTGCATGACTGGCGGGGCAGGCTACGGGCACTGCTGGCCTTGTTCACCGGCGCGCCGCTGTCGGTGGCGATGATGGATGAACGCGCCCTGCACGACGCGGTCGCCCGGGCGCATGCTGAGTTGCGGCCAGACCTGATCATCGTCTACAGCTCCAACGTCGCTCAGTTTGTCGAGCCGTTCGCGGCCACCGTCCGGATTATGCAGTTCGCCGACCTCGATTCGCTGAAATGGAGCCGCTACGCGGCCCAGATCCTCCCGCCGATGCGCTGGATCTACGCCATCGAGGGACGCCGGCTGCTTGCCTACGAACGGCGCATCGCCCACAGTTTTTCCCATTCTCTGGTGTGCACCGAGGCCGAACGGCGGGATTTCGAGGCGGCCATCCCGGGGGCGCCGGTAAGCATCGTGCGTAACGGCGTCGATCTCGATGTCTTCCGCCCCGGCAGCGCGGCCAAAGTGCCCGGACGAATCCTATTCACCGGCGTGATGGATTATTTTCCGAATGTCGACGCGGTCGTCTGGTTCGTGGCGGACATCCTGCCGCGCGTACGCAAAGAAATGCCCGACGCGCATCTCGTAATTTGCGGCAGCCGACCGTCACGCGCCGTGCGGGCGCTGGCCGAGCGCGCCGGCGTCACCGTGACCGGACGGGTGCCCGACGTGCGACCCTATCTCGAAGCGGCCGAGATTTTTGTGGCCCCGCTGCGGATCGCCCGCGGTATTCAGAACAAGGTGCTGGAGGCGATGGCGATGGGCCTGCCCGTCGTCGCCTCCGTCGCCGCGTGGGCGGGAACGGCGATCCCGCGCGGCGAGGGCATCGAGGCTGCCGACGATGCGGCGGACTATGCCGGGCATGTCCTGTGCCTGCTGCGCGATGCCGCCTACCGAGATTCCATGGCCGCGGCCGCCCGCGCCGCGGTCGAACGCGACTACGCCTGGCCAGCCCAGATGGAAATACTCGACGACGTCATTGCGCGCGCGCGCGGCAATGCTATCCCGGAACAACAACCCCGCGCGTTTTCTACAGCGAGCACTTCGAGGACGGCATGAACCTTTACTCGCAGGCGAGCGAAAATGGCGCTGCTAGAACGCGCGGAGCCTTGGCGACGTGATCAGCGGCGGCGGCCAGCGAAGCAAGCCACCTGTCGAGAAATTCCGCGGGTTAGCGTCACCAAGTCCGAGCGCGAGCCGTTGCTGTACGAGCTGATCTAGAGAGTCTCTCATTGCGTGTCAAAGGACCACCGTGGGTCGCTGGTTCCCCCGTACCTGGCGAGCTGGCTTGGGATTTGACTGTCGAGCCACGTCAACGCTGCTGCGGCTCCTGGAATCCCAAGGCCCTGGGCAAGATGCAAAGCGCCCTGCCGCCAGAGAAAATATCCAGCACCCGATTGGGTCTGCATGATTGAGATGCCATCCCACTGCGGCGGATATGTTTGCAGGGTCGGATCGTTTGTGCCACCCCGTTGTGACACGTACAACTCAAACATTGCCGTCCAAGTCTCTGGGGTGTTTGCGTCCTGCGAGGTGTCATTGAGGAGTAATGTTGGATAGCCGGGGTCTGTAATATATGTACTGAACCAATACGGATCGGGCCAGCCTTTGAGCCACCCGCTGCTGTCCGTGACCCGCGGCATCACCGCGCCCATGGCCCAGGCGTAGCCATCAGCCCACTCCACAAATCCCATTCGTACCATCCAGGCAAGGACGATCATCAAATAGTCCACTTCAAACCCATTGTGATGATCCGACCGGGTATAAGCCCTGAAGAGCCTGTGGATCAGTGCCGGACTGTCCATAAAACGCTGGAGATAGACGCGATTGTCGGCGAGGTTCTTCTTCCAGTGCGCCTGTGAATTGATCCAGCTCGGCGTAATCGCGGGGGTGACGATCGCTGCCTGGGCCACCGAGCGCAGCCCCCACGCCGTAGCACGTGTCTCGCCGGGATAGACCAATCCAGGCAGTCGTTGAATGGATGTATGGTAGCTAGACCAGACGATGTGCCAGAGCGCCATCGCTTGAAGCTCTTCCAGATAATACGGATCGTCGGTGAACAGGTAGGGCACGTAGGCAAGCGGTGGATTGTGGGCCGCTTCCGGGTTCATGAACCGGGCATCGACATTGTTCCCGGAAACTTGCCCCGGTGGCACAGGAGGGAGTGGGGCATTTGGAATGAGGGGTGGGCCGGCCGCCGTCAACAGTGAATAATATGGATTGGCTTGGTTGTCGAACCACTGTCCTGTTTTTTCGTCTCGGATATGCATCGGCATGCTCGCTGATGCTTCCGCTTGGGCGATCATCGTCGACCATGCGCGCGGTGTGCCGTTCACAATGTAGTCGGCCTGCGGGAGAGTCACGGGTCCGATTTCGGGTCGGTCGCCGCCCGTGCCCACTGCTGTTTGGAGGCCAGCCGTGTCCATCGGTCCGGCGAACTGGATGTTCCTCGTCCACCCTTTCCATCCGTAGAGCCATTGGGAATTGTGCGGGAGCAGCTTTTTTGATGCGATGAGATCGCTTGCTTTTGTCACGACAGGTCGCGGAGCTGATTGCCAGCGCCAGCGCGACCACCACCAGTGATACGGGACGGTCTGCGTGAATAGGAGTGCGCCGTTCTTCGTAACTGTTAGAGTACAGGGTGTCATGATGTGAGCTGGCCTGCCCGACCACATCTTTCCGAGCTCCACCACGACCTCGTCGCGCTTGCCGTTGAGATCCGGACGGAAGAACACAGTGAACGGGCAGTTTGGCAGCGTTGTCATCAACGATTTCTGCTGCACAAATAGACCCAGGTAATTCCCTTGGTCGACGGCGGTTTTGCTGTCGAACGTGTAGATTGAAGGGCCGAGAGTAAGCGTCGCGACATAGTGAGCAACTTCCGCTGTCAGCGCCACAGAGGAAGACGGTTGCTCTGGACGGGCTGGGCTGGCTCCTCTGGACGGTGAGGGCGAGAGCGGGTCCGCAAGACTGTACCGCGGAAGAACGATGGCGAGCAGCGCCGCGGAAGTCGTGGCGATCACAGATTGGCGGCGCGATAGGCGCAACCCGTTGGAGCCGACCTCGGGCTTTCCCATGTTTCCTGGCTCACCTCTCTTCTCTCTTGCGCTGCGCTACATCAAGGCCCTTGGTGGCAACGTTGTCAGTCCCCCGGGCACTTCGCAGGTGCGATTCGAGGTACCCCCAGGCAGCGACTTCCCAACACGTTAACCGCTGGGTCATCATGCCCAGTTTGTTGGTTCGAATATGCAGCCAACCACGCGCGGGGCCTTTGGCGAAGTCCATAGCTTCCGCGTCTTCCTGCGGGTTCCCTGGGGTCCATAGCGTTACCTGACCATCGTCGACCGCGTACGCGCAACAGGTGACTTCGGTGTGAGGGTCGGCTGCGTATTTCCAAGCGCCGGCGGCTTTCAACTTGAGCGTGCTGCGTGTCTCATAGTCTCGATAAAGTATGTGTGTTGAGCCAACCTGTCGATTAATTTGCTTGCGCCGGCAGCTGGCAGGCCGGCCTGTATCACAAAGTACTGAATTATCCGCACAATTCGACGCAGCGGTATCACCTCTTCCCGCCCGATTCTGCCTCGTGCTTCCGAATTGGGTAGCAGGTTTGGCAAGCTGTTCCAGAAATGTTCGCGGGCATGCGGCGGAGAGCGGGACACCGATCGCCGCGGGGTCGATGACTCCATCTGAAGGGGAGAAAATCTTGTCGTAGCAATGGATGCTACCGTTCTGCACAACGATAGCACTTTGGCGGGCGCGTTGGTTAACACGCAAGCAAGGGTCCCTGCATTGGATGGCGTTCGCGGCATGGCGATCGTCCTCGTCCTCTCATTCCATTGGATATTCGCCGCATTGCCGGGGTGGCATTCGGCCGATCTTACAATCTCCGAGGCGGTCATCCGCCGGCTGACCATGCTCAACTGGGCCGGCGTCGACCTCTTCTTTGTGCTCTCCGGGTTTGTGATCGGAGCCATCATTCTTGACAATCGAGACGCTGGCAATTTTCTGCGGCTTCCTTCCCCTTTACACACCCGTTGTCGCCGTGATGCTTCTGGGCGGCGCTTTCATATCATCAAGACGCTGCGCCCGCAGCACCATGGTGGGTATACGCGACCTTTACGCAGAACATGGATGACATCTTATTTGCGACCGCGGCGTCAGGTCCCAATTAAGGGTCTTGGGAACACGTGGTCGCTTGCCGTCGAGGAGCAGTTCTATTTTCTCGCTCCGGCACTCCTGCTGATCGTGCCGCGGCGTTTCACAGCGCATGTGCTCCTGATCGGCATTGTCCTGGCACCGCCGCGCATCGCCTATTCCTCTCGTCGCCGAGCTGGAGCAATGCCACCTATTCGTTGTTGCCTTGCTGCATGGATGCATTGCTGGTCGGCGTCCTCGCCGCGTGGGGTATCCGCGACCGTATCGCCTCGGTTTCGATCAAACGCAAGATCGGCCTGGTGCGCCTCACCGGCCTGGCTGATGCTGATCGGTCTCGCGAGCTGCATCATCCGCGCTGGAGCGCCGGCGATCTACCCGATGATCATTGTCGGGTTCACCGGGATCGCCATCCTCGGCGGATGTTTCATCCTGATCGCTTCCTATGCTCCCCCGGCGTTCCTCTTTAACGCCGTGCTGCGCCGGTTCGGCACCTATGCCTATTGCCTTTATCTCGTCCATCAGCCGCTCGGGATTCTGATGCATTGGGCCATCCTTGGTCGCGCTCAATCGATCGTGGACTTGCCCAGGGATTGCCGTCACGCTCTTGAGCCTCGCGCTCCTTCTTGTGGTCGCTGCGTTATCATGGCGTTTCTTCGAGGCCCCGTTGGTCAGCATTGGCCGCGAGATGCGATATGAGACTACGGCCGATGTGCGAGCGCTCAAGACGACCGTTTCGTAAAGTCGATCGACCCACGACAGGCCGGTACTCCCTCAACGGGAGCACCGGCTTTTTTATTTGCTCGCGCGACGCGATTCAGGATCGACAGAAACGGCCAGCTTTTCGTATGATGATGCCGAAGCCACACACCGTCTGGTCAGTTGCGATGACCTGGGCAACCAAAAAATGACTCGGTGTAATGAATGAGATCGGATGTCGAAAATCGCTCCGATAGGGAGGCCGAAGTTTACGATAAGCAAGGACTGCGGCGCGACAGGTTCGAATCCGCTTTGGCATACCTGAATGACGGGGTAGGGCGGCTGCGGCGTAACGAAGCGATCCGTGCGGCGATGCGTGAGGCAACGGGTTTGCGCGTTCTCGAGATCGGTTCTCAATCGTGGGAATGGTGCCTCGCCAGATATGGCTACCGACCGGAACAACTTACCTGTATCAATATCTCGCAGACGGAACTTGAGAACGGTCGGGAACAGGCGGCAAAGCTGGGTGTTTCCTGCGATTTTCGGAAAATGGACGCTCACGACCTCGAATTTGCTGACGGCAGTTTCGACATGGTGTTCGGGATTGCTATTTTGCATCACCTTGAGTTCGGTCGTGCGCTATGCGAAATCCACCGTGTTCTTCGAGATAGCGGCAAGATCGTGTTCGTGGAGCCATTGCGGCATAATCCGGTTGCCCGCATGGTGCGCTGGTTCACCCCGCACGCTCGTACTCCGGACGAGCTGCCGCTCGGCCGCCCCGAACTGCACCTGATCGACCAAAACTTTGAGGTGGACAACTATTACAGCGAATTGTTCACTGTCATCGGAGCGATAGTCGCCTGGCCAATCTTTAAGAACCCGATTAACCCGGTTACCAGATTTTGCAATCTCGCCGACGATCGACTTGCGCGGATGGTGCCAGCTGCCGGCGCATACTACCGCTCCGTCGTCATTCGCGGCGCCAAGAAGCCGGGAGCTTGGCGGTGCTGAAGCCATTTTTAAATCAAACAAAAGCCGGAGAAGCTCTACCTTAGTGTCCGTCCGAAAACATTTTGAATCCTTTGAATCGTTTGTGATTCAAAGTGGTGACCTGATTCGAGAGGGGCACCACCGATGTGGACGGCGAAGAACCGAGGACGTTACGACCGCAGCAAATTGCGATATCCGAGTGACCTGACCGACGAGGAATGGGCGCATGTCGAATCATTGATCCCGCCCGCCAAGCGCGGCGGCAACAAGCGCCATGTCGAGGTGCGCGAAGTGATGAACGGGATCATGTATATTTTGAGCACGGGATGCCAGTGGCGTGCGATCCCGAAAGACCTGCCGCCGCGCAGCACACTTTTCGACTATCTCGACTTGTGGAGCTACGACGGCACGCTGGATCGCATCCATCACGCGCTTTATGTGGCGTGTCGGGAGCAAGGCGAACGAGAAGCCAGCCCG
>Ga0126371_10003839_pt1 | contig 13207 bp, 12 predicted proteins | sample PanSoiMetaPlot_4_FD_110145 | JGI IMG/M metagenome (GOLD analysis project Ga0126371, IMG submission 110145) | Tropical forest soil microbial communities from Panama - MetaG Plot_4 | ecosystem: Environmental > Terrestrial > Soil > Tropical forest > Bulk soil | place: Panama | collected 2016-02-17
AGGGCGTGCGGGCCTCGGCCAGGGCCGCGAGCCACCGCTGGCCGCTCTCGCCGCGCGCGGCCATCGCCGCCAGTACCTCGTCGGCGCTGCAGCCTTCGGTGAGGAGGTCGTCGAGCTGATACTCGACCGCTAGCCGGGCGAGCCGCTTCAGCTCGTCATCTGGGCGGTACATGATCACTTCGATGCCCGCGCACATGCGCGCGACCATCTGATCCGGGATCTCCGGGAACGCCTTCTTGCAGAACTCGAAGAACACCACATAGGCGCCGTAGCCGAGCATGAGCATCTCGGTGTGGTGGTGCCATGCCTTGGAGAACAAGTCGATGCAGCGGTGGAAGTTCTCGCGGAGGTAATGGTTCTGAGCGATGCCGACGTTGTTGAAAACGACGTCCGCATCCTCCATCTCCGGCAGGTCAGGGACGCGGATGCTTTCGATCTCGCTGATCAGCCCGGCCACCCGGGCCTTCCAGCCCTCGTAGAGACTGTCCCAGTTCCCGTAGTAGTACCCGGCCCGCTCCTGGAAGATGGCGAGCCGCTGCTCGATCTCGGCCGGATCGAGGATCGGGATGGCGGTGATGTAGACGCGGCCGTTCACGATCCGGTGCTCGATCCCCATCGTGGTCGGGAACACGAACAGCCGGGCCGTGTTGGCGCCGATCGCGGTGTAGGGGACCTCCGAGGTGATGGTGTCGAACGCCGGCACGGGCTCGGGGAAGTGCATCGCGTTGTGGAACCAGAACCTGTTGTCGTCCTCGGGCTGGAATCGCGTGTAGTACTGATACATCGAGCGCCATCCCTCGGCACCCGGTACGTCCTCGATCTGCGAGGGAAGCGGGAAGCTGAAGCCGTCGTTAGCCATGCTTTCTCCTAGCCGACACGGGTCTAGCCGACACGGTAGTGCTGCTGCGTCGCTGCGTACTGCACAAAGAAGTCGAGCGAGGTGGGGTTCGCCATGGCGTTCCTGTTGGCTGCCTGCTCGGCCGGCACGCCACGGAGGATCTTGCGCACCGGCACCTCCATCTTCTTGCCGGTGAGCGTCACCGGGATGTCGGGCGCCTGAACGATCGCGTCGGGTACGTGCCGCGGCGTGTACTCGCGCCGCAGCCGGTCTCTGATCTGCTCGGAGATGCTGTCATCGAGCACGAGCTCGTCAGCGAGCTTGACAAACAGCGGCATGAAGAACCGGCCGCCGGGCAGGTCGAGATTGACGATGAGCGCGTCATCGACCGCGTCGAGGCGCGACAGCACGCGGTAGACCTCGGCGGTGCCGATGCGGACGCCGTGCCGGTTCAGCGCCGCGTCCGACCGGCCCGGGACGAAGCAGCCACCGCGGGAGTTAATCCGGAAGAAGTCGCCGTGCCGCCACACGCCAGGGAAGTCCTGCAGGTAGGACTCCCGATATCGGGTGTGCCCGTCGTCGCCCCACAAGTGCACCGGCATCGACGGCATCGGCGCGGTGACGACGAGCTCGCCCACCTCGTCGGTCACGCTCTGCCCGCGGGAGTTGAACGCGTAGACGGCGACGCCGAGATGACGCGCCTGGATCTCCCCGGCGTAGACCGGCAGCGTCGGCACCCCGCCCACGAAACCCGTGCACACGTCGGTGCCGCCGCTGCCGGTGGCGATCCAGACGTCCTTCTTGACGTTCTCGTAGAACCAGGCGGTGCACTCCGGCGACACCGGCGAGCCGGCCGGCATGATCGCGCGCAAACAGGACAGGTCATAGTGCTGTGCGGGCACGATCCCGGCCCGGGCCATCTGATCGACGTAAGCGGGACTGGCGCCGAAGAAGCTCACCCCGGCTTCCTCCGCCAGGCGCCACAGCACGTCGGCTTCCGGGTAGGTCGGACTGCCGTCGTACAACACCGGGCAAACGCCGAGCAGCAGCGAGCTGACCAGGAAGTTCCACATCATCCAGCCGGTCGTGGTGAAGAAGAACATCCGGTCGCCTGATCGCAGGTCCATGTGCAACCGCTGGAGCTTGAGCTGCTCGATGAGGATGCCGCCGTGGCCATGCACGATCGCCTTCGGCAGCCCGGTGGTGCCGGACGAGAACAGGATCCAGAGCGGATGGTCGAAGGGCACCTGCTCGAACTCAAACCAGTCAGCAGGTACCTGCGGGTGGTCCAGGACCTGATCCCAGCGCAGCACGTCGGGCACCGGCGCCAGCGCGGCGGGGTCCAGGTGCGGCAGCCAGATCACCTGTTCCAGCCCGTCCAGGCCGGCGATAATCCGTCGCAGCTCGTCGGCCCGGTCGAACTGCCTGCCGCCGTACCGGTAGCCGTCCACGCAGAACAGCACCTTCGGCCTCAGCTGCCGGAACCGATCGAGGACTCCTGGCCAGCCGAAATCCGGCGAGCAGCTCGCCCAGACCGCTCCGATGCTGGTCGTGGCCAGCATGGCGACGACGGTCTCGGGGATATTCGGCATGTAGCTGACGATCCGATCGCCTGGCCGCACTCCCATCGCGCGCAGCTGAGTGCCGAGAACCCGCACCTGGGCCGCTAGTTGCGCCCAGTCCAGCTCGGTCAGCGGCTCGGATTCGCTCACCGACAGCAGGGCGGGCTGTCCCGGTCGTTCCATCCGAAGGATGTGCTCGGCGTAATTGAGCCGTGCGCCGGGAAACCACTCGGCATCCGGCATGGCGGCTCGGCCAAGGACCTGGCGCGGCGGCGCGGACGACACGATGCCGGAGTAGTCCCAGATCGCCTGCCAGAAGCCCTCGAGGTCGGCTACGGACCACCGCCACAGCTCGTCATAGCCGTCAAACTGGTGGCCGCGGTCAGCGAGCCAGGCCTGGAAGGCAGTGATGTTCGCACCGGCCACCTGCTCGGCGCTCGGCGTCCACAGCTCCTGCCCCTCCCGGACCGGCCCGTTCATGCACCGACCTTCTCAGCGGCAATAGGCCAGGGCAATGACGATTTCACGGGGTGAAATGCTGGCCATGCAGGGTCACCACAGCGGAGGTCTCAGTGGCGGAAAATGTCCGGCTCAGCGCTGCCGTCGTGTTCGTGCGCAACCTCGACCGGTCGGTGAAGTTCTATACCGAGGTGCTCGGCCTGGCGGTCATCGACCGCAGCCCGACAGCGGTGCTGCTCGGCGCGGGGAACGGCGGCGACGGCGGGCCGCAGCTTGTGCTGCGGGCCTTCGGCGAGAACGCCACGCATCCGCTCGGCTCGCTCGGCGTGCAGTACCTGATCTGGATGACCGACAGCCGGGACGATCTCGACCGCCGTACGGCACTGCTGCAGCAGCGATCGGCCTACTCGGAGACGCACAAGCACGGCGAGGCCGTCACGGTCGAGGGCCGGGATCCGGACGATCTGGTAGTCATGATCGGCTACGGGCCGCCGGGCCAGCCTGCCCTGCGTGGCCTCCCGGCCCGCGTCTACGCCTGGTAGCCGGCCTTCTCGGCAGGGCGCTTCTCCCAGCCCAGTGCGACCGGGTCGTAGCAGCGCTCGACGTAGATCTGATGCCAGAGCGCGAACACGAGGAGCGCCCAGATCTGCCGCCACGTCACATCGGATCGCCCGGCGCGGAAGAGCCGCAGGAGGCGAAGCACCTCCGCGCGATCGATCCATTCATCGGTCTGCGCCTCGCGCAGGACCCCTGCTGCGAAGTCCCCCGCCTCCCCCTTCAGCCACTGGCCGATAGGGACAGGGAAAGCAACCTTGGGTCGCGCCGCGACGGCCGCTGGCACGACCGCTGTCATGGCCTGGCGTAGCGCCAGCTTGGTCGTGCCCGCCCCGATCTTCTCCCCGCGTGCAAGCCGGGCGGCCACCGCGATGACCTCGCGGTCGAGGTACGGCACTCGCAGTTCCAGGCCGTGCGCCATGCTCATCCGGTCGGCCTTGACGAGTATGTCGCCGGCCAGCCAGCTGTTGATGTCCACGAGCTGCTTAGCGGCCACGTCGTCCAGGCCTGCTTCCTCAGCCTGAGTGAAGAGCGGGTCCGTGACGCTGCGGGCCGCAGCGCTGTCACGAGGTGCCGGGGCTTCATGCTGACACGTCAGGGCGAGCGCCTCATCGTCGGCGTAGATGCGCGCGTTTCCGATGTACCGGTGCCGCAGCCGGGTGGACATTCGCTCCAGCAGTGACTTGCCCCGCACCCCTGGCGGGATGCGGGCAGCCATGCGCTGGAGCAGAATCCGGCTCCAGCGCGGCAATGTCTCGCCAGCTCGGACGAGCGCATTCTCGCGGTAGATCCGGTATCCGCCGAACATCTCGTCCGCGCCCTCGCCTGACAGCACCACCTTGACGTGCCGACTTGCCTCGCGCGAGAGGAACCACAGCGGTACCGCGGCCGCATCGGCCATCGGATCGTCCAGGTACCAGACGATGCGCGGCAGGTGGCGGAAGAACTCCTCGGCGGTGATCACGTAGGGCACTGACACCAGGCCGAGAGCCATGGCGGTCTCCTGGGCTCGATCGATCTCGCTATACCCAGGCTGCTCAAATCCGACCGTAAAGGTCAGCAGGTCAGGCTTGCGCTCGGCGGCGAGAGCGCAGAGCGCTGCAGAATCGATGCCGCCCGAGAGAAAGGCTCCGAGCGGGGCATCGCTGCGCAGGTGGAGACCGACCGAGTCGCGCATGACCGAGAGGATGGCCGCAGGGGTCCTCTCGTCCGGGACATGCGCCGGACGCAAATCTGCTCGCCAGTACTGGTAGGTGTGCACACGTCCGCCGGGTCGTGCGATCATCGCGTGGCCGGCCGGAAGTACCCGGAATGGCGCGGCCAGTGTCTGCGGAGCAGGGACGTACTCGAAGCAGAGGTACTTGCGGAGCGCGTCTCGATCGAGCGCGTGTAGCTCGCCCGCGTCAGCCAGGGCCTTTCGTTCCGAGGCGAAGCGCAGCAGCCGGGGCCTCCCGTTCCTCGATTCGATGACGTAGAAGAACGGCTTGATCCCCAGTGGATCCCGCGCGCAGAACAGTTCCCGGCGATGCGTATCCCAGATGGCGAACGCGAACATTCCGCGCAGCCGATGCACCACGTTCCTTCCGTAGCGGGCGTAGGCCTCGAGAAGGATTTCGGAGTCGGACGTCGTTCGCAGCGTTACGCCCTCGCGGCGCAGTGCTTCTCCTAGCTCGAGATAGTTATAGATCTCGCCGTTGAAGACCATGTAGTAGCGCCCGTCAATGGAGCGCATCGGCTGGTGTCCGCCCGCTGATGGGTCAATGATCGCGAGGCGCTTGAATCCGAGCGCGATGTCGCCATCGGCAAAAAAGCCCTCGTCGTCCGGCCCGCGGTGGCTCATCCGCTCGGCGGCTACCCGCACCGCCCCAGCGTGCGGCTCCTCCCCGGAAGCCAGGGCCAGACAGCCGGCTATCCCGCACACGTCGCTGAGGTCAGGCCGCGGCGAGTGAACGAGGGGTGACCCGCATGCCGGTGGTCTGCCCCGGCGGCCAGCGATTACACGCCATGGTTTAGGGCCGGCGTGGGGGGAAGGCGGGTATGTGTACGAGGGGGCGATGACCATGCCGGACATCAACTACCAGGCCGTTTTCCTGGCCTTCCCCGGCCCGACCGCGCTGCTCAGCTGCGATTTCACGATCCTCGACGCCAACGACGACTACCTCGCCGCCGTCGGCCGGCAGCGGACAGATGTCGTGGGGCAGAATATCTTCGTCGCTTTCCCAACGAATAGCAGCGAACCCGGCAGTAGCGGCGCGGATAACCTGCGTGCCTCGCTCGAGTCAGTCGTGGCGACCGGCGAGATGGACCGCATGGAGCTGATCAGGTACGACATCGAGGTGCCGGGCAGGCCGGGCGTGTTCGACGAGCGGTACTGGGCGGTCGTCAACTCGCCCGTCATGGGACCAGGCGGGCGACCCGACGTCATCGTCCACCGGGCCGCCGATGCCACTGCGACCGTACGCCAGGTCATCCAGTCCCAGGCCGTTAGCTGACCGTGGCGACCCGTTTGCCTCCGGGAGGGCCGGGCACCCCTACATCCGGTGGCCGGATCACGCTGAATCTCGGACGGGAAACGGGGGAACCATGCCATACCTCAAGGTCGGCCAGGAGAACACCGGTTCTGTCGAGCTGTACTACGAGGACCACGGATCGGGAACGCCGGTCGTCCTCATTCACGGCTATCCGCTGAGCGGCCGCGCCTGGGACAAGCAGGTGCCAGTCCTGCTGGATGACGGCCGCAGGGTCATCACCTACGACCGCCGCGGCTTCGGCAAGTCGAGCCAGCCTTCTGGCGGATACAACTACGACACCTTGGCCGCCGACCTGCACGCCCTGATGTCGACGCTGGATCTGCACAACGCGGTGCTGATCGGTCACTCCATGGGCACCGGCGAGGTCACCAGGTACCTGGGCCAGTACGGATCGGCGCGGGTCGCCAAGGGGGTCCTCATCTCGCCCATCCCGCCGTTCCTGCTGGAGACGCCGGACAACCCTGAGGGCCTGCCGGCGAGTCTTTTCGACGGCTTCATGCATCAAGCGCGGGAAGACACGCCGGCCTGGATGAAGGGGTTCCTTGACAACTTCTTCAACATCGACAAGTTCCGCGGCACGCTGGTCAGCGACCAGTACTACCAGGCCTGCTGGAACCTTGCCACCGCCGCGTCCGCAATTGCCGCGGTAGCCTGCATCCCCACCTGGGAGACCGACTTCCGGGCAGATCTGCCGAAGATCGACGTTCCGATGCTGGTCATCCAGGGTGACGACGACCGCGTCCTGCCATTCCCCAAGACGGGCCAGCGGCTGCCCGGCATGATCAGGGACATGCAGCTCGTCAGCATCGACCAGGGCCCGCACGCCATTGCCTGGACGCATTCCGATCAGGTGAACGCCGCCCTGCTGAAGTTCATCGCCTGACCGCGGGCGCAGCTCTCGCATACCCCTGTCCGTTACGGGTAGCTTCGGGGGTAGGAATTCATCGCGACCCCCGGAGCAATCACGATGTCGACTACTACCAGTCGCGTGAGCGGCTGCCTGCTCATCCTGCTTGGCGTGTGGGGAGGCATAGTCCCCTTTATCGGCCCGTACTTCGGTTACTACTACGGCAAGAACCAGACCTGGCTCTTTAACACAGACCGGCTGTGGCTGTCGGTGCTTCCGGCCGCGGCGGCAATCCTCGGCGGCCTGATCGTGCTGTTGCTGCCGCGCGTGAGCGCGCTGGGCGCGCTGCTGGCCGCGCTGGGCGGCGCATGGTTCGTGCTCGGCGGGCCGGTGATGGCAGTAGCCAAGCCAGGGACCGGACCAGGCGCGCCGGCCACCGCGTCCGGCGCCATGTTCGGCCCGGCGACCATGCACCTGCTGGAGAACGCCGGGTTCTTCTCTGGCGTCGGCATCGTGATCGTATTTTTCGCCGCGGTCGCGCTCGGCCGCAGCGGTGTCACGAGGCTGGCGGCTGGCGGGATGGAGGCCGAGCCGGTCGACACACTCAATCCTGCGTACTAGCGGAGGCTGCGCTCACCTGACCGGCGGGCGACCGCCGGTAAGGTGAGCGCGTCATGAAGGTCTTCCTGTCCACCGACATGGAGGGCACGGCCGGCATCGTCGACTGGGCCCAGTGTGTGGGTGACGGCCCGGAGGCAGCTGCGGGCCGGCGGCTGCTCCTCGCCGAGGTCAATGCCGCCATCGACGGCGCGGTGGCGGGCGGGGCCACAGAAATCGTGGTCAATGACTCGCACTCGGCGATGCGCAACCTGCCCGCCGCCGAGCTCGGAGCGCAGGCGTCCTACATCGCCGGTAGCCACAAGCCGCTGTACATGATGCAGGGGCTAGATGACAGCTTCGGCGCGTGCTTGTTCGTCTCCTATCACGGCTCGGTCGGCGCGCCCGCCGGGATGTCTCACACCTACAACCCGAGGGCGGTCGTCGAGGTGCGGCTCGACGGGACGGTCACCGGGGAGGCCGGCATCAACGCGCTCGTCGCGGCGCATTACGGCGTCCCCGTGGTGCTCGTCACCGGGGACCGCTGCGCCTGCGAGGAGACCGCCGCGCTCATCCCCGGAGTCCATCAGGCCGTGGTGAAAGAGCATGTCAGCCGCGTGGCCGCACACAGCCTGCACCCGGACCGGGCCTGCGCGGTGATCCGTGCGCAGGCTCAGGCCGCGGTCGCGGCCGCCGCCACCGCCAGGCCGCCGCTGCTGGACCCCGGTGTGCTCGAGGTCTTCGTGCGCACCACGGACATTGCGGAGGCGGCAAGCTGGGTACGCGGGGTGGATCGCACCGGCCCGCGCCTGCTCCGGATCCATGGCCAGGACCGGCTCGCGACCTACCGATCGTTCTGCGCGGCGATCCTGCTGACCCGCGCGGTGGCGGAAGTCGTGTGAGGGAGCTACGTGCTGATGTCCGGGTAGGGCAGGCTCCAGTGGCTGAGCTTCGCGGCGAACTCCCGCTGGAAGGCCAGCGGCTCTTCGTAGTCGCGCTCGAATAGCGCGATGAAGAGCGTCAGGACCAGAAAGTTGTGCGCACCCAGCTCGAACAGCGTGACGTAATCATGGGTCGCGAGGGCCTCGCGCTCGGAGTCGGTGAACTGCAGCCAGCTGCTGCGCTCGGCGTCCGGGCAGTTCAGGATGAGGCAGGCGCGATCTGACTCCCACCATTCGACCGTCCCGCGCGGGTCTGCCCGGTAGCGCTCGACGAGCTCCGGGTCCCTGTCGATGGTGTACAGGAACTTGTCCAGCAGGTACTTGCTCACGACGACGCCTCCGTCGGATACCAGGTGAAGTACGCCTCCATCGTGTGGAACAGGTCGAGCGAGTCGGTGTAGTCCGCCTTTACGTTCTCCCCCGCGACGCCCATCATCAGCATGAAGTCCATGAAGCCGTGGGTCGCGTTACCCGGCAGCCACAGGCTGTCGAGGCTGACCTCGGCGAGCGCGGCGTCGATATCACTGGAAGCGATCCAGCTCACCGCCTTGCGATCGAACTCGGGGTCCGGCCCGTGCGGGCCGAACTGCCGCGGCCCCCCGAGCTCCAGTGACAGGTGACCAGTTCCGATGATCGCCACGCGCTTGTCGCTCGGCCACGCCTCGACCATCCGGCGGATCGACTTACCCAGCTCGACGAACCGCCACGGCTGCGGGAGCGGCGGGGCGAAGATGTTCGTGTAGACCGGGACGATCGGCAGGTCGGCCTGCGGGCGCAGGGTGATCAGCGGGCAGGTGATGCTGTGGTCCACCCGCAGCTCATTGGAGAAGGCAAGGTCGAAGCCCTGGTCGAGGCCCTGCCGCAGGAGGTACGCAGAGAACTCCTCGTCGCCTTGCAGCACCATCCGCGGCAGGCCGAACTCGCGCTCCTCGTTGTAGTAGTTCGCGTCATAGAAGGGCGCCTTACCCACCAGGAACTGCGGGTAGTTGTCCAGCCACAGCTGATGGAAGTGGTCGCTGCCGACCATGACGAGGACATCCGGGTTCGCCCGCGTCAGTGTCTCGCGGAACGCCTCGATCTTGGTGACCCACTCGTCAGCGAACGGCGGCCGGTCTGCTCCGGTCGAGGTGCTAGCCCGGTAGTAAAACGGATGATGCGTCGATGCGATGACCGCCGCGATCTTAGCCATGGCGCTCCTCGGGTGAGCCAGATTGTCCGCTACACGGACACAAGTCCGGTCTCGAAGTTTGGTTGCCAGCGAACCCGCTGTCAAGCCGGGCGAACGACCCTCGGCCAGCGGGGCGGACGGCTATCAAGCAGTTATGCCCGCGGGCATTTGTGGTGCGTTCATAGGTCGGCGAACATAGCGGAACGGCCGAAACTTTTTCGACTCGCCCGCTGAGCTATGTTTGCGTTATATGCCCGGATACGGTTTGGTTCGGTCGCGCTCTTGCTCTTGACAGCACATCCAGCAGCGCTTTACTTTCCCGGCAGTGCCATAAAATTGTCTCCGAAACTTTCGAACCGCGCGCAGGCCCGTCGGGCCGAGCGAGGGGGGCGTCTGGGGACAGGTGGAGGAGCGTCTCACGCTGAGGAGGCAGACCCAATGAGACGCCGAAGTTTCCTCGCGGCCGGAGGCGCAGCCGGCCTTGCCGCGACGTTCAGCGGCCTGGCAACGGCCGCTCCGGCCTTAGCCAGCGGCGCACAGGCAGCAGGCAACGGCGCCCAGTCCGACTCGCTCCGCTCCCTTGCGGCGAAGGTCGGACTGCGCATGGGCACGGCAGTTATGCCCTCCGACCTGGTCACTAGCGCCTATACCGACATCCTCGCAGGCCAGTTCTCTGCTGTTACCCCGGAAAACGAGATGAAATGGGAGGTGGTCGAGCCGACCCAGGGCGTCTTCGACTGGACCGGCGCCGACAACCTCGTCCAATTCGCCGAGCAGCACAAGCAACTCGTGCGCGGGCACACCCTGCTCTGGCATAACCAGCTGCCCGGCTGGCTCACCACCGGGGTCGCCAACGGCACCATCTCCAAGTCCCAGCTCATGGACCTGCTTGAGGCGCACATTTTCACCGAGGTCGGCCGCTACCGGGGCCGGATCTGGCAGTGGGATGTCGCGAATGAGTTTTTCACCGACAGCAATCCCTCCGGGATCAACCCCAATGATTTCTGGGTCTCCAACCTCGGCACCGGCATCATTCCGCAGGCGTTCCGCTGGGCACGGCAGGCGGATCCGCACGCGCTGCTCATGTACAACGACTACAACATCGCCGGCGAGGATGGCAGCAACGCCAAGAGTGACGCCGTGTCTGCCTGGGTCCAGCAGATGCTGGACCAGGGCGTGCCCGTTGACGGGGTCGGAGACCAGGGACACCTAGACACCCAGTACGGCTTTCCCACCAAGATGCAGCAGGACTTGGAGCGGTACGCCAGCCTCGGCCTGAAGGTGGCGGTCACTGAAGCTGACGTCCGCACATTTGTCGATGGCCCGACGACGCAGAACCCGACCGATCACCTGGCCTTCTTCGCGCAGCCCTACGAGTTCGATCAGATGATGAAGGCCGCCCTCGCGGTGCCGGAGGTCATCTCGTTCACGGTATGGGGCTTCAGCGACGACGAGTCCTGGATACCGGGATTCTTCAAGAACCCCCAGGAGGGCTACGCCACCATCTATGACATTCACCTGAACCCCAAGCCGGCCTACTACGCGCTCCAGCAGGACCTGCAGCTTGCTGCGTTCGCCGCCCCGCAGCACGGGACGTCCTGAGCCGGAAATGGCGGCGAGGAGGCCGCCCGGCGTACGGACGGCCTCCTCGCAGTCTGGTGTTGGTCAGTTGAAGTCGGGCATGGCCGTGGAGATGTCGAAGTTCTGTCCCCAGTACCACTGCGTCGCCTGCGAGCCGGGCACGATGTGCGGGACGCCCGTCGGGTCGGCGATCCAGTACTTGGTGTGCGACGGCATCCACCACGCCAGCTGGTTCACGGCAGCCTGCACGGCGCCCCACTGTGACCGCATCGTGTAGATGATCGCGGTCGAGTTCGGGCTGGCGTTGAGCTTCTGCTGGACCCAGGCCGCGGCCTGCGACGGCGTCGCGTCGCCGGGCTCGACGTCCAGGACATCGGCGTGCGGGTCGGACCCGTTGGTGTCGATCCACAGGGTGAGCCCGCGCTTGCCGACCTGGCCCGGTGCAGCCGCGTAGTGACCGTTGGCGTAGACGGCGACAGCCTGGCTCGACGACGGCAGCGCCGACGGAGTGACCGAGTCGTAGAGCTGGTACGGCTGCGGCGGTGGCGCCGGAGCGGCCGGTGGTGCCGGTGGAGCCGGCGGGGCCGGAGCCGGGACTGAGGGCACGGCAGCCGCCGCCGCGGGCGCGGCTGCGGGCTGGGCCGGCACGGCAGCAGGCTGGACCGGGACAGGCGCCGGGGTTGCCGGCTGCTGCGCCGCCGCGGTCGTGTGGCTCGGAGTCGGCACGTCGAGCAGCTGCATTCCGGCTCCGATGCGGACAGTGGCCGCCGGCCCCTGCACCGGAGCGGTGTGCGCCGGCAGCCTGGTGACGTCGCTGACCGTGTGGACGGAATGAGTGGCGCTGGACGTGGTGGCGGCGCTCGCCGATGTGCCGCCGACGGTGGCCACCGCTGCGGCGGCTGCCGCCGCAACGCCGAGCGTCAGCCGCGAATGCGGGAGACGCAGCTGCTCGAGGGTGCGCGCAACGGACTGTGCTTTGGGCATGCGGAACTGCACAGATGATCCTTTGGTCAGGAGCGGGGGCGCTCGCGGGACCCAGGGCAATCTGCCGGCTCACGCCGCCGGAAGGCGGGCGGCCAGTGCGCGTGGTGACGCTAGTTCAGGGCGACACAGGACTCGGGGGCGAGCCACCACGCGCCTGGGTACGATCTGTTACTCGTGGTTAACGCCCCGTATCTTGCTCCGCATTGCATCCGTGACGGGGATCACACTGGGTGAGCGTTAGCCCCCGGAGATTAGGGGAACGGAGCCGCCGGCGGGCCGCCGGCCACGATCTCCTCGCCGCGCCGGCGGATGGCCTCGTTCCGGTTGGTGGATGTCAGGATGTAAAACCGGCCGGAGCGAATTCCGTCCACCACCGCCGCGGCGACGTCCGACGGGTCGGCGCCGGCCGCCTCCAGCAGCCGGTCGAACTGGTCCGCGCTCGCGCGCTCGGCAGCGGTCGGCGCCGGTGCCGATCCCGCCCAGGCCGGCCTGTTCCGCGCCGAGGAGCCGAACCGGGTGCGCACGGCGCCAGGGCAGAGCACAGACACGCCCACGGTCGGCGCCTCCGACCGGAGCTGGAAGTAGAGCGTCTCCGACAGGGCGACGATGGCGTGCTTGGAGATTCCGTACGGGCCGAGCGCGCCCGCGAAGACACCGAACACGGATGCGGTGTTGACGATGTGCGCGGCGTCTTGCCCGGCCAGCAACGGGACAAAGACGCGAACGCCGTTGATCACGCCGCCCAGGTTGACTCGCAGCACCCACTCCCAGTCGCCAGGCGAGGTTTGCCACAGCGGCCCGTGCGGGCCGCCGACGCCCGCGTTATTGCAGAGCACGTGCACCGCGCCGAAAGCCCGCACGGCATCATCGCGGAGCGCCTCGACCTGCTCAGCGCTCGACACGTCCGTGCGCACCGCCAGAACGCGGGCACCCTCAGCACCCAGCTTCGCCGCGGCCTCCGAGAGCGCGGGCTCTTCGACGTCAGCCATGACCACGCTCATGCCCTCCGCGGCGAACCGCTCGCACAGGCCGAGCCCGATGCCACTCGCCGCGCCCGTCACCACGGCCACCCGGCCAGGCCCGATCACATCCGCGGATCCCGCCATCGCCGCCTCCAGCCGCCGCCTGGGATTAGTCCCCTTGC
>Ga0126371_10003840_pt1 | contig 13207 bp, 10 predicted proteins | sample PanSoiMetaPlot_4_FD_110145 | JGI IMG/M metagenome (GOLD analysis project Ga0126371, IMG submission 110145) | Tropical forest soil microbial communities from Panama - MetaG Plot_4 | ecosystem: Environmental > Terrestrial > Soil > Tropical forest > Bulk soil | place: Panama | collected 2016-02-17
GGCGTTTGCAAGGAGTTTTCCGCGCGCGGTTTGTCGAGTGTGCCCTCGCCGCGCACCCCGCTTGCCGGCGTGGCCGACTGGGTTTTCACCGCCCGAAGACTTGGCTGAGGTTCCGTTGCGTGCGCGACTGCCTGCTGTTTGGCTGGCGGCTCCGACCGGCCCGCCGCTTCCACGGTTCCAACGTTGCCTTTCGCCGTACTCTTGGTCAAATAGCGATAAAAGCGTGGAGATCCCCGGGTGCGCCAGTACGGCGAAAGATAGTCTTGGGTCCGCGTCCCCGGAGTGACGGAGCTGAAAAAGGAATGCTCTCGGGGATTCACCACGATGCCCACGTGCCCCTGCCACACGATCAAGTCGCCGGGTTGCGCCGTGCGCACGCGCAGGAAGCTCCCGGTTCCGCGGTAAAGGTCTATGGAAGTGACGTACGGATAGGGGTACCCCGCGTGTTGATACAACGTGTGCACCAGGTGCGAACAGTCCGGCGCCAGCCCCTCTTCGTCATCCGCCCAGGCGATCCCTTGGGCGATGGCAAGACCTTCTTTCGAGCTGAGTGGACGGTAGCCAGCCGGAATAGCCGGGGCTCGACTGACTTGCGCATGCTGCCCGGAGGTTGGCTTCCCCAATGATGGATCCGGGCGGCTCGCAGCCTGCGGCGCTGGAGCTTGCGCCTGCCGGCCGGAGGTTGCCTTCCCCAATGATGCATCCGGGCGGCTTGGGGCCTGCGGCGCTGGGGTTTGCGCCTGGCCGGTGCTCTCAACCGACACCAAGATCGGCAAAACCGCCGCGAACCACAGAAGCGCGAAACGGACACCCTTTCGCATTCCCCAACCTTAGACGAAGGCATTACCGGGCGCGCCGTCCCTGTGGCCAATCGATTACCGTCCCTCCGTACAGGCCTCGGAATCAGGCGCGTTGCGCTTGCTTAAGTACGAAATTATAGGAAGGACCAACGTTAAGGCAAGAAACAGGCGCATATGAATCCCCCACCTGCCCGCGGGGCGCCGCATGCCTCTCCCGTTGATTGTTGTCTTGCCTCAAGCAGCCTTTCCTTCATCTTCTGCGACTCTTGGTCCAGAAAGAACCTGCGATCCAGGTCCGGACCTGTCAGTTCGTCCGCCCTCCAGCGGGCTTGCACGATGCCCGCCACCGCGTGCGAGTTCGCGCCCAGCAGGAGGTGGCCTATTTCATGCGCGGCCACGTGGCCCAACAGACTTGCAACATCCATCCCAGCACTCTCCTGCAATTTCTCCATGGGTTCGTAAACCAGGTCCGCAAGGGACCCCATCCCGTCTTCCCCCTGAAAGCAAATCCCCATGGCCTCTCCTTTCAGTCCCGCCGACTTTCGGACGATCCGCAAGTGCAGGTGCTTCGGAAAAGCCACTACCCGGCACGCCCTGGACGCTTCTTCGCTCGCCGCAGGCACCTGGCAGTTGAGCTAGTTGACCTCAATTTCTGCCCGTTGAAAGATTCGCGATGCTGCCTGTTCCGCCCGGCGTAGCACTTCCCCAGGCACGGCGGCTTCGTTATAGACCGTAACGGTCAGCCGAGCCTTTCCCCGGTTGGACTGTTCGGCGAGCCCCTTCCCGATAGACGGGTGTCTAGCAAAACCAGAAGAGCGACAAACGAAAGATGCCTGTAAAGCGTCTTTGTAACCATGGCGCACACCTCTCGGGTGGCGTCCAAAATGGTTCGTTGGAGATGGATATCTCAATGCCGAGTAGGAGGCGCGCATCTCATTTCCGGATGACCAGGTAACTTTCCAGACGTCAAATACATAGGTGGAGGAATCCCGAGCAATCTCCGGAAACTTCTCTCCGTAGCGGCCGTTACTACCAAAGGGAGTCAGGCCCTCCAGGGACGGGCAAGATGCCAGGCAGCGCGGTAAATCGCGGCATTATTCGCTTTGGAATCTTTGAAGTCGACCTTCCCGCGGGACGGATTCGGCGCAACGGCATGCGGATCCGCCTCCAGGACCAGCCCTTCCAGGTTCTGGCCATGCTCCTAGAGCGCCCCGGCGAGGTCGTCACCCGCGAAGATCTCCGCGCCCGCCTGTGGCCGTCCGACACCTTTGTGGATTTCGATCACGGCCTCAACGCCGCCGTCAAGCGTCTTCGCGACGCCTTGGGCGACTCGGCAGATAATCCCCGTTTCGTTGAGACTCTAGCCCGCCGCGGCTACCGCTTTCTTGCTCCCGTGGAATCTCCTTCTGCCGAAACTCCCACTTCTGCCGCGCAGGCTCCGCCAGCTCGAAACACGTCAAGTGCACCTAAATCGCCGTGGCGGCTGGTGGCCGCGGGGTTTGCCGTTGTTCTGGTTGCGCTCGCCCTCGGTCTCCACGTAGGGATGCGTGCTTCCCGCGCGCTTCAACCGGCACTCCCGAAAGAGATCCGCCTGACCGCCAATTCACCTGACGCGCCGGTTTACTTCGGCGCGATTTCGCCCGACGGACGCTACCTCGCTTACATTGACCCGCGCGGGACCTTCCTGCGCGAAATTGCCACCGAAGAGACCCACGAGTTGTCTCTGCCGGAGGGATTCCGCGTTCATCACGTAAGTTGGTATCCCGAGGGAAGTCATTTGCTCGCGGAAGCCGTCGCGGGCAGCGAGGAACGCCCCGGCTTGTGGAACATTCCCATGCTCGGAGGCGCTCCCCGAGAACTGGTCGCCGACGCGGAAGCTGGAAGCGTCTCGCCCGACGGCAAGCAACTCGCTTTTTTGCGTGGCGACAAGTTCAATCACTCCGAGATTTGGCTGACCAGCACCGACGGCGGCGAGCCGCGCATGGCCGTCAATGTTCCCGGATACGTCATTGGCCCGCCTGCGTGGTCGCCCGACAGCCAGCGGGTTGCTTATCTGAAGGACGTCTATTGGCCGGGCTACAGCACCGAAGACGTGCAAATCGAAGTGTACGAGCTGGCCAGCGGCAAAACGGATTTAGTCCTCAACGACTACCGCCTGCAATACGGCCTGGTCTGGACGCGCGACAATCGGCTTCTTTTCTCGCGTGCCGAGGAGCCTCCCAACCAGGGCGAGTCCAACGTGTGGTCGCTGAAGGTGGACACGCGGCCCGGATGGCACTGGGGAGCGCCTATGCGCCTCACCAGCGGCCCGGACTGGAAACCGATCATTAATATGTCTGCCGACGGAAAGCACGCAGTGTTCATTCGCACGAACATCGCTCCGGCCGTTTTCGTGGCGGAGGTGGACGCGAGGACGCGCGAAATTGGCAAGTTGCAGCGCCTCACTTTGGACGAGCGTCAGAGCCGTCCGTATGAATGGACGCCCGACGGGAAGTCCGTTTTGTATGTGTCCGATCGCGAAGGCACGCTTCGCATTTTTCGCCAGCAAATCGGCGCGGCGACTCCCGAACTCATCGCGGGAGTTCAGGGCTCTCCGAATATTCTGCGGCTCAATCCCGAACGCACCGAAATTCTCTATCTGACCGAGGAGGAGCGCGCAGCCACTGACGGCGTGAGCGGCCTTCCTGTGAGCCCGAACGCGAAAGCGGCGGGCCACAGCGCCACGAATACGCAGCCGGAAGGCGAATTCCAATCGCGCAGCTTGCGGCTGATGCGCGTTCCGCTCGACGGCGGCGTTTCGCAACTGGTGCTGGAAGATTCCGGCATCAACAATTTTCAGTGCGCGCGCTCGCCTTCGCGCGAGTGCCTGTACAGCAAGTACACGAAAGATGCGCTGGTGTTTTACGAATTCGACGGCAAGACCGGCGCGAAGAAAGAGTTGTTCCGCACCAGCGAGCCGGGATGGCAGTACTTTAACTGGACCCTTTCGCCGGATGGGCGCACGCTGGCGCTGGCCAAGAAGATGCGCGCGGCCGATGAAGCCGAAATCCGCCTGGTTCCCATACGTGGTGGAGCCCAACGGGTCCTGAAAGTGAAGGACTGGGGGCGCATTGCTACGCTCGATTGGGCCGCCGACGGAAAAAGTTTTTGGGCCGGAGCGACCCTTCACGGGGAAACGCGCGCATTGATTAACATCGATCTTCAGGGCCGCGCAAAGCCGGTTCTTCAAGAAAGCAAGCCCTATGTCGGCTGGGCCATTCCTTCGCAGGATGGGAAACATCTCGCCATCTGGGAAGCCACCGGAGGCTCGAACGCGTGGATGCTCGAAGTTCCTCCGCCCTGGTAACTCTCCCCGCGTTTGGGATTCCAGCCCTCTTTCTCCCCGCACGACCGAGATTCCCGAGCACAGCGAGCAGGCCTCGGCCTCGTCAGCCCCGCAATGCTCGTTCCTCACCGTTGCAGTACGATATGGGGAGGGTTCGCGTCAAAATGCCATCGCCCGAGCTTTCTCCTTACACGACGAAAGAACTTTCGAGAAAGACCTGGCCGGATTTTGTGCGCCTGTTCTCGCAAGGGAGCGGCTGGGATTTTTGCCAGTGCATGCATTTTCACCGGCCGCACAGCCTGCCCAAAGACCAGTGGCTCCGCACGCGAGCCGAGCGCGGCAGGCGCAATCGGCGGCAGAAGCGCGCCCTTGTCGAGCAGGGCTCGGCACATGGCGTCCTCGTCTACGCAAACGGAGAGCCTGTGGGCTGGTGCCAGTACGGGCCCCGCGAAGAGCTGCCGCGCATCGACCACAGGCGCGCGTACCGAGACCTCGCCCCCAAAGACGGGGAAAAGCTCTGGCGCATCACCTGCTTTGCCGTTCTCAGGCGGTATCGCAAGCGCGGGGTCGCCTCTCTCGGGTTGCGCGCCGCACTGGAAGCCATCCGCCAGAGAGGCGGCGGCCTTGTGGAAGCCTACCCCATCACGCGATGGCTGGCGCGCGCCTTTGGCAACGAGTCCACCCACGGCACCGAGTCCATGTTCGTGAAGGCCGGATTCAAGCGCGTCGGCCCGTTTGGCAGTACACGCTTTAGCTCGCACGTACTGATGCGCAGAACGGTGTGAATTCCGCCGCTCCTCTCACCGCCCGTCATCCCGGGCGAATGGTTCTCCCGCCGCGCTTTCTTCTTGACTCCCGCCGCTCCCTCCTCGTAGGCTCACCCGAGCGGCTCCTTCGGCCAATTTCGACTCGCAGCTCTGTTGACGATTGCTCGCGGAGGACTCCGATGGGAAAAACCAATGTGGCTCGTGTGATTCTCGGTGGTTTGCTGGCTGGACTCATCCTGAATATCTTCGAATATGTTTTGAACGGCGTTGTCTTTGCCTCGCAGTGGGACGCGTTTGAGAAGATGCTCGGCCGTCAGATGCGTCCCGGCGCCATTCCTTTTTTTGTGGTCGCGACTTTTGTTATGGGGATTGGCGTGATCTGGTTGTACGCCGCGGCGCGGCCCCGTCTTGGGCCGGGCCCCAAGACCGCCACGCTCACGGGATTTGCCTTCTGGTTCTTCGCCTACGCAATTCCGGCGGCCAACAGCGTCGTAGCGGGTCTGAGTCCGGGGCGCCTGACCGTGACCGTGACGGTCATTCTGCTCGGAGGTGCGATCCTCGGCTCGGTCTGTGGCGCCTGGCTGTATGGCGAGGCGGCGAATCCCTGATTTCTTACCTCACTCGAAAGCGGCCGTCGCTACCCGGAGGGAAGCCGCGCGGTTAGGACCGTTGTTTTGTCCAAAGAGATCCTAGAGCGGGATTTTTTCCGGGTCCGACCATGGGTGTGGCTGGCGGGCTTCTATGAACACGAAGATGGTCATGAGCACGGCAAGCGCAGCAAAAAGGCTGTCGCGGATAACGGTTTTGATGGTGAGCGGCTCCGGGGTGGCGAAGCAGCCGCAGTTGATGTTCATGTGGAGGAGATAAGCGCGCGTGACCACGGTCAAAAATCCCAGTATGAGAAGTGTTACCAGCGAGGCCCAGAGGCGCAGCCCCCAGCCAATCAGCAGGAGCAAGCCGAGCAGGATTTCGGCAAATGGCAGGGTGTGCGCGACAAAATCAGCCCCCGCGGGCGAAAGCAGTTTGTAGGACTCCACTTGTTCGGCAAAGGTTGCAAGGTTCGTCGAGATCGAAAATCTCAGCACGAACATCGGCCACAAGTGCGTGTTGGGGAAGAAAACCTTGGAGATTCCCGCGTAGACAAAGGTTCCGCCAAGAAGCAGGCGGCCGATCCAGATGATCGCGCGCCGGAAATTGAATGGGCTGGATTCGAGCATTGGAGAATTGTTCGTTTTTAGCTGTCCGTTCTTGGTGCTTGGTTTCGAGAGATCGGAGAGCGGAGAACCGGGGCCCCGATCCCCGTTCTCCTGTCGCACATCCTACTTCTGCGAAAGCAGCTGCTCGAGGAACTGCTTCATGGTGTCGTAGGTCATGACACCGGCGTAGGGATAGGTCTGGCCCCTCGAATGAAAAACTGTGGTGGGCGTCTGGCTGACGCGGTACATCTGGCCGAGCGCAAAATCCCTGTCGATCAGCGCGTCCAGCGTGCCACCCTTGACCAGGGCGCGGACCTTGTTCATTTCCGAAGGAGTGAGCACCGAGGCCACCGTCCCATCCACGTCTCCCTTTTCCTCCCATTTCTCCTGGTTCTGGAACAAAACCTGCTCCACCGCCTCGACCTTGCCGATCTCCGCCGCGGCGCGAGCATAGCGAGCGGCCACGCGGGAGTAGGCGTGCATCGCGAGCGGGAAATCGCGATGAATTAGATAAACCTTTCCGGTCGTGACGTAGTTGTCCATGAGCAATCGGTTGGTGGTGGTGTAGAGCGTCTTGCATGCCGGACACTGGTAGTCGCTGAACTCTTCCATAACCACCGGCGCGTTTTTCGATCCAAACGCTTTGTGAGGATCGACGTCCTGAAGCGGAGCTTGCGCTACCGGAGGGGGCGCGGCTTCGCTAGCAAGCGGAAGCGGCTGCGGGGGTGCGTCAGTGGCTGCTTGAGGCAACGGAACCGGGCCGTGGGGAGGCGCCTGGGCCGGGGGAGGTGGCGGGGATTGATGCAAGGAAGGCAGGAACAAAGCCCCCAAAAGCAGCAGGGTTACGCTGACCGTTACAACCAGGATACGCCGACGATTCACGCCAACCTCCAGAAAGGCTCATTAAAATGACTCGTGCCGCGACCTAACAGAATTCTACCGCGAAATGCGCCGAAAAAATTGGCTCTTCCCTCTAGGATCGACCAAAAGGGAACTCCGGTAAAGTGCAGCCGTCAAATCCGGTTGGTTGCCGGGGACGGCCAGACTCGTTGCCCACCGAGTGGGGCACTGGGATGGCTTTGTCGGGATTCGCGATAATGCCTCTACCTCCGCCTTTTCTCGAGGCGCCCATGCTAAGGTCCTTCGTGCTTGGGAAGCTCCTCCAATGAACCGTTCGGAAGGCCTTGCAAACGCGGATTTCGGAGGGGTTAGCACCGGCCGGAAATGCGGGTTCAGATCAAAGCTCAAACACCAAGACAGCCATCTCGCTCTAAGCGATTGAAAATAAAGATCATCATTGCCCATGTAAGAAAACTTGACAAAGTCGCACTCAACCCGTATACTCGGCCGCATGTGCCGTGCCCAGGACGCGAGGAGCCAGCAGAGTGCTGGGCGGGCCACGGCAAACGGTTTGAGGAGGCTAAGGGGCTATGAGCAAGATCATTGGAATTGACCTCGGAACGACCAACTCGGTTGTCGCGGTAATGCAGGGCGGCGAGCCGGTGGTCATCCCCAACCAGGAAGGCGCCCGCACGACGCCGTCGGTCGTGGCGATCACCAAGACGGGCGAGCGCCTTGTCGGCCAGGTGGCCAAGCGGCAGGCGGTAACCAATCCCGAAAACACGGTGTATTCGATCAAGCGCTTCATGGGCCGCCGCTTCGACGAAGTCGGCGAGGAGATGCGGCGAGTGCCGTACAAGGTCGTAAGAGGTCCGCATGACGACGCGCGGGTCGAAATCTCGGGCAAACTGTACAGCCCGCCGGAAATCTCCGCGATGATTCTGACCAAGCTGAAGAACGCGGCAGAAGACTTTCTGGGTGAAAAGGTGGCCAAGGCGGTCATCACCGTGCCCGCGTACTTCAATGATGCACAGCGGCAAGCCACCAAGCAGGCTGGCGAAATCGCCGGCATGGAAGTCGTGCGCATCATCAATGAGCCGACCGCCGCGGCGCTGGCCTACGGGTTGGACAAGAAGAGTGATGAAACCATCGCGGTGTACGACCTGGGCGGCGGTACGTTCGATATTTCCGTGTTGGAGGTGGGCAGCGGCGTGGTGGAAGTCAAGTCCACCAACGGCGACACACACCTGGGCGGCGACGATGTGGACCAGCGCATCGTGGACTGGCTGATCGATGAGTTCAAGAAAGAGAACAACATTGACCTTAGCAAGGACCGCATGGCGCTGCAGCGGCTGAAGGAAGCGGCCGAAAAAGCCAAGATCGAGCTGTCGCAGATGATGGAGACGGAGATTAACCTGCCGTTTATCACCGCGGGAGCCAGCGGGCCGCTGCACATGCAGCTGAAGCTGACGCGGACGCGCCTGGAGCAGATGATGAACGACCTGCTCGAGCGCTCCATGAAGCCGGTGAAGCTGGCGCTCGAAGACGCCAAGCTCTCGCCGAACGACATCCAGGAAGTCGTGCTGGTCGGCGGCTCAACGCGTATCCCCAAGGTACAGACGCTGGTGCGCAACTTCTTCAACGGCAAGGAACCGCACAAGGGCGTGAACCCGGACGAAGTCGTGGCGGTGGGCGCGGCGATTCAGGGTGCGGTGCTGGCGGGCGAGGTGAAAGACATCCTGCTGCTGGATGTGACGCCGCTTTCGCTGGGTGTGGAGACCCTCGGCGGCGTGATGACCGTGCAGATCCCGCGGAACACCACGATCCCCACACGCAAGGTGGAGACCTATTCGACGGCGTCGGACAACCAGCCGGGAGTGGAGATCCATGTTCTTCAGGGCGAGCGCAAGTTCGCCGCAGACAACCGTTCGCTCGGCAAATTCAAACTGGACGGCATTCCGCCGGCGCCGCGCGGCGTGCCGCAGATTGAAGTCACCTTCGACATCGACGCCAACGGGATCCTGAACGTGAGCGCGAAGGACAAAGCCACGAACAAGGAGCAGAAGATCACCATCACGGCCTCGAGCGGCTTGACCAAGGACGAAGCCGAGAAGATGCGCGTGGAAGCGGAATCGCACTCGGAAGAGGATCGCCGGCGGTTCGAGGAAGTTGAATCGCGCAACCGTTTGGACGGAATGGTCTTCCACGCGGAGAAGACCATCCGCGAAAACCGCGACAAACTGCCGGAAGCCGACGTCAAGAAAGCCGAGGAGGCCATCGAAGAGGCCAAGAAGGCTATGACCGAGGGCGGAACCGCCAGGTTGCGCTCGGCCGCGGAAGAGGTGGAGCGCGCCTTGCATAAGATCGCGGAAGAACTCTACAAGACGTCGCAAGCCGCCGGCGCGGCAAGCGCGGGTGCGGGCCCTGGCGGGTCAGCCTCCGGTTCGAGTGGCGCCGGCCAGGAGCAGAAAAAGCCCGGCGACGTGATCGACGCCGAGTACGTGGACGTCGACGATAGCAAAAAGCCGAACTGAGGACCGTTCCTGAATCTTTAGGTTCTAAGTTCCGGAACTAAGCACGCGGTTCTGAAGGATCGAGCTGGTTCCCTAACAGGAGCGCAGCACCCTGCGCCCCTATACAAAGCTTGGCGCCACGGTTGGCGCAAAACATGGCCACGACGACAAAACAAGATTATTACGAAGTGTTGGGCGTGCCGCGGAAGGCAAGCCTCAAGGATATTCGGACGGCGTTTCGCAAGCTGGCTCGCAAGTACCATCCCGACCTGAACCCCGGCGACAAAGCGGCGGAAGAAAAGTTCAAGCAAATCCAGGAAGCCTACGACGTGCTCTCGGACTCGAAGAAGCGGCAGACGTACGACCAGTTCGGCTTCTATAGCGAGAATTTGCCGCCGGGAGGCTACTCGAGCCGAACGAGCCCAAACGATTCCGGCGTGAACTTTGATTTTGGCGGATTTGATTTCGGCGGCGGGACCGCTCCGGCCGGCGGCGGCGCCAGCTTCCGGGACCTTTTCAGCCAGTTTTTCGGCGGGCGCAGCGGCCACGTCGGTGAACCGGAACAGGAGCCGGGCGGCGATCTGGAGTACCAGATCGAGATTGACTTCTGGGACGCGGTGCGCGGCGCGGTCAAGAAGCTAGGGATCACCCGAATGGACGCCTGCGAAACCTGTCACGGCACCGGAGCGGTGGGCTCACCGCAGACCTGCCCGACGTGCCACGGCACCGGTTCCATCCAGCAGGCCGCGGGCAAGATGCGCTTCAACGTGCCGTGCACGCGCTGCGGGGGCACCGGCAAAGTGCGCACGGCCTGCCGCACCTGCGGAGGCGAAGGACGCGTGCGACGGACGGAAACTATTGACGTCCGCATTCCCGCGGGCGTGGCGAATGGCGGGCGCGTGCGCGTACCGGGAAAAGGAAACGCGGGGACCATGGGCGCTCCGGCGGGCGATTTGTATTTGCGGGTGGTGGTGCGGCCGCATCCGTTTTTTGAGCGGCGTGGAAACGATCTGTATATTCAGGTGCCGGTGACGGTAGCCGAGGCGACCCTCGGCGCGAAGATCGAAGTGCCCACCATGGATGGACGGGCGCTGGTGCGGATCCCCCCGGGAACGAACAGCGGCAAAACACTGCGGCTGAGAGACAAGGGCGTGCCAAACGTGAGGGACGGAGCGCGCGGCGACCAGTACGTTCAGATTCAAGTGGTGGTGCCGCAGCCGACCGATGAGCGCGTACGGACGCTGATGAAGGACCTGGAGAGGGTGGCGCATGAAGATCCCCGCAGGGATTTGTTCAGCAAAGCCGGAGTTTAAGGAGCGCCAGGAACCCCTTTGGCCGGAGTGGCCATGAGTAGTCGGAGCAAATCTGTCTTGACCAGGAGCGTTTTGCGATGGGGAGTGGCGATATTCCGGTTCAACGCGGCAGGGGATCTTTCTTTTCCTCGGACTGGCTGTTTGGGGGTTTGGCGGGATAGGCAGAAGGATGAAAAACCAAGCTTAAGCTGACCGATCATGCCAACAAGAGCGAAAAAACGGGCCAAGGCAGGGTATATGATCAGCTCCGTCGCGGAGCTGTACAAGCTGCATCCGCAAACGCTGCGGTTGTATGAGCGGGTGGGGCTGCTGAAGCCGTCGCGCTCGCAGGGAAATACGCGGCTCTACACGGATGCGGATTTGGAACGGCTGGAAGTGATCCTGACGCTGGCGCGGGACATGGGCGTGAACCTGGCCGGCATCGAAATTATTTTGAATATGCGCGAGAAGATGATCGAGATGGAACAACAGATGGGCGAGTTCGCGCAAGTGGTCCAGCAGGAGTTGTCGCGCGTGGCGGCGGCCCACCCGCAGGCGCCCCGGCATGCCATTGTAAGAGCGACTCCGAAGGTCGGGAGATAGGGAAGTCCTCGGTCGCGGGTCTCTGGCTGAGAAGTCTTCTGATCGAGTTTATCCCTTCCAAAAAAGCAAAAAAAAGGCTTCCACAGGATTCCCAGAGAGGACAACTTGCCGAAGAGCTGGTGCGCCCGTATGCTGGCGTGTGAAGAGGGGATCGCTCAGGAAGCCTGCCTGCGGCAGGCTCGGAGTGACCGTTTTCGGGGATCGCGACGATGGCGCTAGAAAACTGCGCGAGGTGCAGAGGGACGGGATGGAAACTGGTGCCGCGGACCGATGGCGCGGCAGGCAAGCTGGCCGTGCCGTGCGACTGCGGGATCGAGGAGCGCGCGGGCCGGGCAATGGAGCGCGCGCGGATTCCCAAGCACTACGAACAGTGCGACTTTGAGAGCTTTGAAACCGAGTTGGCCGATGGTAAGAGCTATACCGCTCAAAACGCATCCGCGCTTAAGCAAGCCAAGCTAATCACCGAGAGGTTTGTCGGCGAGTACCCCGGAGGAGATCAAGCGGGACTGCTCTTAATGGGACCACCGGGCACCGGCAAAACTCATCTTGCCATTGCGGCCCTGAGAACCCTAATCGAGCGCGGCCACGGCGGTTACTTTTGTGAGTATGGAAAGCTGCTCCGGGAAATCCAGCAGAGCTACAGCTCAGAGAATGACTTGACCGAAATGAAGATTCTAGAACCGGTTCTTTCGACCGAAGTGCTGGTGCTCGATGATCTCGGCTGTATTAAACCTTCCGATTGGGTCCGAGACACCGTGGGTTACATTCTGAACGAACGATATGTGCAACGATCTCGGGATTTGACCCATCCGCGTTGCACCATCATTACCACCAACTATTTCGACGAGATGGAGCAGAAGGAAATCAAGTCGCCGGGTGGCAAAACCTCAATCGTAACCGAGGACGCCTTGTGGAATCGCATCGGTGAAAGAATGAGGTCCCGCTTGTACGAGATGTGCCGAACCGTCAAGATTGAGCGAGGTACGCCCGATTTCCGGCTGCAGGTGCGCCAGGCCGGACGAGCCCGGGCGTGAATTTTGCACCTGCGACCCGGCACGCGGGACACCGTTTTGGCGCTCTTGGCTGTCGGAACCGTCCCCGGGGTAGTCTCGTAGTTTCATTGACATAGGCGCGAGGCGGCGAGTATGCTTTTCTCGTTGCAGCGTACCCCGTGAGGTTCGCAGCATTTCCCGTTTGACCGTGTCCTGGTGTCCCGGTCAATCACCTTGCACTAGACCCTAGTAGGGATTCCGCAAGGAATTTATGCGACAGAATGTGGGGCCGCCTAGCGGCTGCCACATGGGAAGTATCTTCTGGAGGCCAACAACCATGTTTCCTGACCACGAGAACCCGTCGAAAACCGCGGCTGCCGCGGTAACCGCACCCAGCAACACCGAAGCCAGCACACCTGAAGAAACTGCTCCCCTCGCAGCCGAACACAGCGAATCGACAGACGGGGTGCCTCGGACTCCCGCGCCGGCACAGGAGCCGGAAGTCTCTCGGGAGGCCACGGCCGCACCGAATGGAGCGGAACCGCCGAGCGAGGCTCGCACGGCGGAAGGGGAAGCTGGGGGTGCCGCCGAATCCGCAGCTGCGGAGGAAGAGGCGGCCGGCTCGGAAGAGATGAGCAAGCTGATGCAGGAGTTCGACGAGAAGCAGGAAGCCGCTGCTTCGCACGAGGTGGTCGAGGTCAAGGTCGTTGCGTACACCGAGCACGGCGTGGTGGTGGATCTCGGAGGAAAAACCGAAGGGCTGATTCCCGCGGCAGAGTTCGCCGAGACGGAAATTCCGCGGCCGGACCCGAACGCCACGATCGAAGTGCAGCGCTCCGGCGAACACAAAGACGGCTACGAAATTGTCTCCTACCAAAA